>JAAUYJ010058916.1_pt1 | contig 13825 bp, 11 predicted proteins | sample 7278031 | NCBI WGS metagenome assembly JAAUYJ01 (sample SAMN14350222, study PRJNA611818) | marine sediment metagenome | isolation source: surface marine sediment (1.8m) | place: French Polynesia: Moorea | collected 2018-08 | reverse complement strand
CCCCGGGTGGCCATCCTGGCGACCGGCGACGAGGTGGTCATGCCGGGCGAGCCGATCGGACCCAACCAGATCGTCGGCTCCAACGGTCTGTCCCTGTCGGCCTTCGTCACCGCCTGCGGCGGCGCGCCGCTGCACCTGGGCATCGCGCTCGACCGCGAGGACTCGCTGCAGAGCCTGGCCGCCGGCGCCGCGGGCGCCGATTTGCTGGTCACCACGGGCGGCGCCTCGGTGGGCAAGCACGACCTGGTGGCCCAGGCGTTGGGCCAGGCCGGCCTGGAGCTCGACTTCTGGAAGATCGCCATGCGGCCCGGCAAGCCGCTGATGTTCGGCACCATCGGCGGCACGCCCATGCTCGGACTGCCCGGCAACCCGGTCTCCAGCCTGGTCTGCGCCGTGCTCTTCGTGCGCCCGGCGATCGAGGCCATGCTCGGCCGGTCCGGCGCCGCCCCGCCGGCGACCACCGCGGTCCTCGGCGCGGACCTGGGCGAGAACGACCTGCGCCAGGACTACCTGCGGGCCAGCCTGTCGCGGGACGGCAGCGGCCGGGCCGTGGCGACGCCTTTCACGCGCCAGGACAGCTCGATGTTGGCGACTCTGGCCCACGCCGATTGCCTGATCGTCCGCCCGCCGCACGCCCCGCCGGCCCGCGCCGGCGACGCCGTCGATGTCATCCCGCTCGAAGGCGGCGCGCAAAACATCTGATATCGCAGGCCTTACCGCGGTTCCGCCGGGAAAAGCCAAAACTGGACCAATCACGATAAGACCCCTTGACGCGTGAGGGGAACTAAACTAGAACATGTGCAAGGTTTTTGTTTTGTTCCATATCTTGTGGTTTGCATCGCGGGTGGGCAGCACAAGTGGAGAAGTCGGGCCATGCTGACGCGTAAGCAGCACGAGCTGTTGCTGTTCATCAACCAGCACCTGTCCAAGAAAGGCGTATCCCCGTCGTTCGACGAGATGAAGGACGCGCTAGGGTTGAAATCCAAGTCGGGCATCCACCGGCTGATCACCGGCCTCGAGGAGCGCGGTTTCATCCGTCGCCTGGCACATCGGGCGCGGGCGGTCGAGGTTCTGCGCCTGCCCGAGGATCTGAAGTCGAAGCGGCCCGACGTGCGCCGCTTCGAGCCCCAGGTGATCGCCGGCTCGCGCGACCGGGCGCTGACCGGCACCACCGCCGCCGAAGACAGCGAGGCCGTGCAGCTGCCGCTTTACGGCCGGATCGCGGCCGGCACGCCGATCGAGGCGCTGCGCGACGAGAGCAACTTCGTGGACGTGCCCTCGGCCCTGCTCAACCGTGGCGACCACTACGCGCTCGAGGTCGAGGGCGATTCCATGGTCGACGCCGGCATTCTCGACGGCGACACGGTCCTGATCGAGCGCAGCGAGGCGGCCGACAACGGCGCCATCGTGGTGGCGCTGATCGACAACGAGGAGGCGACTCTCAAACGCCTGCGCCGCCACGGCCACTCGATCGCCCTGGAGCCGGCCAACCGGCACTACGAAACCCGCATCTTCCCGGCCGAACGGGTCCGCATCCAGGGCCGGCTGGTGGGCCTGATCCGGCGTTACTAGCGGGCCGGCGGCGCCTCAGTTCTCGGCGCCGTCCCGCGCACGGGTCCAGGGCCGGCGGCCGCGCCGTTTTTCGACGCTTTCGATCCGGATGCCGTTCTCTTTCAGCCACAGGGCATGGCCCCCGTTGCGCCAGAGGTCGCTGCGGTCGATCACCGCGGCGGGGTCGCGGCACAGCCGGTCGGGCAGCGAGACGAGAGAAATCACCACATCGGCCAGGCGGCAGTCCTCCGCCAGGGCCCGGCCGTCCTTGACCAGGGCCACCATCCAGCCGTCCTTGCGGTAGATGCAGCCCAGGCTGTCGCAGGCCAGCGCGCCGTCGGCCGCCGCACCGCTGCGCGGCCAGGCCTGCCCCTCGGACTCGCCGGCGCGCCGGAGCCAGGTCTCGGCGTTGAAGCGCCCCCGGCGGCGCGACGACAGCCAAAGCCCCCCGTTGGCGTCGCGCACCGCGAGAAGCCGGCCGTCGTCACTGGCGAGGACGTCGGGTGGCGGGTTGAGCGGGATGCTCCCCAGGCCCGCCAGCACCGCGGCCAAGCCCAGGAGACGCCAGGGCCGCCGCCACAGGCAGAGCCACAGGCCGCCGAGCACGACCAGCACGAGGCCCCAGGTCGGCATGGCGCGCACCGGAGTCGCCGCGCCGGGCCAGGCGGCGACACGCTCGGCTGTGCCCAGCAGCAGGTCGATGCCCCAGCCCATCGGGGCGAGCGCCAACCCTTCCTGACCGAAGGGCATGAGCAGGAAGGCGGCCACCGCCCAGGGCATGATCCAGAAGGCGGTCAGCGGCACCGCCACCAGGTTCGCGGCGAGACCGAACAGCGCCAGCCGATTGAAGTGGTAGACGGCAAAGGGCGCCGTCGCCGCGATCGCGATCACCGAGGTGAGCGCAACGCCGGCAACGTAGAGACCGAGGCCGGTAGCCGGGTTGCGGTCGCCCCGCGGCCGCCGGCTGTTGCGATCGCGCAGGGCCTCGTAGGCCGCAACCAGCGCGGTGACCGCGGCGAAGGACATCTGGAAGCTGGCCGACAGCAGGCTTTCCGGCGCGATCAGCAGCACCACCGCCGCCGCCCAGGCGACCAGCCGCAGGGAGATCGCCGAGCGGTCCAGCACCACCGCCAGCAGAACCACGGCCAGCATCAGGAAGGCGCGCTGGGTCGGCACCGTCGCGCCGGCCAGGAACAGGTAGACGAAGGCGCCCAGCCCGGCGAGCACGGCCGCCCACTTCTTGATCGGATGATTCAACGCGAGCGCGGGCACCAGGGCCATCGCGCCGCGCAGGCCGAAGAACAGGATCCCGGCGACCAAACCGACGTGCAAGCCCGATATGGCGAGCAGATGCGCCAGGCCCGAATCGCGCATGGCCTGGTTGACCGGCTCCGGGATCGCGCCGCGCTCGCCGGTCATCAATGCCGCCGCCACGGCACCGGTCTCGCCCGGCAGCGCGGCCAAGATCCGCGCGGCCAGAGCGTACCTCACAGACGACCACCAAAGCCGCCAGCCAGACGCCCCGTTGTCGGCTCCCTCGGGCGCCGGCAAGGCCTCTGCATGGCCGACCGCGTAGCCGACTCCGCCCAGGCGCTGGAAGTAGGCACGACGGGCAAAGTCGAAGGCGCCGGGCGCGGCCGGCGGCGGCGGCGCCCGCAGGGCGGCGCGGACCCGGATCCAGTCGCCCGGCGAAGGTCTCAGCGGGTCGCGCCGGGTCAGTCGGACCCTGACCTTGGCCGGGACCTGGGCCGGCTCGAGGCCAGGCAGCCGCTGCGGGCGCAGCACGACCCGCGCGCCCGGGCCGCCGCCCGCCCCGCGCGGCTCTGCGGTCAAGACCTGCCCCTCGATGAAGGCCGGGCCGAAGCCTTTGGCCAGCGTCGGCGCCGCCACCGACCAGGACCGAAGCTGGGCCGCGGTGATGCCGAGGAAAAAGGTGGCCAGGGCGACGCAGAGCAGGAGCGCCGCCTGCCGGCGCCGGGTCAGCAGGCCGACGGTACCGACCGCGACGAGGCCTGTGGCACCGAGCCAGATCGGCGGCTCGAAGGGCAAGGCGAAATAGCCGCCGATCCCCGCGCCCAGGCAGACCGGCAGCCAGAGCCACCAGCGCTCCCGCTCCGCCGCCAGGTTGGCGGCCAGCCAGGCCGCCGGCCCGGACCGGCCGGCTCCCTGCTCGGCCTTGTCTGGGCGCGCCGTCATGGCGACACTGCGCGGCAAACGTCGATCGGAAGGAGGCCGGGATCGGGGGCATGAAGGCGGGGGACCACGCTTGGCGCGGCCGCGGCAAGGCCCGCGTGGCGCGCTGCGACGGCAGACTGGTCGTGCGCTATCAAGGCATGAGCACCCGCGGTGGCCGCCTCCAGGAGCCGATCGCCCAGCTCTTCCGCAAAGACTATCGCAGCTTGCGGCCGTCTTTCGACCATTTCGCGGTCACGTTGTGGATCGAGTGCCCGGAGCCGGCGCGCCGCTTCGACGTCGACAACGTCGCCAAGGCCTGCCTCGACGCCTTGACCGGCGCCGTCTGGCACGACGACAGCCAGGTCCGGCGCCTGACCGTGGAAAAGGTCCCGTCCCAGCACGAAGCCATCACCATCGAGATCCGCAGCCTGCCGGCGCAAGCCGGGAACGCCGAAGCCGCGAAAGCGCTGCAGGCGCTCCTGACGCGAGTCGACGGGATGTGCTAAGACCGCGAGGTTCTACGACCGAGATCCTGGAGCTGCGCCCGACAAAATGACCGTCGTCACCCGCTTCGCCCCCTCGCCGACCGGCTTCCTGCACATCGGCGGCGCCCGCACCGCGCTCTTCAATTGGCTCTTCGCGCGCCACCACGGTGGCCGCTTCCGCCTGCGCATCGAGGACACCGACCGCAAGCGCTCGACGCCCGAGGCGATCGAGGCGATCTTCGCCGGCCTGCGCTGGCTCGAGCTCGATTGGGACGGCGAGACGGTCTATCAGTCCGAGCGCGCCGCCCGCCACGCCGAGGTTGCGCGCCGGCTGCTCGACGAGGGCAAGGCCTACCGCTGCTATTGCTCGCCCGAAGAGCTCGAGGAAATGCGCCAGAAGGCCCGTGCCGAGGGCAGCAAGAAGCTCTACGACGGCCGCTGGCGCGAGCGCGACCCGGCCGAAGCTCCGGCAGGTATCGATCCGGTGGTCCGGATCAAGATGCCGCAGGCGGGCGACACGACCATTGCCGACCTGGTCCAGGGCGAGGTCACGGTGGCCAACGCGCAGCTCGACGACATGGTGCTGCTGCGCGCCGACGGCACGCCGACCTACATGCTCTCCGTCGTGGTCGACGATCACGACATGGAGGTGAGCCACGTGATCCGCGGCGACGACCACCTGACCAACGCCTTCCGGCAGTACCAGCTCTATCTGGCGATGGGCTGGACGCCGCCGGCCTTCGCGCACATCCCGCTGATCCATGGGCCCGACGGCGCCAAGCTGTCGAAGCGCCACGGCGCCCTCGGTGTCGAAGCCTACCGCGATATGGGCTACCTGCCCGAGGCCATGCGCAACTACCTGCTGCGGCTCGGCTGGGCGCACGGCGACGAGGAGATCATTTCGAGCGAGCAGGCGGTCGACTGGTTCGGCCTCGACGCGGTCGGACGCTCGCCGTCGCGCTTCGATTTCGACAAGCTGGCAAACTTGAACGGCCACTACTTGCGCGACACCCCCGATGCCCGCCTCGTCGAGCTGATCCGGCCTGGGCTCGAGGAACGGCTGGGCCACGCGCTCGACGGGGACCGGGTCGCGCGCCTGACCGGGGGCATGCCAGGCTTGAAGCCGCGCGCCAAGACAATCCTGGAACTAGCCGATATTTCTTATTTTTACGTGGCGGACCGACCGCTCGCCCTGTCGGATCAAGCGGCCAAGCTGCTGTCGCTCGAAGCCGTGGAGCTGCTGGGCCGGGCGAAGGCCGGCTTCGAGGGGCTCGAAGACTGGGGCGAGGCCGCCTTGGAGGCGGCGGTTCGCGAATTCGCCGAGCGCGAAGACATCAAGATGGGCCGCATCGCCCAACCGCTCAGAGCGGCGCTAACGGGTTCCAACGCCTCGCCGGGGATCTTCGAGGTCATGGCAATCCTGGGCCGCGATGAGACCCTGGCCCGGATCGGCGATCAAATTCAGGGCCCCAAAAGCCGCGCGGCTTCTTGATCAGGTCGCATTGATTGCGGGCCCCGGAATCTTTATGCTGCGCCGCAGCTAAGCGGCTTTGCCGCCAACGTCCAGACAGGGATAGCAAGCATGTCTCAGTCCAGCGCGACAGCCGGCGCGCAACGCGCCGCTGCGAGTAAGAATACCGTCACCATCACCCACAACGGCACGGGCCAGACTTGGGAGCTGCCGATCCTCGAGGGCACCGAGGGCCCCGACGTGGTCGACGTGCGCCGGTTCTACGCCGATACGGGCATGTTCACCTACGACCCGGGCTTCACCTCGACCGGCAGCTGCGAATCGCAGATCACCTTCATCGACGGCGACAAGGGGATCCTGCTGCATCGCGGCTACGCCATCGAGGACTTGGCCGAGCACAGCGACTTCATGGACGTCTGCTACCTGCTGCTGCACGGCGAGCTGCCGAACAAGGCCCAGAAGGACAAGTTCGAGCACGCGATCACCTACCACTCGATGCTGCACGAGCAGATGCTGGGCTTCTATCGCGGCTTCCGACGCGATTCCCATCCCATGGCGATCATGGTCGGCGTGGTCGGCGCGATGTCGGCCTTCTATCACGACTCCACCGACATCAACGACCCGCACCAGCGCATGGTGGCGCAGCATCGGCTGATCGCCAAGATGCCGACGATCGCCGCCATGGCCTACAAGTACTCCCAGGGCCAGCCCTTCATGTATCCGCGCAACAACCTGAAGTACGCGGAAGACTTCCTGCACATGACCTTCGCGGTGCCGTGCGAGGAATACGTCGTGAACCCGGTCCTGGCGCGGGCCATGGACCGGATCTTCATCCTGCACGCCGACCACGAGCAGAACGCCTCGACCTCGACCGTGCGGATTTCCGGCTCGAGCGGCGCCAATCCTTTCGCCTGCATCGCTGCCGGCATCGCCTCGCTCTGGGGTCCGGCGCACGGCGGCGCCAACGAGGCGGTGTTGATGATGCTGCAGGAGATCGGCAGCAAGGACCGCATTCCCGAGTTCATCGAGCGGGCCAAGGACAAGAACGACCCCTTCCGGCTCATGGGCTTCGGCCACCGGGTCTACAAGAACTACGACCCGCGGGCGACGGTGATGCGCAAGTCCTGCCACGAGGTCCTCGACGAGCTGGGGATCCGTAACGAGCCCCTCCTCGAACTGGCCATGGAACTCGAGCGCATCGCCCTTGAGGACGACTTCTTCGTCGAGAAGAAGCTGTTCCCCAACGTCGACTTCTACTCGGGCATCATTCTCAAGGCGATGGGCTTCCCGACTTCTATGTTCACCGTGCTCTTCTCTCTGGCGCGCACGGTCGGCTGGGTCGCCCAGTGGACCGAGATGATCGAGGATCCGAGCCAGAAGATCAGCCGGCCCCGGCAGCTCTACACCGGAGAGAGCCACCGCAAATACGTCCCCCTGGCGGACCGGGGCTGAGGTCAGGCCGAACGGTTAGGCTGCAGCATCGACAGCACGGCGCGGGCCGCCTTTAGGCTGGGCCGCTCGCCGCCGCGCCCGAGCAAGGCCGTGGCTTCGCGGCAAGCGGCGCGTTGTTCCGCGCGCGCTCCCTCATCTGTCAGCAGGTCTCCCAAAATCCCCGCGGCCCGCTCCGCCGTGCAGTTCTGCTGGATCAATTCGGGCTGCACCGCCCGGTCCAGCAATATGTTGATCAGGCTCGCGTACTTGATCTTCAAGAGCAGCTTCGCGACGACTCCGCTGAGCGGCCCGACGCGGTACAGGATGACGCAGGGCACCTCCGCGATGGCCAGCTCCACGGCGACAGTACCTGAGGTCGCCATGGCGGCACGGGCAAGCGCGAAGGCCGGGTACTTGTCGGCCGGGTCGGTCAGAATCGTCGCGGGCACCGGCCAGGCTTTGGCGCGGGCCGTCACCTCCTCCGCTACCGTCGAGACGGTGGGCACCAGGGCGTGCAGTTTCTCGACGCGCGGCGCGAGCATGGCCAGCGCGGCCGCCATCACCGGTTCCATGCGGCGCACCTCGCCGCGGCGGCTGCCCGGCAGCAAGCAGAGCAGCGTGGCGTCCTTCGGGATCGCATGGCGGGCGCGGAAGGCCTCGAGGTCGGGCGTCAGGTTGGCGGCCTCGACCGCCGGATGGCCGACCACCGTGGTGGCCAGGCCGTGGCGCTCGAAGTAGGGCGGCTCGAACGGCAAGAGCGCCAAGAGCCGGTCGAGGTAACGTGCCATCTGCTTGGCGCGCCAGGGCTTCCAGGCCCAAACCGAGGGCGCCACGTAGTGGATCAGGGGGATTCCCTGGCCGGCCAGGCGCTCGCTGACCTCCAGGGTGAAGCTCGGCGCATCGATAGTCACCACCGCGTCGGGCCGCAGGGCCGTCGCCGCCGCGGCGGCGCGCCTGACGCGCTGGTAAACCTTGTAGACCACGGGCAGGATTTCGAAGATCCCCATGACCGCGAGATCGTCGATCGGAAACAGGCTGTCCAAGCCCTGGGCCGCCATCTGCGTCCCGCCGACGCCCGCAAAGCGGACCCGGCCGCCGGTCTCCTCCTTGAGCGCCGCCATCAGCCGGCCGCCCAGTTGATCGCCCGAGGGTTCGCCGGCAACCAGAAAGATCAGCGGCCCTTGCCCCGGTGCCGCGTCGTCCGCGCTCATGGCTCGACGGTGATGCCGACGACGAAGAGCCCCGCTTCGTCCGCGGCCGCTGCGACCTTGGCGGCATCGATGATCAGCGTTCCGCCCGCCTCGACCGCGATGCCCCGGAGCCCGGCGGCCGCAGCGCCCGCCACCGTGTGCGTCCCAATGGTCGGCAGGTCGGCCCGGCGCTCCTGACCGGGCTTCTTCACCTTGACCAGCACGCCGCCCGGACCCTCGCGCCTGACCTCGCCGCAGCGCGACAGCAGCGCATCGGTGCCCTCGACTGCCTCGACCCCGAGCACGAGACCCTGCTGAACCACGGCCGCCTGGCCGATGTCCTGAGCGCCGGTCGCCTTGGCCACCTCGATGCCCCGTTCGATGTCGCGCCTGGCCTGAGTATCGGGCGCGAGGCGGCCGTAGGTCTTCGCCTCTGCGATGAGATCGTCGAGGATGTCGTCGACGCCCACCACGCGGAAGCCCTCTTCCTCCAGCCCGTGGATCACGCCGCGCAGCAAGCCGTCGTCGCCCAGCGCAAAGCCCCCGACCTTGGCGAGGAAGCGCGTGGCCCTGAGGTTCGGCCGCAGTTCGGCCAAACTGGGCCGAGTCACCGGTCCGGCCATGACCAGCTCCTCGACCCCGGCCGCGCGTAAGGGCTCGAGCGCGTCCAGCGCAGCGCCAAGCCGCAACCAGACATGCTCGACATCCTTCACGGTCTCCGGGTCGGTGTGCCCCTCGAGGGCGACGACGAAGACGTCGCGCCGGCGTTCGCGGCAGACTTCGATCAGGCGGGCCGGAAGGTCGCCGCCGCCGGCGACGATGCCCAGCTTACCCGCCATCGTCCGCTTTGGGCTGGCACAGGGCGCGCGAGGACTCGGCGCGCGCGAAGGCCAGCACCTGCGTGATCGGCCCCTCGTCGTCGGCCTCGGCCTCCAGCGCGTCGAGCCTTTCGGCCATCGTGCCTTCGCCCGTGAAGATCGCCTTGTAAGCCTGCTGCAGGCCCTGGATCTGCTCGCGCGAGAACCCGCGGCGCTTGAGGCCGACCACGTTGAGGCCGCCCAGGCGCGCACGATCGCCCATCACAAGGCCGTAAGGGATGACGTCGTGCTCGACCCCGGACATGCCGCCGATCATGGCGTGGCGGCCGATGCGCACGAACTGGTGCACCGCCGCCAGACCGCCGACGATCGCGTGATCCTCAATCGTAACGTGGCCGCCCAGGGTGGCGTTGTTGGCCAGGATCACCTCGTCGCCGATCTGGCAGTCGTGTGCCACATGCGCCCCGATCATAAAGAGACAACGGTCGCCGACCCGGGTCGCCATGCCGCCGCCCTGCGTGCCCGGGTTCATCGTGGCGTGCTCCCGGATGCGGTTGTCCGCGCCGACGACGAGCTCGGATTCCTCGCCCGCGTACTTGAGGTCCTGGGGCGGATGGCCGATCGAGGCGAAGGGAAATATCTGAGTGCGCGGGCCGATGCGGGTGCGGCCGGTGACCACCACATGGCTATGCAGGACCACCCCTTCGCCGAGTTCAACCTGCGCCCCAACAACGCAAAAGGGGCCGATTTGGACCCCTTCACCGATCGCGGCGCCGGGATCAATGACGGCGCTCGGATGTATGGCCGGCATTAGTTATCCACGATCATGGCCGAATAGGTGGCCTCCGCCATCAGGACGCCTTCGACGCGGGCCTCGCCCCGGAACTTCCATACGTTGCGGCGATTGCGCAGCTTTGTGACGTGGATCTTCAGAACGTCGCCGGGCACAACGGGGCGGCGGAAACGGGCCTCGTCGACGGTCATGAAGTAAACCAGCTTACCTGCGGTCCGGCCTTCCATGGTCTCGACCACCACGATCGCGGCGGTCTGCGCCATGGCTTCGATGATGAGCACTCCCGGGAACACGGGCTGGCTGGGAAAATGACCCTGAAAGAAGGGCTCATTGATCGTGACGTTCTTGATCCCGACAGCGCTGACGCCGGGCAACATATCGACCACGCGGTCGATCATCAGGAAAGGATAGCGATGGGGGATCATTTCCATGATCTCCATCACGTCCTTCGCGGTTAACTCCGCCCGAACAGCAGTCTGATCACTCATCGCTCTTCCTTGGGGCCTTCAACTGGCGCTGCCAGATGCTGACCATTCGAAAGAAATCCCGGATCGGTATCGCGGGCGCCCCACACACCGAGGCACCGGGCTCCACGTCACGCATCACGCCGCTCTGCGCGGCGATCTGGGCGCCCTTGCCGATGCTCAGGTGCCCGGCGATGCCGCCCTGGGCGCCCAGCATCACGTAGTCGTCCAGTTTGGAACTCCCAGCTACTCCGGATTGCGCGACCAGGACGCAACCCCGGCCGATCTGCACGTTGTGCCCGATCTGCACCAGATTATCAATCTTGCTGCCCGCGCCGATCACGGTGTCCGGCCCCGCTCCGCGATCTACCGTCGAGTTTGCCCCAATCTCGACATCGTCCTCGATGATAACACGGCCCAGTTGGGGCACGTCCAGGTATCCCTCGGGATCCAGGGTGAAGCCGAAGCCCCGGTTGCCCAAGCGCACCCCGGCGTGGATCTGGCAGCGCTTGCCGACGAGGCAGTGGCTGATCGAAGCGCTGGGCCCGATCCAGGTGCCTTCGCCGATCTGGACCCCGGCCCCGATCACGGCGTTAGCCCCGACCTGACAGCCGTCCCCGATTTCCGCGTCCCGGCCAATAACCGCGTAAGGGCCAATGGTGACGCTAGCGCCGATCCGAGCCGTCGGATCGATAACCGCCGTCTCATGGACTTCGCCGGAGGCCGGCGGCTCAGGATAGAAGGCCCGGGCGATCAAAGCGTAGGCGCGATAGGGCTTGGGGCTGAGCAGGAGCCCCATGCCCTGCGGCGCACGGTCTGCGTAAGCCGGATCGAGGACGCATGCTCCCGCGCGGCTGTTTGCGAATGCGTCGAGATAGCGCCTGTTGTCCAGGAAGCTGACGTCCGACGGTCCGGCGGTCTCGAGCGGCGCAACGTCCGTGTAGGTCTGCTCGGGATCGGAATCAGGGCCCAGTTCCGCCTCGGCGATCTGGCAAAGCCGGCGAAGTGTCAGAGGTCCGGCGACCTCGAAGAAACGGGAATCGGCCATGGCAGGATCAGTTCTGCGGTACGGAGAGGGCGACGCTGGGAAGCTCTTGATTCAAGCGCTCCAGCGCCTCTTCCGTGATCTCTAGGTCCGGGCGCACGAGAACCACATTGGCCTTCGCTAGCACCAGGTCGGCCCCCCGCGCGTTCGCGATGCTCTGGACGATATCGATCAAGCGCAAGCGGACTTGACGCATGCCTTGACCGTAGATCTCGTCCAGGCCCTTACGCCGCTCCTGGATCTCGCGCTGAATCCGCGCCACTTCCCTCTCGAGCTCTTGGCGGCGCTTGGCATAGGCATCGGCAGAAAGCACGGCACGCTGGCGGGCCAGCTCCTGGTCGGTGTTGCGCAGCGCCTCTTCCTTCTGCTTCAGCTCGCCCTGGAAACTGGAGCGTTGCTGCTCCAAGTCGCGTTGCATGACCTTCACCGCCAACGATTCGCGAAGGATGCGCTGCATGTCGATAATCGCGATCACCGGGTTCCTGGCGCTTTGCGCGGCAGCCAAACCGGAGATCGACAACAGCGGGAGGGCGAGAACGCAAATCGCGGCTACGCCCGACACGATTCGCCGAGCTCGATTCATCGACTCTAGAACCTGGTACCGAAGCTGAAACTCAGCAATTCGTCCTTATCGAAATCTTCCTTGACCACGGGGAAGCCGAGATCGATCAGAACCGGGCCAAAGGGCGAGTTCCAGGTGACCCCGGTTCCAATCGAGACTCTCGGCGAGCTCTCGTCGTCCACTGCCGCCGTCGTGTTGTTGTCGAGATCCCAGACCGATCCGACGATTCCGAAAACCCGTCCGCGCACGTCGAGGTCGAGCGGCAAGCCGATCGGAAAGCTGAACTCCGTCGTCGCAGTATAGAAATTCTTGCCGCCGAGAGCGTCGTTGGTGGCCGCGTCTCGTGGCCCGACACCGGCAAACTCGAAGCCACGGAACGCGGTGCCGCCGAGGAAGAAGCGGTCGCTCGCCCGCGTATCGTCGTTGAGGCCCGTGATGTTGCCGGCCTCACCGAGGAGGCTGATGGTGAGATCCTCGGTCAGGGGATAGTAGTAGCCGCCGTTCACCGAGGTCTTGAGGAAATTCACGTTGCCGCCGAGGCCCGCGACCTGGGTGGACAGCCTGGTGATAAAGCCTTCGCGGGGATCGAAGCGGGAGTCCCGGGTGTCATAGGAGATCTCTTGGGCGATCGAGGATTCCGTGCGCTCCCCCTTCTCGTCCTGAATCACCAGAGATGCGTTGTCCGAGACGTTCTCGATCTTGCGTTGGGCCAGCACGTAACGCCAGACCTGGCGAACGTTTTCGCTCCAGTTGTAGCCCGCCCGCAATCCGCCGCCGAAACGATTTTCGTCGAACGAGCTTTCGTCCTGCTCTTGGACGATGCGGAAGGCGTCGAAGCCGGCCGCCAGGTTCCGGTCGAGGAAATAGGGCTCCGTGAAGCTGAGGTCGATCTGCGAGCGTTCGCCCGAGAGGGTGAAGCCCAGCCGGACGTCCTGGCCGCGACCGAGCAGGTTGCGCTCGCGCAACGAAATGTTGCCGAGAGGGCCGGCGTTCGATGAGAAACCGGCGCCGAACGTGAGGTCACCGGTGGATTGTTCCTCGACATCCACGGTGATGATCGTTCGATCCGGCTCAGCGGCCGGCTCGTTGTTGACGTCGACCGAGGAGAAGAAGCCGAGGTTCTGGATCCTCTGACGCGACCGCCGCAGCTTCGCCGAGTTGAAAGCGTCGCCTTCGACCAAGCGGAACTCTCGCCGGACCACCTTGTCCAGGGTGCGCACGTTGCCCCGGATGTCGATGCGCTCCACGAAGACCTTGGGACCCTCTTGGATATCGTAGATGATATCGATGATCAGCGATTCGCGGTCACGCTTGGCGCGCGGCTGAATGTCCACGAAGGCGTAGCCCAGATCACCTACGGATTCGGTCAGCTTATTGATCGAGCTCTCGACGGCCGAGGCGTCGTACCAATCGCCCTCCTCGGTCTTGAGCTCTTCGCGCAAGGTCTCGGGGTCCAGGTTTCGCAGACTGGTCTGGATATCGATGGTGCCGAAGCGGTAGCGCTGCCCCTCGTCCAGCGTGAAAGTGATGATGAAGCCGTCGCGGTCAGGGGTTAGTTCGGCGACGACCGATATCACCCGAAAGTCGGCATAGCCTTCGCTCAGGTAGAAGCGGCGCAAGAGCTCGCGATCGAAGGTGACCCTGTCGGGGTCATAGGTGTCCGACGAGGAAAGGAAAGCGAAGATGGAGGTCTCCGAGGTGCTGATTTCCTCGCGCAGGCGCCCGTCGGAGAAGGCCCGGTTGCCGACGAAGTTGATGGACTTGATCCCGGTGACCGGTCCCTCGTTGATCTCGAAGGCGAGATCGACGCGGTTCTGCGGCAGCTCGATCACCTTCGGCT
>JAAUYJ010023904.1_pt1 | contig 13825 bp, 26 predicted proteins | sample 7278031 | NCBI WGS metagenome assembly JAAUYJ01 (sample SAMN14350222, study PRJNA611818) | marine sediment metagenome | isolation source: surface marine sediment (1.8m) | place: French Polynesia: Moorea | collected 2018-08 | reverse complement strand
GCTGCTGCTGCTGCTGCTGCTGCTGCTGCTGCTGCTGTTGTTGTTGTTGTTGTTGTTGTTGGTGTTGTTGTTGTTTTTGTATTTGAAAAGGTGCGAAAAGTGTTATTTCAAAGTAATAAAACACCGTTCTGCTGCCAGCGTTTATTTTCCTGTTTCTATTTTGAAAACAGTATTTTCTTTGTTGCCATTAAGCGTGATATGTTGATGTTGCCATGCATTCTGTAGTTTTTTCTCCCTACTCATTAGCAATTTCATTTACTCTTCCTCCCTCTTAGGCAGCAGGCCCACAACTACGGCTGCGTGGTGGTTGACGAGAAGGACTCAGCCATCCGCCACTACGTCGAGAAACCCACCACATACATCTCCTCGCTCATAAACTGCGGAGTCTACGTCTTCTCCAAGGAGATCTTTGGACTGCTGCAGGAGGTGTACAGAAAGAAACAGAGGAACAGCCCGAGGTATAGCTTGATTTTCCTGTCTGAAAACGGAAAAGTAAAAAAATTAAATCCCTCTAGTCTGTACGACTCCCCCAGCCACGGAGGAGGCAGCGAGTCTATGTGGATCGAGAAGGACATCCTCCCCGCTCTGGCGGGAACGGGGAGAGGAAGGGTGTATGTCACACAAAAGTGGTGGTCGCAGATCAAGACGGCGGGGAGTGCGATATACGCTAACAGGCACTACCTTGGGCTCTACGAAAAGGATTCGCCGGAGAGGCTGCTCAAGAAGAAGGGAGGGGACGGAGACGGGCCGGAAGAGGTCATCGGGAACGTCTTCGTGCACCCGTCGGCAAAGATACACCCGACGGCAGTGGTATGCTACAAAATGCAAAAAAAAATTGTTCAGCATGGCAAAAACATGCTCTTTCCCTAGCTGGGTCCAAATGTCAGCATCGGCGAGGACGTGTGTATCGGCGCCGGCGCTCGCGTCAAGGAGTCCATCATTCTGCCTCGCTCCTCCGTGGGCGAGCACACCCTCGTGATGTACGCGGTCATCGGCTCGAACGCCTCCGTCGGAGCCTGGGCCAGAGTGGAGGGCACCCCGAACGACCCTAACCCTGACCGTGCCTTCGCCAAGATGGAGATCCTGCCGCTGTTCAACTCTGAGGGCAAGCTGAACCCCAGCATCACCGTCCTGGGCGACCACGTCGACGTCCCCTCGGAGCTGGTCGTCAGAAACGCCGTCGTGTTGCCGCACAAACAGATCGGGCACAGCTTCGTAAACGAGATCATACTGTGAATGCGTTGGGGATAATCTCAGGGGGGTTTAAAGTGTTACTATTGTTTGGCATGGTTTGCTATTTTAATATAAAATATGTCGAATTGTGGCTCAGTATTTCGCTGGCAGTCTGCAAAATGAAATAAATACCACCGACACTAGCTTGTTCGACATGATCTAGAGAATGTATTTCTCGTGTGAGAGACGCACGTTGAACAACTTTAACAAAAAAAATATATAGCAACAGTGACTAGAAGTAGTAATGACGCCGTAGTGAAACAGATTTGAATTGCTAAAAAACAAAAAAAGTATTTCCAATATTCGGACAAAATTTTCATTCTACTTTAACTACATGACTTGGCACTTAGACTTAGAAGAGTCTCCGTCCTCCAGAGTCTCGTCCCGCTCAAAGAACTTGAGCTCAGGTGACGATTCCTCATCCTCTTCCGAGAAAAGCTTCTTGACAGAGCAGAGGAAGAGCCTGTCGTCGCTAATGGATGGGCGGAGGACAAAGGCGGAGTCTGACACCACGTGGAGGCAGTGGTGCGGGAGGTCGGACATGCGGCTGTACCTGAAGTGGAAAAATATTTGGAAAATATTCCTCAAATATCTCATGGGAAGTTTAGTTGTGTCGTGGCGGTCGTAATGGTAAGTTGGAAAAATTAATTGCCTCACATTGTCATTTGTTTTGGTAGCGCCCTGTGCTGGCCGGTTGCAGCGCACATCACGTGGAGCGTCCCTCCAAAGTCGAACAGATCCGGGTCCCTGTGGCAGACGAACAGCACGACACCGTCGCCCTCCACCACGTGGATCATGTCCACATATCCCCTCTCAACATCTGAGGTATCCACCCTCGCGTCGGCGGACGAGAGTCGGACCAAATGCATCCGCTGGAGGGAAGGTGAGATCGGCGCGGAGACGACCAGCAGCCCGTCGGTGGGAGTTGAAAGACAGGTGCCGTCAACATTGTCAGGGAGATTGAAGCAGCCGGGCAAGCGGAGTGTGATCCTGCTCCTCCTCTTTCCCTCCTCCTCCTCCGGCAAGTCAATGTCCCTCTCCACGATCACCACACACTCAGAACCTTGGCTGAAGGAGGCGGCCAAGTGTCTTCTCCCAAGGCGGAGACACTCAAGGCGGCGTCGGCGGCTTGGAAGATGAGGAGGAGTCTGGTCATTGTCGACTTCCATTTTCTCTTCCTCGTCGTCGTCGGAGAAGAAGTTAAGCCTCCTCACTCTCCGCCGCGGTCGGTCAAACTATCCAGGAAAAAGCCGTTGAAAGTTTTCCTGCTTGGCAAACTTTTTTCTCTGCGTACCAGGTTGCTTAAGAGCACCATCCTCCCCCGGTCGCTGGCCCTGGCCAGGTGTCCTCCCCCCGCCTCCGTTGTCTTGCCGATCCCTTCTGCGCCTCCGTCTTCGCAGTCTGGAAAGAACTCTGCCAGCTCATTGAGCCGGAGTCTTGGTCCGAGGGCGTCGCCCTCTCCAAGACTGTTGGTGGCTTCGTATACGCTCAAGGTTCTGGAAGGAAAAAAATCTAACACTTGGAACGCAACAACAGCAAGATAAGGGAAACACAGCAGCAGAAGCAGCAACACCGACAACAACAACAACTACTACTTCTACCGGTACTCCAACATATCATAGAAGACATCAAAAAGGCTGTTGGAAGTTAGCCAATAATTAATTTTCCTCTCACCGGCCTCCTCTCCCTTCCCTCTCCGCCTCGAAGACGTAGACCACCCTGTCCTCCACCACCCTGGCCAGCAGGGGACGGCGGCCCCCTTCCTCTCCCGCGCCCCTCGCCTCCACCAGGTCCAGATCCCTCCTGCGAAGGACGAATGCTATCGAGGGGCGGAGGCGGACGTGGAGGAGGATCAGATCGTCGGAGGAGAAGGAGAGGAAGAACTCCTGGCAGTCGCTCAGCTGGAAGTCGCTCGCAAAGGCAATGGACCTCTCGCAACGGAGTCCGCGGTCGTCGTAGACCTGAGAGGAAATAGTCGAGTGTCCCATAATAATTCAGAAGATGAAAAATAGCATTTACAAAAAAGTTTCCTTTCCATTAACAATTTCTTTTGTTGTTTTTTCAAAAAAAACTCGGAAAGCTTTCTCTTCCTCAGTTACCTGCATGGTGTAGTTCCTGAGTATGACAAAGTACTCCCCGCGGTCGAACGTCCAGTAGTCCACCTTTTTATGCCTGAATCGGGATCTCAGGGCGTGGGCGTGCATCCTTGTCCCATTCTGCAGCCATGAGGACCTCAATACGGATCCCCTGATCCTGCGGCGGACGTCCCGTGAGCGCAGGATCGCCGCCAGGGCCGGGACTGCCTGGGAGCATGAGTGCAGGTCGTCCCACGTCAGATGAGACAGTATCTGCTCCGTCACCAGGGGGAAGCGGGAGCAGAGGAGGGGCCAGTCGAACGAGGAGGGGAAAGACATGGCGGAGCCCCTTACGATGCGAAGAAATATGACTCAATTAAAATGAGTGGGGGGGAATCCGAGAAAAAGTCATCTTTAGAAGAAGTGCTGGAAAAACGAGGGATTCTTTCTTTGTTTCTGAATATTGAAAATTGAAAAGATCTCTCGTAGATCCCACCATTTCATTAGCCAAAAAAATACAATCTAGAAAAACAGGGGAAGAGAAGAATAGGTAAAATTAAGCCGGAAAGGCTGCTACTTCTCACCTTTTTCTTGCAAATGCTTCCTTTGCTCCCCAAAGGAATATCACAGGAGTTTTGGAAATGTCAAAACCATCCTCCAGGGAAAGTAGGGTATGTGTGCCGGTAGGCGGTAGCTGTTTATACGATTGAGCAAGGGGAAAGCCGCCCTCTTGGTTGTCCTCTTGGCTTTCCCCTCCACAGCCTCGCAGGAGGAGGGTATGGAAGTCCCCCTCTCCTCTTCCGCCTCGTCGAAAGGCATTGTTGGAAAGGCTTTCTCTTTTGGTGGGAGGAGCCTCTCAAGGGAACAAGGGAGAAAAACCTCTCTGCGGCAATTTGCCGTTCGGTAGTTAATTGCGAAACATACTACATAGTATAGGTTCGTTGGAATGTATTTCTTTAAAAAACATCCATCAAAGAAAGTCTCTCCTTGTACGGTACGATACTGCTGCGAATATTTGTTGGACGTGTAAATAAAAAGACGATTAACAGTTTTCCCAATCTCAAAGACTCTTCATTTCATGCTTTTTTTCGGCACATTTTTTGCGGTCTTCCCTGTCTCACTGTGCAAATGCCGCTGTTTGATTGGGGGGCACATAAGCGGTGTTCTTCCCGATATATCATCACATTTCCTTCCTCCCTCTATGCGGGAACAAAACTTGTAGAGCGAATGACTGCCTTCCCCTTTATTGTATAGTGGAGAAGTCCTGCAGCACCGCTTGGAGCTCCAGGTCGTTCAATACGATGACGTGCTGCCTGGTGTCTGCGACGACTCCCCTGACCACCTGCCCGGCGAAGAAGGAGGAGTGGCGAGGGGACTCTGCGTAGTGCTCGTACTGGTCCAGCCCGTCCTGCAGCTTAAGCGTCAGGCTGTCGTAGTTGGCCTTGACCACCTCCAGGATCTGGTCCTCCGAGGGAGTGGAGAGCTGCTGCTGCGCCAGCCAGGCGTCGATCTTGGGGTTGAAGTGCGCTGTGATGGCGCGGATGTTCACTAGGTAGTTGGTCAGCTTGACAGCGGAGTCCTGTTTTTGTAGCAAACAATAAATGCATTAAACATGATGACATTTCAAACAAAAACACAGAATATATATTAAAAATACTAGCAGTAATGGCCGGCTCCGCTGGGCCCGTGAAACAGCATTTCCCTCTTCACACCTTTATTTCCCAATATTGTTTATTTCCAACCCTTTAGAATTCAAATTCAAACGACCTCCTGCATGAGAGTCAGGAGTGCTAGCCATTACGCTACGGGGGCCGCCCCCAAAACTGGACCTTTTTCACCATTGATATTATTTGAATCTGAATAACTAAATTAATTTTTTAGAGCAATAAGGGAAAGTTTCCAAAGTTTTGAGTTTTTTTCCAAAATTAAACCCCTCCTGTCGTGGGGGTACCCGCCAAAAACTATGTGGAGGACATTCCCATGGTCCATGGGGAAGTTCATGCCAAGTTTGGACCAAATCCATCCAGTAGTTTGGTAGGAGAATGGAGACAAACAGACAGACAGACAGACAGACAAATAGACACACCTTTCTGTTTTATATACGTGTATATATAGAATTGAAAATTCAGAACTCCCCTTGTGCTCCCCTCCCGTGGTTGAATACCGCAGTGCCATTGTGTAGAGCGCGTCGAATGTCTGGTGGCATCTGACAAGTTCGTAGTACAGCTCGTCGTAGCTGCTGGGGGACGGAAGGAAGGTGTCCCCGTACGTAACGAACAGGTTGAAGATCACGACAACCTGGAAATAGACAAGCAATTTGAACAAAACCATCTTCCATCACATGAAATCCCTTACCTGTAGGCCGACAGCGAATATGTTCATCTTCTTGATGAGGCTGGACTCGTTCGACACGATGAACTTGAGCAGCCCAATGAGTGCGGCCCACAGCTCCTTCCACGGGTAGCCGAGTCTGACCCTGGAGCGCTTCTGGTAGGCCAGCAGCCGGTGGATGACGGCCAGGGCGTGGAGGTAAAGCTCGTGCGGGAGGCGCTTCATCATGTGAGAGCGCACAAACTCAACCTGAGGGAGGTGAAGACAAACCGCTTTAAATATTTCAAACAGTACGTACAATGCTTACTTTCCAAAATAGAAACTAATAAAATTCGAACATTTGTCGTTTCGAAACATGAAGTACCAGTACGCCCTCACCATGAGGTCCAGCACCGCCGAGGCCAGGCACTTGGAGTTTGCCTCCGACAGCCACTGCGTGGATGGTTTCCTGTGCCTCATGGGCGCCCTGTGCACGCGCACCCTGAACACCAGGTTGGGGTCGTGCATCAAGGCGTTGCCGTACTGGTCCTCGGTTATGCACAGCAGGATCAAGAAGCTAAGCTTCACGGTGTTCAGGGACGACTCAGTCTTGGTGTCCTGCGAGAAAGAGAAAAAAATCAAGTGTTAAAGACGCATATTTCTTAAAAAAAGAATTTATCAATTTCCAAGCAAAGATTATTTGGGGCCAAGGGTGACGTAGCACATGGAACCCTAATAAATCTCGATGCTTCTAGCCGCGGATTGAGGAAGGCATCGAATTTCAGGTGGAGAGGAAGAGGCTACACTACAGGAATCTACGCGGAAAACAATCCAAACGTTGCCGAGTCAAAAGACAACTGGCACCTGGAAACACACGTTGACCAATCCCACACGTCATTGGGATAAAAAGTCAGTGGAAATGGCGTACAAGTTCGTCCTGATCGCGTTGTTGGCTCTTCCGGACCTGTCTTGGTCGCTGGAGATGGACGAGGTGCCGATAGTCCCGCTAGGAGGCGAGAGACATCGCCGTAGGGCGCCAGAGATCCCCGAGGAAGAAAGAAGGGGACCTCGGGAAGATGAGATGAAGTCGGAGGTCTTCCAACAGTCGTCTTCGTCCTCCTCCTCATTCGTGTCCAACAAGATGGGGAACGGCAAGCAGGAGGCTCACTCCGAATCGGAAAGGTGCCTAGGAAATACTACTTCTGTTTTCAACCAAAGATCGATAATTGTCTTTGCAGCATGAGTAAGAGTCAAGAGTGCCACACCATCGCCGAGGACGAGAAGTGCGAGTGTCGCCAAGACCCCAAAAGAAAGGTGACATTTAAAACGGAAATTTGACAAAAAAAATTATATCGCGTTTTGTGTAGGAATCCGATAGTTGCAAGTGCGTAGCCCGCAAGCTCAAGTGCAGCGACGGGAAATGCCTCTGCTGCCTGCGGAGCGGCTGCAGGGCCCACCGGGAGAGGGACGGGCCAGGAGCGATGGCCGATGATATCCCGATGCCGCCGCCTCTTCGCATGGGCCCGCCACCCTCCATGCTGAGGGCAATGATGCAGCCTCCGCCAGAGATGATGAGACCGCCCCAGTTCATGGACGACATTCTCCATGCCTTCGAGGGAGGAAGAAGAGAGGCGGTGCCTCCGCCTTCGCCGGAGAAAGTCAGGAGGAAGATGGAGGCGGAGTGGGAAAACTTCTTTGGGGAGTTCGAGAGGGGTAAGGAGAACACTAGGATGATCAGGAAGAAGAGGAAATGACAGGGCAAGGTACATGACAAAAAAGTTGATAAAGAGATCGACAAAAAAGATGTAGCTCTAAAAATATATTGCAATAAAAAGGGGAAATTGTGACGAAGAAATTTACCTGCATGACTATAGAGCAGTACTCTAGGAAGGTGACTAGTAGGTTGCTGGGGGGAGCCGCGGCAGTGGCTGCAGCACTTGATGCGGAGTCTCCGTTGGGCAGAGCCCCTGTGGGGGTGACGGGCGCGGAGGAAGAGGCCCCTACGCCGGAGGAGGAGGAGCTTGCAGCCGCCCCTGACGACGATTCACCTCCTTGACCTGAGGCCGCAGCAGACCTAGCTTGTAGCTGCGGCGTGGGCTGAGGGCTTGGCTGCGCGTCGGCCTGGTAATGCGCAAGGGTGGCGATGAAGTTCCTGTTGAGGTGCACGCCCTCGTACAGGGCCAGGAGGACAGAGTTCCTGGCGCGCATCTGCTCTATCCGCGGGCTCCCCTCCTCAGACACGAACATGTTGCCCACCATGGAGGTGAAGGAGCTGAACCAACCGGAGCTCGACTGGTCTGAAAATGAAATGAAATTTAATGCCACCAACTATTAATTGAAAGGTTCCATGGTTGCTTCACGTACCTGTGACAGAGTCCTCGTACCCCTGCGTGTAAGATACTAAGCTGCTGGTTATGACCTGCCCGTATCCGTGCAGTGCCAGCTCCTGGTCCAGGATGGACAACTTAAGGACGTATGGGTTGGCGGACTCGTACTTGCGGTACTGCACCAGAATGGTCAGGAGGAGGACGGCGCTGTGGCCGTGTTGGGAACGAGATTCTGTTGCGGAAAAGATTTTTTTGTGCACTCACTGAACATTCTCAAATATTTCCCAACTATTTATACCTGCGTGAGAAAGGAGATAGATAAGGCTCTCGTATACGCTGTTCATCATAAGGTACTCCAGCAGCGTGTTCTGGGACACGTTGTCGAAGCCTGTCACCATGACCAGCAGGAGCTTCAGGCAGAGGTCCTTCAGGCTGGCGGGCTCGTCGCCTGTCAGGAAACTGGACAAGAAGGACGAGTCAATTGGAATGAAGCACGACAGTTACGAAATGATTCTCACTCATTTAGGTGCCCTATAAGCTTCTGCATCCTGGCCTCCGCCTCATCGAAGCCAACCAACAGATTGACCAAGTCAAAGCCGGTGGACTGTCTTCGGGTGATTGCCCGCATGAGCCCGCACAAGGTCTGGAGGGCGTAGACCACCCGGATGTGGTGCTCCTCCCCAAGGTTGGCAAGGCACTCGCCGAAGAGCAGGTTGAGGTTTTTCTTGATGCCTGCGTGCGCGGGAGAGGCCGAGGCCAGGAGGGCGCTCTCGGCCGGGGAGGCGGCGGCAGCGATCAGGGCCTTGCCTAGCTCGGCCTCCAGCAGGGCGATCTTTGGTCGCAGCAGGAAGAACTCTGCCCAAAAGGACTCTCCGAAGGAGGACTTTGAGGGCTCGTCTCCGCGCAGGAGGACGTCGTACATCTGCGCCACCTTCTCGCGCAGGGAGGCGCCGCCAGAGGCGCGGTTACGGGCGGCCGCCACTGCGCCGGCAACCATACCCTGCGCCGGCGGGGAGGCGCCGCCGGACGACGACGACGGCACGACGGAGGTGGCGCCGCCGGCGGAGACCGGCGCGGATGCCGCCGCTGTCTGCTGCGCCGCCATTCCGGCGTTTGTGTCACCCGCACTGGCACTATTTGCGCCACCCGAGCCCGACCTCTTCCTGGACGACATGGCCGGGTACAAGGACGACAATGACGTCGACAACGAACTCTTAAACCACTTCAACAAAATCTGTCAAACGCCCGAGATGGGCGCTGCGCTACGGCTACGCTAGGCAGAAATCAGCTGTCTTGTTTGCAAGTCAGATCAGCTGATATGATAAAAAATTACACGTCAACAACGGCAGGTACACCCAAAAAGGTTTATTTACCTTATAACCTGTTTCGGTGTACTGCCTTAACTGAACCTGAACTCCCTGAAGTCCTGAACTCGTCCCACAGGATTTCAGGATGCCTGGATCGGTATGTGTGGCCAAGGACGTGACTGAGGCCTTCTTAGCCGCAGTGTCAGCAGTGGAGGCCAGACCGGACCTGGATGTGCCGGTGAAGGACAAGAAGCGGATCCTTAGGGCCAAGAGACCCAAGTAAGTGGTTGCATTTAATGATTTCATTAGTTATGTATGACTATTGTATGTATGTTTACTTTTCAGAGACACGTTTGAGCTGCGCGCCCGCGATGTCTCCTCCGTGGTATCCTCCCTCCGGAACTTCCTCCTGGACAACCGCGGCCTCTACCTGGGCGACGGCGACGGCGCCCAAGAGGACGACGAATCCTCCTCCTCCTCTCTTGCCCGCGACAAGATCGACGCCGGCGCCGCTTCCCACATCTCCACCTGCCAGGGCCTGATCCGCGGCCTCCGCTCTGACGTGCGCTCTGCCGCCGCCGCGGGGGAGGCCGGGGGGGAGATGCGCGCGAGGCACCTGGAGGCAGTATGCACCCTCCTAGAGGCGGCGCTAAAGTCTGCCTGCTCCGTCTACGCAGAGTTGAAAGCCATACGCGTGCAGAAGGAGGTGGAGTTCCAGAGGCTCTCAAGGCTAGAGTTCAAGGCTAGAAAAGGTTCGTTCAGTATCGAAAGTGGAGAAAAATCATTTTTGTTTGACTCCGTGCTGTGCAGAAAGCGAGTCTGGCGAGACCCTGGAGGAGCGGGAGCGAGAGATCCGGCGGAGGATGGAGGAGCACCAGGCATTAAACGCCGCCGCAGCCAACTCCTCGGGAGACTCTGGCGACGATGAACCCATGGAGACTGAAGAGGAAGGCTCCTCCGGGGAGAGCGAAGGTGGGAGGGAGCAGCAACGGGGGACCAAGAGGGGGAGAGAGGAGGGCAGTCACAAAGATGCGGCCGCCAAGCAGGTGCGGATGGAGCTGGAGGAGGCAGAGAAGCAGGACGATCCGGCCCTGGACGACCTCACGGCAGAGGAGGTCCAGATGCTTGAGCAGGAGAACGAGGCCCTGTACGCCGACCTGGTGAGCGTGCGCGACGCCGTGCAGCAGGTGGAGAGCAAGGTGGTCAGGATCGCAGAGCTCCAGGAGATCTTCACCGAGAAGGTCATGCAACAGTCGGACGACGTCGACGTCATCGCCAGGAACGCCGTCACAGCCACAGAGAACGTCAAGGACGGGAACGAGGAAATTAGAAAGTGGGAATACGAATTTCCCATATCGATATGTCAAGAAATATTACTTTACATATATGAATTTCTTTTTCCAGGGCTATTCAGAACCAGGCTTCGATCCGCGTTTACGTGCTCTTCTTCCTGCTGGTGATGTCCTTCTCCCTCCTCTTCCTCGACTGGTACAATGACTGAGGAAACAAGTGGAGTGATCTACTTGGAACACAAAAAGCTGTAATATCCCGTCATAGTTACAGAGTTAGTTTTTACGTGAAATACACAATCAGTATCAACATGACAATGAAGGACGATAGAACGAAATTATTTCCGGTCAAGTACTAGTAAGTAAGATGAGAAAAGATACTTTTCGCTGCGCAGTATTTATTGGTTTCTAATTTTACAGCAGCTGCGAGGAGAGCACGGACGATAAATAAAAGAGAAAAGTCTTCCAAGTTACGACAAATTGTCTTAAATCTCTCAGCAAGAAATGAACGCCGGCAAAAGAGAGTCCGTGCAGTATCGGTCTTTCCCAAGTTCCTGCACCTCTCTTTCAACAACACGTATAATGACCGGTCACCACTTGTAGCCCATCTGCTGCTTCTCTTTCTGCTTCTTCCTGACTACGTCGATGTTCCTGTCCTTCCAGTTTGACTTCCTCAGCTTGATGGGTCTGCTCCCCACGTACTTGCCGTTCATCTCCCTCACCGCCTTGGTGAAGTCGGCCGGGTCCTGGAAGGAGACGAAGCCGTACCCCTTGGTCTTGTTGGTCCGCTTGTCACGGATGACCTTGGCCCGCGTGAACGACGGGTACCTGCCAAATGTCCTGGCTAGGACCTCGTCCGTGACGTCGTTGCCCAGGTCTCCGCAGAAGAGCCTGAAGTCGTTCGGGTCCCACTCCTTGAGCGAGTCGTCCTCCCAGATCTGCCCTCCGCCCGTGCGGATCACTCTCTTCTGGCGCTTGGCCTTCTTGAGGGCGTCGTCGCCGATGGTGGCGCTCACGGGGGTGTTCTTGGTCACCACGGAGACGGGGGTGAAGGAGTGCTGCGGGGGTTGCGGGGGGAGGGCGGCGGGCGGCGCGGCGGCGGCGGGAGGGGCGGCCGCGGCAAGGGCCGAGGTGGAGGTCCCCGCCGCCTTTGCCGCCTTCTTCTCTTTCTTCTCCTTCTTCTTTGCCTTCTTCTCCTTCTTGTGGTCCGCCTCGTACATGGCAAGCTTGGCGAACACGTCCTCCTCCTCATCGTCGTCTCCGCCGCCGCCTCCTGCCGCCGCCGCTCCCGACGACGACGAAGCCGCGGGAGCTGATATAACAGCCGGTGCCGAGGTCATGACCGGGTTTGGCGGCGGGTTGCTCATGAGCATCTGCGGCGGCGGCGGATGCACGTTGAACCTGACCTGTGACGGCACGAACCCGCCGCCGCCGCCCCTGAAGCCTCCCAGCGCGGCTGCAGCCACGCTCTGCTGCGTCCTCCTGACTTCTGCCTCGAACCTGCTCATCTCCTCCTCGAAAGACATCTTGGTGATGAAGCGGGAGGCGGGGTTGGGGTTGGAGTTAAGGACAGCGTCGACGTTGTCGGCTTTGCCGCAGTCACCCTAGCAGTCAGCTATTTTTTTCGTGTTTTTCTCGGTGCGGAAGAAAAGTTTCCCTTCTCCTACACGGAACCTTCCTCCCCTAGGTTTATCGAAAGCGGTACAAATCCCTTCGGTAATTTCAGTTTGATTGAAACTGAACTGATTTTACCCACAAGTACATATATGATGAGTACCGCCTGATAATGCACCTCTTTCACTAGGAAAACACTTTAAATGTTTTCAAAGCTTGAAACGAACTTTGGGTTCACTTCGTTGATGATGAATGCTGGCTTCAGAGAGGTGGAAAATGAGTCTTCATTCAGCAAATGGATTTCGCAGCAGCTCTCAAGCAGCTTATTCGGCGCTTCTCCAGAGTCAAAGTGTCAGTGCTCCTCATCCTGTGCCTGATTGCATTGATGCATTTCTTCGGAAATATTTTTTGGGAGACAAAATTCGAAGAATTGTCGGCGTCTAAGGAGAACAATCCCTGCGGAGAAAGTGCAACTTCAAGGCAGATATTCCTCCAGCCATACTTGGGCGGCGACGACCATTTCGGTGAAAAAAATTCCAAGTTGTTCTTCCTTGAGACATCTGGGGAAGGAAGGCTCAGTCCAAGGCAATTGCCATATTTATTCAGGCTTGTTAACGCCGGTTAAAAATTAACGGCGTAAAATGCGTTAATGCGTTAAATTAACGATTTAGAGGTTAACGGAAACGAAAAAATTAACGGTTTACGATTAGTGGTAAGAAAAAATTCCGTTAGGCGATGAAAAAAACCCCAGAAAGTTGACAGAAAATGACATGTATTTAGAAAAATAGAAACTTTTTTTGGTGGTGTGTCTACAATACTGGCCTAGGACCAAGAAATCTTGCTGTAATTTTCCACTTTTGGCCCGAATATTTAACGATAAACGGAATTAGCGCCGGTAACGGTATCTTTTCTTAACGGAATAACGGTTAACGCCAAAAAAATTTTAACGCATTAGTTAACGATTAACGCCTATTTTCTTCAACGCTAACAAGCCTGTCTTGAACCAATGATGAAGATATGATATCGGCTAAAGACCTTTTTAGGGAAGGGTAAGTCTGGGTGACTACTACTGACTAAAATAGGGCCTTTTGCCACTGGTCACAAAAGGTTTTGTGAATATTTGCAGTTTCCAAAACAGAAATTTCCAGCACAGCTGAATTTGAAAACATGGTTGCCTACTTGGCATTTTTCGTGCCAAAAACCGCAATTTTGGCATTTTTTGAGACCTCATGGATTTTTTTGGAAGAAACAAAAGTGCCAAGCTCTTTTTGGCATTTTTTGGCATTTTTTAATGTTCCATCAAATTTTTTATGATTAAATGCATTAAGCATGAAAAACCTATTATTTTTTCTTCTCTCAAGTAGTCATGTTGTGACAAAAAATAATGTTTGGGTGCAAAATGTTGCTCTGAACTTAGTACTTGTGCAGGAAAATCACAATATAAAATATTGCATCAACAAAGTATCATGAAGTTTTCATGCAACTTTTTTTGAAGATTCACTTTTTGGCATCAAATTTGGAAAATATTTGTTAATAAAAATGCTATAAAATGCAAATATTAGGGATGACATTTTTTGGCACTTTTTGAAATTACAGTGGCACTTTTTGGCACTTTTGGGCCCTATGCATGGCATTTTTTGAGTCCGACCAGTTGGCAACCCTGGGGCTGG
>JAAUYJ010029458.1_pt1 | contig 13831 bp, 16 predicted proteins | sample 7278031 | NCBI WGS metagenome assembly JAAUYJ01 (sample SAMN14350222, study PRJNA611818) | marine sediment metagenome | isolation source: surface marine sediment (1.8m) | place: French Polynesia: Moorea | collected 2018-08 | reverse complement strand
CAAAGTTCTTGCGGTCAATATCATGCAAGGTAATTGACATGCAAAGAGCGGGAGAAACTTGAATAGAGTTACGGATAATCCATGTACGTCTATTGTGCTTCCTCCCATCCTTGAGTCACGAAACAATTTTTTCTATTATTTTTTGTGTCCTTTCCGTTTTCTGCCGTCTGTATGACATTTTTAGCAAAGAAGTAATAGGGAGAGGGAGAAAAAGAATCTCGTATTTTCCCACAACTAAGGATTATAATGGCCTTGCTATGGTCACGGTTCGTTGGTCAAGCAGACCTCCCCCTGCCCCTGCCCCTAGCCAGCCCTACTGCCCCGCCCCTCTGCTGTGTACTTGACCTAGCGATTTCGCTGCTGTACTACCACCGCCGCCACAAAAGTAAAAGAAAGAAAATTTTCCCTTCAATTTCGTATGGGAACTTTCTTGCGTCTCGGCGATGTAGGTAGAGATGCGAGGTTTGAGATGTTGCAATCATTAACGAGGGAAATATTTTTTTCTTGAACTACGTTTATCGCTTTATTGCATGCGGGATTCTGTCTTGACGGTTTTCGGTTTTAAACTTTTATGTTTAAGCGCGAAATCGAAATGTGCGCTTTTCTTCTGCAAAACCGCGGCGGCGGCGGGCGTTCATATTTACTCCTGCGGTTCTTCAGCTTGCGCAAACTTTGTTTCTATCTCTCTACGACAACAAAATGCGACCGGGAAGGTGAAAGTGGGGGGTGGAAATGAAAGTAAAAGTAAAAATGCCCAATTTTCTCGACTGAGGCGGGATTTTTTGCCCCGTTTTCTCCTTCCTCTTTCCCCCCGGATGAAATTGCCTCCAATTATCTTCCACTTCCTCGATTCCTTCCTCTTCTGCATATCCTGGTGCAGCTGCGGAAGAAATCCAAGGAGCAAATTGCACACGTAACAGAGACACTGTGTAGCAGAAGGAGAAATTACGGTGGGAAAAGAAGTGAAGCGGGCGTCAGATTTTTCGAGTTTCGTAAACAAGTGCCGAAAGGGAGCGAGAGAAAGTCTTGTAACTAAAGATGTTCCAATTGTTCCTGTTTTCCCATAAGTTATTGCTTAATTATGTTTTGCATTTTTCACCCTTTTTTTTCCAGACACTGCCAGCCAGATGGAGCAGCTTGAGCACGCGTTCAAGAAGTGGGAGGTGACCGAGGCCGAGTGCCAGATGTTCGTTGCCTGCGAGGCCGCCCAGAAGGAGAAGCACGACCAGAACGGACAGCTCGCCGTCGACGTCTACAACATCATGATGTGAGTAACAACATGCAGGAATATACCGCAAAGATAGAGCTGCAATACGGCTGAGTAGCAAACGTTTTCACATCTTCGGCTATAGTCCCGCAGTCCGTAGACTCCAACAACCTTGCTTGAAGTACTGTAAAAATCCTTTAAAAACGGTAAAAAGTGCAACTGCACTTGAGATTGGAAGAAAATTGTCGCGCAGTAGAAAAGATGGAAAAAGCAATTTCGTCGCATCTTTGGCAGCCTTGACTTTTTCTCTTCTCCGGATGCAGCGAAAACAGAAAAGGGGGGCGGGTGCGAGAGAAGGGAAATAACCTGTCGCGCCATTTTCGGAAACCCGGCGCTCGCTTAGTTCCCACGACAAATCGGAGCGGGAAAAGAAGAGTGGAAGGATTATTTTCCCTCCCTCTTTTCATGGCTGACTTGCGGTGTATGGAACGAGAAGAGGAGGCATCATATTGGCTGACTTCCACCTGACTGGCGACGGCCATGTGTGTGCAGTCTGCACAACAAAAGGGCAAAGAAGAGGATTTGCCGAATCTGGCATTTTTTGCGCCCTTTTTTTAGAAAATGAGAAAGGCCACGTTCGCGAAAATGATGGCGAATGCTGCACCAGCCGCCTCCATTAGCGAAAAGTGAAGCACAACAGCACAAAAGCCCCCTTCTTTTTTTTTATCTCGGCGTCAAGGCTCCCTTTTCCAAAGCCGTTATTTCCCCCCTTCCCAATCCAGTAAAAGCAGAAGAGTGCGACCTCGGAAAAAAGGAGAGGAGGACACTACCGCTGCAGACACACAACTATTTCACTTTGCTGAACACCAGGGACAGCGGCGGCGGCGGCGGAAGGCAAAAAAAGAGGAGCTGAAGTGGAAGACGAAGCAATTTCTATCCTTTTCTCCACTGTCATTAAGAGCTCTTGCCTCCTCCTCTTTTTCCTTCCCCCACCAAGGTCGAGAGTGGCCAAAAAGGAAAAAGAAATCTTGAGGCATGACTTTAAACTTTTTTTTGTCCCCGCCACCGTCTCCCCCTTCCATTCCTCGAAAAGCCGAGAAGATGAAAGTTTGACAAATTCCGGCCCATTCTGTCGTCACGTCTCCTTTCATTTCGTTTTCGTGCTTCTTGTGCAACGGTCTCTCCTCCTCAGATTACTTGATAAGGTGCAAGTCGGAAAAAGAAATAGAAAAAAGCCGGGAGATTCTTATTTCTCCACGTTTACGGGGAAACCAACTGTGCGCGCAATGCCTCCTCTTCCAATTACCCCCACGACCCCGCTTTTGGCACATATAAGAAGGGTGCACCGTGACTGCACTCTTGTCACCATGAAAAAAATCCTTATCTTCCTCCGAAGATATATATCCTCTCCACAATTGCGACATTGCCTGAGGGAGGGAGAAAGGGAGTGGGGGGGGGATCGATTCCACCTCACTCCGTGGGAAAGAAAACAAGAAGGAAAAACCGCCTCCAAAGCCACCGCCAGGTGGACTTCCCGTATTTGTTGGAAACTCGGCACGCTTCCCAAGATATTGCGAAACATATTCCGTAGTACACCTTCCAAGATTCCCCCGTCCATTTCGTTTTTCTTCATTTTACCTCGAGCATCGCTGCCTAGGATGATTAAAACTTTGAAAGTTTTTAACGTTAAGGTTTTCCGTCTCTCCTTGTCTGTTTCGCCGCTGTTTAGAAGTGAAATGCACAACAAATCAAATTTTTACAACACTTTTTTCGTCGTTTCAGGAACCTGAAGGGCCAGAAGAATGGTCGCGGCAAGGTTGCAGCCAAGGACCCGTTCAAGGCCGCGCTGATGGACTCGTTCGAGTTCGGGCTGGGTGAGGCCTTCAAGAAGGCTGAGGCCGGAGAGCAGGCCGCGCTCAAGGACGTCTGCGAGAAGCAGAGGAACGCCTGCTTCTACGGGAAGAGCAACCCCAAGCAGCCCAGGTAATAGCAGATATAAAGACCATCCAAGAATAATATTTCTTAACATGATTTCTTTTTCCTTGTTCGCTTTGCAGGCAGCAGTTCTAAATAGGACGGAAAAGAAGGAAGGCGGCGAGAAAGAACGATCACCATCCATTCCAAGACCGCCGCCGAAGAAAACCTCCTCTCACCTTAGGAAATCAAAGACTCCTTCTGTAATTCACACTACAAATCCTGTATAACTCTGCGTCCTCTATGCGCGCTGCTGTCAAATTCCCAACCCCCTACCTGCGGACGGTAGGTTTTTGATTTTTGCAAAAGCCTCGCCCCTGCAAGAGGGGGAAAAGGAAAAACCCAACAACAATCAGGTGCCTTAGGTTCCTCCCTCACTCAAATACTCAAGAACTGAGAAATCTCAAAACAAATTTCCTTCCTATCTTGTCTAAATTAGTGCTACAAGATCATTTCGGCAATTCTCTTTTTATACATTTTGTTGTTTCTGCCTTTTTCACTCTCCCTTTCTTACCTTTTTTGAGTTCTATTTCAACGATCGAATCATGTCGCACTAACATGAAAAGTCGTTTGCTCATTACTCGAAAAGAAAAGAAACAAGAATCCAAGTTTGTTAAACAATTTGCTAGTTTACCCACAACTACGAACAAGCCCATCAGTAAAACAATATTTGTTGATGTCTGAGTAATTCTCGTCTACGTGGATGAAAAGAAAAAAGTAATAGTGGAAGAAGGGAAAGAAGAAAGATAGAAGAACATCTTCCTATGTTTTCGTAGGAAAGTTTTTTGTCCGTTGTGCGTTATTTATTCAATAAACAACATCTGTTTTAAAACTCCGCCTAAAAAACGAGCTTTGTATCGAACGTACATCTTGTAGTAGCATAGAACAAAGTAGTAACGTTTTTCGAGGCAACATTCCTAGAGTGTTCTGTTTTTATCGATTCGTTCGTCCCCTCTTTTTCTCACGGCACTATGACTAAGGCCATACACAGTATACCTATATTCTACGGTGTACCCCGAAAAAAGCCCAATATGGTGCAACACATGAGAAAGGCCTCTCCACAAGGCCCCTTCAGCGGCAGCAACAAAGTTAGTTGCCTTCTATCCGCTGCACAGTTAAAGAGGTTACTTCTCCCCTTCAAGTCTTGTCATACGAAAACTTCACAATGCCGGATAGCAAGATCCACGTCCGCGGCCTCCGCGGCCAATCATATCTAGTGGAGGCCGAAACCTTTGAACAGCTTCTTCCTCTCGTCCAACAGGTGATTTCAAATTTCAAATTAAATTCCGACACATAATGATTGGTAAATCAGGCTGAGGGAGCATCTCCAGGGACGGAGCTTTGCCTGTATTCGAGCGGGCGGCCCCTGGTTGAAGGAGAGGATCTGGCGGCGGTGGCGGTCGTCTATGTCAGCGCAAAGTTGAAGGGAGGAAAAGTAAGTAGAAATATTATGATTCTTATGTGGGAAATTGTACACTGCATCTTTATGTTTTTTAGACCCACGGTTGCATCAACCACGCCGGTCGCGTAAGGCAGAACACCCCCAAGGTGGAGAAGGAGGAGAAGAAGAAGAAGCCCACCGGGAGGGCCAAGAAGAGGAACCAGTACAACAGGTATTGTTGGCGACATGGGATTTGACGAGAAGTCCATTCATTTTTATATTTTTCAGGCGTTTCATGTCGACGGTGGAGCTGGGTCCCGGCGGGAAGCCCAGGACGCCGAATTGCAACCGCTGGTGAAGAAAAGAAGACCCGATCGAAGATTAGACTGAGACGAAAGGACCTTATTATTGATTTTCTTGAGCTACAGCATTCCTTGTGCGGGAGCTGTTTTGAGTTGTCAGTCAATTTAGAAGCTTTTGAATATTATATAGTCGATTGAGTTTTACGCCTTGGATCATTTTCGGGAAACGGGTTTTAAAAGTAGTCCATGTCCCTGAATGTTCCATCCAGGTCGTCCGAGATCGACTTGATCTTCATTTTCTCGGCCAGGAGATCATCCTCCACCTTGAAGCAAAATAAAATGCAGTTTTAAAAACAAATTATCGAGTTTTGAAATAGCTTACCTGATCGACCCTGATGTTAAGCCTCTGGATGTTCATCTCGGCATTCTCGGCCCTGGTCTCGGCCCCCTTCAGCCTCTCCATAAGGTCGTGGATCTGCTTCTGGTATGCCTCCTCCCTCTTGTTGGCCTTCTCCTCCGACACCTCCAGCTGCTGGAGGTTGTTGCCCACCACCTTGAGCTCGTCCTCCAGCTCCACAATCTTGTTCTCCCCAGCCTCGGCCCTCTCATTGGACCTCTCCAGGTCAGACTCCATCCTGCCCAGCTTGCGGGAGATGTCCTCGTACTTACGTTCAGACTCGGAGAGCATAAACCTGAAAATAATTATTTACTGTATGTCATTTCAATGTCACAGGAACACAGTACATTTCCCCACCTAGCCTCCTTGAGCTGACTCTCAATGGTGTCAATGGACTCCTCGTGCATGGTCTGCTCCTGTTCGAGCCTCTGGCGGCTGCGGATGGTGTTGTCAGCTCGCTGAGACTCAGTGCAAAGGTCCTTAACAGCCTTGCCAAGACGTTCTTCACTGCGCTGGACCTCATCTTCTACCAATAGGATTCGGCGGGATAAGTTGGCAACGTCAGCCTCGGCAGTGCTCTGGAGAAGAAGTCATTTACGGTACGTACCGTAGAACAGCACAAAAACATAAACACTAAAAAGACGCTGGTAGCGCATCCCTCACCAGGACTTTTTCCTTCTCCTCTAGCTTGGTGGTGACATTGAAAAGGTCTTCTGAGCAAGTGTCATACTTGCCCTCCAAAGCCTGAAGCTTCTTCTGGAGGCTCCTCACCTGGAAAAATAAATGTAGGCATTAGGCATTTCGAGGACTTTTCCTATTAGAAATCAGTTTCACTTGTTCTTCAGTGCGATCGGCCAGAGTGGTGGCGGTCAGAGCTTCTTCTTCGAACTGCTTAGCTCTGGCCTCGGCCTTAAAAAGAAAGAAGTAATTTTTTCATGCGGGAAACAGAACTAAATATTTTTTATCATTTTTGCCTGCGCCGTCTCCGCCGCCAATGATGTCATCTTCTTCTTGATGGCGTCCATCCTGGAGTGCGCGTTCTGCAGTTGCTCCCGCGCCGACGATGCCAGCGTCACTCACTCGGGCCGCGGTGGTGACAATGCTGGAAACAAAAGAAAAGGCCTAATCATTGCATTGGGGCGTGAGATTCGTTTTTTGCCATTTGCATTGCAGGGTGGGTGGAGCCTTCGGACTACTACTGCGGCTCTTTAATTCCATTTCTCCTTCGTACGTCCGATTTCTACAGAATTTTGACATGATTCTCCACATAGTCTGTTTTCATCTAATAGTTTTTCACTGGTTCTGATCCTGCCCCTCCTCAGAATCTGAGCATGTCGTCAAAGGTCTGGTTGAGGTCGTCGGAAACCTTTTTGATCTTGAGCTTCTCGGTCAGCAGGGTCTCCTCAGTCTGGTCGATCTTGATGTTGAGCCTCCCAATGTTCATGGTGGCATTCTCATCCCTAGTCTCCGCCATCTTGAGTCTCTCCCTCAAGTCGCGGAGCTGCTTCTGGTAGTTTTCCTCTCGCTTGATGGCCTTCTCCTCGGACACCTCCAGCTGCTGCAAGTTCTGTCCAACCACCTTCAGTTCCTCCTCCAGCGAGATGATCTTGTTCTCCACCAGCTCGCACCTCTCATTGGTCCTGTCCAGCTCCGTCTCCAGCGTGCTCAGCTTGCGTGAAATGTCCTCAAACTTCCTCTCAGAGTCCTCCAGCATGAACCTTGAATATTTTACATTGGAAAGTTTTGAATCATGCTTACAAACGTTGGGACATACCTGGCCTCCTTGAGCTGACTCTCAAGCGCGTCGCTCTGCTCCTCGTTGGCCGTGTTGCTGTTCTCCAGCTGCTGCCTCTTCCTGACGGCGGTGTCCGCCCTCCGCGACTCGTGACACAGCGAGGTGATTGCCCTGGCCAGGCGCTCCTCCGACTTCTCCACCTCCTCCTCCAGCAGCAGGAGCCTCCTGCTGAGCGAGCCCACGTCCGACTCGGCGGTGGAGAAGGCCTTCTCCTTGGCCTCCATCTTGAGGCTCACGTCGAAGATGGCCTCAGTGCACTGGTCGTACTGAGCCTCCATTGTCTGCATCTTCTTCTGGATGTTGCGGATCTGGGAGAAACGAGAAAACGTGCGCAATTCCAGATTTTAGAAAAGCAAAAAAAAATCTGCATTTCTTACAGTTTCCTCGGAGCTCTCCGCCATCTCATTGGTCTCCCTATAGAATCACATTTAATCATTCAGACTGTCGAATATTTTTTCCCCAAGTTGTCATATATATTCCAACCTGATTTCCTCCTCGAACTTTGATGCCCGCTCCAGCGCGATGGCTGTCTCCGTCGCCAGAGATTGCATCTTCTTCTTGATGGAATCCATCTTGGAAATAAGTTTCGTCTAGGTAAGGAATAAAGCTCCTGAAGGCTATTCGGGGATCTGGGAGAGGATGGGGCGAACCGAAATATCGGAGTGGGATGGGGGATGGGAATATTTCCCGGACAGGTTGCTCTCTCTTCCCCACAAATCGACCTTTGACATGCGGACAAAAAAAATCCCAAAAAGACTCGGGTCAAAAAATCCATTTCATAAAGTACAAAACTATCTTTATCAAATTGGAAAAAATGAATCACGTCTGCCGTTCTTTGCATGCATATTTAAGTTTGCAAAGTTTACAGTTTGCAAATCTGCCTTAATGTTTCTCTCAACTGCCCTGAAATGATTGACTGCGGTCATGTAAGGAACGGAAAGGCGCGACGAATCATCATCACGGCAAAACGCGGGGGAAAATATACTTTTCGCTGAGGTCAGCAAGAAGCGTAGCCAAGAAGTAAGAAAAATATTCTCACACGCCCAAAATTTTCCTTCCCTCCTCTGATGGGAAAGCTACACTATACGGTGCGATCGAATATTTTGGGATCGGACCCGGGATAGAAAGTAGCGGCGAAACCCATTTGTGTGTCTACTGTGTAGTTTATTCCACCAGGCAAAAAACAACAGCGTGGCAAAATAGAAAACAAAAATATCTTCTTCATATGTGGTACTAGCATTGTTTTCCAATGCCTTTTTTTCTCGTACGTATGTCTTGTCTTCTCTGTTTTTTTCTTCGTCAACTCATCTGACATCGAATGAGGCATGTGGCACGTAGTATAAAAGTACAAATACAAGCACAGAACCTACATAATATGGGGGAGGGAGTCCTAGAATATAATTTTAGCGCTCTTTTTCATAACGGGAACTAGAAATGCCAACTCGTGATAAGAATTTCCAAAGTGACACTATAGATATGGCACGACATGTTTTTAAAAAATTGTGGAAGCTGCATAAAGTTTTTCTGTCTTGGAAAAAAGGGGGAAACATCACAACCGTGGAGTGGCTTCTCGTCTGACTATTACAAAAATAATAATGGCGCACATATTGTGGTAGTAGTACAAGAATGAATTCTTCTTTTCTCTTTTTCTTGCAATCTTGCAACATTTCCCTCTACAATTCTGCTTTTGCTCCCCCGCCTCCATCCCCGTCTCCTTCTCCATCAACGAAGAGTAGCCCTCGGAGCTTCTCCAGGTTGACAGGGCGGACGGTGCGTTGGAGGTTGGTCAAAGACTGCTCGGTCTGAAAAATCAAAACAATAATTTAGGAGGACACTTCCAAGGTCCGCAGAAGCACAATTATGTTTTTTTTACTCAGGTTGAAACAGAAATTAGCATTCAGCTACTTCTACTGTTCTAGCAGCTGCTGCTGCAACGAAAACAGTAGCAGCAGCAGCAACAGTAGCAGCGACAACAAATTAGAGAACAAATTAGAACTCACCTTTCTGAGCAGCTCCGTTGCGGCGGCCAGCGCCTCCTCCCACCGCTCCATCTCCATCCTGTGCAGCAGCTCCTGCCTCCGCAGCAGCGAGAGCCACTCTGACCTGCTCATGTGCTTGGCCTCGTGGCTCATCCCCTCGGCGCCGTCCACGAAGAGGTCAGGGTCCAAAAGGCGGAGGCGCTCCTGCTGCAGGAAGTGTCGGCCAGCCTCCATCGAGTCGGAGGTCATGCGACTCTCAAGGGACCACATCTGGAAAAAATAAACATATGGAAATATGGAAAACTTCGACTTTGATTCTCTGTTGTACCTTCAGCAGCAGAAGGGAGTTGGCACCGAGGAGCATGATGAGTACGAGCACCACAACCTTGAATGCTGTGTCTCCGGCGCCCCCTCCGGTGCTCGGCATCAGCCCGGAGACGGTCTCGGCCAGCCCGGAGACGAACCCGGCCGACGCCGTGAGCACCCGCACCGGGCGCGACCCGGCGATGCCTCCGGGGGGCACGTCTGACCCGGCCGACCCGCCGCCCACCCCGAACCCGGCGGAGGACGGGACGCCCCCGATGCCCGCCCGGCCGCGACCGCCGGCGATGCCGCCGTTGCTCGCAGCCGAAGCGCGGTTGGAGATGTCTGCGGGAAAAAATAAATATTAAATATATATGCATTTATCGAATGTACATAGTAGTACATTACATAGTACAATGTCATATGTGAAGCATCTGTCAACGGAAATAGAAGAGGGAAAGTGAGGAAGAGGAGGGCAACCTTAACTTGTCACTCTGATGATAAGCTTTGTTGCCTCGGGAACACGTGACGAAACCTAAGGGGCCCGGCATAGCTTTCCTAGCGTAAATGGGAGCGCGTTAGTCATCGACCGTTGTCAGCTCTTAAGCGTGTCAAAAGTGCTGAAATATCAGGGAACAAAGATTGATTCACCTGCGCTAAGCCCAAACTTCCTCCCCCCTATTTTCCGCTCCTATTTCCAACCCAAGTGACTCACTACTCTCTCTATCTCTCTCTATAGATTTTGTACCTAACAGATCGACCTCGTCTTCAGATCTCTCGGCCTCCCTTGCCTCCAGCAGCCTCTCCTCGCCGCAGGACTCTGTGACCCAGGCCTCAGTGGTGGACCTCGCCTGATGCTCCATCTCCTCCCCCTCGGACTTTCCGCTCTTCTTCCTCCTGTTGTTGCTGTTCCCCGCCAGCGACGTGAGCATGATTGCCGGCTCCGACCTCTTCCTCCTCCGCTTCTCTTCTCTTTTCCTCTCCTTCTCCTCGGAGTTCGCCGCTGGCGCCGCAGGGAGCAGCCGCCCGATTGTTTTAATTATTCCCGCGCCAGGCGCAGCAGGCTTCTTGCTGAAGGCCCCAGGCTTGGAAGAAGCGGAGAGGACGGACGAGTTGGAGGAGCTGGCGGTCTCCACCGTCGCCACCTGGTTGAGGTTGAACATGGACTGCGCCTTGGCCTTCTCCTTATCCATCTTCCTCCTCCTCTTCTTATCCTTCTTGTCAATGCTCATCCTGATGGCCGCTTCGGGCTCGTCGCTGGCGTCGTCGCCCATCCTGCTGTTGATCTCCATGATGATGTCCGGCCTGATGGCAGCCGCGGCAGCCTCCCCTTCGTCCGTGGAGCCGCTGTTGTTGTTGTTGGCGACCCTGTGCAAGTCGGCCACGCTCCTGGCCTTGCGGACCGACGTAGAGTCCATCGTGATTTTTTCAAGCGATCGGTTCGACTCTTGTCGGAAAACTGACTTTGGATTGCTCCGACCGAGAGTCTTCACTTCTTCTGTTTGTATCTCTCGTACCCTCGAGGCTTCATCCGCGAAATGTAATATCTAGGATGTGGCGCCGGTCTGTCTTGCGGGGGCGAAAAGTATAGCGCCACAAGTGTCTTCACGGAGTGTCCGATTCCAGAGGCGGATCTTGGGCGGAATGAATATTCTTCACGAGTTCACTGTACAACTTATCCTCACTCGTCCTTCCTCCCCTTCTCAGAGTTCACGACGCACTGCATGCTCGTTTCCGCTATCCGCTATTCATGCAGCAACGCTCTTCTTCCCCCTCACTACGTAGTTTTGCAATTGAGGTGAGCCCGATAATGAGCGACGCGGCTTTTTTTTATCTCGATCGTTCTCCTCTCCCCTTTGTTCGGCCAAGGGGGCGAAAAATGTTGTCTGTGACCTGGGTGCGACGGTGAACGTGCAAACCCAGACAATAATTATCTCTCTCGGGCGATCAAAGAAGGTACAGGGAGAAAGCTTTACACTCCCGGAATACCAAAGGATCTTCGCTTGTGTTCGAAGTTTTTCGATTGCAAGAGGCGTTTGGCCGCTGGAACAACAACGCCGATTTTTTTTCTGCTAGACTTGCTGATATCGCCCTTTTTGCTTCTTGATTTTGTTTGGAACGCAATTTGGGTTAGGGTCGCTCGCGGAGGAAGAGGCCCTAAATCACAAACTTTTTCTTTTATGGCAGGAATACTGCGGCGTATGCTAAAACGCAGCGCAGGTGTCGGGCGATGCCGCCTCGATCTATCGCGGCGGAGCTCGCTTCGTTGATTAGACAAGAGCGCAGCCCTCCTCTGTCGTAAACACGGCTAAATAGCCCTCGCTTGGGTTGGCCAAAAAAAAAAAACTGCGCGATACCCAAACCTTACCCTCTATTTGCCTAGTTGTACTAGGGCCGATTGGGGTGGGGTGGAGAAGAACGGATGGAGAAGACTGGGAGAAAGGTTTGGGAGAACGTTGCCGACTCGATTAAAAGAAAACATGCATGCCCAAATATCCTAATCAACGAAGACCTTATCGGCCGACCTGCCATCGCTCCAATCTCGAGAATGCATCAAGAAAATGGGAGAACCCTTTGCCTCCCTTCAAAGGAAGAAAGAGAAAAAATGCCGTAGATAGTATTGAAAATTCCGCTACCCGCCTTCCAACGTAGCCAGAGGCGCTTTCCCCCGAGCGTTCCCGGCGACTCAGAACTCCTTTTCCCTCCATCGTACGCACCAGCAAAACCAAAATGCGATTTTAGAAAAGCCCAAAAGAAATTTACGAAAGGGAAATATTTTGGGGATACTTTTTGTCGTCTTACCGTTAATAGCGTTCTGCCTCCGCACTCTCTCAGCCTCCGCCGCGTTGGCAATGTCCATGGACCTCCTATCGAAACAAAATTTCAATTTAACACATGTCCGAGTGAATAAACCTATTTACTTTTCCCCTACCTGTTGTTTCCCCTTCCGCCCACCTGCCCTGCGGCGGCGGCAGCCGCAACAGCGGCCACGTTGTTGTTGTTGGCGTCGTCGTCTCTGCTTGAGCCGCGGCCGACCCCGCCGCCGGCAACAACAGCGCCGCCGCCGCCGCCGCCGCCAGCGCCGCTCCCCTCACAGTCCTCATACAAGGCGCGGCTGAGAGCGGAGTAGAATTCCTCCAGACCGCCGTAGGTGTTTTTGTCGATGAAGGCTGGAATAATGATCACAATATTAATTGATATTCCGAAATGTACAATAAAATTATTTTCCCCTACTTTTAACGATGCCCCAGACGTTCTTCTTGTACTTGATCGCTGCGTAGACGGTGAGCCTCGCCTCCCTGGGAGAGACCTTGGATATGCAAAAGTGCAGCACGACGTTGAACGAGTCCGCGTAGGGAATGCCCCCGTTGACCGTGTCCACGTCGATCATGTAGGCCACGCCGCGCCTGCTCTCGGGATGGAGGGTCTGCAGGGGAAGGGGAAAGTTTATAACGAGCTCCTCTGGCAGTGACGCACATTTCCCGTAACTTCAAAAGGGAATTTCCCCCCTCGCTCTCGCATCGAAAGGGGCTTAGCTCAGTGGGATATACGCTTGGGAAACCAACCAACGTCATCCACTGACCCTCGCCGCCATGGCAACAAATCGCGTAACACTTTTCGCCCCCGAAACCGCCTGGATATTATTTATACCGTGTCTCACCTGCGACTCTGTGATCTGCGAGTTCTTCGGCCCCATCGGGTGGGTCAGCGTCAGGTTCATGGAGACCTCCCTCGCCTTGGTGCCGTCGGACTGGTCCTGCCAATCTCCCACTTGCATACCTGTCAAAACAGAGCGGGAATCAACATGTTGGCATAGCTCAAGAATGCATTGCAAAACAACCGCGTGCAATTTAATGTATTTTCTTTTTTGCGTGGTTTTTCAAAGATAGTTCCTCGTTTCTTTTCGCTTAAAATGTAAAGTGCTTTCCGGGAAATTGGTTTTCTCCTTCCCCGTTTCTTTGCCGCTACCGTACAGTACCGTACAATGCCTACCACCGTCCGCCTCTCTCTCTTAATGCCTCATCTCTGTTCTCCTCTTTTCCTCCTACCCAGTCCCCGGTATTTAAGTGGGGAAACTTTCCACTCCCCCGTCCTGAGGAGAAGGGATTCACCCATTTCTAATAAATAGGACTCCTGGGGAATTCTTTTGTCTGTACTAAGAAACGGAAGGCCAATGTTAAGTTTTTTGTTGGCAAATTCCCTACCAGACACATGTGCATAGGAAGTACTGGAATGGGGCTTTTCTCTGTTTACCGAAGGATTTCCTGGATTCGTGGAATCCCTGGAAGAAGGCCGAGTTGGTGAAGTACATGGCGAATAGAGAGTCGACGTCGGTGGGGAACACCTCATTCAGGAACTCCTTCCCCTCAACCTGGAAATTGAATGGGGAAAACTTTTGAATATTTTATGGGAAAGCAAGGCCAGGCAGACAAAAAATATCGACTTTAATCGGTGAAAGGTTCCTCATCCGAGAACTATCGGTCGGTGCTACT
>JAAUYJ010067953.1_pt1 | contig 13832 bp, 11 predicted proteins | sample 7278031 | NCBI WGS metagenome assembly JAAUYJ01 (sample SAMN14350222, study PRJNA611818) | marine sediment metagenome | isolation source: surface marine sediment (1.8m) | place: French Polynesia: Moorea | collected 2018-08 | reverse complement strand
TCTTCTGTTCTTGTTTTGTCCCTTCGCTGTTGCTTGCGCTTGGCTGAAACCTCTCGCTCTTCCCTGGCTCTTCCTATTTCCTAGGGCTGAAACAGCTGATTGAAGAAAATGTAGGGATGGACACGAGATTAGTTCGATAATACGGTATGAAGCAGAAGTACTTCAGACATTCTTTAAAACTGAAAACATGTGTCACAAGGAAATATTAAGTCATATTTCTCATTTTTTAGATTAAAGAGACAACGACAAAAGGGATACTATAATACCGACAAGATTGGTTGCTGGTTCTTGGTTTTGCCCATCACTAGTGTTTACAAGCGTTTTTGGGCCACGTCCGCAACGCGTTGGACGGGGTCCGCGGCCTCAGCGACCTCGGAAAAGGCCGCAGAGGTCAAAGAGGACACTGGCACTGAGGTCACCAGAGAGCAGACATTTGGGACCAGAGCATCCATGGTCTCCATGGTCATCATCCCGCTGACAGAGACTCGAAATCAACCTCAATCTCCGCCGCCGCCGCAACACCTTTTCGCGGGGCGGCTTCGCGGGTCCCCCGGGAGGGACCCTCCCAGTTCTGCATGTCTTGGGGCCAGGCCCACCAGGTGCCCCCAGGCCTGCCCCAGCCCTGGGCCTATGGTGCCCCGCCGCCGCCAGTCTCCGCCGCCGCCGCCGCCTTCCTCCCTGGCGCGGCCGACGGATCCTCCTCGTCTTCGTCCTCATGGGCACCCGAGTCCTCCCCCGTCCGCCCGGAGGCGACCCCCACCCCTCCGGGCGGCGCCATGGTTGCCCCGCCTCCCATCCCCGCCCAGATGCAGCACCCGCCGCCACCAATGGTGGGAGGAGCCGCCGCGGGGAGGGGCACCTTCAGGATCCCTCCCGACCACCTGTCCCAGCCTCCCCCCGGCGTCTCGGCGCCCCCGGCTGGTTCCTCCCGCCTCCGGGACAACTTCGACAAGGACACCGTCGCCTACGTCCTGGAGGACTCTCGCCTGTCCACCCTGCAGCGCCGGCTGATCCGGGAGCCCAACACCAACGTGTCCCTGGCCCTGGCCGTCCAGATCAGCGAGTCCATCGTCCAGCCGGACAACCGCGCCTACGTCAAGAGGGCCACCGACGTCCTGTGCGATGCCATCGTCGACGTCTTCTACAGCAAGCTGACGGAGCAGGTCAAGAAAGAGTCCTGCGTGGCGCTCGGCAGAGTTGGGGCAGTGTTGGCCGAGCAGCAGGACTTTGACAAGTTCTACGGGATCCTGTGGAAGGGCTACGAGAAGTGCAAGAAGGAGAACCTGCAGGTCTACTTCCTGCGCAGCCTGGTCTCCTTCCTGGAGATGAGGCCGGCGGCAGTGTCGGACCAGGACATTAACCGCATCCTTGAGGATCTCCAGGACCTCCTGGAGAAGACGGAGAACGGGAGCGTAATGCTGGCCCTGGTGGACTCCCTGCAGCAGGTCTCCAGGTGGCGCCCCAAGCTCTTCGAGCCCTGCTTTCAGGACGTGGTGGACATCATGGTGGGATGGCACATAGACTCCTCGCAGGACCCTGCCGTTCGCATCCGCACGTCGGAGGTGCTGCTCTCCTGGCACTCCTTCTGGGTGATCGACATGGAGTTTAGCAGCAGCCTGCTGAGGCACTTCATGGAGGACCTTGGAGCGCACGCCGACGACGTGGCCAGGACCGAGAGCAGGGACGAGCTCAGGCAGCTCTGCGAGCGGATCCTCTCGCTCGTCCAGGTCTTCAACACGGTGCTGAGCTGCCTCAAGAGCCCGAGCAACGCCGTCTCCTTCCTGCCGCCGGAGAGCTCCGAGTGGTGCCGCGCCATGGTCGACTGCTTCAACTCCACCCTGGCCAAGTGCTTCGACGAGGACATCCTGGTGGCGGGGCAGCACTCGCTTGTCCTGTTGCTGGAGAGGATAGACTCTCTTTTCGGGCAGCACAAGAGAGCCATCATGGAGTTCACCCTCTCGGGCGCGGAGTCGTTCCGGCGGCTCTCCTTTGCCGGGAAGGAGTCCCTGCTTCTCTTCCTCACCAGGATGCTGAGCCTGGCGGACAAGGGGGAGCAGGCAGTCCTCCTCGGGAAAGTCCTGGATCCCAGGTCGCCCGTCGGCCAGGCCATGTTTTCCCTGGACAAAAGGGTCGGGGAGGCGTCGGCCAACCTCTTCCGGGTGCTCCTCAACTCCAAGAGCGTCATCGTCCTGCAAGAAGTCTATTCCCATCTCATGTGTCTCCTCGAAGAGTCCGTCCACCGACTGGGCGGAGTGCCTCGGTTTCTGAAATCAAGCAACAAATTCAAGGAGAAGGCGCTGTCCCACCGCCAGCTGCGGACGGCCTTCTTCTTCGTCCTGTCCTCCCTGTCCAACGTGGTGGCGGGCAAGGGCTCAGTGCTGAGCATGTGGGCGCTCGAGCCGCCAGTCTTTGCCGTGCTGGCACACCACTCGGGAGTCCAGAGCGCCGAGCTGGCCTCTTCCTGCCCCTGGCTGCACCACACTCTGCTCAAGACGCTCATCTTCCACTGCGCCACCCACTCCTGCTTCGTCTCCAGCAGCAGCGCTCTCGCCTCTGCCACCCAGCAGGTATCATCCTCCCCCACCTCCGGCCACTTTGCCGACATCATCAGCGCAATCTCCAAGATGCTGCATCGCGGCGAGGCTGCATGCTCTGCTACGCTGAACCTTGTCCTCGACTGGCTGGAGAAGCTCCTCCTGGCCGTGGCCCTGAACGGCAGCACCCACGCCTTCAGGGGCCTCGACGAGGTGAAGCTCATCCACAAGAACGTGCTGGGTATGACAATGAAAAAGAGCAAGGAGGATACCCTGCGGCTGCTGGCCGTAGTGCAAAAGCTGACGGCCGCCTTGGGGACCGGAGGAGCCCAAGATCCCGAGACCCTGTCCCTGATGCACTCTGTCTTCGGCCAGCACCTGAGGTCAGTGCACCCACAGGTTCAAGAAAAGGCCTCGGAGCTCATCCGTGGAATGCCTCCGCTGGCATTGGACTGGCGCACGTCAGAGAAAGGGCAGAAAAAGGAAAAGAGAACGCAGGCAATCCACCTGCTAAGAAACATCCAGCAGTCAAGACCCAGCGGTATATCGCCCAATGATTTCAAAACCTTTGTCGAGGCCCTCCTCAAGGGCCCGCTGACAGGTCCCAGGTCGCACCAAGACAAGGTGACCAAGCACTTGGAGCTCAACTTCCCCCGGGACCCGGTCTCCTCCGCCAACTTCTTGTCCGTCTTGGGAAACGAGGACCTCAGAACTCTGTGGATGTCCGTGGCGGTATCGCATTACTGCGTGAACAACAAGCTCAAGACTCCCCTTGGCAAGGCTCAGGACACCCTCACCACCATCGAGAAGGTCATCAAGAACGTGCTGCAGAACCTCCAGGACGGGGGAGACAAGGCCAGGAGAGTCAACCTGGGCGAGTGCCACCGGCTCCTGACCTTCCATCGCTGCCTGGAGGTGGCTATGTGCAACGCCTTTGACGGCAGCGCCGTCACCATGGCGCCTCCCCCCAAGTCCATCGCCGTCTTCTTCGCCGCCAACAAGAAGACCTGCCTGGAGTGGCTGTCCAGGCTCAGAGTGCCGGTGGTGGAGCTGGCATACCTGGCGGGGGACTACGCGTACGTCGTGCAGAACGCCTACGACGCTCTGCCCAGGCTCGCCGCCGCCGCCAGGGCGCAGAAGGAGAAGGGAGGCACGGGGTAAGATTTCAAATATATATTTTTTTGCTTTTTTGGGGGGGGAAATCGCATTACAACCTTTCAGCTTTGTTCTTCTTGAACAGGCACAGCAACTCGTTCATTTTTCGATAGGAAACTTTTTAGGAAGCAGAGTGAAGCAGGTTCACTCCGCAGTCCGCAGTCTAGGCTGCTGTAATGAGGGCTGAATACAACCGAATACAACCAGACATACTTTTTCATTTTTTGATACTTTATTTCAGGTCGACTGCAGCGTCTTCAAAGGGCGAGGAGCAGCTCCTTCTGGTGGTCTCCTACCTGGCCTCGTCCCTTGCCCGCCTCGGCGGCAAGGAGGGCCTGCTCGGCCTGTACGCCTGGTGCCGGGAGAACGCCCCTGGCGCCAGGAAGCCGCGCTGGCTTAGAAGCCTGGCCGACGTCGTGGGGGGCAGCGCGGAGAAGGGAGTGGCGCAGTTCCAGGCCATCCTCAAGACGGACATGTCCCAGGGCCAGGCTTCGTCCCTTCCCGACTGCGCGCTCAAGATCGTGCGCGGGGACCTCTACCGCGGGCACGCCTCGCTCCACAGGTTCGAGGAGTACGAGGCCTTCATGGAGGAGTTCAGGGAGAAGTTCGACAAGGATTCTTCCTCCGACGAGGATTCCCTGAAGGAGGAGTGCCTGAAGGCGCTGAGCCAGTTCGAGGACGGGACGGTGCAGCTGCCGACCTGGAAGGAGATTGACGGACTGGGCTTGGACGGCGAGGAGGACTCTTCCGCCATGTCCAAGCGAGCCAACTCTGCCACGGCGGACCACCTGATGCTGGCGACGCAGATGCTGCTGCTCAACTCGGCGGCTTGCTTCCAAAGGAACCTCAAGCGGCTGCCATCCTGGTCGGAGAGCGAGAGGCTCAACCGGGCCCTGAAGGTCACGGACGAGAACCTGAAAGTCCTGCTCAGGGACCGCAGGTTCACTCCGCAGTCCAGGCTGCACTTGGCCGTCATGACCAAGGTGGGCGAGGAGCTGAAGGGCCTGGTCCAGAACAAGCCCGGCAACCTGTCGCCCCTGCTCATGTTCAGGGAGAGGAGCCATTCCACCGACATCCTCGTCACCATCAAGAAGTGGGGGGAGTACTTCAACAAGTACAGGAAGGGGGATCCCGAAACGCATTTCCAGGCAAGCAAGCTTTCATTTCATTCTTTACATTCTTTCAACAAAGCTATTCGTCAACTTTTTTTTAATTTTCGAAATCCATTTCTATCCTCTTCCAGGTCTCTGCGCTCAACATCGAGATTGCGCGTCAGGCGAGGAAGGAGGAGAACTTCACCCTGGCCAACTACCACCTGCAGCGGTCGCTCCTGGGCGGCTCCCTCACCAGCACCGTGGCCATGCCGGACTTCCTGCGCAAGCTGGACCTGAACGCCATGCACCTGTCCGTCGACCGCGCCGCCTGCCTCAGGCAGTGCGCCAAGCTCTGCTTCCTCTCCGGGGAGAAGGGCCTGGCCGTCGGCGCCGCCTGCGGGATCATCAACAGCATCGGCGGGGCGCTCTACCAGCAGCAGCTGCCGCAGGGGACCCAGGCCAGCTCAGAGCTCTCCTCGCTCTCCTCCCGATCCCTGCTCAGGCTGTCCCGCTGGCTGAGGGAGGACTCGGCTCTGTTGGACCGAGTCTACCCTGAGGCGGACGCCTCAGACTTTGGCGGCGGATCGACCGTCGCCCACGTCCTCCAGCTGGAGCAGAGCCTGGCAGGTGTGCTGGACTTCCTGCCCCTGATGGAGACGGCCACCGACTCTGAGATGGTGGTGGGGCGGCTGCTGCGGCTGGCAGTGGTGCAGTCGCCCGACATGGCCAAGCTGTGGCACTCCTTCGCGGAATGGTCGCTGGGACTGGGGGAGAAGGTCCTGGAGGGATACGACAAGTCTGGAGGCGGAATAACCCTGACGGCGGAAGAGGAGGCGGAGGTGGCCGAGCTGGTCCCGGACGAGTCGCAGAGGGAGGAGGTCCTTCACCTGCTGAGGCGGGTCAACCTGGACAGCGTCGGCAACGCCAGGGTGGAGTCGAGCAGGTTCGAGTTCATGAGAAGCGAGCTCAAGCGTTGCTCCGCGCTCGGGGGCGCCGACGACGACGACCTCCTGCTGCACCGGGTCCACGCCGTCTGGGCCACGGTCCAGAAGCGCGCCTACTTCTACCACGAGCTGGCGGTGGGCGCCTTCTTCCAGTACGTGGCCAGGTGCGAGGGGGGCGAGCGGGAGGACAAGCTGGTGGTGGCCACCCTGCGGCTGCTGCAGCTGACCGTCCGCCACGCGCTGGAGCTGCAGGAGCCGCTGCAGCTGGGCCTGGAGGCGACGCCCAGCGCCAGGTGGAAGGCGATCATCCCGCAGCTCTTCTCCCGCCTCAACCACCCTGTGCAGTCCGTGCGCAGTCGGATCTCCGACCTGCTGAGGAGGATCGCCGGGGACTTCCCCCACCTCATCATCTTCCCCGCGGTCGTGGGCGCGGAGGAGGTGAGGAGCGTCTCGGACGTCTCCAAGCTGCTGATGGTCCGCTCGGGGGGCGAGGACGAGGAGGACTACGTTGACGACGCCGTGGAGAAGGAGATGGGGGAGGAGGAGGAGAGGGAGAGGAAGAAGGGGGGCGAGCAGGAGGCAACCATGCAGGGAGCGTACGCGAGGATCGTGGACTCCATCAGGAGGGTGGATTCTACCTGCGTGGACCAGGTTCGGTTTTCATTAGCAAACTTTGATATGTATTTTCGTTTTTCTAATTTTCGTCAGCTAGACTTTTCTTCTCAGTGCACGGGGTTTTGCATTGGTGTGTTGATTTATCGCAATATCGAATCCCCGCTCAGGTCAAGCGGCTCGTGGATGAGCTCCAGCGGATCTCCCTGCTCTGGGACGAGCTTTGGCTGGGCACCCTGATGCAGTACAGCCACGACGTCGCTCGGAGGATCAAGAGGATGGAAGAGGAGGCAAGGAGACTGGAGATGAACAACACTCTCAGCGCCCAGGAGAAGAAGCTGCTGGTGCTGGACAAGTACAACATCGTCTTCCGGCCGCTCATCTACGTCCTGGAAAAGATCAGCCTCATGACGAGCAAGGAGCCGGAGACGCCGCACGAGAAGTGGTTCGTCAAGAAGTACGGCGGCTTCATCACGTCCATGATGGCCAAGATCAAGAACCCTCCCAACCCGGACAGGCCAAAGGAGTGCTGGGGCCTCCTCTCGCAGCTGCAAAACAACTTGGGCAGCAAGCTGCAGGCCCAGACCAGCCTGAGGTTCGCCGAGGTGAGCCCCTCGCTCTACGCCATGAAGAAGTCCCACATTCCGATGCCGGGGGTGAGCGGGAACCTGACCATGGAGGGGATAGAGAACAACATGGCCATCCTCCTGACCAAGACCAAGCCGAAGAGGATCGCCTTCCAGGGGAGCGACGGCAGGAGGTACACCTACCTGTTCAAGGGGCTGGAGGACCTCCACCTGGACGAGAGGATCATGCAGTTCCTCTCCATCTCCAACGTGCTGATGAGAAGGCGCAAGAAGGACCTGAGGGCCAGGCACTACTCCGTCACCCCGCTGGGCCCGCGCTCAGGGCTCATCCAGTGGGTGGGCGGGGCGACGCCCATGTTCAGCCTCTTCAAGAAGTGGCAGCAGCGGCAGCAGTTGCCCGGCGGAATGGACAAGGCCTCGGCAAACAGCAACAGCAGCAACAAAGGAGTGGCCTTCCAGAAGCCGACGGAGCGTTTCTACAGCAAGGTCTACCCGCTGCTGAGAGAGAGCGGCGTGACCAACATCGACAACCGCCGCGCCTGGCCCTCCTCCACCCTCAAGCAGGCCATGCAGGAGCTGCTCAGGGAGACGCCCAGCAACATCCTCAGCCAGGAGGTCGTCTTCCAGAGCGCGGACTCCCTCGACTGGTTCAACCTCACCCAGAACCTGACCGTCTCCTTCGCCGTCATGTCCATCATCGGCTACATCCTCGGCCTGGGCGACCGCCACATGGACAACCTCCTCCTGGACCTGGGCCGCGGCGAGATAATCCACATCGACTACAACATCTGCTTCGAGAAGGGCAAAAACCTGCGCATCCCCGAGCAGGTCCCCTGCCGCCTGACCCAGAACGTGGTGTCCCTCTTCGGCCTCGCCGGCGTGGAGGGACTCTTCCGATCCTCCTGCGAGGACACCCTGGAGGCACTGAAGGAAGGGCGAGAGACCCTGCTGGCACTCCTGGAGGCCTTTGTGTACGACCCCCTGGTGGACTGGACTCCCGGCGTCGACATGGGGGTGGCGGGGGCGTTCTACGGCGGGAGGCAGAACAACGAGCTGCTGGGCGGCGTGGACTCGCTGCTGCAGGACAAGAGGGAGATGCAGACGGAGATCACCTTCTCCATGTTCTCCGTGCGAGTGGCGGAGATGAAGGGGGCCTGGACGGAGCACCGCGGGGCCATGCTGGACGTGCTCTCAGCCCTGGAGGACGCCCTGCTGGCCTGGTTGGACGTCCACTCGGGGACCGAGTCGCTGGCGGAGCTCCTCTCCCAGATGCACCACTCCATGTCGGTGCTGAAGGAGGCGGAGGCCAACCCCAACCACCGCCTCTTCACCCTGCACGGGCGCTTCGTCGAGCACAACCTGATGGAGATGGCGGTGAGGGCGTCGCGCGCGCAGGTGGACGCCTTCGTGGAGGAGCACGAGCGCTGGGCGCACCTCCACCAGCGGGCCGTGTCCACCGTGACGGGCCCGCAGCTGGCGGCGTGGACGGCCGAGGTGGCCGGGGCCGTCACCGACACCTGCGCCACCAGCAGGATCGTCAAGGAGTTCCTGGAGAACGCCGGGCAGTCGCAGCTGCTCGAGCAGTTCGAGGCCCTGGAGGGGAGCTTCTGCATCGGGATCGAGAAGCTCAAGCAGACCCTGCTCACCTGCTTCCAGCTCCTCAACCTCTAGTAAGGGTTTACAATCAAGTTGAAGAACTGCAAAATCAAGACTGATGACTTCTTTTTTTCTTTCCAGCTTCGGGGTTTCGTCCCTCTACCCCCGCTCCTACCGACAGCGCCACCGCTCCCACCTGTACGCCCGCTGGGCGAGGGAGCTCTCCGAGAGCTTCACCGTGGCCAAGTGCCACGAGCTGGCCACCGAGTTCTCCCGCCAGCTCATGTCGGACGAGTCCTCGGAGGAGCACCTGCTGAAGCGGCGGCACCTGGCGGAGGTCGCCCTGCAGATGGAGGCCTGGGCCAGGGAGGTCGACTTCAGGCTGCAGAGCGTCTTCCAGCGCATGGGCAGGGAGAAGATCAAGGGCAGCGCCCACGCCTTATCCCATTTAGGAGCAACCAGCCTGGACCTGCAGCAGAACGTGGAAAAGGAGCCCCCGGAGGTGGGTGTTTCCTGCTTAGAAAATATTTTTTAATAATTGTGCCAAAAATAAACTCATCTACTTTACCCCTGCAGGTCGCGGCACTTTTAAAGGATCTCTTCGTCTCGCACGTCTTGACCAAAATCTGTCGCAACTTCCAAGTTCTGGAGACGGCCGCCAGAGACGCCGAAGACGGCAGCTTCCTCGACCTCACCTCCGGCGACGGAGAGTGGTTCCTTGCGGACGAGATTCACATGCAGGTAAATGGCCAATGCTACAAAAAAAACATTTGCTTTCATGTGCTTTTGATTGTTTTCCTTCAGGTCGGCCAGATATCTCAGATTTTCGACGCAATGGATTTCCTGGGACTGTATCCGAATGACATACCTTCAGGGAAGGTGTTGTACAAGCTGCAGGGTGTGTTCAAGCAGCTTCAGCACTTTAACACCAGCTTCTTTGGCATCGTCCTGCCAGAGGGACTGAAGAGCTTTCAGAGCGAGGACCCCTCTGGTAAAGACAATTTACATGTATTTGTTTTCCATGAGTGCTTACTTAATTCTTAATTTGTTTTTTGCAGTGGACAGTCTGGCAATGGAGCTGACGGAAATCGTCAACGAGGCGGGGCTCAGCCTCGAGGATCTAATCCAAGAGCTTCAAGTGGAAGTCCGCTATGCAGGTTTGGAAGTCTCAAAGACATGACACAATTACCATATACGTACTAGCAACGATTACTTTGCTTGCCCGTAGCATCTGGCCTGCCTTCTTCCAACGAGGCGGTGGTGAGCGTGGCTCGGAGTGTGCGGGCCAACTACCTGAAGCTGGTTCGTCGCCTCACCGATGACGCCTTCACCGCGGGCTCGAGCGAAGCCCAGGTCGGCGGTCTCAAGAGCAACGACGAGACGGACGCGGGGCCCATGCTCCTCCTGGCCTTCGACACCCTCTTCAACAACGTTGACTCTGCGCTGCAGGAGCTGAGAGTGGCCGTCAGCGACTACTCGATTCCGGAGGAGTGGGCGGACGGCATTGACGTCGCCGCACAGGCGCGCCAGCTCACCGGAGAGACGGGAGCTCCCGATCTATATGAACTGCTTGATCTGACGACATTCATGAACAGGTGAGAGAATGAAGTGGGCAAAGGCATATTGCAGCTCCCAGGAAAAAGGGTTTATTGGTTTTTGTTACTACTTGGGAAAAATACTGTTAGGGATTGCAGGGGGGTTGATGCGATGAGGCTATTGGTTTGGTTTATTTGTCATTTTCACCGCCTTCACGCCTTTCATGTCTATGTCCCTTGCCTTCTGCATCATTTGCACGTGCTTCTTCCTCCTCCACGCTTCCAGCATGGCTTGCTTCTTCGACTTTCTCTTGCCCAGCCTGTAGATGTAGAAGACGAGAGCGACGAGTAGGATACAACCAATGTAAAGAAGACCCCTGGTGAACGGGTTCCGCTTAATCTTCGACACCAAAGGCTTCTGCCCTTGCTTGAAGACGTACACCCCCCAGGCCACGCCCAGGAGACCGGCCAGGCAGCTCCACATCCAGAAGGCGACGGTCTTTCTCTTCAGGATCATCGCCCTCCTCTTCCTGTGCCAGTGCGTCACCGCGATGGAGCCGAGAATGCTGACGCACAGGAGGGTGATGTTGCGGATGTTGAATCGTCTCCAGTAGTTGGTTGCGTAGGCCTTCCTCTGGCGCTCATTGTACTCGTACGGATTCCTCGGGAACATGGCGACGGCCTGCTGCATTTTCTGCTCGTGGTGGAGCCGCCTATTCTTCCTAACCTGATCCATGGAGTAGAAGGCGTAGCCGACCATGACCACGGCGCAAACGACCACCCAGAACATGGCTATCCTCATCTTTCTCCTCTCGTCCTCGTCATTCTGCACCAGCGTCACCGTCGTCGGACTGGTTTCCATACTCCTGATACCTTGTGAGCCAGACATTGGGTGCTGTTCAGAGCGCACGGCGTTCGAAGAGGCGAGGACGTTCGGAGAACCCGCCGATTTTGGCGGCGGAGTCGCCTTATCCGCCTTGGACAAAGAGGCTGCTGGGCTTGACCTTGCTCTCGGATCGGACGAGGCAGGGCTCGAGCTGGCAGGAGGATGCGACGATGCTGGACTTGAGCTGGCAGCCTGGGCGGGTGGTGGGGACGATTTTACCAGCGGAGAACTTATTACCGGCCGGATGGGTTTGATGTCGTTTCTTTCATGGCTCTTGGGATCTTTGCTTTCCATGCTGACATCTCTTCCCCCCAGCTTCAACTTGAGAAATTCATTAGGCCGCAGTTTTTCAGCATCGTCACTTTCACTGTTATCGTCAGACATTTCACTCCTACCTTGATTTTCTTTCGGGGAATTTCTCGGCAACTAACGTTTTCGTAGAAAAAAACCGAAGTTATATTGTTTGGAACGTAAAAATGTATTCCACCTACGGGTATATATCATGAGTAGAGACAATTTGAAATTGGAATTTAATTGGTTTTCAGCCCTCTTTCATTTTTTCGATTTTTTGCAGACTTTTGGTTATCAAAGAATACTTCTCCACCTGTACAAGAAGCGCAGAGGTGTTCAAGGGAGACCCCACTGGCTTTGGCAAGCTTCTCCCCACGGGCGACGAAGTGGCGAGGCCGATCAAGCTGTTCTTGGTGGAATTCTACCGAAGGTATGAAAAATCTGATGCTTCCATTTATACTATGTGTATCTCATTATATCTTACATTGAATTTTGGCATTTCAGGCAGCTTGTCGGAGCCGGCAGTTCAGCCCTGGCTGCGTTCATCTGCCAGTACATCCAGCGGGACCAGCCTAGCCTTCTAACCAACCTGCCGGGAAGGGACTCACAGCCAAAGCTCAGTTTGGAGGAACTCTCTAAGGCATTCATTGATCGCAAACTTTCGCATCCCGGAAATGACAGGAGCAGGTTAGTTCATCAAGCATCACTTACAGTTTGAATTTTCGTGATTATTATGTCCTGTGAAAAAAAAATCCAGGTTCCTCATCCTGGAGCTGGACAACCTTGTCTCGGTGATGCGCCGGGTGGAGGTGGCCAAGTACCTGGAGCACAACGTGGAGGCCCTGCAGTCCAGCCTGCGGATCAACCAGCTTCAGCGCAACTCCTTCCAGTGGTTCCACGAGGGCACCCTCATCCCCACCGGCGACATCGCCCCCGTCCAGCCGCTCAGGCAGAACTTCCTGACCGAGCTGACGTCGTGCGTGGCCCAGCTGACGGCGCTCGGCGAGGAGGCGGCCTCGGGCGGCGCGCAGCAGGTCAAGTACCGCGAGGCGCACGCCGCCGTCGAGCAGCGCCTGAGGTGGGCGTGCGGGGCCAACCCGGACCTGCAGGAGGTCTTCGACTCCTTCACCACCTCCTTCGTCTCCGAGATGGAGTCCCTAAGGAAGCTGGCCGGGATCGCCAAGTCGGTGTGCGGCGGCGCGGGGAGCGTGCTGCGCCACGAGGCGCTCAGGACGGCGCAGCAGACCCGCGAGGCCATGGCGACGGACTCTGCCTTCATGGCGCTGCTGGGCGACTGCCAGCAGAGCGCCGCCCTCAAGGACAGCCACGGACTCGCCGCCGCAGCCCTCACCGAGCAGGAGCTTGGCCTCTTCGCCCTCAGCCCTCCGCCGGCCGCAGGGGACGTGCTGGACTCGCGGTGGATCCGGAGGACGGAGGAGGCCATCTCGGAGCGGGTCCGTGAGGCCAGGGAGCGACTGAGGCGGGAGGAGGCGCGCTGCAGGGACTTGGTGCCGAGGGTGCAGCGCTGCGGGAGGGACCTGGTATCGGCCGTCACCGAGCACCAGAAGCTGATGGCGGACGCCGGCGCGCTGCTCAGGACCATCTCCAAGTCTGAGGACTACGACATCCCTGAGGTGGGCGCCTTCCTGCAGCGCTACAGGGTCTTCTCCGACGCCGTGAGCCAGGTGGTGAAGGCCGCCAGGCAGGAGGAGCAGACGGAGGCGGCGGTGCGGGAGGCGTCGGCGTCGGCGGCCAGGATCAAGGAGATGGTGCCCACCATATACTCGGACGTCATCGACTTCTCGCAGCTCTTCAAGGACCAGGAGAACCTGGAGGCCTTCAAGGTGAAGAAGGAGGAGGACCAGATCAGGAAGGAGGACGAGAGAAAGGACAAGGGCCGGGGCGGCAGCAAGTCCGCTCCGACCTCCGAGGAGAGGAACGCCTTCGCCCTGAACGTGCTCCGCCGCGTCCGCTTCAAGCTGGAGGGCCGCGAGCCGGACGCCCTCAAGCGGGCCTCGGTGCCGGAGCAGGTGGACTTTGTCATCCGGGAGGCGACGGGCGTAGACAACCTGGCGCTCATGTACGAGGGCTGGACGGCCTGGATCTGACGGCGGCGCAGGAGTTGCCGGCCAGAGGCGCCGGGAGGATAAATGATCACAACACTTTGAAAAAAGTTTAAAGAAGGAGGGGAGAGAGAGAGGAGCGGCCAGAAGGCTTTTTCTCTTGGGATCCCGGTGGATTTTGCCGCCGGAGCGTCCCCAGCGGGGGAACCGAAGGGGCTTGCTCTAGATCGGGAACGTCCAAGGCTGAGGTCAGAAGGTTGCCTCCGGTCAGATGCTGCTGGAATCGCACCTTCCTAAGAGCCGTTCCCAGAATCCAAAACTCGCCCCCCGCTCTCACCTACAACTTCTTTCTACCCCTACGACAACAACAATGCCATCAGCCCGGAGGAACGACATGACGTCTTCTGTCGGCGGCAAGATGTGGAACGAAGCACGGGAGATCCCGCGAAACAGGTAGAATTGCAAACTTGACTTTTTGTGCTCAAACTTGTTTGTTTGTTTATTGAGGGGCCATTGTCAGGCATCACACTTTTTT
>JAAUYJ010163118.1_pt1 | contig 13843 bp, 14 predicted proteins | sample 7278031 | NCBI WGS metagenome assembly JAAUYJ01 (sample SAMN14350222, study PRJNA611818) | marine sediment metagenome | isolation source: surface marine sediment (1.8m) | place: French Polynesia: Moorea | collected 2018-08 | reverse complement strand
CGGGCCCATGCCCTCCCACCAGACGTCGCCGTCGTCGGTCAGCACCACGTTGGTGAAGATGCAGTTCTCCTTCAAGGTTTCCATCGCCATGGCGTTGGTCTTGTAGGAGGTGCCCGGCGCGACGCCGAAGAAGCCGAATTCCGGATTGATCGCGTGCAGCGTGCCGTCGGCGTTCGGCTTGATCCAGGCGATGTCGTCGCCGACCGTGTGCGCCTTCCAGCCGTCGATCCCCTCGGGCGGCACCAGCATCGCCAGGTTGGTCTTGCCGCATGCGCTGGGGAAGGCGGCGGCGACGTAGGTCGTCTCGCCCTCGGGCGATTCCAGGCCCAGGATCAGCATGTGCTCGGCGAGCCAGCCCTCGTCGCGCGCCATCGCGCCGGCGATGCGGAGCGCTAGGCATTTCTTCCCGAGCAGCGCGTTGCCGCCGTAGCCCGAGCCGTAGGACCAGATCTCGCGGGTCTCGGGGAAGTGCACGATGTACTTGCGGCTGATGTCGGATTCGCAGGGCCAAGGCACGTCCTCTTGACCGGGCTCGAGCGGCGCGCCCACGGAATGAACGCAGGGTACGAAGAAGCCGTCGCCGATCGCGTCCAAGGCGGCCTGGCCCATGCGGGTCATGATTCGCATGTTGACGACCACGTAGGGCGAATCGCTGAGCTCGACTGCCGGATAGGCGATCGGCGAGCCGATCGGTCCCATGCTGAAGGGGATGACGTACATGGTGCGCCCGCGCATGCAGCCCTTGTACTGGCCGCGCAGCTTCTGGCGCATTTCCTCCGGGTCCATCCAGTTATTGTTGGGCCCGGCATCCTCTTCATTCTCGCAACAGATGTAGGTGCGATCTTCGACCCGCGCGACGTCGCTGGGGTGCGAGCGGGCGAGGAAGCTGTTCGGTCGCTTTTCCGGATTGAGCCGTGTGAAAGTACCGGACTGAACCATTTCCTCGCAGAGGCGGTCGTATTCCTCTTGCGAGCCGTCGCACCAATAAACCTGGTCGGGCTCACACAAAGCTGCCCATTCATCAACCCAATCCAGGAGTTTCTGATTGCTCGTTCGGTCCCGTCCGGTCATGAGCTCCCTTCTCCTCGTCGCTGTTCGCGATTGCATCGCACCGCACCGAACGGGGCCGGCGCCCCGTCGCAGGTGGGACTACATGGCAGCGAATTATGCACTGCCTCTGCGCGAGGAGTATGATCAGGATCAAGATATCGGCCCCATTTCCGGCCGTCATCCGATGACCCTTCTGAATGTCCTCGCTCGCCGTGTTGCTCGGCCGTCGCCGGTCTTTGGCGCCGGCCCGAAGCTGTCCTTGCGGCATCCAAGTTAAGCGCATCGGCGCCGGCGAGACCACCAAAGTCTTTGGTTAACCTAGTTTTTTCACAGGTCGGCGGGGGCAGGCCTTGCGGGCCCGTACCGGTAAGATCCCCCATGGCGTCGCATTACGTGAGACGAGCTGGGGAAGCTGAATCACGCCAAACTCAGAGTTTTCGTGTCCTTTCGAGCCCAGGACTCGATCCTTCGAATCTCAGCTTCGGGACACTAACCGCTCAGCTTCTCGATGGTCTGGGTGGTGGAATGGCCCGGCTCGAGCTCGGCCAGCAGGATCCGGCCGCCGTAGGACTGCACGATCTCCGCGCCGACCACCTGATCCAGGCTGTAGTCCGCGCCCTTGACCAGCACGTCCGGCCGGAACGCCTCGATCAGCGCGACCGGCGTCGGCTCGGCGAAGATCACGACCTGATCGACGTCGGCCAGCGAAGAGAGCACCGCGGCCCGCGCCGTCTCGTCCTGCACCGGGCGGCCGTCGCCCTTGAGGCCGCGCACCGAGGCGTCGCTGTTGAGCCCGACGATCAGCCGGTCGCAGGCGGCGCGGGCCTGGCGCAGCAAGGTCACGTGGCCGGGGTGGAGCAGATCGAAACAACCGTTGGTGAAGCCGACACTGAGCCCGTCGCGGCGCCATTCGGCGATTCTCTGCAAGGCCCCCTCCAGGCTCGCCAGCTTGGTGCTGTCGAGCTGGGCGTCGGCGGTATGGATCGCATCGCGCAGCTCGCCCGGATGGGCGACGGCGGTGCCGGACTTGCCGACGACGATCCCGGCCGCGAGATTGGCCAGGCGCGCCGCGCGTTCCAGCCCGATCCCGGCGGCCAGCGCGGCGCCGGTGACGGCCGCGACGGTGTCGCCGGCGCCCGAGACGTCGAAGACCTCGCGCGCCAACGCCGGCAGATGGACCGTTCCCTCGTCCTGGGCGACCAGGGTCATACCCTGCTCGCTACGCGTCGCGAGCACCGCCTCGATTCCGCAGTCGCGCTGCAAGGCACGGCAGGCGGCCTCGATCTCGCGGTCGTCGCGGACCGGCAGGCCGGTCGCCTCATGCAACTCGCGCCGATTCGGGGTCACAACGCCGGCGCCGCAATAGAGCCCGTAGTCGCGGCCCTTGGGGTCGACCACCAGCGGCAGGCTCCGCTCCTCGGCGGCAGCGATCAGCGCCGCCAGCGTGGCCGGATCGAGCACGCCCTTGCCGTAGTCGGACAGAATGACCGCCTGCGCTTGCCCCAGAGCGGCTTCCGCGCTCTCGATCAGCTTGCGGCGTGTCGCCCCAGCGAGCTTTTCCAGGCTCTCGCGGTCGACCCGCAAGAGCTGCTGGGCGCCGGCGACGTAGCGTTCCTTGATGCTGGTCTTGCGGCCGCGCTCGCTCAGCAGCAGGTCGACCGCCTCCAGCTCCTCCGCCAGCAGCATGCGGATCTCGTCGCCGGCCTCGTCGTCGCCGACCACGGCCAGGAACTGGCAGCGGGCGCCGAGCGCCGACAGGTTGCGCACCACGTTGCCGGCGCCACCCAGCATCGCAGCCTCGCGTTCGACATGGAGCACCGGGATCGGCCCCTCGGGCGAGATCCGCTCGACGCTGCCGTAGAAGAAGCGGTCCAGCATGACGTCGCCGACGACGAGCACGCTCGCGCCGGCGAGCTTCTGCACGTCCTTGACCAGTTCGGTGCCGTCCGTCATCGCGCTTTAGACCAACCCGAGTTCCTGCTCCAAGGCGCCGCAAAACATCTGGCCCAAGGTGATGTGCATTTCCTGAATCCGCGACGTCGTGTCGGAGGGCACGATCAGGATCGGGTCGGCGATCTTCGCCAGATCACCGCCGTCGCGCCCGGTGAGCGCGGCGGGGACCATGCCGATATTCTTGGCCGCCTCCAGCCCGATGGTGACGTTCGGGCTGTGCCCGGAGGTCGAGATGCCGATGGCGACGTCGCCGGGCCGGCCCAGGGCGCGCACCTGCCTGGCAAAGAGCTGATCGAAGCCGAGATCGTTGCCGATCGCAGTCAGGGCCGACGTGTCGGTGGTCAGCGCCAGCGCCGCAATCGGATTGCGATTCTTGACGTAGCGCACGGTGAGCTCGGTCGCCAAGTGCTGCGCGTCGGCGGCGCTGCCGCCGTTGCCGAACAATAGGATCTTGCCGCCGCCCTCGATCGATCCGACAGCCAGCTCGACCAAGCGTTTGAAGGGTCCCGCCAAGGCGCCGCGCGTCGCGGCGGCGACCCCGGCGTGCTCTGCCATCTCGGCTTCGAAGAAAGCCTCTAGGTCGATGCTGGACACGCACCCCGCTCCTGACCAGCGCTCCGCACAAGGCCCGCTTACTGCCACGCCTGCGTCGGCGCAAGCAAAATCCCAGCGGGCGGCGCCGACCTCAGATCTGGATGAAGCTCTGGGTCTCGCCTTCGAGCACGACCGCGGTGAGCACGCCGCCGTACACCGCGCCGGTGTCGACGCCGATACGGTTGGCGCGCATCACGGGCTGACCGCTCGGCGTGTGGCCGTGCACCACCACCTTGCCGAAGTCGTCGCCCGAGCTCAGGAAAGGCTCGCGGATCCACATCATGTCGAAGGGGTCCTGCGATTCGAGCGGCACGCCGGGCCGGATGCCGGCGTGGACGAAGAGGTAGTCGCCCTCCACGTGTTGCACCTTCAAGGAGCGAAAGAAGGCCATTTCCTCGGCGCTCAGCTCGACGCTGAGCTGCCGCTGCAGCCAGACGCCGCGCTCGCTGCCGTTGGTCGGCGCGAAAGGATCGATGCCGAACGAGCGCAGCGTGGCGTCCCCACCGTTCATCAGCCAGGCCTTGATGACGCCGGGGTCGTCGAGGAACTGCAGCAGGAAGGATTCGTGGTTCCCGATAAGATACACGCTCTCGAAGCCGGGCATGGGATCGTCGATCAGCAGGTCGACGACGCCGCGCGAGTCGGGTCCCCGGTCGACGTAATCGCCCATGTAGACGATGACCCGCCGGTCGGAGGAGTGCGCCTCCGCGTCCAGCCTGATCTCGCGATGCAGGCCTTCGAGCAGATCCAGACGGCCGTGAATATCGCCGATGGCATAGACGCGGGTCCCGCCGGGCACCCAAGCGCCCACGGGGCCACGACTTAGCTCCTTGGAAAACAGTCCAAACACAGCCACCGACCGGATTGTCGTTCTGGTCTCTCAGTTGGGGACCAGACTACCAGATTTCGACGGGTTTCGGCGGATTTTTCGCACTTGCGAAATAAAGCTCACCCGGCCTTCGCAGGCGCGGTAGAAACGCGGCGTTAACCCTCCGGAAACCCTGAAAAAGCAGAGTTGCGCGGCGCCCCATAGGCGCGGACGCTCCGAAACCGGCAGCCGAGCGATGCAGGCCCTTCCAGAAGACCGACGACAGTCGGATGAAGATTTGCTGCAGGACTACGCGCAGCGGCTCGCCCGCTTCGGCGCAGGGCGCCGCGCGATCCAGCTGCACCTGTCGCGGCTGCGTCCCTACAACCGCCGCCGGCATCACCTGCGGATCGCCGCCTCGATCCTGGAGCCCTTGATCAGCGGCCACGAAGGCGCCCTGTTCCGCCTTCACGACGAGGACCTCATCGTGATCTGCCGCGGCGCCAGCGTCGCCGAGATCGACGACTACGTGCTGCGCCTGCGTTTTCTGTTCAGCGAAGACCCGCTGCTCAGGCAGGAAGATACCGCAGGCGAAGCCTTCTGCAGCTGGTACGACTTGGGGGCGGATTACGCGGCCTTCCTTTCGTGCGTCGAGACGCTGGTCGAAGAGCGAGCACAGGCGCAAGCGGCAACCGCCGATTCCGTCGAAAACAGCCCGGAAAAGCCGAGCGATCCGATCGACCCGCCGAAGCTCGGCGCGATCGAAAAGGCGATCGCCCAGGCCGATCTCTCGCATCTTCTGAAACGCCAGGCTATCTGCGCCGTGGCCGCCGGCGTGGAGCTGCGGCCGATCCTCTACGAGGTCTATATCTCGATCGAGGGCCTGCGCGACGCGCTCTTGCCGAGCCATGACCTGGAGGCCAATCACTGGCTGTTCCGCGACCTGACGCGCCATCTCGACCGGCGCATGATCGCGCTGCTGACACGCAACGACGACACCAGCCTGCGCCGCCACGTCAGCCTCAACCTCAACATAGAGACGCTGCTGTCGCCCGAGTTCCTGTCGCTCGATGCCGCGCTCAGCGGCAGCGCCCAGCGCGGCGTCATGGTCGAGCTGCAGCTCGTCGACGTGGTGGCGGACCCGTCCGGCTTCCACTTCGCCCGCGACTTCCTGCACGACCGCGGCTACCGGATCTGCCTGGACGGCACGACCCACTTCACCCTGCCGCTGGTCGACCGTGAGCGCCTCGGCGTCGACCTGGTCAAGCTGCGCTGGAGCCGCGAGCTGGCCGACCACGCCGCCGGGCTGGACGTCGGGCCGTTGCGCGGCTGCATCGAGCGGCTCTCGCCGGAGCGGCTGATCCTCTGCCGCTGCGATTCGGCGCAGGCCGTGGAGCTCGGGCGCCGTTTCGGGATCTCGCTGTTCCAGGGCTACCATCTGGACCGCCTTCTGGCCCGGCCCGACCCACGCGCCGAGGCCGGCCGGCTGGCCGCCGCCGCCGCGCGACACCGCCGCAACAGCCGGGCCGAGCAACGTTGAGGGCGCCGATACGTGCTGTCAGCGGGACCCAAAAGCGGCCTATAGGCCGCGGCCGTGGAGTCGGCTAGTCTGGCAGCGGGCTGCAACGCCTTCGGCGCGGCACAGTTGGCACCGGATAAGCCGGCCGAAACGCGAAACAACAAGCCACGGGGGAGGCCCAAGACATGATGCCGTTCTATAACCCTGATGCCCTCAAGGCCTTCGTGAAGGGCTTCGAGAAAGCTGTCGACCAGTCCGCGCAGGATCGCATCGCGCGGGCTGCGAAGCACGACGGCGAGGCCGTGCGAGAACTGATCACCGACACGGAGGAAGGCTTGCAGATTGCGCTGAAGCGCGCCATTGAGGCATCGACCTCCCTGGTGATCAACTACAACGGCTACCAGGTCGTGATCGCCAACCCGGTCCACGCGACGATCGGCAAGGTCGGCGGCGGCGGCATCATCGTGACCGACGGCAAGAACTCCGTCGCTTTCGACACCGTCTCCGGCAAATCCAAGCTCGCCGGCGAGGTGCACAAGCGGGGCGAGATCTATTGGGACCTCGGCGAGCGCGACGGCTGGGACGAGGTCTTCATCATCCCGCTAAAGGAATAGAAATCCGCAGGTTCAGTCCTGTTCCCCGACTGCGGCCAGAAGACGGCCGAAAAGGTCGGCCGGGTCGGACAAGACCGAAAAGCCGTCGGACACGACGCGGCGCGTGCCGGGATCGATCGGGTCCGTGTCGGCCCAGGAGGGCCAAGCGAAAGACATCTCGAACTCGCCGGCAGGATCGAGCCGCAGGTGTCGGGACCATACGACGCCATAGCGCCTGTCCTGCCAGTCTACGACCTTGCATTGCGCGCGCTGCCAGCCGATCTCATCGACCCAAGCCGCGCTTGATCGAAATCGTCCCGGATTAGCGGTCAGAAGAAGCACGTCCAAGTCCGACCCGGGTTCGGGCTCTCCCCTGGCCCAAGACCCGACGAGAGCCACAGCCAACAGGTCCGAACGTCGGCCGGTCCACTCGACGAGCGCGGCCAGAATCAGATCGACCCGGTCCTTCGAAAGCATGCGCGGACCTCCGGCGGCGAAGCTGAACGCGGGGCTATTCCGACCTGCCGACCGGATCCGAGCGACGAGGCGATCCGCGCTACGCCAGCCTGCCGCTGACCCCCGCCTCCTCGAAGGTCGCCATGCCGTTGAGGCAGGCGCAGGCGGCCTTGAGCAGCTGAATGGCGAGCACCGCGCCCGAGGCCTCGCCCAATCGCATCTCCAGGTCGAGCAAGGGCCGCTTGTCGAGCCGCTCGAGCAGGCGCCGGTGGCCCGGCTCCGCCGAGAGATGCGCGACCTGGCAGTGGTCGAGCGCCTGCGGATCGGCGGCGTGGATCACCGCGGCCGCCGCCGTGCAGGCGTAGCCGTCGAGCATCACCGGCGTGCGCGCCAGGCGCGTGGCCAGAATCGCGCCGGCGATCGCCGCAATCTCAAGACCGCCGAGGCAGCGCAGAACCTGGAAGGGGTCGGTCATAGCCGCGCGATGCCGGGCCACCGCTTCGCCCACGACGGCGGTCTTGCGCGCCAGAGTCGCGTCGTCGACGCCGGTTCCCCGTCCGGTCCAGTCCTGCGGTTCGCCGCCGTAGAGCGCGTGGCAGATCGCCGCCGTGCTGGTCGTGTTGGCGATGCCCATCTCGCCCAGGGCGTAGAGGTCGAAGCCCTCCTGCACGGCCATCATGCCGTAGGCCATGGCCCGCGCGCAGTCTTCGTCGTCCATGGCCGGCGTTTCGGTGAAGTCGTGGGTCGGTTGCTCGAGCGCCATCTCGTAGACGCTGAGCTCGGCGTCGGCGAGTGCGCTGAGCTGGTTCACCGCTGCGCCGCCGTCGATGAAGTTGCGCAACATCTGCGCGGTGACCTCTGCCGGATAGGCCGAGACACCCTGGGCGGCAACCCCGTGGTTGCCGGCGAAGACCGCGACGTGCGGCCGCTCCAGGCGCGGCGCGGCGCGGCCTTGCCAGGTGGCCAGCCATTCGGCCAGCGCCTCCAAACGGCCCAGCGCGCCCGGCGGCTTGGTGAGCCCGGCCTGGCGCGCCGCCGCGGCAGCGCCCGCCTCGAGATCGGGTCCCGGCAACTCTGCCAGCAGCGCACGGATCTCGTCCAAGGTTGCGACCGGGGCGTCGTCGTCGGCTTCGCTCAAGATCGGAATCCTTCAGAACGTCGGCGGCGCACTATGGCGGCGCTCCGGCGCCGCGTCCAGCCGCCCGCCGGGTCAAAGGCGAGTGGTTGCGTCCGCCGAACTCGCTTATAACCCGCGCGAGTCCCCGACGAGGCGCGCGATGACGTCTGACTGGTCTTGGAATGCCCTGCGCTCCGATCTGCGGGCCGCGGTAACGCTCTTGACCCGCCTGCCGGGCGGTGGCCGGGCCGGTGCCGAAACCGACTGGGCCCGTGCCGCGCGGCTGTTCCCGCCTGTCGGTGCGCTGATCGGGCTGATCGGGGGGGCCGTCTATTGGCTGGCCGACGGCCTCGGCCTGCCGCCCTCGATCTCCGCGCTGCTGGCGATCGGCGTCGGCCTCTGGGTCACCGGTGCGCTGCACGAGGACGGCCTGGCCGACCTGGCCGACGGCTTCGGCGGCGGCCGAGGACGGGACCGCAAACTGCAGATCATGCGCGACTCGCGCATCGGCAGCTTCGGCGTGCTCGCCTTGATCCTCTCGGTCGGACTGCGCGCCGCCGCGCTTGCGGCGCTGGCCGAGCCGGGCCTGGTCGCGGCCGCCCTGGTCGCCGCCCACGCCGCGGGCCGCGCGCCGCTGGCGCTTGTAATGGCCACGACGCCCTTGGCCCGCACCGACGGCCTTGCCGTGGCCACCGGTAGGCCCGCCGTCGGTCATGCCGTGACTGCCTTGGTCCTGGGTCTGTTGCTCTGCTTCCTCGCGGTCGGTCCTGGCAGCGGCTTCTGGCTCTGGCTTGCCGCGCTCGCCGCCGCTGTCACGCTGCTGTCGCTTGCCCGCGCCCAGATCGGCGGCTATACGGGCGACGTGTTGGGCGCGATCGAGCAAGTGGGCGAGGCCGCGGCGCTCTTGTGTCTGGTGGCCTTGCGATGAGCCTGGTGACCCGCTGGTGGTGGATCCGCCACGCGCCGGTAGATTCCGGCGGCCGGATCTACGGCAACAGCGACGTGCCCGCCGACTGCTCCGACCGCGCCGTGTTCCGCCGGGTCGCCGGCTGGCTGCCGCGCGAGGCCGTCTGGATCACCAGCCAGCTGCAGCGCACCCATCAGACGGCCGCGGCGATCCGCGCCGAGCCGCCGCACGACGAGGGGGCAGCCGCGTCGCCGCTGATCGATCCCCTTCTGGCCGAGCAGGACCTCGGCGACTGGCAGGGCCTGACCTACGACGAACTGCAGCGCCAGCGGGGCGCGGCGCTTGATCCCTTCTGGATCGCGCCCGCCGACCACGCGCCGCCCGGCGGCGAGAGCTTCGCGCAGCTCATGGCGCGCGTCATCGAATCGATCCAGCGCCATTCCGCCGAGCATCGCGGCCGGGACATCGTGGCGGTGGCCCATGGCGGCACGATCCGCGCCGCCCTCGGCCACGCCCTCAGCCTGCCGCCGCCGCGCGCCCTGGCCTTCTCGATCGACAACTGCTCGCTGACCCGGATCGATCACATCGCGGCAGGCGAAAACGACGAGGGCAGCTGGCGGGTCACCCAGGTCAACTTTTCGCCACAGAATCCGCGCTGAATCCGGCCAACTGCCCGCGACAGAGGGGTCTGGGCAAGGACTCCGCCCGTGGTAGAATCCGAGTCTGGCCCGAGTCGCGGGGGAAGCCTTGGGAGCGGTTTGCGTAACATCGACGCAAGAGACGCAAGAGGAGAACAGCAGATGATCCCCATTTCCGCAGCACGCGCGCACGGCGCGCGCTTGCTAGTGGCTTTGGCCGTTGCGGCCTCGATCCTGGCGTTCGGCATGAACAAGGCCTCCTGGGCCCTGACCTCGCCGGAGGAGATGGTCGAGAAGTCGCGCGTCACCCTGTTGAAGCTGATGGACGACCCTAACGTCTCCGAGCTCAAGGACTACATGGCGGAGGCCAAGGCCGTCTTCATCGTGCCCTCGCTGGTCAAAGGCGCCTTCATCATCGGCGCCGAGGGCGGCTCGGGCGTGCTCCTGGTCAAGGCACCCGACGGCAGCTGGTCCTCGCCGGCGTTCTATACCCTGGCCGCCGCGAGCTTCGGGCTGCAGGCCGGTGGTTCGGCCTCCGAGGTCATATTCACGCTAATGAACTGGGGCGCGGTCGACGCGATCATCACCAGCAGCGCCAAGCTGGGCGGCGATCTCAGCATCGCCCTGGGGCCGGTCGGCAAGGGCGTCGAGGCCTCGACGACGACCAACTTCGACGCCGACGTCTACGCCTTCTCGACGGCGGTCGGCATCTTCGCCGGCGGCGCCTTGGAGGGCGGGGCCTTCATCGAGCGCACCTCGTGGAACGACCAGTACTACGACGCCTTCGCGCCCTCGCGGGCCATCGTCATCGACCGCAAGTTTTACAACGGCCACGCCGATTCGCTGCGCAGCCTGCTGCCTTAAAATGAGACGCGCAGCAACAACACCAAGGCCACCAAGCCGGCGTTGAGCAGGCAGGCGCCGGCAAACAGCCGCAGCGCCTCGCCCAGCAATGCCGGTCCGGGGGCGGCGATCCGTGTCTGTTGTTCCGCGACCAGACCGAGACCGCCGGCCAAAGCCGCGCGCGGCCAGCGGGCGCTGCCGCGCAAGCGCCTGAAGGCCGCGAGCGAGCGGCCCTGGGCCTCGATCGCGGCCGCCGCGGCGAGCAGCAGGCCCGCTAGGCGGTCGGGCAGGAAGGCTATCCAAACGTTGAGGGTCACGACAGGCTGCGCGAATTCGCCGATTCCGGCGCGTGACTTGACCCGGCCGAGCCGCGCCGCCCCGATCTCTACGGCCTGCTGCACGAAGAGGCCGGGCAGGCCGAGCAGCACGAACCAGAATACCGGCGCAACCAGACGCCCGACGTAGCGATCGCCCAACGCGGCGACGGCGGCGCTGGCGATCTCGGGGCCCTCCAAGCGCTCCAGTTCGTCGGCCGGTATCCCGTTCTCGGCGAGGGTCCGCAAGGCTTCGCGCGCCGAGACGAGGCTGCCGTTCTCGAGCGCCTGGCGCACCGCGGCCAGGCGGCGCCAGGTGGTGCGCTGGGAAACCAGGGTCACCAGCAACAGCGCCTCCAAAATCCAGGCGAAGGGGTAATAGCGGGTCACGAGCGCCACGCCGACACCCACGACCAGGGCCCCGAGCGCCAGACCGCCGGCCAGGAACACGCCGCGCGCCCGCAGCACCTGATCGGGCCGCTCGTCCCGGTTCAGGCGTTCGTCGAGGTGACCGAGCAGGCGCCCCAGAAGCTGGCGGGGGTGGGGCAGGGCACGCGGATAGGACAGCCGGTCCCCGATGTAAGCCTCGGCCGCGAGCGCGAGCAGCAGGAGGAACAGGGGATCGGTCGCGCCGAAGGTGCCGGGCGGCAGAGACATGGCCGGCAGTCTCCTGATCTGACGGTGCCGCGTCAATCGCCATGCAACTTGGGCGGGACTCGACCGGCGGGGACCTTTGCGCCATATCGGGAAAATGATGTTCGATTGGTTCAGCTTGACCCTGCTCGCCGCCGTCACCACCGCCATTCTGTTCGGCGGCATGGTCTATTTCGCTGCGGTTTTCGCGCCGGTGGTGTTCCGCCACCTGCCGGCGGACGTCGCCGGCGGCCTGGTCCGGCGCGTCTTTCCGGTCTACTACCTCGTGGGCCTTCTGCTGGCGGGCCTGGCCGGGCTCGCGGCGCTGCCAGGCCGGCCGATCGAAGGGGCCGTGCTGCTGGCCGTCGCCGTCGGCTTCTTCTGGGCGCGCCAGATCCTGATGCCTCGGATCAACACGGCCCGCGACGCAGGTGCCAATGCTCGGTTCAGCCGCCTGCATCGCTTCTCGGTCACGATCAACATGGTCCAGCTAGTGGCGGCGGCGGTCGTGCTGGTCGTGCTCATGCTGGCCCTGTGAGGGCGAAGCCGAACCCGATGCTGGCGTTCCGGGGCCGCTAATCCCATATTCTGGAGGCCGCTGAGGCGACCCAAAACCGCCGTTGAGGACCGACCATGCCGACCTCGCCCTTGGCTCGTAGCTTGCTAATCTTCGGCATCGGCCTGGCCACGCTGCTGCTCGGCGTGGCGGCTTGGCTCTACGCCGATATGGGCCGTAAGAGCGCCGTCACCACGGGCGCCACCGTGACCTCGGGCACGGCGCTGGTCGGCGGCCCCTTCGAGCTGGTCGACCAGAACGGCGCGGCACGCAGCGACGCCGACTTCCACGGCAGCTACATGCTGATCTATTTCGGCTACACCTATTGCCCCGACGTCTGCCCAACCTCGCTGCTGGCCATGTCCCAGGCGCTCGACGCCTTCGCCGAGCAGGCCCCCGCGGCAGCCGAGCAGATCGTGCCGATTTTCATCACCGTCGACCCGGAGCGCGACACGGTCGAGGCGATGCAGGCCTACGCGCCGCACTTCCATGACCGTCTGGTGGCGCTCACCGGCAGCGCCGAACAGGTCGCTCAAGCTGCCAAGGGCTACCGCGTGTTCTATCGGAAGGCCGAGACGGACGAGGCCGCCGACTACCTGATGGACCACTCGAGCTTCGTCTACCTAATGGACCCGGAGGGCGGCTACCTTGCCCATTTCTCGCACACGGCGACGGCCGAGCAGATGGCGGAGAAGCTGGCGGGGTATGTGGGGTCTTGATGCGGGCTCGGCGATGTCCGCTAGAAGACCAATCAAAGCAAATCGCACGGCGATGAAGAAGCCGCGGCACCCCGGACGTCTTATCAAGAACGCTTGTCTCGACGCGCTCGGTCTCACCGTCACCGACGGTGCGAGAATTCTCGGTGTCGCGCGCCCCACTCTATCGAGCGTGATCAACGTCAAAGCCGGCGTGTAGCCGGAAATGGCCATCCGGCTGGAGAAGGCTTTCGGCGGCTCGGCCGATGCTTGGCTTAAGATGCAGACGGCTTACGATCTCGCGCAGGCCCGGCGACGGGAATCGAAGATCAAGGTCAAACGCTACAAGGCCGCGTAACCCCCGATCAATCCGCCAGCCGCGCACCCGTCTCCGGATCGAACAGGTGGATGTGCTCGGGCGCGACCGCGACCGGCAGGGCCTCGCCGACGGCCGGGCTCTGGATGCCGGGCAGGCGGATCGTCAGGTCGTGCTTGTCGGCGCCGAAGTGGCCGTGGATCCAGGTGTCGGCGCCGAGCTGCTCGACCAGGTCGACGGTGACGTGGGTGCCGGCGCCGGACTCGCCGGTGCGCTCGAAGTGCTCGGGGCGCATGCCGGCGGTGACCGGGCGGCCGGGCTCGGCGCCGGCGCCGCCCCCGTGGCGCCCGGGGCCGTCCAGCGCCAGGCGCTCGCCGCCCGGCAGCTCCACCGCCGCGCCGTCGGCGCTGATGCGCGCCGGCAAGAGGTTCATGGCCGGCGAGCCGATGAAGCCGGCGACGAAGACCGTGGCCGGGCGCTCGTAGAGCTCGATCGGCGAGCCGAGCTGCTCGACGTAGCCCTCGCTCAGCACCAGCAGGCGGTCGCCCAGGGTCATGGCCTCGACCTGGTCGTGGGTCACGTAGACGCTGGTCACGCCGAGGCGCTCCTGCAGCTTCTTGATCTCGATGCGCATCTGCACGCGCAGCTTGGCGTCGAGGTTCGAGAGTGGCTCGTCGAACAGAAACACCTGCGGGTCGCGGACGATGGCGCGGCCCATGGCGACGCGCTGGCGTTGCCCGCCGGACAGTTGCGACGGCTTCCGTTCGAGCAACTGCTCGATCTGGAGGATCTCGGCAGCACGCCGGACGAGATCCGACTGTTCCGTCTTAGGCGTGCCCCGCATCTCCAGT
>JAAUYJ010137760.1_pt1 | contig 13850 bp, 21 predicted proteins | sample 7278031 | NCBI WGS metagenome assembly JAAUYJ01 (sample SAMN14350222, study PRJNA611818) | marine sediment metagenome | isolation source: surface marine sediment (1.8m) | place: French Polynesia: Moorea | collected 2018-08 | reverse complement strand
CTATGTCCCAAATGCAGTATGTCGCCAAGGCAGTTTGGCAAAGGCAGTCTGGCTGAAGGCAGAATGACGAAGGCAGAATGACGCCCTCCCGTGCAACACACATGAAGAATAGTGAAGGCCAAGACCATGTAATCACATTATTTGCACCCCCTTTTTTGGACATTTTGGAATTTTTTCTTTTGATTTCTTTTTACCCCTTTCTCTGCTCTTTACCAGCACCAACTGGAACAAGTACATAAGTGTGTGGATCATCTCTAAAGGCCTCAATTTGGGGACATTCAAAATAGCGTAAATGGCTCATATAGGGTTCTCATTGAGTTTGTTGGTGAGGAACACCTTCTAGTTTGTAATTAGTTTTAGGATCTGTGAAAAATGTGCATAATTGACTTGATAGCACAATATCGACACCAGCTTTACTTTTTGTGGTGGACCCGGTACATTTTTACCTTTTCGTAGCCACTTTGTGAGCAGCTCCAGCATGTCGTCTCCCCTCCCCCAGTTGCAGAGAGCGTTGGCATACGTTGCACCTCCGCTGGACCCGAGCGCCAAGGAGAGGTCCTCCGAGTCCTCCGGGATCTCCCTCAGCCTGGCCAGGCAGAATCCCGCCACTGTTGAGACGGAGGCGTGCGGGAGCAGGCTGCACAGGTAAACCACGGGACCGACAACCTCGCTAGACTGGAAAAAGAAAATAGCACCATCCGTGAACAAATGACAAGTCTGCGTCCGCGACTTTATGCTCACTCTGTATTGCTTGAAGAGGAAGGACATGATCTTGGCCGCCTTCTTCTCCAGGAGGGAGCGGTAGTCGGCGTTGGACTCCAGGGATATCTCGCGAGACCTGAAGCAGGGACAATTTCGCTCACCAATTCATTTTTCAAGAACAAGATTTCTCTACCTCAATACCCAGAAGATGCACACAACGTCCAACAGTCCGGCGATGATGTAGGGATCCCTGAGGTCTTCGGACAAGGAGGACTCTCTGGACTCGGCATTGCCGCTGACGCTGTCCTCGACCTTAGAGGAAAGAAAAAATACAATACAAAAGTGAACGATGTACTTATATATTACTGCACAACTTACATTCGTAGCCACGGATCCGTTGGTGGTCTCGACCTCGCTGGTGGTGTCCAGACTCTGGTTATTGTACAGCTTCTTGCGCTTCTTTGGAACCCCATTGTTCCTCTTGGCTCCCAGGTTGACGGAGTCGGAGTTGCTGTCGCTCCCGTTGTTTTCCTTGTCGTCGTCCTCCGACGCCTCCAGCATAGACAGGTTGGAGACTTCGCCGTCTGAAATTGTGTAAAAAATATCGTCAGGCACTTGGTGATACCCAACTAAGTGTGCCACCAATACCTTTGAGCTCCGAATTAATAAAGTGCTTGAGCTTGACGAGCACAGCCAGGATGAACTTAACGCAGTCGTGGAAGCTGAGCATCTTTTCTCCGTACTCGTAGAACCTCCTGCAGGCGCCGCGGTTCCTCTTGATGAGGTAGACGCAGCGCTGGATCTTGACCTCGTCCTTGTGATCATTGTCACCGGACGAGGACACTGGGAAGAATGAGTTAAAGAGCAGCTTGACGATGCGGCCGCAGACGGGCGCGCGGTCAACCTCCAGACGGACAAGAAGTGAGTCGAGAGAGCATACCTTGGGGGGAATTAAATTTCATGTAATAAAAATTTTACAATTGTCCGCAATGCTCGAGAATGTCTGTGCACTTGGCTTTTTTACCTCCCAATATTTGATGACCTTGACGTGCTTGATCTCTGAGAGCAGGTCGAGCATAGCGATCCTGACGGGCTCACTGACGTCGTGGAGACAGTCCGACACCCTGGGCAGGATCCTCTTCAGGTATAGATGACTCCGGTCGCAAGTGGTCAGCATCAGCTTAAGCCCTTTCAAGACCGAGGCCCTGACCTTTGGCGAGGAGGCGTCGAAGGCCAGGTCCTTGATGATGGTGGATGCAGCCTTGGACAGGAATGTGGAAGGGATGATGAGCCAGAAGACGGAGAGGGTCCGGAAGACGCCTGAGACGGCTGCGACGCGCACGTCCGGGCTGGGGTCGGTGAGGAGCGTCAGCATGGCCTTGTACTGGCTGTCATGCCTCTCCGCCTTCTCCTCCAGGCTGGACCCGGGGTCCTCCACGGGGAAGGCGCTGAAGAGCATCTCCGCGGCGCTCCTGCGCACCATGTCGTTGGCGGCGGAGAGGCGCCGGAAGAGGATGGGGTCCCAAAGCCTGCACAGGGCCGCCTGCGCCAGAGGGTCGTTCTTGGCGTTGTGGAAGCGCTCCAGAATGTGGTAGCAGGGCTGGAAGACGTCCAGCTTGGAGGGGAGCGCACGGTTGGCCAGGAGGGAGCGGGCCATCAGGTCCTGCAGGCAGTCTTCCTCCAATCTTATTCTAAATTCGTCCCCCGGCGCCGTGGCCCTCCATGCGCGGTGGTAGACCTCCCCGTAGGCTGAGGCGGTCTGGCGAGGGCAGCCAGGGAGGGAGGACTTGATGGAATCGTGCAGGAGGGGAACGAAAGAGGGACTCAGGGAGAAGAGGTGTACCACGAACCTAGAAAATATAATAAAAAATGCAAAAATGTAAACTTGTGAAAAAACATTCCAACCTGAGCCCTTCCGAGTGCCTGACATACTGGTGCGTCCTAGCCGCCTTGAGCAACAACTCCTGCAGCGGAGAATCGCTCTCTTGGCTCGGGAGCTGCACTCCATCTAGTGCCTTTTGCATCTGCCACAGTCTCTTGGCGTCTGCCCTGGTTCCCTTCTGTCCCAGGGCCTTCCTCAGCAGGTGCAGCAAAGTGTTCTTGGCCAGCTCCCTCTTCCCCTTCGCCCCTGCGCCGTGCCAAGCCTCACACAGCAGCGAAGCCTCCTCCTTCAACTGTGCCGGCGTCGATGGCAGCGGCATCAGGCCGTGTAGAACCATGGCGCTCTCAAAAAGACCCGGAGGGACTGCCAATGCTGCAGGGGCATCTTTGTCGCGTCCGGCTGGCGACAGCGTCTTCAGGCTCCACCTGGCCAGCTTGGCCAGGGCTGTCATCGTGTCCGCAGATGAGTTATCGCCGTCGTTTTCTTTCCTGACGAGCGCCACCGCCTCCTCCGCCACCGTCACTTGAAGGTGGTTCCACAGTGCCTCCAGGCTCTCAACGGGAGCAGACAGGACGGAGGCCTCCAGGCTGGAAAGATCAACATCGCCGCTTCCCTAAAATTAATGGAAAGTCTCTTGATGAAGACATTGCATGAAAAGTCCAAAGACCAAGGAATCTTACGAGTCTGTGGAGGAGCTTTTCCACCGCGAATGCAGGGTCCTGTTGGCAGTCCCTGAGGAGGATCTCCATGTCGTCTTGACCGTCGCCGTCCTGACCGACCCCGTCTCCTCCGCCATCGACGCCAACCTCCTGCTCCCCCTCTGGTTCTGCCGCCTCCGGCTTTGCCGTCCGTCTCCGTGGCTTCTTGGCCTCACGACGAGGATGGTCCCCTCCATCGCCCGCTGCGCCAACAGTATGGCCCAGCCAGGAGTCTGCCTCGGAGGCCTCCGCCGCCGCCCTCTTACGAGTCCTCACCATGGTGGCAGGGGATAGTGATCTCCACGCAGTTCAGCGCAGTACCACAATTCACATGAATACGAACGGCTTTCTATTGTAAATTAAAACTACAGTATTTAAAAGCAGTCCTGGGTTAATGTTGTTTCTTTCTTGTGCAAAGCCAACTGCATGCTTTGCTTTTTACACTTTTATTTTTTCCAATTTCCACTTTTCCAGCCCCGCCAAGCGGCCGCAACCGGCCGCGCCAGATTCGGTTGTCAAATTTCTCTTCTCATAAATAAGTGCGCTAGATCTCTTAATATATAATGTCAATAAATATCAATAATTTTCCCTTTTCAATTTTTTACACTTTTGCAATCGCCTATTTAAAAAATACATTAACCCAAAATGTTAGCCTAGCAGTTGAGGTATGCGTATTTATGTCATTGTCTAAATGTCTATGCCCAACCGCCTTCTTTTCCGCCAATGTTGTCAAATGCAGAGGAGAAAAGTGGCGGCAAATTTGAATCTGGCGCTCGTCCGATTTCCCCTGGAGCCATATTCCACTAAAATTGAATATATTGGTGGTTTGCAAATTAAAAAGCTCCTTAGCCTGCGCACATATTTCAAGGCAAAACATTTTCGAGCAAACAAGAAGCTAAGAATACATACACAACATTAACAGTTTAGTTGGACGTATTGAAATATGACACTTTTAAAGTGACACAGATCATAAGCGGTGTCGTCTGTATATTTTTTCGAGAGTTACTGTACTGTACAGTACGTAAATTACATTAGATGAGGTTTTTGCATGCTGTCCTGCTGATAAGGAAGCTCTTCATCTGGTCCCTTGTCCACCCCTCGCACTGCGACGGCTTCAGCTTGTACGCCTTGTGCACTGCAGACATGTCAGTCACCTGCGAAATGAAACAAAAAATACACAATACCAATATTTGGGGAAATCGAGTGATTCAAACATGAAATTTCAATTTTATCGCCCCTGTAAAGGAAAACGGTTTTTTTTAAAAAAAGGCAAAATTAGCACGGCGATTTACAACATTACCTTGAGCTACTTATTGAAAAGAAAGAAAAACATCAACAATCACCTTGTCCAGCTCCTCCACCGGCACCATCCTCCCTCGCACCCTGCCCTTGATCCTCCGCACCACCGCCTCCACAAGATTCGAATTATCGTCGTCTTTGGAATCGACGGCAATAACCGCCAGCAGCGCCTTGTCCTCGTCGCCCACTCCGAACCGCGTCAGGGACTCGTTGATGTTCTTGCTGCCAGAGGCGAGGTTGAACAGAACCTCCGCGCCGAGGGACCTGTTGTAGGGAAAACAATAAGAATTGCCTCGACAATTTCCCAAGTAAGAAAGCACTGTGCACACGACGAGGAAGGACCATTAATTGCGAATTGGACAAAAGCATAATAAGTCTTATGATATTCCATTCAAACATCTATTTTAAGACAAATTGTCCGTCCCCCCAAAAAAACCCCTCAAGCCTCGTCCTATCACTCCAATGCCCTTTGAAAAGAGAGGAAAAGCAACAATTGGTTGAGTTGGCCTCCTCGATCAATCAGTGGGCGGGGGAAAAATAAGATAGGCTTTCCCCACCCGCCCCCAATCAAGAATCAATGCAGGAGGAGGCCTTTCCTTTTTTTTCTATATATTCTTTTCTAACCCCTGACGGGTCGAATCCTCGCAGAGTTATTTACCTCGTGGTCATCTTCCCCCTGCTTCTGGCCAGAAGGGCCTTGTAGGCGGCCACAGCAGCCTGGGTTGCGTCCAATAACAGCGGGGCCTTCACCAAGGCAACGTCAACTCTGAAATTTTAAAAAAAGAAAATAGAAAAAACCAGGATTTGACCTCGCCCGACCCCTTTCAAAACCTTTTGGCATCGATCAGCGCCGCTTTCTCTTCCTCTTCGTCGTCCCCTGGAGAAGCGTCCAGGATCGATCCAGAGAGGAGCGACGCTCGGAGGTCGGACGCGTTCGTCACCTCCAGAAACAGGCCAAGGCACACTGGAAATGAAAAACGGTGCGAAAGGGTTTGGCATCGACTTCCAGGGAACAATTTTTCGACTTGAACAGTTGGCACTAAAAACCTTTAAAAGGCGGTGGCATTTCATTGTAACTTGGAACATATTGAAAAAGGCCTTTCTTTTCTTTCTTTTCCTTTTTCTTTCCGCGGCGGGAAAAAAAGAGGCCATACGATACGTAGCAGTAGTACACGGTATTCCAGAGAGCGCCTCCAGTCTCACCACTGGCGGCGGCGGTGGCCCCCTCCTCCCCCTCTCCTCCGTTCGATGCGGCGGGCGCCGCCGCGACATCATTGATCCGTCGAAAGCCCAGGCAATCCATTTTGGGAGGGGTCCCCGAGCGTCGGAGCGGAGAACAGCCTCGGAGGCAGGCTTTGGATGGTGCCCGAATATACTATCGCCGATGCCTCCGCCTCCGAGGGGAGACAGCCGAGGAGGAGGAGGAGAGAGAGCCTCTATCGATCTCGGGCGGTCGATGACAAAACGGTGATGGCACTCGGAAAGGCGGGAAGAAGGGCCCTGCGCCGGAAAAGAACGAGCGACAAATTAGAAATTCACTAATTCAAACAAATGACTTAGCATTTCACAAGTGGGCATTTTTTTATTTTTCTAAAAAAAATAAACTTTAAGAGAGCGGACAAAAGTTGGGCACAAAAATCGAACGGGCAGGTCGATAAATTGATTAACAGGGGGCCATCCTCTCGTCGATATTCTTTTCCTTCTCTTAGAGGGAGGGCAGAGAAGGATATTTATTGAATTCCGATATTTGACTCCAGGGAAAACAATTTAAAAAAATAAAATACTATACCTAGTGATGCATTCGAACTTGTTCGAGTTCAAAAGTTTGCGTTTTTGTATCGTAAATTAAACTTTCGATGAAGTTCATCAAAGTTCAAATAAAGTTCGCGAACTTTATTTTGGGCAATTTGGAGCAAGAAGGTAAGAAAATCAAGGTTTCTTCACAAAATTTTCTTCAATTTTTTTAGCCAAATTGTGAGAGCAAAAAAAGTTTACGATTTTTTGACGAAAAAAGATTTCTATTTAGCAAGTTTGAAATTTTTGAAAAATTCGGTTTGGTTTGATGTTCGACCCTTGAAGTTTAACTCTAGTTTGACCTGTGAAAGTTCGGTTCGGTATAGAGGTTTTACAAAAAAAAAATTTAGCACAAGTGTGGGCTCCATTCAACAGATTATTTGCTGGTGGCCAAAGACCAAAGGCCAAAGTGATGAAAGAAAGCCATGAAAATATCCTATGCTTATCTCCCCAGTTCATCTCCCAACAGGTGCCCCAAGTCGCAACGCTGCCCTGGACCGAAGAATCCCAAGTCAAGCAAGGTGCTCGGCCGGGGATACAAACAAGACATTTGCATCCCAGCAATTTATGTAAAAGTTGTGACCCTTGACTTGAACCTGTTAATGCAAACAAAAAAGTAATTATTGCATGCTGACCTACATTTCTTGCAGTATTCTGTAATCTGTACGTGGGTACTCCTAGGCCTTCTCTCATTACAAATTTCGTGTACAGTAAAGAGAGTGAGTAAGTGTTACTTTCTTCACTCTGCCGCTCTGCCGTTACTGTATAATACCCCAGGCTGAATGAAAGATCGCATTTCGCATATTTCATCGAGTGCAATGAAACAGGGAGCAACAGTATGGAGAGCCACTGACGAGTGCATGAGACGAGTTTTATAGTGTAAAACGGTTCTTCCATAGCATTGAACACAAGTTTAGAACAGCACTGCTGCAAGTTCAGAGAACGTCAATCATTCAATGTCTTCCCGGTAAGGGAAATCCGTTCTCGGTGTGTTTACCTATGTACAAGAAATCTTTATATTCCAAATTAATTCGGCGATTTTCGAAACCTCTTTTGTCTCTCTCCACTTCACTTTCTCCGGCAACAGTGTGAACTTTTTTCGTCAGCTGAAAAAACACGCCGATGAATGGCGATCTGCCGCCGGTTCATCTTGGACCTCCTTACCTGTGTTCCTGACCCGGCCTCTGCCCCCTCAATCCTCGCGGCTCTTCTTCTAGTCCTAGGGACCTCGGCGGCGACATCGACAACACACGAGAGCGGGGACAAGATCGGTGAGAAGGATTTCTAACTGCTTCTCGCAGCGCACTTGCGTTCGCTTTTCTTTGATTTTGCTCTTTTGTTTACGTTTTCTCATTTGGCGACTTTCCGCAATCCGCAACTTCTCCGAGCTTTTTCCCCTTCCTGCTATTATTCGTTTCCGACGCCCGACTTTGCAGTCCCACATGGTATGCAGGATTGCAGGTTTTTAAGTCAAATTGATTAAAGTTGATATTTTTAAGGCTCTCCCTCCGCCCCCACCGTTCTCCTGTGCCGGTCCTGCGCCCGCGACATTGCCGACCCCTCCTACCTGCTTCTGGACGGGGGCCCGTCCCCTTTCGACTCATTCGGGAAGAACATCACGGAGATATTCGGAGTAAAACACGTGAGACGACACACCGATTGACACAATTTCGGATAAAAGAAAAGAAAAGAGTTCGAATATTTTTCGCTCTAGGTCCCCCTCCAGCACTTAAAGAACCCTCAAGGGGCCAGCTTCAGAGTGCTCGTCTTCAGAAAGGCGGGCTGCAAGGGAGCAGGGAAGGTATGGGGGGGAATAGAAAAGTATGTATTTTATTTAGGAGCATTTTTGAAAGAGCGTCGGTTTTTTAGTGGTACAGCGACGCCACCTGGTTCCCCGGATTCGCCTGGAGGGTCTGCGTCTGCCCTCATTGCGGTGCTCACCTGGTAAACGATTATTTATTTATTTTTGGCGAAAATTGCCGGTTCACCTGATTTGCCGTATATTTTTTTCCATTCAACTACTCAACTTTGAATATCAAATTTATTTGACCAGGCTTAAGGGAAATTGCAAGTTCGTGTTTTTTAGCAGCGAAAAATAAAGAAAGACCGTTTTTTTGCCAGGGTTGGATGTACGAGCCGGTCGACGGCTTGACCGAGTCCACCGAGCGCCCCAGCGACGTAGGGTTCTACGGGATCATACTGGACAAGATCCTGGACGAGACCTGTGAGTTTTTTTACGGGAAATTGTCAAATTTGCCAATGGCATCGCAAAATGTTTTTAAGCTCGAGCAAGGGGCGAGTCCTTAAAGAAGAAACTGAGAGAGGTAGGAAATCAGTTCATTCTGCAAAGATAGCTGCAACGGCAAGTAAACAAACAAGCACATTTTAAAAAAATCATGTGTCAGGCTCGCTTTATCCACCAGCTATAGCAACAAATTTTATTCTAACGGTGATATAAATTTCCACTGTCCAAAACTGTATATCCAAACCATTTGTGGGAAAGGTGTTTCATTCAAGTTTTTCTCTGCACTTATGAATGCTTTGCTTTTGTATTGGCGATTTTGTACAGAACTGATGTACACCGTAATTTTGTTTTTTTTTCCGTTAGTCGCTGACTCACTTGCTCCGGGCCTCACGAAACGCCACTAGGAGAGCCACCAACGCATCCTCGGTGGTCTTCCCGCCTACCTTTAACACCCCTACGAACCGCCGCCGCCGCGTCGTCGTCGTCAAAGTCAAGACACAGACAAAAGTGCTGCTGGCATCGAACAGCAAGAAAAAGAAAGGGAAACAACAAGATGTCTGAGAAGGAGAAGGAGGTGGTGGAGAAGGAGGATAAGGAGGTGGAGAGGGACTCTTCATCGTTGTCAGAGTGGCAGAAGGAGTTCCTGCAAGAGTGCGAGCAGGAGTTCAAAGACAGATACACCGAAAAGGTTATTTAATATTAAAAAATCCATAAGAAATGTGGGAAAATTGATGGTTTTTTTTTCATTTTCTAGGACAAGGAGTTCTCTCACTTTATGGGCCAGCCCTCTGCGCCGTCGCCCTGCATCTACCCGTGGAGGGGCGGAGGGGGAGGAAGGGGAGGAGGAGGAGGTGGCGGCGGCGGCGGCGGCGGCGGCGGCGGCGGCGGCGGCGGCGGCGGCGGTGGCGGCCGCTGGAGGGAGAGGGACAGATACCACCAGGGGGGAGGAGGGGGATGGAGGAGCAACGACGACAGGTTCGCAAAAAAAAAAAAGTGAAGGGGGGGAGTTGCAGAAAAGTCAGGAATGTGATCTTGTCCACCAGATCCCGGAGCAGGCATGAGCACGACAGGAACAGGGATTACTACCAGGACAGGAGAAGATACTGAACAAAAATCATCAGACGAAAAAAAAAGTTTTCACATTTGTACCGCCTCTGCTTGTTACTTTTTAGCCATCATTCGAGTATTTTTGACTGTTCATTCAATCAGGAATTTGTGAAATCTCCCGATTTTTGATGTGGGGCATATAAAGTGCGGCGTGAAGATTATCGTGATCTGGGAATTAAAATGCAAGAATTTTTTTTCTTCGCCAGGTATTTCTTTGTGATGTGAACTGCCGATAAATATGTGGGAGCACCACAAGTGCATGATCAAACCGATTTTGAATGCTTCTCTTCCCTAGCTCTTGCTATCAACGTCGTACACTCGCGGTTATGTGATACGACGGCTCACCGATTGCATAAGCGCCGGAGGCTGGAGAAAAGCGAATAAAACATCTGCAGTTGCAGCACGATCAGTTCAGAAGTGTCTCTTGCTTCGGCCACGCCATGGCTCCTCCCCTCGCCAAGACCGCCTCCCTCAACAGCGACGGCGGCGACCCCGTGCCCATGATAGGGCTGGGACTGGGCACATTCGTACCCAAGGAAGCATGCACGGAAGCGATCAAGACCGCAATGATGAAGGGATACAGGTAAGCTAATTCCTACAATCATTTCGAGATATTTTAAGAATCAAAAGTAATTTTTTCGGTTTTTTTATTGGGAAGATGCTGCTTGTTCAATTATATCTCTATTTTTCTAGGCACTTTGACGGCGCCTGGTTCTACAAGAACGAGAAGGAAGTGGCGGAGGGGTTAAAGGCAGGGCTGGAGGCATGCGAAGGGAAAGTGAAAAGGTGACAACAACAATCATTTGGACAAACTTTTTTTCGGAACAAGAAAAGGGAAAAAGTGTCATTTTGCGGGGAAATAGCCTTTTTTAAAGCGAAGAAAAGTGAAATGATATATCGTTTTGAGGAAAACGTAGTCCTTCTTTATTGATTGTTTTAATTTTAATTTTTGTTTCTTAAGGGAGGACCTGTTCATCACCTCTAAGCTTTGGGTCCACAAGCTCCACCCTGAGGACGTGGAGTCCCTCCTTAGAGAGAGCCTCTCCAACCTTGGGCTTGATTACGTAGACCTCTACCTCGTGCACGCCCCCTTCGCATTCGCCAGGGGAGAGGACCCGGTGCCAAAGGACGAGGAGGGGAACGTAGTCGTGAGTTTGTGTCGAAATTTGACCCCCTTCCGCCGGCTGTAATAGCCGTCAGGCCAAGAAGAACACCGTAGCTGAAATGGTTGTTTTTTTTTAAAAAAATATGGGAGACAATTGGTACGAATTTTTTTTAGTTGTTGTAGTCTATTTCCCCCCAGTTGTAGCTCAAGAAATGATAGGGTTTTTTAGGAGGAGACTTTTTTTTCCAAACCAAGACCAAGAAAACTGCAGATAATATTATTTCTCAGTATGACGAATCCATCACCCCATCCGTGACCTGGCCCGCCATGGAGAGACTGGTGGAGAAGGGGCTGGCCAAAAACATCGGGGTGTCCAACTTCAACGCCAAACAACTCAAGGAGGTGCTGGAATGTTGCAAGGTAATGAGTAAAACACTAACGCTAATGTTATTACTGCATTTCCCAAACACATGTCGAAATAATTATTTTAATTTTATTTTTTGTCCAGATCAAGCCAGCGGTGCTGCAGGTTGAGCTGCACCCGTTCCTCCCTCAGGAGGAGCTGCACAAGCTGGCCTCTGACAACGGGATCGTCGTCACCGCCTACAGCCCGCTGGGCGCAGGACACGGCAAGTGGGAGAGGGCGGAGGAGGCAAAGGTTCTACTCAAGGATAAGAAGCTGGAAGGAATCGGAGAGAAGTACGGGAAGACTCCGTCGCAGGTCATTCTTCGCTGGATCGTGAGTTTTAAGTTTAGTTCTATAATTACTTTGCCACAAAAATGGAAACTATTTATTTATTCAGACCCAGAGGGGAATCGTGGCGGTGCCCAAGTCCTCCAACCCCGATCGGATTCAGGCCAACCTGGACGTGTTCGACTTTGACCTGACTGAGGATGAGATGAACACGGTGTCCTCCTTCGACCTCGGTCCCAAGAGGGGGAGGTTCTGCAAGTTCCAGAACGTTGACAAGAACATACACACGCACAAGCAGCACCCGTTTTGATTTTAAAATCCAGATAAATTTATTTGGATCATAATTCGGTCTTTTCCGTTTCTGCTTTTCTGACGAGGTGTAGGGGCTGGTAGCAGCCGGGGCAATCAGAAAAGTGGACGGAGTAATCGTTGGCGGTGAAAATCTGAAAATGTAATAGGAAAAACATCCCTTCATTTCACCACAATTTCAAATGGAAAAATAGTCAAACCTGCTCGAAATTTGCAAAGAGCTGGGCGTGCATCTTTGTCCCGTATAGCCTTGCCTCGTAGAATGCGATTGTGTCCCCCTGCGGACCAGAGGAGGGGACACCCACCAGGGCCGTCCCCCCCTGCCGGAGGAGGCACCACGACTGGGACATGGAGAGCAGATCGCCCCACGGGTTCAGGGGGTCGCCGTATCTGTGAGGAAGGGGTGGGGAAAATGGCAATTTTTCGTGTCATTTCTGTTTTTTGGCTATTTTGCTTGCTGCTGCTGCTGCAGTTGCTCCAACAATAGTTGCTGTTGCTGCCATCACAGGTTGACGTAGTCTGCACCGTTATCATCTCCGAAAATTGCTACATGCTGCTTTTTATGCTCATGCTTCAATATTATTTCTGCTTTGAAACTCGATCATCTGTTTCCCACGCCTCACCTCCCCAGCCCGCTGTGCTCCAGGGAGGAAAACGACACCATGATGTCAAAGTCTCCCTCTTCCTCCCCCGACAAATACTTTTCCGCCATGGCCCTTGGGGTGAGCGTGGAGATACGGGGGTGCTTCGAGGTGATCGGGACATAGTCCAAAGTGGTGATATTGGATACACCGGTCTCGAGCAAAAGCGCCTCCAGCCAGGGGGTCTCAGATCCCAGGACCAAAGCTTTGGTGCCTGAAATAAGAAATAGCAAAAAACCGCAATATTTTCCCTTCTATTTTTTTAAAAACTTCTTTACCTTTTACTTTCATTTTTTCTTTGAGGTGCCTCTGAATGTCCCTGGTGACGTCCAGGCCGTATCCTCCTATCAAACCCCCGTCCCTCGCCTGCTTCACCTTGCTGTCCACAAGGTGCGGAGTCCTGGAAATTAAATCCATAATTTGTCGAAAAAACGAATTTAAAGAAATACCATGTCTTCTTGTGGTGCTCGGCCTTGCTGTCGTCCCTGAAACGATGTCGTACTTTGACCTGTCGGAGAAAATCATTTTTTGACAAACTATGAGAAGCAAAAACAGATATTGCACCTTTCCGTGGTGGGTGAATTCCTCCAACAAAAAGTCGGGGATTTGTTCCGGCGGGCGCTCGGGGAACTCGGGTGAGAAATCCAGCGTCTCTATCTCGAAAAGAGACCTGGAGGGAAATTCACAACATGGAAGAAATGATTTTTTTGTTTTAGCGTTTTCCTTACCTGCAGTTTACTTCTTTCCTGACGAAATTATAATATTTTCCTGGCCCTCCCTCGTCCTTCGTATTGCACACTTCCCCGCATAGTTCTCTTACTTTGTCGAGTCTCGATTTCATGTTTCGAAGAGTGTCTTCGTACTCGGTTTTATCACAGCCCCCTTCAACTTCATTTTTGTCGCAGAATTCACCAACTTCACCACTGGCAAACGAAAAGGCAAAGCAAATTGCTATAAAAACTTCTAGTTTCATAATGGCGCATTTCTAAACTTTTTTTTTGCTACCAATGCTGGTGCTGTCATGCAATGCACTTTTTTTTACCTGCACGCATCAGTCTCCGTCGTCATCAGCTGATTGAACAGACATGAAATTTTCTATTCCAATATACCTGAGTGCGACGAACGTCACGAATGCTCGGACGAGAAAGGGGGATAAAAGGTACGGACTACGGACAATGGATGTATGTGTACAAGTAGGTTACAACCATGATTAGTACTATTATTCTTCCCTGCAGATTTAAGTTAACTTTTGTAACAGCAGAACCACACATGGGCACCGACTTTTTTCCAGAGGGGGGGAAGAATGCCTCAAAAAGTGAAGTACCCCCCAAAATGGCTCTAGGGGAGGGGTAAAATTTGGGGTCACAGAGGGGG
>JAAUYJ010007752.1_pt1 | contig 13870 bp, 3 predicted proteins | sample 7278031 | NCBI WGS metagenome assembly JAAUYJ01 (sample SAMN14350222, study PRJNA611818) | marine sediment metagenome | isolation source: surface marine sediment (1.8m) | place: French Polynesia: Moorea | collected 2018-08 | reverse complement strand
TCTGAAGCACACGCCGGATGTGCATGGGTAGTGAAATTTTTCTAACTATTACTGATAGAGCAATAATCAAATTCATTTTCTGAAGCACACGCCGGATGTGCATGGGTAGTGAAATTTTTCTAACTATTACTGATAGAGCAATAATCAAATTCATTTTCTTAAGCACTTCGCCAGAGGTGATGGAGTGGGAAAATTTCCGACTATTGCGTATAGAGCAATAATCAAATCATTTTCTGAAGCGCACGCCGGATGTGCATGGGTAGGGAAATTTTCTTACTATTGTTGACGTGAAAAATGTAGATATTATTGCTTTGACTATGGTTGATAGTGGCAGTAAAAGAATTAGAGAATCTCAAGTTTTACCAGGATTAGTAATAGATCTTTTAAAAGAGGCTTTACAACAGAGTCCAAGTATCGATCAAAATCAAGTTATTGCCTCCCTATTTTCTCAATTTCAAGAATCTCGATCATAGAATATAGCAATTTTAAATAAGTTGTAAAATTTTATCGTAGGGGTTTGGTCTCCAAAACCGACCACAAAACTGAACAGTATTGATATATAGATTCATCTACTTTCTTCCTTCTTCCCTCTTCCTTCCTCCTTCTTCCTTGTGCAATAAATTACAAAAAAAATTATGGAATTTAACTATTCTTATAAAGGTAATACAGGTGTCACTGACAATGGCAAAAATACCCAGATGTCATTCTCTCCAGACACTAAACGAGAACCTACCTATTTTGTCGGCGAACTGGGAAAAAATGTCGCATTTCGTGAAGCTATCAGCGCCTTACATGACGTAGTAGTTTCCGACCTCCGATATAAACCAAAAGACAAAACAGCTTATAAAGAATGGCGTGCCCAACAAGAAGATGAAATAGACTGGGAAAACATCGCGGCTCAACGTCAAGAAGTAGCTAAAAAAATAACAGAAATTAGCACAGAATTAAACCAACTAAATAAAAACCGTCACCAACGTTTAAAACCTTTTTACCAAGCTCAACAAAAATTCTTTCAATATCTTTATAAAATTGATTATGATGCTTGGTTTGTTTTCGATCCAGTAATAACTGTTCATCCCGATGAAATTTTCTTTGAATGTTTCAGCGTTGACGAATCAACTTATGGAAGACTTGGAGCAAGTTATGAGGTATTCAAAAATATCAATGATTTTGCCTGCGGAACTACTAACATTGACTATTCCGCTGCCCTCTATCAAGAATTCCAAAAAATCCGTAGTTATAAAACAACTCAACTCCAAGTAGATCCTTCCGGTTTTGAAGTTAAAACCACCAATGAAGAAACTTTTAAAGAAGTAAAAATAGACCTCCCCGATAGTTGGGTAAGAGGATTTTTACAAGTCAGTTCAGCTATGTCATTACCTGCGACAAAATTCGACCTCCACCCAATGGATATTTATAATATGTGTTTGGTTTTGCGTCGCCACAAAGAAAAACACGGACCTCGCAGTATTCGCTACTTTTTAGAACCAGGAGAACCAATAGAAATAGTATTTGAACCTTGGAATTTGGAAATAATTTGTCACCGTTCAATTTACACTGGAAATTCTCCTCAACAAATCCGAGTTTGGGGGCGAAGAAGATTGCATATTTTAGAACGTTTAATTCCTATTGCTAAGAAATTTACTGTTCATTTATTAGGTACAGGAATGCCGTCTTTTTATGTGGCAGATTTAGGAGATATGTCTTTTACTTTAGGATGATCAGGATGGACGGCTAATGATTGGGCGCAAGCTGGTAATTTTGATTTAATGGCACCCCGCGCTGATGTGGATGAATGGACTCAGAAAATAATATTTAATGGGTTGCGAGAAAACTGGTTTGAAACTGCTGATAGTTTGGCAAAAAGACTTAATTTAAGTCGTACTTCTGTATTGGGTGCTTTGGGTGCTTATACTCAAGCTGGACGAGTAATTTATGATTTGAATAAACAGGTTTATCGAGTCCGAGAATTAAGTCGGGAAGCTCTACCAATGGAGAGGTTAAGGTTTGCAAATGATAGGGAAGAAAGTGCTACTAGATTTTTGCAAGAAAATGCTGTTGAGGTAAATTCTGTAAATGATATTAATGGAGTTTTGAGTATTGAAGGAAGTGTTAGGGATAGGGGGAGAATTTTTTCTCCTTCTTTAAATGTCGATCGCGATGAGCGAATAATTGAGGCGCAGTGTAATTGTAATTGGTATCAGCAAAATAAATTGTATCAGGGACCTTGCGAGCATATTTTGGCCTTGCGGATGCAACAGGCACGCCATTTCAGTTATCAGTGATCAGTTATCAGATCAAATCCGCTAGTATCGGTAGAATTCAAGGCCGTAGGGGTTTGGTCTCCAAACCCTCCACAAACTAGGAGTTTTCACTCTTTTCTGATGGTCGAATTTATTTACTCCGAAGCTAGCGGATTTGATATCAGTTATCAGTGGCCTCCGGTTTGTAGTTTGTAGGGTGCGTTAGACGGCTTAAATTTAGACTGTGAAAGGGATTTAACAATCCGTCGTAACGCACCATTGAATATTTATCGGTCCACTACAAAAAACAAAAACCTATTTTCGTAGTGCTATATATTTTTTAATTTTCTTCTCTTGAAAGCGATCGCTCAATTATCAAAATTAGGAAAAGTATGTTATAATACCACTACCACCCACAGTTTAATAGTTGGTCAACAGCCTTGCAATTTGGGCGGTGGATCGCCGTCCTTGTGTTAAGTCCGCACACGCATCACTAGCCTGCTTTTGACTTTTCGGGTCATCCTACCCATACTTGGCAACGGTTTGGCTTCCTGGAAGCTTTTCCCGTTATGGGTAGGAGACCCGTTTGAGTTAAGCAGTCTAGTCCTGAGAGGTTTACGAAGGGGCAACCAACTATTGTGGGTGGTTTTTTTGATTAATTAGGGTTCAAAAATTTAGAATTTAGAATTTAGAATTTAGAATTATATCAAATCCGTTTGATTGGACATAAAAAAAATTATCCAATCGTCACAACTACTAAATCTTTGTAATTCTCTGTCCTCCTGAGTCAGGAGTCAGGAGTCAGGAGTCAGGAGTTAGGAGTTATCCCTAACTGAGCAAAATTGTAGGGTGTGTTAGACCGTTTCACTGAAGATGTAGGTTGGGTTGTTTGCGTTAGCATTGCGCAGCATGGAACGAAACCCAACAACAATCTTTCTCCCGTACGGACGTTGCATGCAATAAACCTACGGACGTTGCATGCAATAAACCGACTAATCCACTATTTTAGTTGAAACAGTCTAGTAGGGTATGTTAGACGGCTTAAATTCAGACTATGAAAGTGATTCAGAAATCTGTTGTCATGTACCATTGAAAAGGAATACCTGGTACGGGAGCAAGATGCTCCCACTGTCTGTTCTGACAACAAACAGGGGTTCAAGAATTTAGAATTTAGAATTTAGAATTTAGAATTACCTCTTCTTATAAAAAAGGCTAATAAGGATTTTTTTTCTTTTTTCTCCATGAAGGTCGAGGCTTTATACCTCTATTTTTCGGTAATTAACAGCTTGACATAATCTATTATTATCTATTATAATCACGGACTCAGGGTTTGTAGGAGTATTTCAGCCCCAACGCTAGCAGGGAAGCGGGTTGGGGGGTTAGGTTTTTTAACCCACATTTTCAAGGTTGACAGGGCACTACTAGGATTCAAAACTGAACTACATCCCAATAACCAGCAAAAAACGCTGCTAGACAAATCAAATTAATTATGAGGAATTTAAATGGCTGTAATTAATTGGACAGGAAATGGGGACGGAAGTTCCTGGTTTGACCAAGCCAACTGGGAGAATAATACAATTCCAGGTTCTACTGATGATGTAGTAATTAATGTTGAGGGGAACCAGACGATTCAAGTAGATAGCTCAGTTAATGTTAATAGTCTCAACAGTTCGGAGAATTTGAGGGTCATTGGTGGTGCGCTGAATATTACTAATGGTTTGACTTTGGCTTCAAGAGTCAGTTTGACAGCGGATGGAGCTACGGCATCAGTTTTGGTAAATGGTGCGAGTAATATTGATGGGGCAAGTTTGTATGCTGCTAATGGTGGGTCAATTAGTTTGCCTGGTTTGACTAATTTTGAGAGTGGAAGTCGCAACACATTTATTCAAGCGGATGGAATAGGCAGTAAAATTGACTTATCATCTCTCACAAGTTTACCTGGTGCTACTAGCGCTTCTACTCGCAATATAAGGTCTTTCAATGGAGGAGAGATTGACCTGAGTGGAGTAACTTCTATTCCCAGTGGAGCAACTAGGATTCAAGCTAGTGGTACTGATAGCTTGGTTAACTTGTCGAACCTCAGTAATTTCAATAATTCTAGGATTTCTAGGATTGAGTTAGCTGATGGAGGTATGATTAATTTTGGTAACCTCACTAACCTGAATGAAATTAGACTCTCTGTTGACAGTACGAATAATCTCAATGCACTAACTTCTCAGTTGGTTAATTTCACTAATGGTTCTATTACTGTCAATGGTGTCACTCCCGATTTGAGTGGATTGGTTAACATTGATGGTAGTAGTTTGTATGCCAACAATGGTGGTGTTATAGACCTGTCTCAAATCCTCAACTATGAGAGTGGAAGTGGAAGTAGCACATTTATTCAAACAGATGGAACAGGCAGTAAAATTGACCTATCATCCCTGACAAGTTTGCCTGGTGGCAGTGGTGCTCATGGGCGCAGTATAAGTTCTGTCAATGGAGGAGAGATTGACCTAAGTGGAGTAAGTTCTATTCCCAGTGGAGCAACTAGGATTGACGCTAGTGGTACTGATAGCTTGGTTAACTTGTCGAACCTCAGCGACTTGAACAATTCTAGGTCTTCTACGATTCAGTTAACTGATGGAGGTACGATTAATGTTGGAAACCTCACTGACCTGAATCAAGTTAACCTCTTTGTTAACAGTACGAATAATGTCAATGCACTAACTTCTCAGTTGGTTAATTTCACTAATGGTTCTATTACTGTCGATGGCGTCACTCCTGATCTGAGTGGATTGCTTAACATTGATGGTAGTAGCTTCTATGCTAGAAATGGTGGTGTTATAGACCTGTCTCAAATCATTAACATTAACTATGAGAGTGGAAGCTACACATATATTCAAGCAGATGGAACAGGTAGTAAAATTGACCTATCATCCCTCACAAGTTTGCTTGGTGGCAGTGGTTATTTTGGTCGCGATATAAATTCTTCCAATGGAGGAGAGATCGATCTGAGTGGAGTAAGTTCTATTATCAGTGGGAGAACTAACATTCGAGCTAGTGGCAGCGATAGCTTGGTCAACTTGTCGAATCTCAATGAGTTAATTGATGATATTTATAATTATTCTTCAATTAACTCAACTAATGGAGGTACAATTAATGCTGGCAACCTCAATACCATTACCGAAGTAGATATTACTGCAGATGCTAGCGACCTTAACCTACCCGGTTTAACTACTGCTATTGGCAATAACCAATTCCAAGCTCTAAACGGCGGTACACTTAACCTGGTCAATTTTACAACGATTCAAGATGGCACTGTTAATGCTTCAGCTAGTGGTGAAAATAGCTTGATTTCCGTTCCTAGCATCAATGATACTGCTGACGATAACTTTCTACCTCTAGAGGAAAATGGAGGGGACATCGTGACTGCGGGTGAGTCGGCGACAATTTTCGCGATCGCTCCTCAGTCTAGAAGTTTCTGGGAACGGGATTTAAACGAAGACAGCAACCCAGAAATTACCCCAGTTGAGTTTACAATTACTCGATTCGGAGATAGTTCAGTTACAGGAACTGTGGATTTAACTACCTCTGGTAATGCTACAGTAGGTACTGATTTTAATAATTTAGCACTAACTGGTGAAGGTATTTCTTTTACAGGTAATAAGATTACTTTTGCCCCTGGAGCAAGTGAAGCTACTGTTAGCTTCGATGTATTGGGCGATGCAGTTGATGAACCAGACGAACAGGTGATTGTCACTCTCAGCAATCCAACTGGTTCAGGAAAAGCTACTATAGAGGGCAGTCCAGTTACATTCACTATTGTTGATAATGAAGCTACTCCTACCTTATCGGTTAATGACATAACAGTTACAGAAGGACAAACTGCAGATTTCACTGTTTCTCTGAGTATTCCAGTTAGTAGCGATGTTACGGTTGATTTCACGACCAGCGATGATTCGGCAATCCAGGGTGAGGATTACACGGCAATTTCTGGAACGGCAACTATTCCTGCTGGAGAAACTGAAGCTACAATCTCTGTTCAAACTACTGACGATACAGAAATTGAATCAGGAGACGAAAGTTTTACTGTCACCCTTTCTAATGCTAACGGAGCAACTATTCCTAACAACAGAGCAGTAGGTACAATTGAGGACAATGATGTAGCACCTGTCCCCAATCTTTCTATTGCTGATGCTGTAGCTGTTACGGAAGGAAATAGTGCTATCTTTACTGTTAGTTTAGACCAACCTACAACTGAAGATGTGACTGTAGAGTTTACAACTAAGGATGGCTCGGCAAATGCGGAAGAAGATTACACTCCTAATTCTGCTACAGCAACAATTTCTGCGGGGGAGACTCAAACGATAATTTCTGTTCAAACTACTGATGATTCAGAGATTGAAAAAGGAGACGAAACTTTCAAGGTCGATCTTTCTAAAGCTAAGGGAGCAGTTATTGAGGATGGCAGTGCAGTAGGTACAATTGAGGACAACGATGAAGCACCTGTTCCCAATATTTCCATTGCTAATGCTGTTCCTGTCCGTGAAGGCTATACCACAAACTTTACCGTTAGTCTAGACCAACCCGCAACGAAAGATGTGACGGTTGATTACACAACCAGTAATGGTACTGCAACTCAACCGGATGATTACACAGAAACTTCCGGCAAAATTACCATTCCCACTGGCAGCACTCAAGCAAATATTACTGTTCCGACAGTTTTGGATGACAAACAAAACGAACCAAATGAAACCTTTAATGTTGTTCTTTCTAATCCGAAAAATGGAGCGATCGCCACGGAAAGAGCTACAGGAACGATCCAAAATAACAATGGGGTTGACTTACCAGACCTGCTAATTAGCAAACTAGAGGCAGATTCGCCAGCATTTACGGGACAAGAAGCACAGTTTACCTACAAGGTGGAAAACCAAGGTCTAGCAACTTTAGAAGATACATGGGTAGACAAAATTTATCTTTCCACAGACGAAAAACTGGATGCAGAAGATGAACTTTTAAGCGAATTTGAGATTAGTGCGAATATTCAAGTTGGTCAGTTTTACGATCGCAATATCACCTATTTCAACCCTCGCACCTCTGGGAATTACTATCTAATTGCTGCTGTTGATGCAGAGAAAGTGGTGGCAGAAGGTGAAGAAGGGAATAATACAGTTGCAGTTCCCTTTGAAGTGTTGCCTGTTTACAGTGCAACTGTTACAACAGATGTGGAGGTTGGAGTTGCTGGAGAAAGAATTTTATTAGAAGGAACAGCTCGGAGTAATGAAGATAATTCTCCTATTCCGTTTGAGTTTGTCACAATTGAAATTGAAAATAATGGTTTCACTACAGAGTTAGACGGGTTTACCGATGCCAAAGGTAATTTTGTCCGAGAATTTACTCCCTTACCAGGACAAGCTGGAACTTTTAATGTTCGTGCTTTTTTCCCTGACAACGAGGGGGAAGATACTGGATTTGAAGACAGTTTCCAGCTATTGGGTGCCAGATTTGATGCTGACTTGGTGAATCACAAAATTATTGCCGATACACCGTTCGCTGCTGAAATTAGTCTGGAAAATCTGACGGATACTCGCTTAACTGGGTTTACTTACGAAATAGTAGATGCACCCAAATCTTGGGATATTGAAGTTCAGGTTCCCAAGAATTTGCCGGGAGATGGTACGAACAATATTAGTTATACAATTACAGCTCCCAATGAATCTCTGATTACTCAGGATACTTTTGAGATTCAACTCACGAGTGCGGAAGGAGTTACGGCGACTTTACCTGTTAATGTAGACTTAGAAAGAAATGTGCCTCGGTTAGTCACAGATGTTAGCACTATTAGCAGTGGAATGTTGCGGGAAGAGCAAACTTTTGTGGAAGTTGAGTTAACCAACGAAGGTGGAGCAACTGCCGAGAATATTAACGTGATTTTACCAGAAGCACCTTGGTTATCTCTGGCGACTACAGATACCATTGAATCTCTAGCACCAGGGGAGTCAACAAATGTTACTTTGCGGTTGTCACCGGATGCAGACTTAGAGTTAACCCAGTACAAAGGCAATGTTTTATTTGATGCTGCGGGAAGTGATGGGGATTTATCTGTTCCGTTTGAGTTTCGAGCTGTTAGTGATGCCATTGGTAGCTTAAACGTCAACGTGGTTAATGAGTTGTTTTATTTTACCGAAAGTGCGCCGAAGTTAAGTGGTGCAGAGGTGACATTACGGGATTATTTGACAGGGGATGAACTGGGCAAAGTGACGACTGATGAGACTGGTATGGTTAACTTTGACGATTTGCCAGAAGGTTATTATACCTTGGAAGTAAAGGCAGATGACCATGATTCCTTCCGTCAAACAATCCAAATTGATGCCGGGGAAAATGAAGTTGTTAATTCTTTCTTGTCTCGTCAAACTGTTAAATACACTTGGAATGTTACAGAAATTGAGATTGAAGACCGCTACGATATTACTTTAGAAAGTGTTTTTGAGACTGACTTGCCTATTCCTACTGTTGTTGTCGATCCACCTGTAATTGATTTGGCAGATTTACAAGTAGTTGGTCAGGTGAAACAGATTGATATGACTTTTACCAATCATGGTTTGATTGCTGCCAATGATGTGAATATGGACTTTGGGGAGCATCCATTCTATAAAATTGAGCCTTTGATTGATGACATTGGTGGTTTAGATGCGAAAAGTTCGATTACTGTACCTGTCAGGATTACGAGAATTGCAGATTTTGATACTTTAGAGCAAAGCAGTTCACAAGAAGACAATGGTATTGTTAATCGTAGTTCCATACAACTTAGGTCTGCTTCTTCTGCTCCAAAAGTCTCTTGCGGGATTTCATTTGGTCTTGACTATGATTACATTTGTGCTGGTCAAGTAATTAAACGCGCTATTCCTTTACCTATAATTAATGTTGAAGGAAACTGTGGAACTACTAATTCTCCGGATGATGATCCTAGTGGTCCTGGTGGTTCTGGTGATCCTACTGATTTTGGTAATCCTGGTGTTCCTCGTGGTATTGGTCCTGTTACTGGTGGTGATGTTGTATTAACTCCTTCCGATTGCAATTCATGTTTTGGTTCTGGTTTCTCTTACACTGCAGATTTATCGGGTATTCTTCAGCAAATTGCCAATATTGCAGAAGCATTTATTGATAGTCGTATCAATCCATTAGCTGATTTAGAGCTAGAGGCAAGTGCAGAAGGAACTCTTAAAACTTGTTGTAGCAATGGATCTCTTGGGTTGGAGTTTGAGGCAAATGGAAAAATAGGTGCTTCTCTGACAGCGGGTCGGGAACAAGAGGTCGAATTAGAATCTTCTTTAAAAATTCCTGAAGGGACTTTATCGGCAAAAGGTTCTGGTTCAGCCAAAGTAGAGGCGGAACTTAGTGCTGAAATAAACGGCAGTATAACAAAGCCATGTGGTGGTGACGTGGAAACAGTTATTGGAGGGAGTATTGGTTTAAGCTTTGAAGCCTCTTTAAAAGGAAATGCAAATCTATCTTTTACACCAAACTTATTAGGATTAGAGGAAAAATTAGAAGCCTCCATTGGAGCTGATGCTGAAGCATTAGGTGGATTGTTTGGCTCACTTAGTTACAATTTCCAATGGTCTTCAAGTAGTGGATTTACAGACTCCTTTGAGACTACTGGGCTTTATATTGAAGCATTCGTTGAGGGGGAAATTCCCGGCTTAGGAGCTAAAAAGCTGAGTCCCTTTGATGACCCCAATACAGAAGAAGTAGAAACCAAGTCGTATTTCATAGAACCAAGCTCAACAGAAAAGATATCAAGAAGAAGCAGTCAACCTGAGACATTTGGCTCCAGTGCATCTAATGCAGAAATATCCGACTATCTTGCTAATCTTGAAGATTTATTCCTGGAACAATTGCGGGAAGAAGCGCAACAGAGAATTAATGAGGAGTTAGAAAATGGCTCTAGTGGTGAACCTAGTGTTTGTGCTAAAGTCCGCCTTCAAATCGACCAAGACGCTGTATTAACACGCTCTGCTTTTCTCGGCGAACTCGTCATCGAAAACAGTAGTGACGTCATTAGCTTAGAAAACATTGATATTGACTTAGAAGTATTAGACGCAAACGGCAACATTGTCAACGACTTATTCGGTATCAACGACCCCATTCTCGAAAACATCACCGCTGTTGATGGTTCAGGAACTCTAGGAACAGATACCACAGGTAGCGCCGAATGGACATTCATCCCCACCAACCTCGCTGCTCAGGAAACCCCAGAAGCATACAGTATTGGAGGAACCCTCAGCTACGAGCAAGACGGCGAACTCGTCACAGTTCCCCTAATCTCAACTCCCATTACCGTATACCCCCAAGCAGAACTCACCGTTGACTACTTCCAACAACGGAACGTCTACGGAGACGATCCATTCACCGATGCTACCGAAATTTCAGAACCATTCTCACTGGGAGTATTAGTCAGTAACGAAGGTTTTGGAGCAGCCAAAAATTTAAGCATCACCTCCTCCCAACCCGAAATCAGAGAAAACGAAAAGGGATTACTCATAGACTTCGATATTATCGGTTCTCAAGTCAACGGAAATCCAGCAAGTCCTTCCCTCACCGTTGACTTTGGCAACATCGAACCAGGAGAAACCGCCGTTGCTGACTGGTTACTCAAATCCAGTTTACAAGGAAAATTCATCGAATACGAAGCCACCTTTGAACACGTCAACGGTTTAGGCAACCCCGAACTATCCCTAATAAAAGAAGTCAACATTCACGAACTCATCCAAAAAGTTCAAGCAGATAGTGACGAACTTCCCGACTTCCTAGTTAACGGTACATTTGACGCTAACTTCTATCCCGATATCCTCTACTTCAGCGACGGTACAACAGCACCAGTCACCGCCATCGACGACGTAACTGTTGACGCACCAGTGACAATCTCCGACCTAGAAGCAGAAATTACAATAACTGCCACAGAAGGATGGACATACATTAACTTAGAAGACCCCGCTAACGGTCAATTTTCCATAGATAAAATTGTTCGTGCTGATGGTACAGAAATCGACCCCGATAACTATTGGCGCACAGACCGCACCTTCCCTGCTTCAGGGCGACCTAAATACGAAAATATTCTGCACATTCTGGATTTAGACAGCGCCGGAAACTACACCATTATTTATGACAGCGACGACAGCGCACCCCCAGAAGTACAGGAAATTATTGACGTAGAACCCAATCCCCGCAATACTCCTGTTCCCGAAATCCAACTTGTTTTCACCGAACCTATCGCTGCGGACACCTTCGATTATCAGGATATTGAACTGACTCTGGATGAGGGCGACAACCTAATTACCGACGCAGTTTCCGTAACTCAGATTGACCCCATTACCTTCCAGATAGACAACCTGACTGGAATCACAGGTAACATCGGACAATATAAACTCGCTATTGATGGTACAGGAATCGCAGATTTAAGCGGTAATATTGGAGCAGGAACGGTAACAGAAAATTGGGTATTCACAGGAGACCGCCCCGCAGTTGCTACCATTGAAGGTTTTAGTAGCAATTTGCTGACGACTCCCGTTGACACATTCACAGTCACTTTTACCGAAGCTATTGTTGCTGGAAGCTTCGACTACAATGACATAATCCTAACTCGCAACGACGGCGGCAACCTGATAAATGACACAGTTACAGTCACCCAAATAGATGACCTCACCTACCAAGTTGCCAACATAGCAAATTTGAGTAATACCGAGGGCGAATACGAACTCATTGTTGCAGCTAATAACGTTGAAGATTTAGACAGCAATAACGGAGTCGGTGGCAAAGGATTCATCTGGGAACTAGACAACAGCGTACCCACCTTGACCGGAATAGATGAAATTAGTGGCATCCGTAATATTCCCAATTCTAGTATAACAGTCACCTTCGACCAGGCGATCGCTCCCGAATCTTTCAATTGGCGAGATATTACTCTCACGGTTGATGGCGGTGAAAATTTGATTACAGAAAATATAGAAATTGAGGAACAAGATGAAACAACTTACGTCATCAAAGGACTAACCCCCCTCCAAGGTAAAGATGGGGAATATACCCTGACAGTTGATGGTTCTGGAATTACAGACAGCGCGGGTAACTCAATATCTAAGAATCTGTCTACCAGTTGGGAAATAGATACAGTTGCACCTCTAGCTGCAACTAACATCCGAGTCAATGGTTCCAAATCTACCCCGGATGACACAGACTACGGAGAATACAGTATTACAAGCAATAATGTTACCATTAAAGGAGACTTACCAGAAAAAAATCTGCAAGTTTCTTTTAAAGACATAACCACAGGAGAATCTCTCGGTCAAGCAACAGTAACAGGAAAACGCTTCACTGGAGAAATAGAACTCTCTGGAGTCGGGTCTCGAACAGTAGAAATAGCGATCGCCGATGGAACTGGAAATTCCACAACAGGAACTCTGGAACTTTTCGCCGATGTCACTGCTCCCACCATCCTAGAATTTTCCAATGTTCCAGAAACCCTAACTACAGACCCCGTAAGATTTATTGACGTCCGCTTTTCAGAAGCGATCGACATTACAACCTTTGACAACAGCGATATTACCCTCACCCGCGATGGTGAAGCTGTCTCAACTGATGGAATTACCATCAAAAATATTTCTGATAACACCTACCGAATAGGGGGACTGAGAAATTTAACTAAAACCTTTGGTAACTACAGTTTGGGAATTAATACCACAACCATCCAAGACCAAGCAGGAAATTCGGGTACAGAAACAGAATTTGCCAACTTTATTATTGATGAAATTGTTACTATTCCCCCAGAAGCAACCATCGGTGACTATGTTTGGTTAGACAGTGATGTTGACGGTATTCAAGACGAAGATGAATCAGGTATTGCAGATATCACAGTCAATCTCTATGACAGCGATGAAAACTTAGTTGAGACAACAACAACTATTGACTCTGGTTTATACAGTTTCACAGATATTCCTCCAGGAGAATACTTCCTAGAATTTATTGCACCTGAAGGTTACGCCTTCAGTCCTCAAAATAAAGGAAAAAATGACAATTTAGATAGTGATTTAGACCCCACCACAGGTCGCACTATTCCGATAACCTTAGTTGACGATCAAACTGATTCAACTTGGGATGCAGGTCTCTACCTCATTGATCAAGTGACTACTGGCAATAAAATTAATGGTAGTGCAGATAACGATCTGCTCAAAGGAAAAGCAGGCGACGACACACTCAGGGGTGCAGGAGGCAACGACACACTTAAGGGTGGCAAAGGTAACGATAATCTCCAAGGAGGAAGCGGTAAAGACCGTCTATTTGGCGAGCGCGGTCGGGATACCTTGAATGGAGGTAAGAGTAATGATACTCTTAATGGTGGTAACGGCAATGACCTCCTCTCTGGTTCATCTGGTAAAGACCTCCTCCTTGGTGGTCGCGATCGTGATACCTTGAATGGGGGTAAGGGAAATGATACTCTTAATGGTGGCGCTAATATTGACCGCTTGAATGGGGGTAATGGTAATGATATTCTTAATGGTGGTTCAGGGAATGACCGTCTCTTGGGTGGTAATGGTCGCGATACCTTGAATGGCGGTAACGGAAATGATAGTCTTAATGGTGGTGCTAAT
>JAAUYJ010163891.1_pt1 | contig 13873 bp, 6 predicted proteins | sample 7278031 | NCBI WGS metagenome assembly JAAUYJ01 (sample SAMN14350222, study PRJNA611818) | marine sediment metagenome | isolation source: surface marine sediment (1.8m) | place: French Polynesia: Moorea | collected 2018-08 | reverse complement strand
CAACTAAAATGTTTTAATTTAGATAGCCATGGTAGAGAAGAGAACTGTTTATGGCTCAAGAATGAGATTAAAGTCACTTCTACTGACTACTAGAAACAACCCTGATTATTTGTAGCAAACATTTATCACGCTTGGTATTAGTCAATCCTCTTATTTTGAAAAAAAGGCAATTGTTAATTATTAATTGTTAATTATTAATTGTTTCCAATGCTTTCCTGAGATTACCTTGATTTTCAGACAAAAGCCGATCACCCTCCTCTTTTCCTAAACCACTCCAGTGCATCAAAAGTGCTAACTTAACAGAATCACCACTTTTATTTAATAATTCCCCAGCCTCATCCCGACTCAATTCAGTTAGATCCCCAATAATCCGTATAGCTCGATCCCGTAACTTACTATTCTTAACTGCTACATCAACCATCCGATTTCCATAAACCTTTCCCAACCGCACCATTACCCCAGTTGATAAAATATTCAATGCCATTTTTGTCACAGTTCCCGCCTTCAGGCGCGTCGAACCCGCCAATAACTCTGGGCCAACTAACAAGCGAATATCCACATCTGCCTCTACGCTAAACTGTTCTATAGGTACACAAGCAATAAAAATTGTTTTCGCTCCCCTTTGCCTTGCAGCCTCCAAAGCACCATGAACATAAGGAGTCGTACCACCCGCAGTAATGCCAACCACCACATCCAAATTAGTTATATGCCGTAATGCTATGGCCTGACTACCATCTTCCCACTGATCCTCCAAATCTTCCGAACTGCGGACTAAAGCACCCGCACCACCAGCAATAATCCCCTGTACCATCTCCGAAGGCGTACAAAATGTTGGAGGACATTCAGCCGCATCCAATACCCCCAAACGGCCACTTGTACCAGCACCCACATAGAACAACCTTCCACCTTGACTTAAAGCCTCACTTGTGATATAGATAGCCTCAGCTAATTGTAAACGGGAAGCAGCGATCGCCTCCAAAGTACAACGATCCTCCTGATTAAATAAGTCCACTAATTCCAGAGAACTTAATTGATCCAAATTCTGACTATTAACATTCACCTGTTCTGTCAACAAATGACCTCGTTGCTCTAAATTCTTCATATTTAAACCTTGACTTAGTAGACATTTCCGATAATCAAAAATCAAATCAATTATCGCGTATAAATCATCAATTATTTCCCCCTACTCCCTACTCCCTACTCCCTACTCCCTCTTTTATAACAGAGGTATAGTCTAAAAAATCTAGTCGACATCAGTAGGATCGAAAAACTAGGAAATGGGATAGATACCTCTCCCAACTGTTTTCGACCCTTACCTAATTTCCAGGTTTGTCTCCTCGCTGTTAACTTTTATCCATCAAAAAATACTGTTTAGAACAACAATATTTATTGATAAAAATTTCCCTTTATAGAAAGATAATTGGTATTCCCAAAAGCAACTAGAAAAAACCATAATTGTAAACTGGTAAAGTCTCTAAGTTTGGCAATTCAAAATGCCATAGAAAAACTCACAAAAGACCCTCCAACTGACGTCTAATTCTGTCTAAATCAGTCTCAGGAATTTCAGAATCTGGCTCTGCATCTTCCTGCCAATCAGTCTTTTCCACATTATTTTCTGGAGGCATAGCCAAAGCACCTGCGGGCACAACCTCCCAGTCATAATCAATACTGCGACAAAATTCCAGAATTTCTTCCTGGTCAAATTCTTCAACTTTAGGAGAGGGAAAATCTTGAGCTTCCAGCAACACCCCAAAGCGAGTCGCATCATCCTCAGATTCAAACATTAATACCTTATTGCGATCGCCAATCTGAATTGTATGAATTCCCTCATTTTCAGTTCTAGCATTAAACAATAAAACAAATACTCGCATAGTTTTTCTAAACTTGATTGACAATTGTTTTGTCTATATTAGTAGAAACAAACAAAAAATTTAATCCAAATTATAAAATTTGCGCTAAAATTGCCCATGTAATTTTGTTCCTTTGAAGATATCCCCATCAAAATAACCCAGAAAGTAATTTTTCTGTACTCTGTAAGAAAAGTAATACTAATCTACCGAAATCACAAAGGATAAAAATGCGATATACATAGGGCAACTATGAATTTAATTATCCGTGGGAAAGCAGAAAATTAATACTTTTGGCTGTTAATATTTAACCTTTAACTTTTATCTACAGGTGCAATTTAATGACAAATACTCCAGAAAATCCCAACAACCAAAACGACTCCCCCAGGTCTAGGAGAAACTGGCGACAAATAGTCATTATTAGTGGCCTGGGATTAGGGACAGTTTCCGTAGCCGGGGGAGTAGTGGGAACCTGGTGGTTCCAAGAAAAATTAGCCCCAATGGTAAGTCAAAGCCTCACAAGACTAACCCAAAGGCCAGTTCAAGTAGGAGAACTAAAAAAGTTTAGGTTGGGTTATCTAGAATTTGGCCCTTCCTCTGTACCACCTGTCCCCACCGACTCTATTAGCGCCTCTACAGAAATAGTTAAAGTCAGATTTGCTCTTGTCCCACTTTTATCGAGAACCCTGAAACTAGATATTACATTTGGAGCTTCTGAAGCTAGACTCGAACAAAGACCCGATGGTTTATTCCAACTACCAGAATTAGCCGACTTACCACCCCCACCGTTCAATATTGATATTAAGGCTCTACGTTTTCCAGAACTAGATGTTACTGTAGAGCCAATGGTAGGAGAGGGAGGAAAACCTGCTACACCAATTCTTCTAGATTTAAGTAATAGCGAAGTTCTCACCAGAGATAAACAGCAAATATTTTTAGTAGACCTCAATGGCAATATTATAGATGGTGGCAGTTTCAAAATTAATGCCAATGCTAACCTCAAAACCTCGGAAGTAAAAGCTGATGTCGTCGCCCAAAAATTACAACTGCCAACATTTGCCCAACTAGCCAAAACTCCCAATGTCAATCTACAACGAGGAGAACTCAATGCTGACCTCACCGCTCAACTGCAAATAACTGACAAAATTCCAGATATAGTTCAAGATATCCAAGGAAAAGTCAGTCTGCAACAAGTCAGAGCTAATAGCGATTTACTTATTAATCCAGTTAACCTGAATACAGTCGCTCGTGTGGCTTGGCCAAAAGTTAATGTGGAAAACTTTAACGCCAGTTACGGGCCAATAGGATTATTAGTTGAAGGGGCAGCAGAAACAGGAGCAGATTTTGATCCGAAAAATATTAAAGTTAATTTCAATGCTGCAATACTCCCAGTTACTTTTGACACAATTCTCAATACTGCGAGAGCAGAAATTAATTTAGTTTCCAATAAAGCTGAGTCCGCAGAAACTAAACAGCAACTGCAACAAATTCAATCTCAAATTCAGAGCCTCACTCCTTTATTGGAGGGAGCATTTCAATCTAGGGTAAATGTCTCTGGTAATTTATTACAACCATTAGTATCAGGTCAAATTCAAACTACAGAAAATACTAGAATTGACCGACTGAGATTTAAAGACATTGCCACCAAATTTACGATTAATCCTCAGTTTAACCAAGAATTTCAACCTGTCAACTTAGCAGCAAATTTTTCCGACCTACAAATTAACCCAGTTGTGGGAGGTAAAATAACAGGTCAAGGTGGTATTGTTGTCGAAGAATTTAACAATAGTGAAGCAGGAGTCAGGAGTCAGGAGTCAGGAGTTAGACGGGAGGAAAAAGTAGCAGAAAAACAACAAGTTGCTCAGGAGAAAGAAACTAATTTTAACCCTCTTATTGAGTTAGACCTAAAAGTTGAGAATTTAGCATTAGAAGCGATCGCCGGACAATATGGTTTTGCCTCACCAGTAGCGATCGGCGACTTTTCCACGGAAGTAGAAATTGCCGGACCCCTAGAAAGTCTCAAAGGAGAAATTCAATGGCAACTACCAAAAGCAATTTATCCTATAAGTGGCACTATTGATATTGCTAATAGTCAGGCAGATATTAAAAATACCGCCCTTAAAATTGGCGGGGGAACAGTTAATATTGATGGTAATGCTAACCTGGAAAATTGGCAAATCAGCGCCACAGCAAATCAAATTACTTTAGATAATTTAGAACCTTTACAACCATTAGGCATACCACCAGAATTAGAAGGTATTTTTAAGGGTCAATTTAATGTTGCCGGACTCACAAATAACTTTTCAACTAATACTATTAATGGTGGTGGAAGTGGGGTTTTGAATATTGCTAGCGGTCAAGTTAACCTCAACGGGAAAATAAATAATGGTGACTTTCAAGGCAAAGCCACAGCTTCTCAACTGAGATTAAGTTCTTTAGAAAGAATAGCTAGAAAATCAGAATTTTTAAATACCACTCAACCAATTTTATCTAGTAAAACAGACGGCACAATAAATGGTGAAGCCACAGTTACAGGCAATCTAAATAATTTAAGTTTAGCTGGAATAAATGCAAATATTGACGGTAATGTTAATCTGGCAAATGGTAGAATTAATGCCAATGCTGATGTCAGCAATGGCAACTTTCAAGCATCAGTTAATACAGCAGAATTACCTGTAAATCATTTATTAGATTTAGGAGTAGCAGCAGCAAATTCAGGCATAATTACAGACCCACAGCCACTCAATAATATTCAAACAAATATTCCCCGACTAAAAAACCTAAATGCCCAGCTAAATGGCAGAGTTAATTTATCAGGAAATTTGGCAAATATTGCCCCGGAAAATCTAGCAGGTAATCTGATTGGCAATCTACAACTTAATGCAGGTAAAATTAACGCTACAGGTAGATTAAATTCCGGTAATTTCCAAACAACATTTGAAACTAATCAAATATCTTTAACAGCCCTAGAACAATTATTAACAACAACAGAACTTGTTGCTCAAAAAACTGACATTTTCTCCGCAGAAACAAACGGACAAATTCAAGGAAAAGTTACAGCATCAGGAAATATTAATAACTTAAATCCAGCAGGAATAAATATTAATAGTGATGGTAAACTGACTATTGCTGGAGGCACCATTAACGCCACAGGTAAAATTAATAACGGAAACTTTCAAGCATCAGTTAATAGCAGTAAATTAGCAGTAAATCCATTATTAGATTTAGGAACAGCAGTTTTAACATCGGGATTAGTACCCGTTGCACCTAATCAAATTCAAAATTTACAGACTCAAATTAATACCATAAAAATACTAGAAACTCAAGTCAGCACCAATGCAAATATCTCAGGAAATTTAACCAACTTAAGCTCAGAAGCTATAACGGCTAGCACCAAAAGTAAGTTATTTATTGATGGCAATGGAATTGATATTGACGCAGAATTAAATCAAGCTAACTTTTTAGTAACAGTAGAGACTGGCAGAATACCCTTAAGCACCTTAGAATCAACAATAGAAAAAACTGGAGTAATTTCTCTACCAGAAACAGCAACCTTACCCCCAAATATAGAAGGAGCAATTATTGGAAATGCCAGCTTATTTGGTAACTTAAATAATTTAAACCCCAACGCAATAACAGCCAAAGGAGACGGACAATTAATATTAGGAAATAATACAGCAAATGCCCAAGCATCATTAAACAATGGCAACTTTGAAGCAACAGTAATAGCAGAGCCAATACCAGTTAGTTTTGTAGAAGAATTAGCTCTGGAAACAGGTATAGTACCAGCAGCAGCTCAACCCTATTTAGGCGTAGTAGAAGGCAATATTTTAGGAGAAGCAAGAGCAGCAGGAAATCTAGATAATTTGAATCCAGAAGCGATCGCTGCTGAAGCAGAAGGAAAATTAATTTTAGCTGATGGCGGTGTTGTCAACGTCACCGGAGAATTAGTCGGTCAACAGTGGCAAGCTTCCGTAGTCGGAGACCAAATTCCATTAGAGCAATTTTCCAGAGCATTAGAAAAACAGCAACCGCACATACCAGCATTTGTAGCTATTAAGCAAGCACAACAACTCTTAGGACAAGCCGAAAATTTACCAGTTATTGGGGGAATATTTAACGGTAATATAGACTTGTCAGGTTCTCTTGCCAACCTCAGCTCGGAAGCTATTACAGCCCAAGCAAAAGCCACACTTTCAGAATTACCAATTATTCAGAAACCATTCAACTCTCTATTTAACTGGGATGGAAAGCAAGTAGGAATAAAACAAGCAGAAATTCCGCCAGTAGCTAACGCTAGTGGAGTCGTAGGTTTAGACTTTCCACCACAAAACTCACCCACGTTTTCGGGAGTGAATATAAATGTCAACTTATCAGATTTTAATTTAGCGTCTCTCCCAGTAAAGCAGTTCGTGCAAAACTTACCTATCGAACAAAAAGGCGATCTGTTAGCAGGACGAGTCACTTTTGATGGCAAAGTTATGGGTGAGTCTATAGATGATTTGAGTTTAGTCGGGGATGTAGTATTGCGTAACTTGGCAATAAATAAAATAGATTTCGATCAAGTGTTAGCAGGTAAACTTCAGGCAGAACTTAATGATGGAGTTAGTTTCCAAGTTGCTGGCAACCAAGACCGTCTGGAGTTAGTATTGGATGAAGGTTATTTTCCCACTGCATTCTTAGTGCAACGCGATGATGCCAAACTTGCAGGCGTTACTCAAGGAGAAGATTTAGTCGTCACCCTAAACGAATTTCCCCTTGAGCTAATAGGTTTAGCTCCTGCACCACAATTTGGTTTAGGAGCAATAACTGGGAAAGCATCAGCAGAAGTCGCTGTATCTGGGTTGAGAACATTCGACCTCAACTCAATAAAAGCAGGTGGAAAACTAGCAGTCGATAAACCAGGTATCGGTCATATTGACGCAGATAGTTTTACCGCACAAATAAGTTATGATGATGGAAAAGCCGCCCTGAATGATGGCGCATTATTATTAGGTGAAAGTAGATATCTTCTAGAAGGTTTAGTTGATATCAGCAAACAGACAACAGGCTTTAACCCGAAATTTGTAGCCTCCTTAGATATCGAAAAAGGAGAATTTCAAGATATTTTAACCGCCCTCCAGTGGTACAAATTATCAGATATTGGTCGCGGTTTTGCAACTCCTGATTATGCTAGCGCTGCAGATGTACAACCAGTAGACGTAGGTTTTCCAGATAATACAGCTTTAATTTTGCAGTTGCGTCGCTTTGCCGAAATTCAAGCCTTGCTGCAACAACAACAAGAAAGTGAAAACCCACAAACACCCATACCAATACCACCCCTAGCAGATGTAAATGTAGCTTTTTCTGGAAAAATTGTAGCTCAAGGTTCCTTCGAGTCAGGTGTAGAAGCAGAATTTAACATTGAAGGTGATGATTGGAGTTGGGGTCCCTACCTGACAGATAAATTTCTCTTGGAAGGAAATTATCAAAACGAAGTGTTAACCGTCGAACCCCTCAGAATACAAATAGGGGAAGCAGTGGTAGCTTTTGCCGGAAAAATTAGCCCACAAAGCAAGAGTGGAGAATTAGAAGTAGAAAATATAGAGCTGGCAAAAGTACAGCAGTTTGCCAAAGAAATTGCTCCCAATTATATACCACCTAATATTGATATTACAGGTAAGTTGAATGCAAAAGCCCGTCTAGGAGGTAGTTTAGATGACCCTAGAGCGGTAGGTGATATCAAGATAGTCGATGGTAGTTTAAATGGAGAACCAATTAATCAAGCAAATACCGATTTTAGTTACAATATTGGCAGACTAAATTTTGGTGGAAATATCTCAATCACAGGAGATCCAATTCTATTTACTGGTAGCGTACCTATTGATTTACCCTTTGCTAAAGTGTCATCAGGTAGCGACATAATTGATCTCAGTGTCAACATTAAAAATGAAGCTTTAGAAATAGTCAATTTATTAAGCGACCAAGTGACACTAGATATAGGTCAGGGAGATATATTATTAAGAGTAAGAGGAACCCTGCAACAACCACAACCAGAAGGATTTGCTAAATTTGCTGATACAACTATTACTGCCGCAGCATTTCCTAATCCTTTGACCGATCTAGAAGGAACAGTATTATTTGAAGGAGACCGCATCGAGGTTAAGCAAATTCAAGGAAGCTTAAGCGATGGTATAGTCGCAGTCACAGGAGTTTTGCCTATTTTTCAACCTCTAAATCAAAACGATCCAGATATAGAAAACCCTCTGGCTATTACTTTAGAGAAACTAAATCTAGATTTTCAAGAAGCATTTGTGGCTGGAATTAACGGTAACATTATCATCAAAGGTACCGCCTTCAGACCAGAAATAGGTGGTAATGTCGCCGTCTCTCAAGGTAGGGTATTTTTAAATAAACTTGCTGGTTTAGCTCCTGTAGGATTAGAGTCAGAAACTACCACAACTGTTCCTGGTATTGGAGAATTTGATATTGATTTTAATAATTTTGGGATTATTCTGGCAGACAGTCTGCGAATGGTGAGTCCGGGATTAGTCAATTTCCAAGTTGCTGGTGGTTTTAAACTAAATGGTACTTTGAGCGACCCCCAACCAAATGGTACAATTAACGTGGAAAGTGGTGTAATTAATCTCTTTAGCACAGATATGCGTCTAGACCGCAGTTATGAAAATACTGCTACATTTATTCCCAGTAACGGACTTGAACCCATTTTGGATGTACAGTTAGTAGCGTCAGCATTTGAAAGCAGTGGCACTGCAGCACCAGCCAACCCGTTATCTGCTGAAACTACTGATGCGCCATTACCAGGCACCCTGGGTAGTAGCCGTAGAGTGAAAATTATGGCAACCATAAAGGGTGCTATATCTCAGTTAGAACAAAATATTGAGCTGAGTAGTTCTCCACCGCGCTCGGATGCACAAATTGTTAGTTTATTAGGGGGTAGCGTTATTAATACTCTCCAAGATGAACAAGGTCTCGCATTAGCTAATGTCGCAGCTACTACTTTATTTACAAGTTTAGAACAGGATATCATTGATGCAACAGGATTAAGTGAATTTAGGGTATTTCCTGCTAATATTCCAAAGCGTGGTTCTAAGCGTGCTTCCTCTTTAGGTTGGGGTTTAGAAGTAGGTGTTGACGTGACAGAAAATCTGGGTGTATCAATAACACGACTTTTTGGTGCTAACGAACCGCCAGAATTGTCCCTGCGTTATCAACTTACTGATAAAGTGCGTTTGCGTGGAGGCAGTAACTTTGATGATAATAGCGTGCTATCAATTGAGTATGAATCTAGATTTTGATTTATAGCGGTATTCCATAAAACCCATTTGATATCTATTTAAGGAGTGTGGGAAGTGTGGGAATTGTAGGCTGCATATTTTGTCTGTATTTTTTCACCTGCTTGGTGCGCGTTCCCCGACAGTCACGCAACCGCCTTTCGCGCAGCGTCTCTCGAAGAGATACTCCGAAGGTGCGGGGCGGGGTCGCATCCGCTTTTTCCCATATTCTTTCCCTCCATTTCCTGAGTCCTAGTAAAAAAATTTGAGACTTTTAGCATGGAGTATTTAGCGATACAGAATTACCAAAATTTTGTTTCTAGAACTTTACAGATTTTGGGTTAATTTACAGCGGTTTTCCTGCACGGTAGACTACAGTAGAGACGTTCCATGCAACCTCCTTAGACCAATTACCAAAAACAACGCTATACTTGAGAATTTCTAAAATTATTAATTAATAACTACAATTTATTGATTTTTAGTCATTAAGTGCCTGTTTTTTATCTGGTTTTTTGTCTTTTTATCACTACACCCAACACCCCACACCCAACACCCTACATCTTATGAAGTTGTAGCAAAATTTTTGAGAAATGGTATTACAGGGTCTTGTTTATGGCCATATGGTTGATCAATTTGAAAAGTGCTGTAGATTATTCTTTATAAACTTTCAATTTATCAATTTTATTGAGAATTTAAAAAAATACTGAGAAGTTATTTCAATTAATAAAAAGAGCTTTAAACTGATTTCAAGTAGAAAACTAAAAAACTTATGCTTGATTTCAGTCCAAATAGCTTGGAAATATTCTAATAAGCAATCATACTTAATAAGATTCTTTATTAAAAATTTAAAACATTTAAGAAATTATTAAGTAAAGAACCTGATATTTGCCAAAAATAAGGAAATTGAGACAATGGCTAAAACAATATTCAATTTAGCAAGAATACAAGTATCTGACTATCACCCAGTGCAACTACTCTTTGAACTACAGGAAAAGTTAGAAGGGTTTCACAGAAATGATTTTGCCGAGTTGATGGGAGTGCAACCCCAAACTGTTCGCCAATGGTGCAGCAAAGATGGTAATCCTAATCTTCAAGCTAGACAATTAGCTGGTGAAATTAAGGCTAGACTACAACGCGATCGCATATTGTAGAAAATTGTAGATTCAATCTACTGACAATTTATATCAATTAGTTCACTATATAAATTAAGCAAATTAACACTCTCTCAAAAAAGGCGAACTAACCATGGACTACAATATAACCCAAGAATGGACACCAGGAAAAATGGTTGAACTTAACACAGAGTTACTAAAACCCAGTCCATTTTATTTCGGATACGATATCAAGGAACATCTTGTCAACGAATTCTCAAAACATGACTTCGACAAAATATTCTTCTTCACAGAGCAAAACTTGTTTGAACTTTATGGAGAGGAACTGTTCCACGAACTGAATGCGAAATATCATTGTCTTCTAGAAATAGTACCTCCTGGAGAGAAGTGTAAATACTTCCCAGTCTTAGAAGAAGTATGTGAAACATTAATTGCTGAAGGTGTATCTAAAAAATCTCTATTAGTTGCCTTTGGTGGAGGAACAGTAGGAAATATTGTTGGTTTAGTTGCTGGATTAATTTATCGTGGAATTCGGTTTATCGAAATCTCCACAAGTATGACTGGTCAAACTGACAGTACCCTCAGTAATAAGCAAGCTGTTAATGGTGCAACTGGCAAAAATCACTTTGGATTGTATCATAGTCCTCTGTTTATTTGGGCAGATACAAAATACTTAAAAACAGAGCCTGCTTTTTCTAAGCGATGTGGAATTATTGAAGGGATTAAAAATGGTTTTATTGCTGAACCTAGCTTTTTGGATTATTTAGAAAAGACTCTTAATCCTGAGCTAAATTTTTCCGACCAGCAGTTAACTGACCTAGCTTATAAAATTATTTGCTCCAAACTAGAAATACTCAAACAAGACCCAACTGAAAAACACTTAGGTATTATTCTAGAGTATGGTCATACGTTTGGTCATGGTTTGGAATGGTTGCTAAAAGGAAAACTATCTCATGGAGAAGCGGTTTCTTATGGTATGAAAATAGCAGCAGAACTCGCGAAAGAAATGGGGTTAATCTCACAAAAAGATGTGGATTTGCATTACTATTTTATTGAAGAAAAATTAGGATTTAATAATCCTTGGCCTGAGAATGTAACCACTAATTTATTAATGGAAGCAATGATTGCAGACAACAAGAAGACAGGCGAAGATATTCGGTTTGTTATCTTAGACAAAATCGGTCAATGTTATAATCCTGAAGGAGATTATTTAGCAACAGTTGATATTGATTTAGTCGAAAAAGTTCTGGATAATTTTATCCTCAAAGCAACCGACAAGGCTGTAGTTACTAATGTATAATTGAAGCAATTTAATTCTACTTCTCCTCAGTTGAAATAGCTCAAAGGGAGTAAAAACTAGGATTATTTATAAGTGTAATGATGGGAAACAAGAACATTTTAGGAAAAGAAAAGGGAAAGGAAGAAAAATCGTGATTTTATGGGCATTTAATCGTCGAAATACTCCCTTTTCCCCTGTTTCCCTACAACCTCTTTCGTATCTGACAAAGGTTTTCAGTAGAATAAGGGACGAATCCCTGAAGGAGGAGTAGAGTTAATTGTTAGTGTAGCATAAAACTTTAGTGCAATAACCGTAGGTTGGGTTGAACAAAGTGAAACCCAACAATAGGATAATTAATTCTAGTAGGGTGCGTTTAGCGTTCTGCACAACTTTCCGTTCCGGAATGCTCCGCAAACGTTAACGCTGCCCGACATGTTTGCGGAGCATTCCGTCAGGAAAAAGCGGTAGCGTAACGCACCAAGACTAAAATGGTGCGTTACGACAGATTGTGAAAAACCTGTCAAACCTTCGATTGTAAGTCTAACGCACCCTACACTAATCTATTGTTGGGTTTCGTTCCTCAACCCAACCTACATTTTTCGGCGTGTCAGTCTACTACATTAATGCTTTAGTTCATTCACCAGGAAAGTCAAGCAATGGAAAACAGTAAATTTCTCAGTCACAGTACAAAAATTTACTTAGATAGAAACCTGCAAATCATCATTGGGATAACATTGATGGCAGTCTTGGGTTCAGCAGGTAGTATTGGACCAGTATTGCCAACAATGGCATCAGCACTACAAATTCCTCCAGAAAAAATAGGATTAGTGATTACAGTATTTGTTGTACCCATCGCCATTGGAACTCCAATCTTAGGGGTATTGGCTGATCGCTTTGGGAGAAAACAAATACTCATTCCCTCATTATTATTGTTTGCCATCGCCGGAGTTGCTTGCAGCTTTGCTCCCAATTTTCGCACATTGCTAGAATTGCGATTTCTCCAAGGTGTAGGAGCTGCGAGTTTAGAATTCCTGGCACTTACATTAATCAGCGATTTGTATGCAGGCAAAAGTTTAACATCAGCAATGGCATTCAATGCTAGTATGATTGGCATAAGCTTGACAGTGTATCCTCTCATTACTGGATGGTTGGCAACATGGGGATGGCGCTATCCTTTTTTATTGCCAATGCTCGCAATTCCAGTTGTACTTGCTGTTATTTTTTTCCTAGAATTACCCTCGTTTAAAAAGCCACCAAAATTCCGTTTGAAGGTATATTTAAGAAATATTTGGCATAGTGTTAATAACACTCAGGTATTAGGATTATTATTTGCAGTAGTTGCTTTATTTATATTGCTATTTGGTTCTTATTTTACTTATATTCCGATTTTAGCTGCAGATGTTTTTGAAGCTTCTAATGTAGAAATTGGAATGATTTTAGCAACTATGGCTTTATCTTTAGCATTTGTTTCTTCTCAGGTGGCATTATTTCCCCAATCTCTATCAGAATTTACCCTAATTAAAGTTTCATTTGTACTTTATACTTTGGCAGTAATAATTACTCCATTTATACAAAATATGTGGTTATTAATAATTCCTAGTATTTTGTTTGGAGCTGCTCATGGAATGTGTTATCCTGCTACTCAGGCATTATTAGGAAAACTCGCTCCTAAAGATTATCGCGCAGGTTTTATGGCTGTTAATGCTACGGTTTTATCTACAGGACAAGCATTAGGTCCGTTATTAGCTGGAGTTGCTTTTGGAGTTTGGGGAATGGCTGGAGTTTTTTACGCTGCTGCTGGTTTTTCTGTTTTGAGTTTGGGATTAATTAGTAGACTTTTTGTGACTACTGATTAGGCTAATATTTAATATCATGTTGAATACTTATAAATAAACTATGGAGGAGTCAGGAGTCAGGAGTTAGGAGGGAAGAAAGAGGAGGAAAATGAGAAAGTTTTTTTAATCACTTTAAATCTGCTCAAATTAGCAAAAAAATTATTAGGATAGTTTAATTACTTAATTGAAGTGTTACCTAAGTAGACCATTACTTTTGGGAATTTGTATTAAACCAATTGTATACACCCTATATAAGGTGGAATTTCAAACCCTCTTATGGGCAAAGATAATTTGAATTTTTTTGTAATATATTTACCAGGAAAAAATGAGTATAAGCATACAAAGAAAAATCGGCGTTACTACCTGGATATTTGGTCAGAATAAATTAGAAAAAACTGCCAAAACTATTTCAGAAATGGGTTTTGATGGAGTGGAATTATATGTAGATATTCATCAAACTCAACCTCAAAATGTCAAAGATATTTTGGCAGATAATGGTTTAGAAATATTCTCCATGACTCCTAGT
>JAAUYJ010001939.1_pt1 | contig 13877 bp, 15 predicted proteins | sample 7278031 | NCBI WGS metagenome assembly JAAUYJ01 (sample SAMN14350222, study PRJNA611818) | marine sediment metagenome | isolation source: surface marine sediment (1.8m) | place: French Polynesia: Moorea | collected 2018-08 | reverse complement strand
CTTCAGAACTTAGGTACACCGTAGATCCTTACAGGTATGAAGATAGCGACGGTCAAGACATTCAGCTGAGTGCAAGCAATCAAGAGAAATATAAGGTCGTGTCATATTGGGTGGGGCAGAGCGTATATTGATTTTTTGTTTGGGTACGTGACCCAAAAAGAAAGCCCCAATTTGTCAACTTTTTTCAAGGGTGAAAGAAAGGACCCTATTTTTTCCCCTTCCGGATTTTTCTCGCGGTGAATCAGTGAATCATCATTCGTAGTATCAGTAGGTACATAAGATTGCGCGGAAGCAAGAACAGGTGGTTTTTTTTGTGTGAAAAGCATCGTTTCCTCGCGCTTGACACAATGTTTCAGCAGAATTTAACCGTGTTTTCGCGTCACACAGGTCCGGAAATGCCGACGAGGTGAAAAGGGCTCCTGAACCCGCGGTGGAGTAACCAGTTTTTAAAAATCCTGTAGCGCATTGTCAAGGGAAACGTCAGCCATGTCAGGTAAGTTTTCATTGTAAATAAGTCGTTCACGGCTTTATAAAAAATTTTCACCACAGACAAGAAAGTGTCAGAAGCGCCTCAACCGGCGGGCAACGGAAACGGAGGGCAAAGGCAAGAAAATTACGTCTTCCAAATCCCACCTGAAATAATATTGAAATATTCACCATTTCAGCGACCTTTTGTCCCGCGGCGTGGCCGCCATGGACATGGTTCACGAGCACTCCTCCTCCTCCTCCTCCGGTGGCGGTCCTCCCATGATTGTGGACCTGCTCAACATGCACCCCGCGTCGGGGGAGACAAACGGGGCAAAGACCACCAACGGAGGAGCATCGAGAGAAACAACAACAGCAGCAGCTGGGGAGGACATCACAGACGCAAGGAAAATTCAAGGCGGGGAAGGTAGAAAAAATGCAATATATAGAAAGACAAAGACAGGTTTGGGCAATTAATTTTTCCGTTTGCTAGGCGGCAGTGGCAACGGCAACGGTGACCAGTCTGACGCCTGGCCGCAGGGCTGGCGGCGGGGCGGCGGCCGCGGGGCCTCCCCCACCCCTCCCCCCGCTCCCCCCGGCGCCGCAGTGGCAGACATGCCAGTGGCAAAGGACTCAGAGGTGTACAACATGAACCACAGGAGGAGGGGGGTCGCTTTCATCTTCAACCACATGCACTTCGACGAGAAGCTGCAGCTCAAGCAGAGGAACGGCACTAATTGTGACAGGGACAACCTTGTGAGAAGGATTAATTATTATTTTGGTTTTTCGGGGAATCAGTTTTGTTTGCCCTTCTTCCAGCGCCTTACGCTGAGATCCCTTGACTTCGAGGTCCGTGTTTACAACGACCTCTGCTTCAAGGACATCGAGCGTCTGTTGGAGGACTGCGCAATGACGGAGGATCACTCAGACGCAGACTGTGTCCTCGTCGCCGTCCTAAGCCACGGGGAGATGGGCATCCTGTACGCAAGGGACAACGTTTACAAACCAGACAGGCTGTGGTACGAAATTCAAAAGGTTTTTGTTGAATTGTGTGGGGCTAAATTGCGGGAAATTCGCAGGTCCCACTTCAACGCCGAGAACTGCCCTACGTTGGCCGGCAAGCCCAAGATGTTCTTCATCCAGGCTTGCCAGGGCGACCGATTGGACTCTGGCGTCCACCTGAGGAAGGCCGCCCCTGTTACTGCAACAGACTCTGCCAACGGATCGCTCAGCTACAAGATCCCCTCCCACGCTGACTTCCTCATCGCCTACAGCACAATCCCTGGCTTCTACTCCTGGAGGAACACAACGGCGGGGTCGTGGTTTGTACAGGCGTTGTGCCACGTGCTGCAGAGGGAGGCAGGGCAGAGGTGACTATTTTTCAAACTTTAAACAGCGTTAATTTTCCTACAAAATATGTTTCTATTAACCAGGGACCTGATGTCCATGCTGACCCGCGTGTGCCGCAAGGTCGCCTTCGACTTCCAGTCCAACACCCCTGGCGACTATGGCATGCACGAGAAGAAGCAGATCCCATGCATCACATCAATGCTCACCAGGGACGTCTTCTTCTACAGGAAGCACATGACAACATGATCATCAACACTTACATGCCTAAAAAGCTACCAAGACTACTTACACTTATATAGACCAAAACGGGATACGTACTACTTCAGTGCCAGCGAAAAGCAAAACACAGTGCGAATAGAAGCGCTCTCTCTCTCTCTCTCTAATTTCTAAGGAGGCCTACCTACCTACCTACCCTCTCTAGCTACCACAACCGTCCGAAGAAAAGCCTAAATACTTTTGTGTGCATTGAATGAATTCTCGCTCAAAAATCGTAGTTATTGTTCCCCACCATCCCTTTTCGCCTATGTAGCCCAACAACCATGTGCAAAAAGACACCCACCCCCAAAAACCAACCTGGTCAATCGATTTGTATGCTTTTTTCTTATGAATGATCTCGTTATTTTCGAACTTTCCAAAGTTGGAGGAAAGAAACCATTAGCCGAAACAAGAGCCACATCAACGAAAAGACCTCGCGGCGATTTTCACTGATGTATGAAGTTGTACGATTGTCATTGGGTGTACCACGTACACACGAGAGTAACATGAAATAATGACATTTTTAGAAAGAAAGAATCTTGTATTTATGGTTTTATCTTTTATTTTCTCGCCTCCTCCAATATTGCATAGACTTGTGATAAGTGATTATTCGAATTATTACGAGCGAGCCAGCCTCCAAAAAGCAGTGTAAGGACGAAAGAGATCGAAAACATAATCATTTTTCATAATCCTCCCTCTTATGATGTTTGTTGGTGGGTATAAAGGTGTAAGCGTATTAATGTCGCCATCCGACTTATCTTGCCGTTTTTATGCGGGAGTTTGTCATAACTTTGTTGGCCATGGGTGGGAAACAACAGCACGCCTGAACGCCAAGAAAGCAAACGAAACATTGCACAAAAACAGTCGCTTGAAGCCTGCACAAGGATTTGGAAATACAACTTCAACTCTCCAGTTTGGGTACTTTTTGTGGGAAATATGATTGCGTCGCCTCCTCCGACACAAATTTTGGTCGCAATTGCTCCAGCTCTCCTCCTCTTAGATCCTCCCTATGCCGCCTCCAACTCTCCCGTCCTCCTCGTCCTCCTCTCGTGTTTGGTTGGTCATTGAATCATCATTTAAACATTTTTGCCCTTCCTCGCTCCTCAGGGAATATTTCTTAGATCTTTAGGCTGAGGAGTTCCCGCTCGTGTTCCGCCGCGTCCTCCTCGTCCTCCTCCGCCGCGGCCGCCGCCGCCGCCATCGCAGGGAAGGGCACAGGCAGGGAGAAGCGGCGGATGCAAGAGTCCAGAGTCCTCATCTCAAACTGTAATAAAGGCGAAAATTTAGAGCCGAACAAAAAAAATCAACCGTAAACATATAAAATGCAATAAGAGAGACAGCATAAAAAATACAGCAGGCGCAGCCGAAGCAGCAGCAACAACAACAGCTACAATAGCAGCAGCAACTATAGCAGGAGCAACAGTTGCAGCATTACCATCATCATGAACAACAGCAACAAAGTATAACACGAAACACAATAAAACACACTGTTTTACCCTGAGCCTCTCCACTAGCCTCTCGATCCTCCTGCTCCTTGCTGCGTGCTCGCACCGGTCCGCCGCCACCAGCGACTCCGCCTCCGCCTCCGCCTCCGTCGAGTAGCCGCCGTCTCCGCCTTGCTCCATGGACCCGGTGGTGAGGGCCATCGCGGCGGGGGAGGGCGAGCGCTTGCCCCAGCTGGGAGTGAAGTTGACAGAGCGGCGGTTGCGGTAGAAGGAGGAGGAGGAGGAGAGGCCGGGGAGGGGACCCGCGCCCCAGCGCTTGTGGGAGAAGGAGGAGGAGGGAGGGACGGAGGAGGCGGCGAGGGTGAGGACGGACAGCAAGCCCAGGAGGGACACGGCGGAGAGGAGGGGCATCGCTGGAATGTCAATGTCAAAAGTGAATGCAGACTGCAACATAAATTACACCAACAATAACTGCTTGCCTTTTTGTATCCTGTGCCGGTCCTCCTCTTCTCCTCCTTTCTACTTTGTGCGGGGGAGGAGCGGACGGCGACGCGGCCTTTTATACCCGGCCATCCTCCCTCTCGTAGATCCTCTGGTTTCCTCTCTCTTCATCTCCTTCCGTCCTCATGAATCCCCCTCCAAAACCACTGCCTGTAGAGGTATATCCACAAACATGTGGCATTTATACTCTGCCCATAACATATTAATGCTGCCCAAGGGTCCTTATTTCCTTCCCCCCCAATCTTCACCGCATTGTGAGAAGGCGAGATCCCTCACACTCGATTTTCTGGCAATGTAGGTGTTGTCTTTTCTGCCGCTGTGCTAATTGAGGGATACGCTGTCGTCACGGATGACCCTAATTGTTTGCGTGGGCCTCAATTGATGGATTTCGCTCTTTCTAAATCCGACGCTTGCGCATGCATTGAATGACCCAAAAAATCGGGTTTTGTGCATGTATCCAGTTTACTCCACGCATTTTTGGTCACCTACCTTCCTGACGTTATAAGAGGATGTCTTCCTGTGAAAACTTTGCCAACATATCTTCTCTTCTTCCCCTCCTCCTGTGGGATATTTGCGAGTACACGAATTAATTAATGAGACAGCCCTTCCCTTCCCTTCCTCGATCCTAGCGGGCGAAAGGAGGAAACTTGAGGTCTCCCGCGAAACCAACCTCTGCCGGAAGGAGGAGGAGGAAGGGGGGAAAGAAATCGCAGGCACTTTTTATGTTTTGCTCTTGGGACTTGCAGAGGAAGTGAGGGAAGAAGAGAAAGGTACAATGTATTCTGGGCTTTCCACACACAAACAAGTTTCACTTATCAAAACGCCGCTGCAAAAGTGCATGTTCGAAATTGGGTCATAATGAAAGGGCTCTCGAAAAAGAAGCAGCGAACAGTGTGTATTTCAGAAAGAATCGCTCAAACTTTTTTCTCTCTTCAAACAAAAGGATTCTAGCACATCAAACATAGGAGGCACCGCCGAATGGGCAGAAACATTACAAAAGAGAGTGATGAAAAAAGGAACTGGAGATGGTTTGGGCAATTTTTGTTGCTCCAAAGCGAATTTGAGCTATCAAAGCACCGAACGTAACAAGAATATCGGCATCCTATACGCCACCATTTCGAATTGTGCTCTGAAAAAACGAGGGAAGAGACGAGAAGAGAAAAGGGAGAATGGTGGCTGGCTGTACGTCAACTACCTGAGGCAGCAGGGACGGTACGTAGATGCGGCAATCGTGGTCTTCCTCCTCTCCTCTTGGCAGAAGGGAAGATGACGGCAGCTCCATGTAAGATTCCAGTCACCTGTAAGCCGGAGTAGGTGCTGAAATCAGTCACAGAACTAGAAGTTCCTCGATCTTGAACATGGAGTACTGGGAGCAGCTCCTGGTGTGGCTGCCAGTGTCCAGCTTCGCGGCGGCAGTCTTCTACTACATCTGCTTCAAGGTGTTCGGAAAGGATATTCTCAGGGCGCCCAGGCAACCGGTCAGGTAACTGGGGACGGGAGCAAGCAACAAGTCTGGTAAAAAGTATCATTTACAGTTTCAATCTGTCTACGTACGTTCACTTTCTTCTAGCCTCCAATGAAAAAAGTGTCCTCCCCCTTTTCCAGGATCACCCCCGTCCCCGTTCCTGTTGGCCAGTTCCGCTCCAACCGTGGCTCTCAGGTCTCCCGCGAGGAGGTTGAGCAGCTGGTCTACGAGGAGTATCGCAGCGAGACGCAGGGGGAGTGCGCGGCAGCCGTCGCATACGACCCACGGGAGGGCAAAGTCGTGGGGATATGCGCATTCCAGAACGAGCTCAAGGTGGAGTACTTTGTCGAGAGCTTCAACAGGTGAGGAAAGAGCGACAACAGCTATTCTATTATGCTTCCTTCAGTTTACTACTTTTGCTGCTATCAGTATTTTTGATTTTGATTTTTACGATCTCTGAAAAGTTCAAGATGGCTGCAGTTTTTGCTGCTATTGTTGTTGTTGCTGCTGCTGCAGCAGCTGTAGTAGTAGTTGCTGCTGCTGCTGTAGTAGTAGTAGTAGTTGTTGTTGCTGCTGCTGGTACTACCTATTGACATTGCTGTTGTTTTGCTTCAGCTGTTGCTGTTGCTGCTGTTTTTGTTGTTGTTGCATCGGCTGCATCGGCTGTTGTTGCTCTTGTTGCTACTACTACTACTACATCAGGTGCTGCTGCTGCTGCTGAACGTGGTCCGTGTGTTGCCCATTTTGCCAATGACAGTCTGTGCCTCATAAAAAGCTGCTTGGAAAGGTCCGACAACTTGGGAGTTCGGGCCTTGCTTGGGGCCATCTCTCACTGGGGCCCGAAATGGGCAGGATCAGAGGTGAAGAAATTTAAATACATCCCACGTTGAAAAAAAAACCAATTAAATCTTGTTTTTCAGGTTGTTCACGTTCTCACCCCCGATCGAGAGGTCTCCTTGCTAGCCAACACTGAAGACACCACAGTCCACAAAATTATTTCCAAGTAAGAATACCGTGTAAATTCTTGATATAGTACAGAAACATTGTTTTGATTGAAATAGGTTGGAGGAGAAGTACCTTTTTAAAGCCAGCGTACAGTATTCGGGCAACTTCATATGCCATGACGTGAGTAAAATCGTGAAATAGTATGACATGACATTATTAGTACTAAAAACTTTTTCGCAATCTGTTTAAGGCTGACCATGAAGAGCTGTGGGACGAGCTGGTAAGAGAAAATTTCGTTTGCAAGTGCAAGAAAACATCTTTGCTTTATACAGTTTTTTCTTTCAGATTTCCATGAGCGGTCGCCTTCTGCGTTGGGACGAGAAGGAGGGGGACCCGAGCTGGGTGGACTTCCCCGTTGAGCACTGGGAGCGGCGCAGGAGCAATATGGAGGGACAGTGGGACACGCACCTGCTGCCCGCCATGGAGGGGGAAAACCTGGCAGACGAGGTCAAAATCGTCGATAACCTCGTCTCGCTAGAAGGATAGATGCTCTGAATACTTTGATATGTATATAAAGTTTCATTTAGAACTTAGAAGCATACAGTAAATGATGCGATTTTCGTAATGGAAGGATTCATTTCGAGTGTTATTATATATTCATTATTTATGGGCGAATTAGCAATAATTTGGTGCTAATTTCAGCTCCCTCCCGCTGTAGCTAGTACCGTACATCGTCCTTATTTCTTAGAGCCATCTATTACGGTAACATCGGTGCCGTTCAATTTTCTCCAAAAGTTCAAATTTCCCGCTTGTTGAGAACAGCCCTGCAACAGCGTTGCCTGATAAATAAACCATTTCTTTCTTGGCGGCTTTCCTGGGCGTCGATTGTTATTGATGCTCGCTGGAGCCAGATAGGTTGCGGAAAAGGCGATGATTTCTGCTTACAACGTAGTTAAAAACGAGACCATTGGAAGCAATGAAAGATAAAACAATCAAATTGTATAATTTCAAAAATATTCCATCATTATTTTTGCTTTTTACACGACAAAATAAGATATTGCAATGAAAAACAAAATGATACTCATTTCAAAAATAAAATAGAACTCTTAAACTCGGCTTTTTGTCGCCAGTAGAAGCTTTCTATAGCTTGTTCAGCTGCGCCCCCGCCGCAAGGGAGAAGTGGTCAGCCAAGAGGGAAGAGGGCGGAAAGGGCGGAAAAAGAGGAGGAGAGAAGCCGGCAGAAAAGAAGAAGAAGAAGAAGAAAGCGGAAGAAAAGAAAGAGAGGCGAAGTCAAGTGGACGAAGTTGGCTCGCCTCAAGTCGGTCCACTTGCACCTCTTGACCTCTTCCACGCCTTCCTCTTCGACCTCGTTTCACCCTCCAGCAGGAAGAGGTCAACCCAGGTCGGTCCTTCCGTGACCAAGTTGTCCCCGCGCGAAGGCCCCCAGCCCAGTGCACAGGCAGAAGTGGGCGAGGGAAGTGCATCGATCGATAGAAGCCACACTCCGCACTCCTTGACCTCCGCCGTAGACATGGCATCCACGGAGGCCGCAAACAACGCCGCGGGGTCGCCCGGCGCAGCCGCGGGGGCGGCCGCAGGCAACGCCCAGCCGCCCGTGGCCTCCCCACCCTCGGGCGGCGGCGGCGACCACGGTGGCGGCGGCGGCGGAGGCGGCGGCTCGTCTGACCCCGGCGGCCAGCTGCTGAACGGTCAGTACTTCCCTCCCACGCAGCCCCCCACGGACCGCCCCGTTCGCAACACCAACCAGCTGCAGTACCTCAAAAACGTGGTAATGAAAGCCGTCTGGAAGCACCAGTTCGGCTGGCCCTTCCAGACCCCGGTGGACGCCGTCAAGCTCAACATCCCCGACTACCACAAGATCATCAAGAACCCCATGGACTTCGGCACCATCAAGAAGCGACTGGAGAACGGGTACTACTGGTCGGCCAAGGAGTGCATCAAGGACTTCAACACCGTCTTCACCAACTGCTACGTGTACAATAAGGCTGGCGAGGACATCGTGGTCATGGCACAGACCCTGGAAAAGCTCTTCTTGACCAAGATCGCCGCGATGCCCAAGGAGGAACAGGAGGTGGCCGTCACTGGCACCATGGCACCTAAAGAGAGGTCGACAGGCAGCACCGGCAGCGGCGGCGGCGGAGGGGGAGGGGGAGGCGGAGGTGGTTCAGGCGGCCCCTCGAGCGGCGGCGGGCCAAACCCCCCTGGCGCCGGGCGCGGCAAGGCCACTCGCCCCGTCCGCTCCATGTCCATCACCAGCAGCACGAGCGAGAACAACCTTGACGTTGGCGCCGACACCGATGACTCCAAGCCCCCCTCCGCCGCCGCCGCGCCCGCTAAGAAGAAGCAGGGCGTAAAACGCAAACAGGCCGACACCACCACTCCGCAGGTCGCCACGGGCAACGCGGCCGCTTTGGCAGACGACGAGCGGAGAGAGTCTGGCAGACAGATCAAGCGGGTCTCAAAGGTACGAAAGAAATATTTTTTTAAGCTAGGCATTTTAACAGCTCCGCACAGCTTTTGATTTTTTTTTTTTAAAAAAAATTCTATCCGGGAATTTTTAATGTGCGTAAAGCTGAAAGCGCAAAAAAAACTTAAACTGTCATTATCGTTTCGTTTGTCGGCGGCAATACCTTACAAGCACTTCCATAATGTCGGTTTCATGTTACCAGGATTTGCCGGAGTACGCTCCCCAGCACAGCAGCAAGCCCAAGGGCCGACTCACCGAGGCACTAAAGGCCTGCAACGAAATCCTGAAGGAGCTCTTTTCCAAGAAACACGCTGGCTACGCCTGGCCCTTCTACAAGCCGGTGGACACCAGCGTCCCCAACCTCGCAGACTACAGGAAAATCATCAAGACGCCTATGGACCTGGGCACCATCAAGACCAAGATGGAGTCTCGGGATTACGCCTCCGCAGCAGAGTTTGCCGCTGATGTCAGGCTCATATTCACCAACTGCTACAAGTACAACCCTTCCGACCATGAGGTTGTAGCAATGGCGCGGAAGTTGCAGGACGTCTTTGAGATGCGGTGAGTTGTTGCCGCCACTGTTTTAAGCAAAGCTGGGTTTCTTACGTATGCTTTCTGCTACAGGTACGCTAAGATTCCTGATGACGTGCCCGGTCTGGACGACAGCGGATCCCGGAGTCGCCCTCACGGCGTCCCCGCAGACTCGGACCTGGACTCGGACGACGAGAGGGAGAAGAAGTTGGTGGCGTTGCAAGAGCAGCTGAGGCAGATGCAAGACCAGCTCAACATGTTGGTGGAGGACTGCATGAAGAACAAAGCCAAGCGCAGCAAGAAGACCAAGGACGGTCGGCCCGGCGGCGGAAAGAGGGCCGGTGCGGGCGGAGCGGGGGCGGCAAAGAAGGGAGGCGGAAAGGGCGCGGGGGCCAGAGCTGGGGCTGGAGCAGGAGGCGCGGGCGGAGCGGGGTCAGACGACGACGACGCGAACACGACTCCCATGACCTACGACGAGAAGCGGCAGCTTAGCCTAGACATCAACAAGCTTCCTGGCGACAAGCTGGGCAAGGTGGTGGAGATCATCCAGCTTCGGGAGGCTGCGCTGAGGGACTCGAACCCGGACGAACTGGAGATCGACTTCGAGACCCTAAAGCCCTCTACGCTGCGGGCCCTGGAGAAGTTTGTGCACACTTCCCTGAGGAAGAAGCCCAAGCGGAAGAGGAGCTCTACTTCAGCAGGCGGCGGAGCGGGGGCAGGCGGAGGAGGGGCGGCGGGAAAGAAGAAGGCCGCCGCTGGAGGAGGAGGAGAGGAGCAGGGAGGGGCAAACGCGGCGGAGGGAGACTCAGCTTCCAAGCAGAAGTCTGGAAATCTCTCTTCCAGCTCCTCCTCCGGTTCCTCCAGCTCGAACGACAGCTCAGACTCCGACTCCGAATCGGAGCACTAAAACTCTTATCTATTGGTGGCAGCTGGCAGGAAAGCACCATCTCCAGCCCGTTCGAGCTCGGCGTCAGCGCACCGACCATTTAAATCGCTGTTTATCAATCCCCACCACCACCAACCAGATCCAGATACCCTTTCTCCCATCCCTCGCGTGTACATACGGAAGTCCGCGAAGCATTTCCGATACTACTTCTCGTTATAACATCGTTTTCCCCGCAGCATCGTGCAAGTTGTAGCGTTTAGTTAGGCAGGATCGTGGCTGCGATCACCTGCGCGGCTCAGCCATACCACATACCTGAACGAGAAAAAACAGAGAAAAAAAAAGCAAAAACACCTTTCGAAAAGGGAGCGGATCTCAGTGCTGCTCTTTCAAGTCTTACCGTCCGCGTACGATGCCACCGCCGCCTATCTACCCCCCCCCCCCCTTTCCCCTCGACGGTGAGAGAGACAGCCATCGTTTTGTTTGTTTTGTGCATGTTGGATGAAACGAACGACAAACCAACGCCAGTGTTAGTTGAATGGATGATGAGAAAAGGACGGAACGATATTGGCATTATCATAGTAGCAAAAAGCGCAAGAAATTGGGATACTCGGATGGAACAAATGTCAAGAGCGACCGAGAGAGCAACAGAAGAGGCTACAAAGTGAAAACAGTGAAAAAAACCAAGAGACGATTCAAAGCAAAAGACACTCCTGTGTGGCGATGGCAAGGCTCATAAATTTAGGAGACGGAGGAATATTTCGTGCTGTTTTTTTCAGCGTACAATTTCACCACCTTCGCGCATATAAGATAATAAACGTGGAAACATCAATGAACTCCTTTGTTGTGCCCCATCGAATTATTTGGTGAAGGTCACTCATTCCTTAGCAAAACTTTTTTTTTGCCAAGCTAGAGATGATGAATAACGTCTGTGCGAAAAGCAGCAGCGTGAAAATTTTCTCAGGTCGGAAATTCTCATCGCGTGGGAAAGTTTTAAAATACCTTTCCTTCCTCGCTTTGTTAGCGATCGCTAGGGTGTGTTGTTCCGCTCCGGTGTTTTCTCTGCCGCCGCCGCGGAATTCAGGAAATGCGAGCGAGGCGCCTGTTTTGGCTGCAATGCGCTCCAATCAATCGCAGGTATCTGCCGCTTCTTTCGCAAACCATCTGACTGGCCGGGGCTGCTACTTTCGGAAACACATACCGGTACTGCGTCATTTCCCCTTTTTTTCGTTCCATTAATGCAAAAACAAATGACAGTTCAAAATCTTTCAAATTGTCTCCACCACTTCGGGGCATTCTTAAGGCACTAAATTTCATTCCGGTCCGCCGACCCTTTGTTAGCGGAGATGATTCTCATGTTGCCACCCAAGCTCTTCCACGCACGATTCTTTACTTTTCCTCTCCAAACGGGCAAACAATGACGGCGTCGGCGGCAATCCATCCTGAAGTCCACGCCCATTCCCCCCTACTCTTGCGTATGCGTTCGGCGTCAGCCGTGCGTACGTACGCAAAGTTACGTATTATTGCGTACACGTATGTCCGCGGTGGCGGCAGAATTTATGCGCCGGATAGAGGAGAAAGAAGCAACAATACAAAGGGGGAAGAGAATGCTTGATGTATATACTGCCAGCGATGGCCGCTGCCGAGCAATCAACCAGCCAACATCAGGCCAAAGTAATTATCCTCAATTGCCATTGCTCGAGTGGAAAAAGCATGGAAAGAAAAGAGGGATCGAGTATACTCGGAAAAAAATCGAAGCCAGTAAGTCAACGGAAAAAAGAGAGGAGAGGAGGAAACAAGCGGAAAAAAGTGTGTTTCCTAGCCAAGTATCAGTTCTGTCCGTCCGTTGTCGCCAGGTGTTTTCGTAAAAACTGATGCCACAATTTGACTTCCGGTTTCGACATTCTCTCATTTTTTGTTAAGTCCCTCCTCCTGTCTTCTCTCGAGACGTGCTCTGGAAGTGTCAGACTTCTTTGGCACCCTCCTCTTCCTTCCACTATTTAACTTTTTTCTCGGTTCTCCCTCACCAAGAGACAGGCAACGGCACGCTTCCTTTTTGACGCCAGAGCGAATATCCTTTTATTCCACGGCTGTTAAAAATCGCGAGCATGAAACAGCATCCATCAATCTTATCCCTGGTTAGGACGAGGCGAGGAGGGGGAGGGGGAGATACCGCAAAAGCAAATTCCAAGCGATCTCCTCCGTTCTCCTCCTATAGGCGGCGGCGACGGTGCTATTACCTGATTGACACCGAGCGAAAAATGAGGGATATGGTTCTTCTTTGTCGACTGGCTGTTGTCTGGTGTTAACAACATCAAAAAACCCCTGTCCTCTCCGTGGTGTGGGGAGCATATACCGTAAGTTACGCGGGTGCCTTCTAATTTCGCACCAAACGCTGGCTGGAGTGGAGGGATGGAGGAAGTGCTGCGAGTGTACCCCACTGCTCAGGGGTTATTTGCACTCTGGCACTCCACCAAGGGGAGAAGGGGAGAAAAACGGCACTTTTTCGTGATAAAAAAGGCGATAACATCTCAACCCCCGTAAGAGCCCCTTTTCTTCGTCTCTCTCTTTGTGCATGAGCTGTCTCATTAGGCATCCCTTCTTCTTCTTCTCCTCCGCCTTTTCCATTATTTTTTATGCCCGGCCAAATTTGACAAGGACTTGTAATACCAAAAAAGGAGGAGGAGAAGGGAGGCACCCAACCAACGGACGAGAGGAGTTTCAGACGACGATGATGGGACCTTCTTCTTCCATTCTCCTTTGACTATGACTCCTCTTTCCTTTCCGCGACCGACCGCTATGAATTTTTGGTCTCCCTCCGACTGAACTGAATGGAGGGGCCGTATTGTTGCTAAGAGTATGTAAGTACAATAAGCGTTTTGCAGTTGTTCCTCTAAGACTGTCCCGAGGGTGGGCGGGCGGGCGCCCAAGAATCATGTGGGAAGTCGAAGAGGGTGATTGAGAAGTGAAATAATGAGCTGTCTTCACTCAGGAAAAAGGGAAGAGGAGCTACCACCCCTAACTCTAACCCAGTCTGACCTTGGCTGTTGCACGTCGTACATACATACCAACGAAGTTGGGGAGTAAAACGCAACGGGACCGCCGCCGCCGTCGTACCCTCTTCGTACTCAGCCTCCCCCCGTCGAGCCGAGGCTTCTTCCTCCCCCGGGCATTCCGTTGCTATTGGTAGGCAAATAAAGGCAAGGGATAGAGGAGAACTAGAAGGGAGCGGGGGCGGAAAGGAAGGAGATGACAAACTGCCCGCTCCCAAAAAGGGCGCTTTATGAATTTGAACAATGGAAGGCGAAGGCGCCAGGACGGAACGGACGAGAATTCTTTCACCTTCTTCTTCCCTCCTTCTCCTCCTCGCTGTTCCGTTGTTCTTTGAATTTTTTAACCGTCCCATCCGACGTCGTCGCTCAAGCCACCAAGAATTTTTTAATGTCTTGATTATTTTCGCGTCTTTTTCTTCGAATGTCGCCGTATCTGATGGTCGGTACATATCTCTGACGTCTTCTCCGCGATCCGATCGAGGGTCTGGGAACCTTG
>JAAUYJ010037803.1_pt1 | contig 13879 bp, 15 predicted proteins | sample 7278031 | NCBI WGS metagenome assembly JAAUYJ01 (sample SAMN14350222, study PRJNA611818) | marine sediment metagenome | isolation source: surface marine sediment (1.8m) | place: French Polynesia: Moorea | collected 2018-08 | reverse complement strand
CGACAGTGAAACCCAACAAAGTATTAGAGTTATTGGGTTTTTGTTGGTTTGTTGTTGGGTTTTTGTTGGGTTTTGTTCCTCAACCCAACCTACGTTGATTGCACTGAGATGAAATCCTCTGTATTAAAATAAAAGCTTGTGTTATCTGCTAAGTAGCAGGACGGGGGGGAATAGGTCTGATTTACACTTTCTAAATTTAGGAATTTCATACCTTACTTCAGCAACGCCAGATTGATAAGAGTGATGAGTATAAATGCTCAAGTGCTTCACATTCTTGCTCTGTCGGGACTTTAAAATAAGATGCGTTTGCCCTGTTAGCAACTAAATTATGTTGAAGAAAAAGTCATGCGTATAGGCGAGTTAACCTATCTAAATTTTATGATATCAGAATTTTTCTGAGGATGCAATTGAAAATTCTTTGACGCGGGATTTTTTTTGGAGCTTCACAAAATGCCAAATTTACTACTAGCTAACATTAGGTTGTACTATTTTATAGTAGGGGTTTGGTCTACAATCATTTACTATTGCTATACACCTCCTCAAGACTTCAGTTATTAAGTAATAAGTAAGTCAGACCAATGTTTTTAACAATTTGTTTGCCAATATAGCGTCAGATTAGTGATGTCTAAAAACCCTACTCCCTACTCCCTAAATACCTGAAATTGCTTCTGCTAAAGCAACTTGTAACTTCTGATTTTCATTAGGTGTACTAACAGCAGTTCTAAAGTAATAACCATCTAAACCAAGCTTGAAATCAAAGTCTTTTATCCATATATTATGATGGCAAAGAACTTTAACTAAGTTAGCAGAAAGAATACCGAGAGGTTTTGTATTCACAAATAGAAAATTTGTTGCTGAAGGATAAACTAAAAACCCTATTTTTTTTTAACTTTGGCTCAGATTTTCTCTCTCTATACAAACTTGCTTAATATTTGAGTAAGTATAATCTAAATCTTCTAATGCTGCTATACCAGCTACCAATGCTAATCTATTTACAGGAAAGATTTGAGTACCACGATAAAGATAGTCAATCAACTTTTCATTCCCAATGCCATAACCTAATCTTAAACCTGCTAATGCAAAGCTTTTAGAAAGACTACGCATCACTAATAGATTTTCATATTTATTAATTAGGTCTGAGACGGTTTTTTGAGACATTTCATAGTAACATTCATCGACTACTACCAAACAATTTACAGAGCTAACAATCTTAATAATATCATCGCGAGAAACTAAATTTCCTGTTGGGTTATTGGGGTTGGCAATGAAGATAATTTTAGTATAATCAGTAACTTGAGCGATTATTTATTGTACATTTAAGTCAAAATTAGAATTTATTTTGACAAAAACAGGATTCCCTCCCATAATTTCTGTTGCTAATGAATAGACTAAAAAAGTGGGATTAGGTATCAATACTTTTTCTTGAGGAGCAATAAAGACTTTAGTAACTAACTCAATTAAATCATCCTAACCATTACAAATAATTATCTCTTTCTCTGCAACACCAGCATAGTTAGCTAATACTTTTCGCAGAGTCCCCCTAGAGTATCTGGATATCTATTAATAGTAGAAACTGTATTAGCGATCGCTTGAATAACTTTAGGGGATGGGGGATAAGGTAGTTCATTCCGGTCTCAATAGATAATATGATTATTTCTAGGGTCATCAGCTACTCTCAATTTTAAGACTTTAATATGTTGATTAATTAAATGTTCGATCAATCTTTACTACTTAAATTCTGGGGTTGGTAATTGGTAGGATGATTTTCTATTATGGATGATACCTATCACTTGCTCTGGTTAAATATTTAGGAGTATCTTAAACAGATTACTTTTAAAATTTTATCTCTTGATTTACCGAAAAATTTTGGTTTAAAGCCGCTCCTTTTAAGGGGATAATAAATAAAAAATTTTATGATTAGTCAATCCTCTTCTTTTCAAGGAGAGGTAATTATTAATTATTCATTGTTCATTATTAATTATTAATTGTTGAACAACGTCTAATTTCTTGCTATATTTGGTCTTAAGTCAAAAATTGCGCTAAAAGGTATGCCAATTTCTCGATGTTCTACACATTGCCAACCAGAGTCTACAAACAATTCTAGCCACTCTGTCAGAGATGGGATATACTGACCCATAATTCCATGAGTAAACTCAAATCCTAGAGTAAAAATTGGTACATTTTCTGAGGGAATAGTATCTGAGCGATAAGTATCACAGAGAAGAAAACGTTTTACATTAGGAAAGGCAAGGTGGAGATTTTGCAAAAATTTTAAACATTGATTGCGAGGCCAAATATCATGACCATTGAAGAATGAAAATACCACATCAACTTCATCAAATTCGGAGTCTGTTTTTGACAATTATTAGTCTGTTAGTATAGGTTATTACTACTTTTCACCACTACCCCACCTCCCACACTTCCCTACCCAATCATATATAGCATTCTTTTTGATAAATGGTATAACCATATATCAACCTATTTTTTTGAGTAAATATGACAACTTAAATAGGATTGCCATATACTGTTGAAACCATAATTTAATATCATATGTTCATCTTACCTTTACTAATTTTATTAGTTTTAATAGCACTCTTATCTGCCAGTCTAAAAATGAATTATGAATACCAAAAATCGGTAATTTTTAGACTAGGAAGATTGAGTTATGTTCGAGGACCAGGTGTATACTTAACAATTCCCATTATCGACCAAATAAAACAAGTAGATAGACGAACTATTACTGTTGATATTGAATCCCAAGATACGGTAACAAAAGATAGTGTTACTGTTGGTGTTAATGCTGTTCTTTATTATCGAATTAGAGAACCTGAAAAAGCCATAATTAGAGTCAAAGATTATAACTTTGCTACATCTCAAGCTGCCTTAACAACTTTGCGTAATATTATTGGGCAACATAGACTAGATGAACTGCTGCAAGAGCGAGACAAAATTAATTCTAGAATTTGTGAAATAGTTAATGAAATTACAAATCCTTGGGGTATAGAAATTGAACGTATAGAAATAAAAAATCTAGAAATTCCTAAACCAATGCAACGAGCAATGGCAAAAGAAGCAGAAGCAGCAAGAGAGAAAAGAGCGCGTCTAATTAAAGCAGAATCTGAATATGAATCTACTATAAAACTAACACAAGCAGCACAAGAAATTGCTAAGTCTCCATTAGCATTAGAACTACGTCGAATCCAGATGATTGCTGAGATTGGAACTGAACAAAATACAACAACTATTTTGATGATTCCATCTGATATTTTAGCTTTAGCAAAAGAAGTTTCCCAGTCTATTTCATCATAATTTAGATGGGATTTTTCTTTTGTTGTAATTGCCCTTTAAGCAAAGGAAAAAGAAAAATTAAACAGGAGCAAGGATAAAATTAAATTTTTCAACTCTAAAGATTTATCAATAATATAAGCAGTTTCCGCGCGTTATGAGGTACAAATATTAACTATAAAATATCTACAGTGCGGGCATCTTGCCTGCAATATGGGAATCTTCGCCACAGGTGTACTTTACACTTGATTAAACCTGCTATACCTGAAATTTTATGCTTGTATGAATGAGGCGTTTTTTACTTATTCAAATTTAAAGTTTTAAATTAAATTTGCGCAGCATTAAGTTAGGAATAGCTAAATGCTACGCAAATAGATTTTTAATGAGAAGCACGGCTAAGATATGAGCCTTTATCTATAATTTTGATTATCTGTCTCAAGACAATAATTTAATCACTAATGCCTAATAGCTAACGGCTGAATTGACATTAATTTTGTACAGATTTATTCTATAGTAATTGACTGAGGCCCTTGACTTTTGCCATTATTTTCTTCTGTGCTGGAGCTAGTTGTAGATGTATAACCACCTTGCTGATCAAGCCAGCTTTTTACGGGGTCATCGTTGAGGTTGAGTTTGAGCATACCAGAGAAAAAGCCTCCCAAAAAGGCAACTGGTTGTTCAACAAGTTCTTTGACTATTGGGGTTAATTCATCTAAGAACATTTAGTTTCTCCTCGTGCTTACTGTGTTTAAAATACTATGAAATTATTCTTTCGTATTCTAACGCACTGGCTATTATGATGTATTAGCGACTAATTTTTATTTTTTCTATATTTATTTTTTGTGGGCAGATTAGATGCTTTGGGCCATCTTCGCTTCTTGAGCCACTTGCTCAACTTGATCCATTGCTAATTCTGCGATAATTTTTTGGGCTTCTGGGCCACCCAATCTACTTAAAGCTTGTACAAGTCTATAGCGCATTTGCCAGTCGCTATGGGAAGCAAATGGGATTAACAAAGGAATCGCTTCTAGATTTCCCAGTTCTCCTAATGCACTAATGGCAATGGTTTGTATCAATTCATTATCTGATTTGAGAGCATCTTCTAGTAAATAGAATGCTCTTGGTTCGCCCATTTCTCCTACAGCAGCAACTATGCTCAGTTTGACCAACCACTCTGGGGTGTTTTGATAAACTTGCTGTAAATCATCAAAGGTTTGAGTAAGTTTTAATGCTCCTAAAGCATCTGCTGCTGCTGCTTGGACATCAGGTTCTGGGTCATTTTGTAGACAGTCACGCAATATTTCCTGAGAACTGGCTAAATTTTGTTGCCCCAAGCTCGACATTTGGCTAACTGCAGCATAGCGAACACGAGTATCCTGATCTTTGATGGGGTGTTGAATTAATTCAAAAGCGATCGCTGGTTCTATTTGACGTAATTGATTAACTCCACGTAAACGGTCGCCTAAATTTTCTGATTTTAATAATACCTGAATTGAATCTGGGGTAACACTCATTATCTATAATTTTTTATTTTTCTTATTTGAGTGGATATTTTATTTGTCTTAAACTAATATTTAGTTGCGATCCCCTCTTTGAAGTTATGAATAATGAAGTCAAAGTTATTCATTTGCCATAGCCCTGATAATATCACCACGAGTCAGAATACCTACCAGTTTGCCATTTGTATCTAAGACTGGTAAACGATGAATATTACGCTCGTGCATTAGTCTAGCTGCTGCTGATAAAGGTTTTTCTTCTGTTGTAGTCAGGGGATCTTTGCTCATTACTTCCCCAACTGTTTCTCCTAGAGCTTTATGAATTTCTTTTTCATAACGACCTGGATTTTCTAAGAAAATTACACTATCTAGCACCATAATATAAGCTGGGGGAGTAACTCCGCTTTCTTGCCACATCAGGTCACTTTCTGATACGATCCCTACTAATTTTTCTTGGTCATTAACTACAGGAAGACCACTAATGCGTCGTTCTGCCAAAATTTTAATTGCCTCTTTCAAGGGCATTTCTGGTTTGACAGTTATTGGATTGTGGCTCATCACGTCAGCTACAATTTTGGCCATATTTACTTATTGAATTTGTGTTTATATGTATATGGAGTAACTATGATAGCTGTAAAGTAAAAATATGAATTTCACTTTTTACTTTTGGCTTATAAGGTAATCATAAAGGAAAGTGTGACGCATCAGAGCATCGCCTTTTTTTCAAGTTAGAGCTTATAATCAAGAGTAAAGATATATTAAGAAATTTTTACTGATGCCAGCATCTGAAGGCCAAAACCAGGAATTAAATTCTGGCGATCGCTGTATACTTGTGTGCCAGAATACTTCTTGTCAGCGAAATAACTCTGCAGAAGTGCTCAAAGTGTTTGAAACTGAGACTAAAAATTTGGTCGATGTGAAAGTTGAGTCTAGTGGTTGTTTGGGTCAATGTAGCACCGGGCCAACTGTCAGGGTGATTCCTGATGAAGTTTGGTATTACCGAGTTAAACCTCAAGATGTATCGGTAATAGTTGAGCAACATCTCAAGAATAATAAACCTGTAGATGAGATGCTCAATCCCAGAATTCATCGTCGCTTTTACTATTAAGCTGGTACATAAAATTAATTACATATTTTCCAAAATTGACATCTTTATTATTGTCAGTTTAAAAGAGAATTAGAGTAGGTTATTTCAGTTATCAGTTACAAGTTATTCGTTAATCAGTATTTGCTTCTGAAGTAATAGGCTGAAATTTTGAAATATTCTATTTTTTTTTCCCCTTTTAATATTAAATCCGGATAATTACTATACCTAAGTTCGCAGCGACTGGAACGGAGTGTAAGGTTTGCGCAGCATTAAGTAAGGAAAGCAATCTCAGGAGTTGAGAAGATTGCTTCCTATCCTCGCAATGACCACTGTTCAACCAGATTTTATATAAGGGGAAAATAAGAAAAAATTTTCCTTTTAGTCAATCTTCTTATTTTCAAAGAGAGGTCTTTTCAGTTATCACTTATGACTTAATCGTTATCATTACCTCTGCAATAAGGAGACTTGAAATTTGGAATATTATCTATTTTTTATCCCCTGAAAATGGGAGACTTGATACCAAAATTTTTCGGGAATTATTAATTATTAATTGTTAATTATTAATTTCAGATATTTTCGACCTCAAAAATATTAAAGTCCCGCTATAAGATTTTAACTGATGAAAAAACCCATTCCTGAATTAACTTGTTGACTTGTTCTGGTACTTCATCATGGGGACAATGACCCGCAGTTAAGAAGTATTCTGTTAACTGAGGATAATATTTGCGAAACTGAGCGCTTCGGGTTTGGCAATTGATCCAGGGGTCCCCCTCTCCCCATAACATTAGTAGAGGACATTCTAACTGACTTAACAATATATCCACTTTTTCTCCGGCTGGACTTTTGAATATAGAAGCAAATACTTTAGCGGCACCAGCATCGCATGAGGGTCGATAAATATCTTCTATTAGTTGATCTGTTACTGCCGTTTGATCTAAATAAACTTTCTGTAGCGTCTTTTTGATAGTTCTACGTCGTCGCGTCCACTGAAATAATAAAAAACTAGGTAAATCTTGCAATAATAACCATTTTATGCTTCTAGATATTGCTCTTCTCCATGCTGGAGGTTGAGAGATGGGCTGAGATTCACTAAATGGTCCTGCACTATTAATTAATATTAAGCCTGTAGCAGAAGTTGGACATTGAGCTGCGACACATAATGCTGCATAACCTCCGAGAGAGTTTCCGGCTAAGATGACTGGCCTACCAATTACCTGAGTAATAAAGTCATTGATTTGATCTCGCCATAGCTGACCACTATATTCCCAATTTGGTTTGGCTGAACGTCCAAATCCTAACAAATCTATTGCCCAAACTTGAAAAAACTGGCTGAGAGCTGCAATATTTTTGCGCCAATGGTCTGTGGATGCTCCAAACCCATGTATTAAAAGTATTGCTGGGATCGAGGCTTGAGGCTGACCTGCGGATACATAGTATATTTCTTGATCCCGCCACTGCCAGTATTTACCTGGAAGGGATGCTGTGGAAACTACTGATATCGCTGACATAAATATAAAGATTTATTAAATTACATGAAATATTATATCAAAATTAATCTGGGATCAAAAAAAAACCTCCAATAATCCTTATCTGTGTTGAAAATTGTTTGAAAAATTTGAGGCCAAAAAATTAGAAGCCTGTTAGATATTAGATGCTTTAGGAGAAAATACTAAAGACTATAGACAAATTATGTCTAGGTAGTTTATTTTTCTTAAGAGTTTTGATAATATGAGAGTAGGAGGGCAGCGATGCTCAAATAAAAGCTTTTTGAACTGTAGAGGACATTCACAACTATATTATTAGTTTGATTAATTTTGATTAGCTTGTGCAATTGTTCCATACAAAAGCTAGGGAGTTTTTTAAGTGATTGCTATATCATCACGTCCACGTCTAATAGGGCAAAATTGGGTTACAATAAGCTTCGCTTCCACCCTCTACTTGTGTCCTATCCTTGATCTTTTGCTGGCAGATGTTCCTTTGCATTGGCACGCAGAACTAAGATTAGGACTTCAGGAAGCGCTGGTGAACGCTGCAAAGCATGGGAACGATCTAGATCCCAGTAAGACAGTTTTAGTCCGTTTTTCTATAGTACAAGACCATTATTGGTGGGTAATCTCTGACCAGGGTCCTGGTTTTCAACCACCCTGTAGCCCAAGGCAAGGTTATACTCATCATTCTGATTGCTATCCAGAAAATTATGCAGATGTTGATACTGAAAAAGGATCAGGTCGGGGTATCTACATTATCTATCAACTTTTTGATTATGTTGAATGGAATTCCAAGGGTACAGAGTTAATGCTATGCAAAAAAGTGAGAAATAACTCTAGACTACCCTTGGTTGGGTGAACAATTAAGTTGGTTTCAGGATTGGCTAATAGTTCTGAATCAAAGCAGTCAAAGCAATTATTGTTTTAACCTGTATTTGATATTAGTCTATTTGTTATTCTGAGAACCGTGACTAGGGCAAGGTGGCGCTGAGATTGATCGATCTAACCAGCTCGTAGCTTGATGTAGACGTGCGATCGCTTCGGTGGGCTGACCTTTGACTAGAAAAACTAGGGCAGCAGCAGTTAGCTCTAATGCACGCACTTGGCGATTAGACTTAAGTCGGTGCCAGTCTTGGTCTGGTATTGCTAGTCTCTCGGCTAATGCTTGGGCTAGCTCTAATGTACTGTATTCTTGCAAATCTCTGACTTTAGGACTATCTAATTTCGTAGAGATAGTTGCAGGAGTTGAGTTAGATTTAAGCATAATATATCTAAGTTATCCATTTAATTTAACTTATTATACTTCACTTATGATTATGCCAACATGAACTTCTCTCCAGAACCTTCTCCGAGAAAAGTCAATGATAATTTTTCAGATGCTAGTTCAGTTAATGAGGAGTCGGAAGTTTCTGAAACAGATTTGGCGCAAGCACTTGCAGATGTAGAAAAATCCCTTATGGCTATTAAAGAACGCTACAGTCAAATTCAGTATTACCAAAAACGAAAAGCTGAGTTAAAGTACCGTTTAGATGAGGTTTTACCAGAAGTACGTCGCCAAAAAACTCAGCAATTACGAGAAGAGTTACAACAAATACAGACAGAATTAGAAGCTATAGAATTAAACCTGGAAAGCAGTTTATTTGGTTGGAACAGCATAAAAGAACCATTTTGGCAAGTTGTTCGGTTTGGTGGTTTAGGAATTGTGATTGGTTGGCTTTTAAAATCTTGTGCTGGATAAGTGGGAGGTATCAATATAATCAGAAGTAATTTTACTGACTTTTATAATAACTAAATTAACTGAATTTGATATTAATTATCTAATTAAGTAGATATTTAATTTAAGTTAAAAAAGTCCTGGCAATGCTGAACTAGAAATAGCTTCAGTCTAGTTGGTATGTCTGACAATTCTCACTCGGCAAGTTTCCGGCCAGCTTTAATTAGTCTAAACTCCAGTTTTTGATGGTAATTTGGTAAAAGTTATAAGTAGAGCATTACTTGTTTGAAAGTGTGTTATATCATGTCCGGATAATTAGTGATAAAAAAACTTTCTCCTTCTTCTTTCTTCCCCTCCTGGGAGGGGTTAGGGGTGGCTTAACTCCTGACTTCTCCATAGTTATTTATTTATAACTGTTTAAGCGGACATCATATTACACACTTTTTTTACTGTTCAACTTTTAGCGACAGGTTTGTAATTTGCTTCCATAACCTTAATTAGAGAAAAACTCAAAACTAACACCTGATTTTACTGATAGTTTGTGTTAAATTATATATATAAATTTAGAGCTGAAGAGCTGAAAAAATAACTGATTTGAGTTAAGTGTGATAGACAGGATTAAAAAAATGATTAAGCAACGAATTGCCGAAATATTAAGAAGTGCTCAACCTGATGAAAAAGTGACAATTAAAGGATGGGTACGGACAAAGCGAGAGTTAAAAGAATTCGCTTTTGTAGAGGTTAACGACGGTTCTAGTTTAGCTAACTTGCAGGTAGTTTTAAATCCCGATCTGCCAAATTATCACGACAGTTTGAAGCAGATGAATACTGGTGCGGCAGTGGAAGTAACAGGTATATTGGTAGAGTCTCCAGCAAAAGGGCAAAGGATTGAATTGCGGGGAGAAAATGCAATTGTCTACGGTGATGCGGATCCAGAAACTTATCCTTTACAGAAAAAACGCCACTCTTTTGAATTTCTGCGCTCTATTGCACATTTGCGATCGCGGACTAATACTTATGGAGCTGTTTTTCGAGTAAGAAATGCTTGTGCTAATGCCGTCCACAATTTTTTTCAAGAAAGAGGTTTTTTGTGGATTCATACTCCAATTATTACTGCTAGTGACTGCGAAGGTGCGGGGGAAATGTTTAGGGTTACTAATTTAGATTTAAAGAAAATTCCCCTCACTGAAAAACAAGATATTGACTATAGTCAAGACTTTTTTGGAAAGTCTGCTTTTCTGACAGTTAGTGGTCAGTTAGAAGCTGAAATTATGGCAACTGCTTTCAGTAATGTTTATACATTTGGTCCGACTTTTAGAGCAGAAAATTCTAATACTTCTCGACATTTGGCTGAGTTTTGGATGATTGAACCGGAGATGGCTTTTTGCGATTTGGAAGAGGATATGGATTTGGCAGAGGCGTTTTTAAAGTATATTTTTAAATCTGTTTTGGAAAGTTGTCAGGAGGATATGGAATTTTTCAATAAACGGATTGATAAGACTGTTTTGGAAACGGCAGATACGATTATTAATAATAGTTTTGAAAGAATTAGTTATACTGAGGCGGTTTCTCTGTTACAAAAGGCGAAGAAAAAGTTTGATTATCCGGTAGAATGGGGTTTAGATTTGCAGTCTGAACACGAACGTTATTTGTGTGAGGAATTGTTTAAAAAGCCGACAATTGTGACTGATTATCCGGCAAAAATTAAGGCTTTTTATATGCGGTTAAATGATGATGGTAAGACTGTGCGGGCGATGGATGTTTTAGTACCGAAGGTGGGAGAAATTATTGGCGGTTCTCAGAGAGAAGAACGTTTGGATGTGTTGGAGCAACGGATAGATGAGTTGGGGATGAGTAAGGAGGAGTTATGGTGGTATTTGGATTTACGCAGGTATGGTACGGTGCCTCATGCTGGTTTTGGTTTGGGGTTTGAACGGGTGGTACAGTTTATGACGGGTATGGGGAATATTCGGGATGTGATTCCTTTTCCGAGAGCGCCTTTAAGTATTGATTTTTAATTGCTAAATATGATTCCACAATTTTCTCAGATTTTGATCCCTTGAGCGGCTGTCAAAATGGTAAAACAGGAGTTATAGCAATTACCTCTTGATTGCTATTTACTGCTCACAGAGAGATATATATTTCAAACATGGCTAATCAAGAACATCTGGCCCTACTTAATCAGGGTGTAGCTGTATGGAATCAGTGGAGACAAAAAAATCTACATATACAACCAGACCTGAGTGAGGCAAACTTGAGGGATATTAATCTACAGGGAATTGATTTCCATGGGGTGAATCTCACTGCAGCGGATCTTAGTTTAACTCAGTTAATGAATGCTAATTTTAGTGATGCTAACTTAATTTCTGCTCAACTCATTAATGCTAATTTGACTTCTATTAATCTTAAGGGTGCTAATTTAAGTAATGCTAATTTAATTTCTGCTGAATTGAGATTTGCTAATTTAATGGAAGCAGATGTAGTTAATTCAAATTTGATTGGAACTGATTTACAAAAAGCTAATTGTAGATATGCTAATTGTAGTTCTACTGACTTAAGTAGGAGTAATTTAGCAGAGGCTGATTTGATTGAAGCTAACTTGAGTAATGCTAATTTTAGTAACGCTAATCTTTATGAAGCGGAATTAATTGGAGCTTATTGTTACAAAGCTAACTTATATAAAGCTAATTTAATCGGCGCTCATCTGAGTGGGGTTTATTTATCACACGCTTTTTTAAAAGAAGCAAATCTTTATAGAGCTGATTTAAGATTTGCTAACCTCAAAAAAGTTGATTTTCAGCAGGCAAATTTAAGAGAGGCTTATTTGCGAGGGGCTAACCTCACTAAAGCTAATTTAACCAGAGCAGATTTGAGTAGTGTCTATTTGCGAGGATCTAACCTAAATAAAGTCAATCTCACTGATGCTGTGATTGATAATATTAATCTTGTTAATCTTGATGGTGCTAATCTTCAGGAAGCAACTATCCGGGATGGTCAAATTAATACAGATTAACAATTATAATTTAATTAACTTTTAGTAGTTTAATTAGTGAATATTATTCTAAAGGGCCTTCAAGTATTTCTTGTACCTCACTAGTAGTTTTGCCTAAAATTCTAGCGATGGGTGCTACTAAATTTGACTCTACAGCCTTTCCTGCATAAATGTCCTTGAGTTGTTCAGGAGATATTTTGTGAATATCACAGAATTTAATAAACTCGTGACCACTAACTTGCAGTTGTTCTTGTCTCTCTCGTAGCAAAAGGGCAACTGCTCTAGGTCCATATTTAGGACGTTCAGCAAGGGCTATATATTTTTGCATCAAGTCGTTGACTCGACTTCTTTTCCCTCCTACTCGACGCAGCAAGTCAAGACAAGCAAGCCTTAAAGCTTTGCGTAGCCTTTCCTGCTCATTCATAACTTCTAGAATTTCCTCAGCATATTCGGGTTTACAAATGCCAACTAACTCTCCTTCATTCAACATTGGCACATAGAAACCCATTCCACATTCCCAAGGTAATTCTTCTTTGGTAGCCATACTTAAGTCCCCTTATTTTGTTTTACTTGGTAGAATCGTAATATAAGAGTAAAATTTTTACCAATATAAATTTATCTTAATCTTAATAAAAAAACGAGAACTATGTCCTCGTTTTTATGCTCTGCTGTTGTCAAATTATCAACATTTCTGCTTCATAAAACCGATATAAAACGTCATAACTGCGACATTTTAACGTTTACTTCCTGCTTCTATCGCTTCTATCGGAACTGTCGGCAGCACTCCGTCCACAGGTATTTACGGTCAAGCCGACCGCATTTATTAAATTGATACTTGCGTTTAAATCGCGTTCTATAGCAATGAGGGCTCAGGTATTTACAATGTCCAGCTCAAAGCCCAGTAAGCGAAAAGGTGTACAAAAAATAATGTGTAAAAATGTGTAAATATGCCAGCGCACATTGCTATATAGATCTACCGCATTCTGAGCAATCAAAACTTCTCAAGTTTAATGGCATATCCTGAATATGACCGCACCTACCACAAGTCTTTGTTGATGGAAAGAATCTATCAACTACTACTAACTCACAACCATACAACTGAGTTTGATATTCTAGCTCTCTAAAATACGCGCTCTAGTATAATAATGAATAATTTTCAATTACACTGACATAGGAGAAGATGATGATGCTGCCAACTCTTGTAAACGCTCCTGTTGATCTTGGGTAATGCAAGCTTGAACCACATTTTCTATATCTCCCTCCAGAAGAGGTGCAAGAGAAAAGTTTTGATTTAAGCGATGGTCTGTAACCCTATTATCTTTATAATTATAAGTCCGAATTTTTTCAGAACGGGAACCTGTGCCTACTTGCGATCGCCTCATAGAACTCACTTCTGCTTGTTGCTCCTGCAACTTAATCTCATAAAGTTTAGCCCGCAAAATCTGCATAGCTCGTTCTCTGTTTTGTAGCTGACTCCGCTCCTGGGTACAAAAAATTCTAATTCCCGTAGGTTTATGAAACAAGTCTACAGCAGTTTCAACCTTATTCACATTTTGTCCACCAGCTCCACCAGAACGAGCAGTTGACAATTCAATATCCTTCTGGTCTATTTCTACTTCCACATCATCCACCTCTGGCATAATGGCCACTGTTGCCGTTGAAGTATGTACCCTCCCACCTGCTTCTGTCACTGGAACTCTTTGAACTCGGTGAACTCCTGCTTCAAACTTCAGCTTACTGTAAACCTGCTCCCCTTTAATTTCTAAAATTGCCTCTTTAAAACCACCCATATCTGCTAAAGACTCACTCAGCAAACTT
>JAAUYJ010078729.1_pt1 | contig 13882 bp, 18 predicted proteins | sample 7278031 | NCBI WGS metagenome assembly JAAUYJ01 (sample SAMN14350222, study PRJNA611818) | marine sediment metagenome | isolation source: surface marine sediment (1.8m) | place: French Polynesia: Moorea | collected 2018-08 | reverse complement strand
CTCTTGAGAGCTTCTGCGAGTAGCGATCAATCTTCTCTTTTTCTTTCAGCGCACACCGGGACCTTCTTCGACGGCGGCGGGAGTGGAGGGACGACCGTGATCGGAGGGGGCGACGGGGCTCTGGAGGACGTGGAGAGATTGATTCTGCTGCTCGAAAACAACTGAGCAAGCGTCTAGTGCGGATACTTTTATCAATGATTTATTGACGTATCCTTTCGGTGTTAGTTTTAACTATCCCGTCAAATCACGCACGAAATACATACATAAGACATAAGACATAAGACAATTGCTATGTGGATCAGCAATGCAGCATACATGTACCGGTAATCGGCGGACATGTTTGGGTAAGTGGATTCGAAAGGCAAAGAAAAATGCTGCTGTGTCCAACTTCGATTCAAAAGATTGGACAGGAAAATGCGAAATGCGTGCGGCTGTGTAATGGCAGTTGGTGTGTCCGCTGCGCATTTTTTTACTGTTAGTCCCAAAAAAGGTAGTGGGGTAGCAATTTAGCGTGCACTTGAATTTGCGAGTTCACTGGAGAATGGAGCAACATAATGCAAACTGGAAAATAGACAAACAAGAGCAAATATTGAACAAACACATGCGGAGGAAAATAAAGAAAGAGTTTTTAATTTTAAGAACAGTAGTCAAGGAAACAGAAAACTATTTTTTCGAAAAATGCCCCGACGTCCTTCACATGCAGAAGTATAAAATTACAAGGCTTCAACGACGAGGGGGACATTTGCCGCCACTTTGGGAAAACAGTGTATTTTATTCATTAGAGGGCGCTTTTCCTCGCCCCCTTGAATGTCGGTGTCAGCTGAGATATATAAGTACGCAAACGTACGTACAGACAAGCTCTGCCCCAAATCGATGAAACAATAATCCCTTGTAGCTCTTCATTCAGAGGACAGTAGCGGGCCGAAAAACGGATTCCATTCATATCGAGCCTTCCAGGATGGAAAGAACGCGTGTTGTTTTCCGAGACTGGAGTCGGTTGTTCATCCTCCTCTTCGTTCTCGCTGTGAAAGCGCCCTCGGGATCGCCCTTGGAGATTGGCGACGAGGTCACCAAGGAGGTTGGGGACTTTGTCAAGTGCAACTTTGGAGACCAAGTCACGGTTGTTCCTGTATCAGGACCTTTTATAGAGACCCCAGATAGGTGCGTACAGGAAAAGTTTAGAAAAGGCTGATCAAAACAGCATAACTGTTTTTGTCTTGTTCAGGTGGAGGAGGAATATGAGAAACATTCAAGTCACTTCAAGGTTTGCTAGAAATTTGTCAAAGCTTTTCAGCCTAAGGACTAGAGTGCTTGGAATCCCAGACCATGGAACATTACATTCCCAGACTTTCAGTACTAATGGTGGAGTACCTCAACTTTCAAATATTGATTTTGTCATATTTGTGATACTCTCCCCTGATTCCAGTGAAGGTAACACTAACTGGGAGACACAGTAGACAAAGTCGTTTAAATCAGATCACGTTGCAGCTAACGCCAGATTTGCATCACAGTTGCTTAACTTAACAACGCTTGCAAGAGTGCGCCGTTCTTTGGTACTGGTTGCCACAAAAAACACAGATTCAGGTTCAATTGACGGTGATTCCACCATTTTGCAGATGTTTAGGTAAGTGCGCCAGCGAGGTATTGAATATAATTTGTTAAAGTTTACTTGATACTGTCTTAGACAAGCAGTAAGAGAAGAAAACAAAGTCAATTCTCACTTCTTCCTTTCATCGTGGGATCCCAGTACTAAAAACATAAGATGGCACCAGGTCATTGCCTTGAAATATCAGTCCCAGTTGGTGGCAAATCTAATTAAGTTCCAACATGATAAGTCCAGGTGCATCAAGGTATGTCAAGCATCATTTCAAAGATGTAATCAACAGGATGTATGGGATGTATATCTTTCAGGAGAACTATGACCTTCAGGGATTGAAAGTAGCCTCTGTTTCCCTGCCTTGGCCTCCATTTCTCATCATAGGAGGATGTGACGATGAAGGGTGGAACTGCGAGCAGAACTCTGGGTTTCTCATGGATCTCTTCGGTTACCAAGAGAAATTGCTGAACTTTAGTCTGGTCTCCACGATGGAAGAGGATGAGGACTGGGGTGTCTACCCTAAGAGTGGTCCTCACGACTTATCTGGGACTTGGGGAGGGGTCATGGGAAAGGTATAAGAGAATGTGCAGACTAGGAAATATTTGTGACCAATGTTCCGTCTTTTTAATAAGGTGATAAATGGGGAGTTTGCCATAAGCCTCAGCACATGGAGTCATGTGGTTGAGAGGAATCCCTTGATGGACTTTCTGCCCCTAATGTCTGACCGTAGGATCTTGGCCCTGACACCTCAGCCTGCCGAGGTGGATGCGGCGCTGTACTTTCGCCCCTTTGTCCGTGACGCCTGGCTCTTCCTTGGGGCAACGTCAGCCTTTCTCCTAGTCTGCCTGGAAGTGCCCTCCCGCCTCTTCCCTCATTTCTTTGAGAGCACCAGCAGCTTCAGAATAGTCCACATCACCTCCATGGGCTTCCTCATCTTGATGAACGCCTACTACGGCGGCGCCATGACCATGTTCTTCACCAACAACGTTTCTATACCGTTCGAAAATATCAGGGACGTGATGAGGGACAGCAGTTGGGATCTGATTGTGAAAGAAGGTAGGTGTTCATCCAGCTAGCGTTTCATTCTCAGAATACCTCCTACTGTATCGTGAATAGGCGATGAGGTAGCATATCAGTACCTGAGGGACGCCGGGGATCCAGACTACATCAAGCTTTTTGAGAGGATGGAAAAGGAGCCACAAAACTCTATATACCCCAACGTTTCGACAGGGATACAGATGTTAAAAAATGGAAGGTAAAACATGTTTGGCATCAAGTGTACAAAATACTTATATGACAGAATTTCAGATTTGTTATGCACGTATACAAGGGTTTGATGCAAGGCTGGCAAAAGAGGCACCCTTTCCACCAGCAGAGATTCTACGTTTTTGGGCAACAATTGCCCTTCTACAATGTAAGAAACCATGGGACTTTCATCAGCGAAATTTTTTCAAAAAAGGAACCAAACTACGAAAATATTTCAGACAATAATCCTGACTAAGAACTCGCCCCTGACGCCCGTGCTCAAGCAAGGGATGCTGGCTGTGAAGGAGAACAGCCTTTTCGACCATCTCCGATTGCGCTGGCTTGGCAAGAGCATCGCCAGGGGAGACTCCGGAGCGGAAAAGACGGTCCTGACAACAGGGCAGGTAGAGAGGACAAAACATTGTTCAAGTAAGACAGGACACATTTTTGCCCCTTTAGCTTGTCATGGCGTTTGCCATCATGGTCGGCTCCGTCTTGCTAGCCTTGTTCCTGTTGGGCGCAGAGTGGCTCTGGGTCAGATCCAGGACGAAATCCAGGCCGGATATAAGAAACGCTGCAATCTACCAGGCTGAGGGGACATCCCAGAAAAGAGTTTGCCCTACTTGTGGAAGATGAAGAATACTATATAGGAACCGAAAAAGGCATTTGGTCCACTCGCCCCATGTACCTTTAGTCCATTTTGGGGGCCGATGCTTTCCCCTTCCTCCTCCTTTCCTCGTTGGGTCCGGAAAACGAGAAGCGAACGAGCGATCAAACCGAAGAGGAGAAAGGAAGGGAGAAAGGCGGGGAAGGGAGGGGGGGATCAATTTCATCCAGGTTCACGAGGGAAGGCGAGGATGGCGGACGGAATGGGTTGAGCTCCAGAGCGGACTACGGACCTACGGACGGACAGACCGACAGACGCGCATGAAAGATCCTAAAAGGAGGAGGAGGGAGGGAGGATCGTTCCAATTCATTATCCCCGTTCCCCCTCCTTCCCTCTATTTTTGGAATTGAGGGCGGCGACCTGGCTCCTGCCTAACTGACAGGCGTATCTCGACAGAGCACAGACCTAGACATGGCTCAAAGTTCATCTAACTTAAGAGCTCGATTTGTTTGAATGGATTTCGCTAAAATAGCTTGGCGTTCATGCTACTTCAACACCACCACAACGCCGACGGTGGTTAGCCAACAACGACTGCGATGCAGATCAAACCATGCAATGGCCACAGAAGGAGAGGGTGGTTCAGGGCGGTACTGTGTGACGAAATCCCGCAAGGAAGGAGAGGGATCGTTCGTTCAGTTCCTTCGAGCATGAAATGGGTGCATCCGGAGAAAGAAGGGAGGAGGAGCCTCTGCCATCGCCACCCATGCCCACGGCCGAGGGAGGCCTGTCGCCCATTGTCGCTTACAGTTAGAAGAAAAAGACTTTTCCTCCCTTTTGTTTCGCGTCCTGCGGGGCTTTTAGCGAGATTCCCAGAGAAAAAGGGAGGGAAATCCCTCCTCCTCCTCTGCAAAAGTGTTCCTTGTTGCTGTTTGTGTTTGCCAGAGAGAGGAAGAAGGAGCTAAGGAGGATAAATCCCGGGGGGAGAAGGAGGCAAAAAAGAGAAGGGAAAAGAAGAAAGAGAAAAGAAGGCTTGCCGACTTTCCTCGAGTTTCTTCCCCATTTCTCTTTGTTCAAAAATGCCGGCGGTCGCGTCACAACAACTTAAGCACCCTTGCGTGCAAAGCTGCCATCAATGTATCCCCTGTCCCATCAGATCTCAGTCAACCATGCAGACTAACTTCCATGCCTCCCCCAATATTTGTCTCCCCACGCCTGATTTGGCGCCAACGCCCAAAAACATACATGTCAGAAAATAGGCCAATGGTACAAAAAAGAATATGAGAAAATATCCGTTACATTACGGTTATTTTACGGACACGACCGATATGTCGCCTCCACATCCCGCCCTTTGGATGTTCATGGAGGCAGTTTTGCTATTGCTTGGCTTCCCCCTCCCGAGAGAGTACAGTAAAGCGAGGTGGATGGTGGCGGCGACGCCACATCCTCTGCCTCTATCCACATACATACTATATGTACCCTGCTGGAGAAGAGGAAAGAAGTTGTTATGGAAGTTTTGATTGAATAAACTTTCAAAGGCAAAAGAGGCGGACGAGAAAAAAACATGGGGACAGATGTGGGGGCGCATGGAGAGAAAGTCCCACAGACTTCCTCCAGTGTACAGTACAGTGCATAAGTGAGCAATCAAAATAGCCAAACACAAATCCATTTCTCTGTATGACACAGGTGCAAATTTCAAAACCCATGTTGTTTGTAGCAAATGTGCAATCAGTGTGACGTGTGTTCACTGTACACCTTTTCTCACATATGCTTTCTGTCTCTCATCCCTGTCGGCTGCGAACCCTGGAGGGAGGGAGGAAGAGGAGGAGGAGGAGGAGGAGACGCCTGATGCTCGAGACGAGGAGGAAATGGGGAAGAGAGAGGGGGGAACAGATTAGGCGAGCGGAGGAGGAGGGGGAAAAGAGGATTTCCTCCGTGAGGGAAAGAGGAAGAAGGGGCACTCAGATGTCAAAGGCCAGGGAAGGAAGGAAGAGGAGAGGAACACATTTCTCTCTCGCTGCTGGCGGATCTTTCCCTTCTTCTTCTTATTTTTTTGCCTAGCTCATGAGGAAAGAAGGAAGGAGCGAGAAAGTTCTCTCTTTTCTTTTCTTCTTTTACTACTCTTGGGAGGAGAGGGGGGGATGAAGGGAATTGCCAGACTCAGCAAGGTTGGACGGGGGGAAAGAACATTGTTCCCTTCCTTCCTATGGCTTGCTGCAGGTGCAGATTTTTCCCTTTCAATGCTCTGCGGAAAAGAGAATTTAACACAATTGCTGCTTGTACTCACGGAATACGAAACACGTTTCCACCGTCTTTATATAGAACAATGAGGACTGAAAATTAAGTAGTTTTCTCTCTAAATTGGGGAATCCTTCCCCCTCAATTTTCGCTGTGTAGGCTGTGTGGAAAATCCGTGTACCACTAGGAAGAAAAGTGGAAAGGGGCATAAAAATGATGCATGATTATTCACCTTTTCCGCTTTCCACCTCTGCTCCGTGCGGAGGGGTTGTTGTTGCTTTCTTTCCTCGTATGCACCTCTTTTATTTTCCTTGTGGTATATGTGTGGGAAAACTGCGCGAGTGTGTGTGTACGTAGCACAAGTGCCTCTGCCTCCAAGCGGGGCGGCGTATTTCCCGGAGGCTCTCCTCCCCGCGTGGCTACGTGCGTACAGTAGTACAGTAGCTTTGGCGGCGGCGGCGGCGGCGGTCACACAGAGGAGGGGGGAACAGCAATGGGAGTAATTTATGGAGGCGCTCGCGGTAAGGATGCCATCGTTGCTCCTGCCGGAAAAGTTTTTTTCCTTCCTCGGAGTGGAAAGAAGAAGGGAAATGGAAGAGGAAGCACTTCCTGTTTTCGAATTGGCCCGATTAATTTACTGGAGGACAAACCACGTTGCGGTTTTCTACTTCCGGTTGAAAAACCGTTTTGCTCGTGGAAGAAACGGCCGTTGCAGTTTTGGAACACAAAAAAGTCGGAAAAGTTCTTCTGTGACCCAGAAACCCGTTTGATCCCTTGAGATGCTTTAGCTGGAGATCGCCGAATTTCCCCCTTTCTGGTTCCTTTCGCGTGAGTGAGCGGCCGAAAAAAGTTCGACTTCCGAGTCTCAAAGTTTCTCCTTCGATCGGAAGGAAAACGTGCAAGGGTGATTTCAATTCTTTACGATCCTCCCGCCTCGATCACTTCCCAGGTGAGACCCTCGATCCCTCCGTTCCATTTCGGACTGGCTGCAGCGACGGAGGAGGGATAATCGAAGTTTTTCTCATTCCTCGACGTCCCCCTCTTTCTCCGGCCGACCCCTTTTCCATGGAGGCATTCAACAAACGCCTCGAGACCTGTTGTTCAAAAGTTTTTAATCTTGTTTTAGATTTTTTATTTTTTAAATTTTGTTTTACAGCAAGATTTTTTTTAAAAAAAACTGTTGGCAAATTAGTCATTACCATCCATGCTAACGCCCCTCCTCCTCGTTTGGAATTCGGGGTCTGACTCCTTCCCCTCCCGTCTTCCTTTTCGTTTAAGGGACTGCAAATGTTCCTTTTCCCCTTTCCTCTCTGTCCAACGCAACACATCCACTTCTCCTCCCCACTTCTCCTTTTATTGCCGTTCGATTAAGCGACTGAGACACGTACGCCCGATCGGACTGAGACGAGGAGGTGGGGTGTGGTGGGGAGAACCACGATCGAATAATTCAACACTTTTCTGTTTCTAAAGGAGAAAAAACTTTTTTCTTTCAAGTGTTGCCCACATGCGGCTCAAATATGAAATGTATCCACAAATAGAAGTACCTCAAAAGCACACAGGTTTGACGCCGTCGCCAAAGTGGGAAAGAGCGCCGCCTCAATCCTTCGTGGTCCCCCTTTTCCAGTTTCTTGCTCCCATGCAAAGGCCAATTGCCCGTCAGAGGGCGACGGTAAAAAGTCAAAGAAAGGATGGATCACGGTGGGCGGGATTCGTCAATGACATACCATCAAACAAAATAAAGATTTTCTACGTGATTTCTAAAACAACGGCAGTTCTAAGTCAATGTGAAGGTTGGACGAAATTAAAAGAGGGAAGCGGAGAGAGAAGCAAGTCTCCGGAAATTGCCGCCCACGCTTTTCCTCCGCGGGCCCGAAAAAAAAAAGAAGATGGGCTCCCCGCCGCGAAAAGAACGGAGTGTCTGTTTCCAGGAAAAAGTCTTCTTCTCGGAACCTTTCGGTGGGCCTTTCCCGTGAATGCAGTACTGTTTAGAAATTCTTGTGAAATTTGCACAATGCAAAAAAATCCAAAAGTTGTGAAAGTTCGCATGAGAAGAAGGCGAAGAAAAGGTATGACAAAGTTGCAGTTGCTTTGGTTTAAGCCTAAAAATCTCCTTATTCAAGGTTTGGTGATGGAAGTGTGCATGCCTTGCTTTGTCGATGGCTCTGGAGTTACGGAAAGACTTTATTGGAATAGATTAACAAGAACAGGTACTAAAATTTGAACAGCTTTTACGCCTCTGATTTCAATCAGCACGCGGTCTGTATGTAAGCGAGCCTGAACCCGATGTCTGCGTTGTTGGCCTCTTTGGTGTCGGCGTCGGCGTTGTTGGCGGCGTCGGTGAACTCGTAGTTGTCGCTCAGGAAGCGGATGCGGAACGGGGTGCGCCGGCCTAGGGAGGTAAAGGCTTTCAATTGAAGCACCGGTCATGGAAAGGTACGTGTTTGTTGATCCAGTTTTTGTTCTTGTAGGATTGTTTAAACTTTGGAGAACATAAATACGAGAAAAATTCGGTCTACCTCAACAAATTTCATGTCATTTCTTTGCATTTTCATAAATGTATGTATGTTAAATCATGTGGTACTTACTGCAGACAGTTCCAAAGGCGGCGTTGTTGTTTTTGATGTCGGTGGCGAACCCCATCCTGCCGCAGAACTCGTCCCCCGGGAGCATGTCGGCGTTGTTGGTCCCCTTGGATGCGCCCGGCACGATCACGCAGTCGAAGCCGTTCGTGCCAGCGCCGTCGTTGCCGTACGCGCAGCAGGCAGTGTCCTGGGAGTTGCAAAGCACTTGTGATTTTTTTTCTTGAGAAACTCGTAAATTTAAATAATCTAGAGAAATTCTTTTAACAGAATCCAGACGGACAATCGAAATTCGAAAGAGATTTTTTTTGTTTCGTGTAAAAAAATCCGGTAACCAAACCAACAACGGTTAGAAAGAAGTTTGACTCGACTAGGCTGGACATTTTCGATGTTTTCTCTGGCGATGCTAAGTTTTCGAGAAGGACTACTTACGGCTGTGAGCCCGTTGCTGTTTGTGAGCCCCGATAGCCCGTAGTCTGCCGTGGCCATGGTGGACCAGCATATCCTGCACTGGCTCCTCTCCCTCCTGACGCAGATGCTCTGGTCCTGGTCGGCCAGGTGGTTCCCCCCGTCAAAGTTGTAGGTCTGGACGACGGCGTTGGTGGCGCCGAAGAAGTACTGCGTGCAACCGTCCGGGGCGAGGTTGTCAAAGTCGCAAGAGTACTGGGTCACCTGTGGAATAGAGAAGATAAAATTCCAGTTGTTCTTATCACCGTGTGGAATGCGGACATGGCTCTCACTTTTATGTTCCACTGCCTGGTAGGTATGGTTGCTCCCGTGGCCGTGTTGCCCAATTGGAAGCAGATCATGTTGCATGCGTCCGAAGAGTCCAGGTACACTGGGCGGGGAAATAGCAAAAAAGCGTGATAGCAAATATTAAACTTTTTTGTCGCATTGCTTTCGTGTTCGCACTGTGGTCTCCCGTGTTGGACCCGCATATGGTCGGCGGCGCGTTGTTTCCGGGTGCGGTCACGGTGAAGGTGTCGGTCAGGCACTGGGAGCGGGAGGCAACAGGGGCGCCGGCGGCTGAAAGAGGAGAAATGAACGGATTTGCAAAACAGTTAGTTCATCTTCCGTGATCACTTTCATCTGTCAAAATCTTCGTCTCACTCACTTGGCGTGAGTGCCCCGTTGAGCGCAGTTCCGATAACTGTGGAGGCGGTGTTAGGGCCGGTGATGACAAACGTGTTGAAGTCGAGCCTCAGCTATAGTTTTAGTATTGACTTCGCATTTTCACTTCCAACATCGAAATGTCCAGCATTACTTACTTACCTGACAAATGTTGTCCCCGCACGGGCAAATCGTGGCGCAGCACTGTCCAATCTCTGCCCCTCCAGATTGGAAGTAGGTGCAGTTCTCGCTGGAGGTGGCGCCGCAACCGATCGTGACTGCCCAATGCAACATATTTTGTTAAGTTGTTGGAACACATATCCTCTCCCCCATTTTTATCTCACATGTGCAGCAGACCCCGTATCCTGAGGCGCAGGTTCCAGCGGAGGAACCGCCCCTCTGCGTGCACTCAACCCTGAAGTTCATACGCTAAACACATGATTTCAACTTGAAACAAAATAAATACTTACGACGAGTAGCAAGTTCCATTTAGACTGTTCGACCCTATGCAGGGGACATTCCGAAACCTGGGCAAATGCACGGATTTTTTTGTTTCATTTGTACGAATGGCTAATGCAGTGTTCAACATACCTCACCACGGTAAATAAATTTACTGCAACAATAAATGAGACGGGAGATGATAAAGGCTTTTACTATTTTCGTCACTTAGATTGTTGACTTACATAGCTTCTTGTTCCTTCCGCCGTGCTCCTCCTCCAACTCTCCCTCGCCCACATCGTCGTCGTCGTCGTCGTTTCCTCCTCCAGCGCCGCGGGCTAAAGACGCAAACAGCAATAGCGAGGAGACAAACAAACAAACCTGCAAGGACACAATAAATCTGTTTTATCGTTTTCCCTGCTGATAATAGAAACACAATTCCCACCGAAACTGAGGTCTTCATTTCGATGTATGTAACCGCCGGCTTTGTGACACACGCACTGAGCGGGAGAGAGAAACCACTGCTAGAAACGGTTTTGCGGGATCAAGAGGGGAAGGAAGAGGGAGGCAGGAAATAAAGATCCATCCCCCTCCGTCCGTCACACCACGGCCCGAGGAGCATTGCATGCAAGAATAGAAGGAAAACCCTACGAAACAAAAAAAAAGTCACCTCCCTTGTGGCATATAAAAAAGGTACCAGTCAAGAGCTGCGTTAATGTAAATCTTGTACAGCAGAATAAAGACCTTGCTAATGGCAGAAGCATATAACACTTTTTGGTTTCTGGTCGGGCATCTGTGGCAACAGCGGCTTGAGGCGTTGGACGGACAACACAGGTTTTCTCCGTTCCTGTGATCCCAACTATGGAGACGCGACGGTCGGCGGCGCCGCCACCGGAGAGCCAAGGGGCGGAGAGGCAAAACATGACGGTCTGTCCTAAACCGTAGCAGGGTTATTTTGTTCTGTGTTCAAACGAAAGCTGTTTATTAGCATTTCCACATCCAACTTTGCTTCTTCGGCGACTTGACAAGCGAAAACGTCATTGTTTGTTCCAACAAACTAGCAGTTTACAATGCATGGCAAAGCAGAAGGTTGAAACAAACCCAAAAAGATACTTTAAACTTTGTGCAGTTGCCAAAAAAGGGACACGAATTAAGTTACGTACTGACACCTTGCAACTCTGCAACAACAGAAGCCGCTCCAAAATAAGAAACCGACAATTTTCTCCTTCCTTTTCCTTCGACCGTGACCGCGTCAATTCCGTTCTTCCGGCGAGAAGAGGGGCCGCCGCCGCCGCCGCCGCCGCTCCGTTACTTGTGTGTGCATACCTGAGCCGATGCTCCCTCGTGCATGGAGAAGAAGAGATCCGCTCTGGTGGCTCTTCTTACGATTCTTAATCTACCTACTTTTATACGGAACACGCATGGCAAATTGTGCCTCTCGTCCTCCCTTGGTATACCGAACAAACGGCAAATTTGTCTTTTCTTTGTCTGAGGAGCAGAAAATTGAGCACTTTTCCGTTTAATATTTCTTTTTTGAACCAATAAAAGCTTCTCAAGAGCATCTCGGTGGAGCTTCTCTCTCCACGTATAATATCAGAAACAAAAGAACAGATATTTATCTAGGGCACATCTCATCCCCATATTTCTCTCTCCTTCCCCCCGATGCCAAATGTGCCCTTTGACTTTTTCCTCACGTTTCCGTTTGCTGGTTTTTTTTCGCCTGCTACAGCTGAGAGGGAAAAGGGGCAATTTATGGAGCGTCCCGGGCAATAATAACCGAGTTTCTCTCTCTCTCTTTCCTCCTACTTTTCGGCGAAAGTTACAGCTTCCAAAAAGTTTTTCTTTTTCCTCCTTTCCCCTCCCTTCTTTTCGAGCCTCCGCCGCCGAGAGTGCGGAGCTGTCAATATTTGCTTATAAAGTTCGCGCTGCTTCTCTTTCGGTTCGGGGTGAGGGAGGGGTGAGAAGAATCTCACTCGGCGGGGCTGCCCCGGGTCGGTTCGGGGTCGGGAGGAAGGAGGAGGAAGGAAAGGCCATTGATGCCGGATGAAATATTGTATAGGGCCTGGGGAGGGGAGGGGAAGGAGCGAAAAAAGATGCTGGTTGGCGGATAAGGATTTGACCATCCAAGTCCAACTTGTTCTGCTACAATGGTCGAGAGCAATAGACAAAAGTATGGGTTCCATGCCCCCCCCATGAAGTGACAATGGGTGAATCCCGATCCCTTCCGCCGTCCAGCGCCACCTGGGAACAGATAGAATAAACCGCCGCCCCCGCTCTCTCACAGAACGTATATTTCATTCTCCCCTTCTTTTCGAATAAAACAGAATAGATACCTGTACCACGCACTGAGAGGAAGCTTGTGGATCCAACACACCGCGACTCGATTCCCCATAACTCAACAATTCCTCCGCTGTGTGTATACTATATAGTCCTTTTCTCGCTGTACTATTTCGCAGCAGCAGGAGGAGGAGGAGGAGCAACTCCTGAGAGAAGTTATGGAATGGGGTCGGTCGCCCTTGCAAAGAAAAGAGGGGGAAATTGGATTCCCCTTCCTCTATTTTTAGAAAACGGGGTAAACAAGCCAGCAGGAGAGAGGGGTTCATCTCTCTAAAAACTGCGCAGATCCAAATGAAAGAGGCGGTATGCTTGGAAAAGCTATTTTCCGGGGGGGGGACTCAAAAAGATATCCAGACCTTTCTGCTGGCATGTATTTAGAAAGAAGAGCTCTCACGCCGATGAAAGGGGTTTCCTTCTCCCTCCTCCTCCTCCTCCGCTTTTTTCAGGACGACTGCCTAGATCAAAACTGCGGCTCCGTCTGAAGTTGAGCATGAACGACAAAAAGGGGGACGGATCCTCCCAACCCAACTCACTTTGCTACCCACCACCACCTCGATCGTCGAGTGAAAGAAAATTGGCGCCATTTCCTCCAGGCAGCCTCCCCCCCCCTTCCTTCCTGCTCTTTTTCGATCTAAAAAGGTCTTTCTTTTCTTCCCCGGCGGATCGAGGGGGGCGGCGGGGCGGGGCGGCGTTGGGTGGTGGGGCGGCGGCGGCGAGATGGGATTGGAATTCTTGACAGGGGGGCTCCCCCAGTTTCACCCTTCAATGGGAGATTTTTGCTCTCTGATCGTGAAAAATAAAAATATTTAAGGCATTCTTTTTTTCCATTTTTACCGTACTCCTCCGCTTTGGTGAATCTTCTCCCGGTGGAATCAGGCGTTGGCGGAAAAGGAGGAGGGGAGCGGGGGAGGAGGGAGAGATGCCAAAAAGGTGGCAAAAAAGTAGGAGAGAAGGGAGGCGGCGTTTGGAAGAGGGAAAAGGAGACATTTATCGCTCTCCCCACGAGAAGGGACGTCTGGAAAGAGAAGGGGAAGGGACGAGAGCGGCAAAGAGAATACAAGGGCAAGGGAGATAAAGCAAGAAATTTAGATAGATCTAAATAGAAAACGACGCTATCAGAAGGTTTTCCGTTATCTGGTATAATATCGGCGGTTGCCCATCTCTGCAGGTGGATGCTCTTTCGCATACGCGCGGAGGGAGAGGGAAAGGGGGCGAATGGAAGAAGGGGGGAAAGGAAGGAGGAGAAGGGGGATAACAAATGGGAGGGAATAGACAGCGAGGGGAAGGCGGGAGGAGGAGGAGGAGGAGGAGGAGGACGGAGGTCGTGTAGGACGGGGTGGAGGAGGAGGAGCGAGTTCTTCCGCGCAGTTTATGGGAAATGCTAAATCTTGTCTCAACACCGAGGGGTGGGTGGGTGCGGGCCGAGCGAGCCCTTCCTATCTCGGAACCAAAAAGGAGGGCAAAGGAGTCTCGGTGGCATCGCCGTTGTGTGGTAAACGCATGCGACGCGTCTCCATCCTAACCCCAAGCCACTTTTGAGGAAGCAAGAAGTTTCAAAAGACAGCTACATTTTTGTACAATAATGTTCTGGCCGCCCTCGCATCATATCCACGTATGAACCCGTTGAAACTGACCGTGCAAGTATTGGACGGTCGGTCGGAAGGGGGAAGATTATTCTCCGCGAACGGAGTTGAGTCAGTCTTCCTCCTCCTTCTTCCTTTCCCTTCTTGCTCG
>JAAUYJ010077696.1_pt1 | contig 13887 bp, 8 predicted proteins | sample 7278031 | NCBI WGS metagenome assembly JAAUYJ01 (sample SAMN14350222, study PRJNA611818) | marine sediment metagenome | isolation source: surface marine sediment (1.8m) | place: French Polynesia: Moorea | collected 2018-08 | reverse complement strand
TTGTTCAAAACTCATTTCTACCAGAATCATTCTTACTTCTTCTACTGGTTGGGCATCTTCTACAATAAATTGATATTTATCATTTCTTTGTTGTACTTTTCCCCAAATAATTAGGCGAGCATTTTCTTGTAAAACTGATGCAATTTTTTCGTAAGTACGAGGAAACACTGTTCCTTCTACATCTCCAGTGGTAATATCTTCCATCTCCAAAAATGCCATAGGGTCGCCTTTTTGGGTAATAATTTTTTTAACTGCTGTTAACATTACTAGCGCGCTAACAGGCTTTCTCGCTTTTTGTTCTGCTAATTGATTAAGATTAATGGGAGATAAAATTTGTGCTGCTTGGCTAGCTGCTTTGAGGGGATGATCGCTAACATAAAAACCAAGATATTCTTTTTCTAGTTTCAGTTTTTCTTGTAAGGGGAAATCTTCTACTTTAGGGGTACTTGGTGCTTGTTCAAAACTATCACTATCATCAGTATTATTATCTCCCATTAAGTCAAATAAATTCATTTGACCTGTCTCTTTCTCTTTACTCTTTTTCTGCGCCCAAGGAATCAGTACCTCAACATCATTAATAAGCTGTCGGCGATTCTTTTCAATTTTATCAAAAGCACCACAATAAATCAGAGTTTCTAAAGCACGACTGTTAACAGTACGTAAATCAACCCGTTCACAAAAATCCGCCATTGAGGTAAATTCACCTTTTTCTCTAGCTTTTAAAATACTTTCAATAGCAGCTTGTCCTAAATTTTTAACCGCAGATAAACCAAATAGTATGTTATTTTCTTGGGGGATAAAATCTTCTAGAGAACGATTAATATCGGGGGGTTCAACTTGAATACCCATTCTTTGACAATTTTCCCGATACTTTTCGATTTTATCTTGATTCCCACTGCTAGCACTAAGTAAAGCCGTCATATATTCTGTGGGATAGTTGGCTTTGAGATAAGCAGTTTGATAAGTAACGTAGGCGTAAGCGGTAGAATGGGATTTGTTAAAACAGTTGGAAGCTATTGCACCATTAGCTAAAAGAAAGTTGTGATCTTCAACAACACCAATGTCATAGACTGGCTGTTTTCCTAATGATTTGCGACTAATAATCTTAACCATAATTTATGGCAGTTTTAATAATTTGGTTTTTGTTGATTGTTGTTAGTAGTTAGTAGTTAGTAGTTAGTAGTATTGTTGATTACTGATCGCTTGTTGGTGGGTTATCATTTTTATCTAATAATTCTGTTTTAGAAATCTTTAATTTACTCCACAATTCTTTAATTCTTTCATAGGCTTCATGAGAATTTATTTTACCATTGCTTTCTAAACCACAAATATAAGACACTTGATTGGCAAATTCTTGAAGATTATAATTAAATGCTAAATTACCAGGGGTAAATTCTCCATAATACTTACTGATAGGATTTAAGAAGTCATCTTTGGGGTTTGAGGATTCTTCAGGCATAATTATCGACAAATCTTGGCTGACAAGTTTATTTTATCATTAATTTATGTTGATTCATGGAGCAAGTTACTAAATTATAATTTAACCTAAAAGATAATCATTCTCAGAAAAGTCTAATTCAAATAAAGTAGTAAGGATTTGATTAGAAAATAAAAAACCTTCTGGGTCTTTTAATCTTAATCTAGATAAATTTGGCTCGAAAATTACCCAATTAAGCTTCTGATATTGTTGTAAGCAATCTAAAATTTTAGTTGTAATTTGTCCTCCAAATTGTTGAGAGATTGCAGATAAGTTTACTCCTTCAGCAAGACGTAATCCTAACATCAAAGTTTCTAAAATGCGATCGCTTTTGCTGGTTTCTGGAACATCAATTACTGCCCCTTCTTTTACCCAATTATAATATTCTCTTCTAGTACGAGGACGAGTGTATCTTTTTTGGTTAACATAACTTGCTGCGCCCATTCCAAAGCCGTAATAAGGTTTATTTTCCCAATAAATGCGATTATGCTGACATTGATAACCTGGTTGAGCATAATTAGATATTTCGTAATGTTGATAACCGTTAATAGTTAATAATTGTTGTGTCAGATGATACATTGCTGCGGTAGTTTCATCTGTGGGTAAAGGATTTTTTCCTGGTTGATATTTTTTACCAAAAACTGTTACAGGTTCAAGAACTAAATCGTAACAAGATAAATGAGAAGGATTAATTTTTAGAGCTATTTCTAAAGATGCTTGACACTGTTCTAAAGTTTGATAAGGTAAGCCTGTAATCAAATCTAAACTAAAGTTCTTGATAGATAATTTTTTAATAATCTCGATCGCCTGAAAAATATCTTTTACTGTATGAGTTCTACCACAAATTTGTAATAGTTTTTCATCAAAAGTTTGAATTCCTAAACTTACTCTATTTACTCCACACTCAAGATATCCTTGGAGTTTTTCTTGATTAAAAGTATTAGGATCGATCTCCATTGAAATTTCTGCATCTTGAGCAATCTTAAATTTCTGTTGTAAAGTATCTATGATTTGGGCTAATTGTTTAACAGGTAACAGAGAAGGTGTACCACCCCCAAAAAATATCGTTTGCAATGGGGTGTCAGTTTCAGGTGTAGCGCGAATTTCTTGGCAGAGATAATTAATATAATCTGTTACTATATTAGAATTATCAGTTAAAGGGCGATCGCCAACAACTGAGATTGCAAAGTCACAGTAATAGCAACGACGACGACAAAAAGGAATGTGAAGATAAGCAGCAGTGGGATTCATGAGTATTACAAAACTCAAACAGGTTACAGGGTGATCGATTTTCAGCCAGATAATAAATAATGGTAGTTAAAATAGGCAGCATCTTGTGAGTAACACTTATTACTTGTTACTTCTAACTCAATTCATCACAACTGATACCATTTATCAAAAGTAACAAGATACGAAGGTAGTAGCACCTCTAGGCTACAATGCTGGCTTCAAATCTTCTGAAAGATAATATTAATTGCGAGCAAGACGCTCCCACTACTCAACAAAGGTTAAATTAAACAATAATGCAAGCCAATAATTGCTTGTAGGTGTTGGGTTTAGTTTCTCTACCCAACCTACATTTTAATATTGATCTGTTTTTTCCCCCCCCAAAATTTGGTGGGTTAGGGGGCGAGCAATTGATTGCGAGCAAGACGCTCCCACTAGCCAATAAATTAATCTGGATGCACTAGTAGGTTGGGTTAAAATTAGCTCTTGCACCATTGTCGGTCAGCCTCAAAACCCACCTCGGAATCAATTGCTCCGCTCACAGAATAAGTCCATTCAAATGGACTAATACCAATTTGATAAATGTTTGTTAAAATGCGATCAGCGAAGCTGGCACTGCGTGAACCTAAATAGGGGTGACGTAACCAACATTTGTACCACAAGCGGTCAGTGTGGGTTACGTCACTGACCGATAATCCCCTGATTTTGCATTAGTTACCCTTATAACCCTTATTCAGTCTGGGTTATAACGATTTCTTGTCTTACCCTAACAGAAGTTATGGGCAATTTAATTCTAGAAAAATTACATCCGAGAACGAGCTTTTGGGTCTTTCCTTTCTCGAATTTTTCGCTCCGTTAAATCCCCCCTCTCAGATGTTCCTATTGTTCGCTGTAAGTTTGGGTTTCTCGAAGAAGGTTTGAGAACCCCTAATTGTTCAACAATAAACTTGGCTGATTCTAATTCTTTTTCTTTTTTTGTCGGGTCATTACTATAACCCCAGTAGCCACCATGACCATAGGACATTTCTTCTCTCTCATCCCAAACCCCAAAACGGGGATTTCCTTTTAAGCCTACAGCCTCATTGAATCCTTCTCCTGCTAATGCTTGACCTGGGGGGAAAGTCCTTCTTAAAACCCTATCTTTTTCTGAGTACAAAATAGTAGATTTTTCAGCAGAAGAAATACTATGATCTAATTCTTCCCCTGGTTTTACCATAAAGACTGGAACAGCTGGCGCCATTAAGAAAACTTTCAATTTATAGTCAGTTTTCAGGGGCTTTTTTAAAGCTTCAAGTAATAAACGACACCCTAAAGAATGTCCTATCAATATAACACTAGGTGGCTTATTACTTATGGAAATTAAATTTAATTTTTCCAAATATTGAGCAAACTTTTCACCACATTCCTTGGCTGTAGCCACTTTTTTATGATATGAGAGGGCACTCACAACTTTGTTAGGTTCATCCGAAGGCCAAAAAAACCGATAGATGGCTTTGTCTAATTCCGATAATGGACAACAGTATTTCTCAAAATACTCTTGAAACGCTGTATATGATTTTTCCGCGTCTTCTTCCGAGACATTATATCCATGAACTAGGATAATTATTTCACGATAATGTATTTGGGTTTTACCATCAACTTTGTCTTTGATTTTATATCCCTTTTCTCCTCCTCGGAGAGTTATTATTTTATCTTTCGGATTGGATTCTTTGATCATTTTTAGGTATTGTTAGTGCCAAGTTTGTTCTATTTTTTATAGATGGTATTGACTAAAAAATTACGAATTATCGGAGCTAAAAATCCTGATACGATAGCAACAGAAAAAGCAAATATCTGTTCTATGTGATCATCCCCAACATAAGGTGTAGTGGGTTGTGTTAATAAGAGTTCTAAAACTAGAAAACTTATTCCGATTGAGATAATAGAGTCGAATCTGATCCAAAACTTGGCTAGAGTGGCTTGAAGATCGTCAAGACCTCTATCTGCGTAATAGAATACCTGTTCCTGTGCCATAGCTAAATCTTTTTGTTCGTCTTCCGATAAGTCTTGGGTATTTTTATTTTTTAATCTTGCTAAATCTTCTGGATGTGCATTCTTAGCGAAGATATCTAATAAATCACCCTCTCCGTAGTCAAGTTGATTCCGCAAAGCATTGGCGATCTGACCGCATAGTTGTTGATAGGAAAGAGAATAAAGACTCGATCCATTATCCGTACCTGTCCAATGTTGAAGACTTTTCATCGTCTTGTGGTAATTAGTGCGATTTCTCCTTTTAATCCATTCTTTAACACGCTGTCTCTGTACCCAAGATCGAATTCCGAAATTATAAGCAGCTTCGGTCAATATAGCGGTTAGAGTTGACAGTATTACAATGGTAATAGCAACATTCCATGTTGTTTTCTGAAGTTTCTCTACAATTTCCTGGTAGCTTTGAGCCATTAGAGCTAATTCTTAATAATAAGGTTTTCAGTTAGGGGTAGTTACATCAAAACTCAGAGAATATTCAGTCTCGATGCAATACTTCTCGTTTAAGATTTCTATTTTCTAGGGATAGCTGTAGGGGACTGGGGAAGTAGCGCAAAGTTGCGTTGCGGGGATTCCCCCCGTTGAGCCCTAAAGGACTAGCTCCGCGTCGCAAACTTCGTAAGAAGGGACTTGGGAAATTGACCATAACTTATCCCTAAATCCCCAAAACCCAATCTCCCCATAGCTGAACCAAATAATTAACTTGTTAACCGAGAAGTATTAAGTCTCGATGCTGATGTCATCAGGGTAAATTTCCATAGTGAAATTATTTTCCCTAGTTTTCCCATACATCTACTGAGGTTCTTGTACAATCTGAAAATCTTTGAGGTCAAATCCATTATTATTCTCTAATTGATTCGCTTTTACCCCATGTTTAATCACCGCATTTAGAGCAGGCCAAATATATTGATAATTGTAATCATTAGGACCTTCCTTTGCGCCACCAAACTTAGCCATAAAATCATCTCCATAATAGTCTGTATTGGTAACAGACTGATTGTGATCAGCTTTTAATTTTTCTTTTTCATTGGACAGCGAAAAGTAAATTTTCTTTTCGGTCGAGGCGGTCTCAAAAAATGAACCTTTTTGTTCGCATAAGGGAGGTTTTACCCATTCGGTTGGTGGAACAATTCTATCGTCATTTCCGTGTAAGATGCCCACAGGAACATTCAGATATTGTCCAGTCTCTTGAATATCCAATTTGTTGGTTGCAAAAGGAAAGCGTAAAAATTTTAAAATTGGCAGAACGTTTGGAGGTATTCCCATAGCAGTATCTGGTGCCGGATCTCCCGTGAGAATCTGTTTGGGCTGAAATTTTTGGTATTCTTCTTTGGGATTTTTGTGTATGTAATAAGGCCAGCTAAGAGCCAAAAGTCCTCCTAAAGAATGACCAAATACATAAAAATCAATCTCTTTTTGAGATAAATCTAGCTCTTGTGTACTGTTTTTGCATAATTTGTCCCATGCTATTGCTGTGCTATCAATTGCAAAACCAAGCCATTCTTCTGGTGAGTTTGTCAAACTTGCTACAACGCTAGTAATCATGTTTATCAAATTCTTACCGACTTTCTGATTGAACAGATATAAGACAGAAATTATGACAACAAACAATAGAGAACTAAAAGACACTTGTAATCCTTTTAATCTCTTAAATCCATCCTTAACTTTAGTTATTGTTTTGAACTTTTCTTTTTTGATTTCGCCCCTAAAAATCAATTTGATTAAAAATACTCCGAAACGACTCAACCAATACCTAAAAGTAGCTGTTTCTTGTTCGTCTTCTTTAGGGGTTCCTTTTTCGTCTGCTTTAGCTGTTTCTTGTTTGTCTGCTTTCGTAAAGTCTGGATAATCACTCTGTTGAAAATCAGGGAAAAAGACGTAGTAACCTTTTTGTACTAGCTCTTTTAAATGGTCTTCATAAAATTGTGGCAAACAAAGAGAAAAACCATGTAGATAAGTAATTACTTTGAACCTGCCATTTTCTTGATAAGGATTTTTGGGAACGTATATTCTGACAAAATTACCATCTCTATGACTTCCTGTTTGATAAATTGTATATGCTGGCTTGTCTTGTGGGGTTTCTTCTTTCCAGAATATTTGATAATCTGAATACTCTGTCTTGTTCCATCCTGGTGGTGTTTCTATAGGAGGCTCCTTGTCTAGCTCGTCTTCAAAATGGTATTGTGTCAATAATAAACCTAGAGCTAAAAAGCATTCGGAAGCACTCCCAGGAAGGGTTCCAAAATCTGCCGAAGGTAAAGCATTACCAATCAAAGCTATTGTTGAACCGACAAACAACCAGGGCCAATTTGGCGTTCTTCTCCAAATACCGAGCGCAATTAACAAGACAAAAATATTAATGAGAATGGTTGAGATAGGTATAGTTTGGACTATTGAAGCTCCTGGTGGAATATTTGGAACATAGCGCAAAACACCCGCAAACGTTTCTGGCTTTAATTCTAGTCCGATAAAACGTGTAACTAGATCGTATCCAGTGATTCCCAAAGCAAGTAGCCAAGATAGAACTCTGACAACTTTATTAGCCCAGCTAGCTTTAGAAGCAAAGGCTAACTCGATCGCCACTACAATTAATAAAGGTACGATCGCATAGTGTAGAAAATATCGTCCTTGAGAAAGATTTTCTAATAAGTTTCCTTCCCCAATAAATCTCCCATTAAAGAGAATTACATTGTCGTAAATAGTGCTTAAGAGGACGAAGGGCAAAGTAATCATCGCCAGATTACCCGAAAGCCTAAAAAAAGGATAAGCAAAAATCAAAAGTACGACTTCAATTATGGCTAAAATTAAATGCCCTAAAGGATAAGGTGCGAAAAAATAATTCATTTTTTATATTTCTTGTTGAGTTAATTTAGTTGTGTAAGTTTTATTTTTTTGAGCAATTCCTTTTTCGTAAACTAACCAAGTAAAAATTGCTACTCCTGCTAGTGTACCTGCCAGATCGTGGAGAATATGAAACAAAGCATTATACAGCACACTTTCTTGCCCATATTTATCTAAAAGAACTATAAATGATAAGTTAACTCCTACAGAAAAAATAGGAACAAAAATTATTCTCCAATCTTCAAGAAGTTTGTAACCTCGATAAGTCAGAACTGTAAAAACTACAGTTAAAGTGATATAAATTGGAATCTTGAATGATGGATTGCCTTGAAAATCGTTTTCCATATAACCCAAGGGATATAAGATACAAGTAGCTAGCAACCCGATTGCAAAAACTACATTAACGAATCTGGTTAATATATTACTTTGCTGACTTAAACCGTCTGACCATAAAGCAAATGCCGAAATCAAAAAAAAGTAAAACATAAAATTGAGCATCGTAAAATCATTTTGGTAATACCAACATTGAGTTACGTGCCAACCTATTTCGGAAGCAATAGCTACCATAACTAAAGCTAATCCTAGTTGGGATGCAAAAATTGTTTTTAGGGATAATCCTAAATTTTTTAAACCTTGATAAAAAATTCTCATTGCTAAAGGAATGAGAACAAAAGTTAGAATGTGAGTAGCAATCAAACCATATTTCAAACCACCAGTAATGCAAGTTGAACTAGGTTTTTGTATTCCAGGCAAAACACTTAAAACATAAGCTAAACCAAAAAAAACAAGTGCAACACAAATAGTGGCAAAAACAAAATCAATGCCAAAAATCTTCTCATTCTTACTTTCAGTGAGATTAGACATAACTTTGAACACTTATTGTTTAGTATTTGAAGACTTATTGTTTAGTCTTGATAGGTAAAGATTCAGGGGCTGCGATCGCCAAAAAGATATTATTGGCAATCACAGCTGATATGGGAAGTTAATTTAATTAATTAGGACTCCAATCCAATCCCTAAAGTGGTGTTAGCGTCAGGTCCGAAGTTGCTGCCACTCGCTTTGTAGGTAGTTTTACCTTCTTTGAGGTCGGCAAAACCACCACAGGATTTAATTAAGTCTGTGCCATTAACTACATCGAGATTTTTGCAGCCAAATTCACGCTTGTTATTTGGACCAATAATCTCAATACTATCAATGGTGCCAGCCTCCCCTTCAGGCAAAGAGACGATTGCTGCCTGAATTCTGGCGGCAGAAGGAATCATTTTAGTATTCTCGTAGCTGAATCCTCCATTTTTGACATCAACATTCAAGTTTTTTGTCGATGCGATCGCTACTGGGGAAAAGAGAAATAAACAAGTAGCTAAAGTAATTATCACAGTTTTCAAGGTACTTTTGCAGCTTTGCAATAAATTCATTTGTCTCAAAATCTTTACCGAGTATTTTCTAGGTTCGCTCCCAATTATCTATAATTCTTTGAAGAAAAAACCTCAGTAATATTACGAGAATTTAAAAATGTTCGTCGTTATTTTGGGAAAGCTCGATAGTTAAAATCTTTATTCAATGGGATTTTTTTTAATATTAATTCTTCCGATTTAATTAGATTAAACTGTATTTTTACTGATAGTAGAAATTGATAATATTATTACAATATAAGTAAATATACTGTTGATTTTATATTATTTTTAAAGTTAATTTAATTATTGAATCTTACTCTCGATTGGAACTGGAAAAACAGGAGAATCATTAGAGTTTAAAGAAAGTGATGTAAATCTAGGACTTATCCAGTAGGGAAACCCAATCCATGAGATATTTACAGAAAAATTTATTTAAAAAAGAGTAGCAAGAAGTTTCTAAAAAGAAATCCGACTTAAACTCAAATCTTGCACCAATTCACCCCAAAATTTAGTTCCTCTTTTTGCGAAGGTATTGATAGTTATGACGAATTTTATTCAATCCACTTACGGTAGTATATCTAGAGAGCGTTCTACAAAACAAGTCGCTAATGCTGTTTGGGAGTTTTTGGAACGCCCAAAAATTAAGAATGTCTTGGCTATTCTTGATTTTTGTGACTTTAAGACTTTTGAAATCTATTTGCCAGGATCTAAGTCTCCAAGGGTACGGCGCATTAATGACGATTTTTTAAAACGAGCATTGCGTTCCTACAATGATATGTCAAATATTGCTAATGGTCTTGATTATTTAATTGAAAAATCAGAGGACTCACTGAAGGCATTAAAAGATTCCAAAATACATATATCAGAAACAATACCTCAAGGATGTGATGTAGAAACAAAGATAGGCTCTAAGGAGGTTATAAGAGATTTAGAGGACAAAAGGAATCAGATCATCCAAAATATTGACCGCTTCCAAATTAAAAGGTTTCATGAATCCTTCACAGATGAAGTTGTTGTAAGAGGATGGTTTGTAGACTTTCTCGATGGTCTAGCACGCTTTGAGAATTGGATTGAATCAGGTTTGACAACTGCTGATGAATTAAAGCCATTCTTAATCCATTGGATAGAAATGATTGCAGATCGCGATAAACGTCGTAAGCGCGGTTCTAGTTTTTACGATAGTTTATTCTTGTTTATCCATGAGGCTGGCTATAAAGAAGTCATTAGCTTATTCAAAAGATACAAATATAATATTCCGGAACCAACTTATTCAGAAGTGATTATTGACGAAAGTTGCTTAGATACTCAAACTCCAACTAAATCAGATAAAAATCAAGCAGATGAGGATGAGTTTCACATAAAACGAGCATCACTACTATCTAGGGCAGCTCAATTGTGTTACGAAGATGAGCAATACATTAGAGATTGGGTATTTCAATGGATCAGATCTTCTATATACACGAACCAAGAAAACGATGATCCGATTATAAATACTGTCTTTAAAGAAGTTATTGATTTCCTTCAAAAGGAAAAAGAAAGCTTAGATATTTTAGAAGGAAAGAAACCCTATGAAGAACTAAGCATCGAATTTTTTGATCACAATGAAACTAATACTTTTGCTGTAGCTTTTACATTACCGCTCGAGGATCAAAAGCGTGTTACGATTGTTGCATTTAGGGGCTCGGTAAACATTCAAAACTGGATAACTAACGTTCAAACAAGGCTGAAATCACTATCGGAAGATAGTGACAAAAAGGATAGATCAGCTTACAAACAACCAGGAAAGAAGGTGGAGGTTCATAGAGGATTTTTGAAGTCTTGGCGTAAAATCAAGGATCAGGTATTTGAATTCGTTGACAAAGAAGATCCCGACTCGATATTTCTTACAGGGCATAGTTTAGGCGGAGCCATAGCAGTTATAGCTGCTGTTGATTTTAGTACAAAATATAAGGATAAGTTAAGAGGTGTTTATACTTTTGGTCAACCAAGGGTGGGAAATTGGGCTTTTGCAAAGTACTTTAAGGAAAAATTAGAAGTTCCGATGTTTCGTTTCGTTAATAATAGCGACTTTGTACCTCGCATTCCAACCCTATTGGGGAAATTTAAGTATGCTCGTAATATTGGTAAGTGGTATTACTTTTCTGCTTTTGGAACACTATTATCAGAAGATGATAATAAGTTATGGTTTGTCCTCGTAAGAGATCGCATTATAGGTTCATACCAATTTCTCATAAATTTTGTTAGTGGCCAAAATATTCGAGAAAATATTCTAATTAGTAATCATGATATTTCCATGTACGTAAGACTTACTAAAGAGAACCTTGATAACATAGAATCTGAGGTAAAGTAATACCCATTGTTCGTTATCTCTTACTCAAGAAGTAAGAGTTATATCAAATCACTAAATGTTTGCTACACATAAGACATCGAGGATATCCCTCTTCTGTCACTCTCCGAATTCAAAGAGTACGAAATAAGGGAATTTATCCAGAAAGAGGCAGTGTTTGAAATTGATTGATGCTATTAATTAAGTTATGTAATCCTAGCAATAAAGAAGAATTGGGAAATATCTCTAGCCAGGGAAAAATGGCTCTTCTAGAGTAGCTATGATAATTTAATACAAAATAAGCCCTAAAAGCCTTGTGGAGTAAGATTTTTCGGAATTCAAAAAAGCAATTTTAATAAAAAACGCTTTTTATTTTGTTGAATTTCTTGTTATTCAAGAGGTTGGGCTAATTTCAACTATTCTCTTAGTATAATCAGTCTAGAAGAGCCGGAAAAATTAACCATAAAAGAAGGCTTGGTTTAATCAGAAGACGGACATTATTTAAGACATGCTTCCATCCTATTCGATGATTCCATTGTGGATGCGAAGTCCAATCAATATTGAGTTGAGAACCTTCAGAGTCAGTGAGACTAGAAGAGTTTAAAGACAGAAGATCTTTTAAGAAAAGCGATCGCGCTTTGGCAGATTTTGCGATCGCTATTAACTCTATAATACTACTTGAAACAAAAAAGTAGCATGAGTTACCGTACACATGATCTGGGAAGTTAGGAGATCCCTTACAGCACTTACACATAAATTCAATCCAAAGGTAGAGTGGGCATTGCCCACCCTACAATTATCTTTTGCATTTTTTCTTCCAATTGGTATAAAACCCTTATCTAGTCTTCTTTAGAAGACTTTTTCCATTAGCCAAAGATTTGAATCTCTGGTGGTTGTTGATACTGGTGCAAGATTTCAGTTAAACGATAATGCAACCCAACAATGGTTTGTAGGTGTTGGGTTTCGTTCCTCTACCCAACCTACATTTTAATATTTATCACTCGCGAAGCGACGACCGAATATCTCACCAATCCCTATTCCCTATTTTCGATCTCAACTATCGCGACTTTATCCCGCGCTAACTACTTACTGGGCTTTGAGAAGCATAACTCGTAATCCATTAAGTTGAATCTTCCAGGGGAGGGGACGATCTTTTAATTCCTCCCATTTGTCTTTAACAACTTCCGCTTGCAGATGATAATCTTCAGGATCATTAGCAGGTTGGTTTAACTTAACATATACAGTCATGCGGTGTTGGGTTTCGCTAATGGTAGCCAACCAACAAGGAAAAGTATTCGCCTCATCTTCTGTGTCGGAAAAGATTAGCTGATGGGCGCGAATACCTAGATATTCTAGAGATTGTGGGGCTGGTTCGACTACTTCTAAGATACAATCCCAATCGAGAGCCTTTACTTTCCCCTCTGATATAGCAACGGCGCGGGAAAAGTTTTTACAACCAGTTAATTGGGCTGTTCTAAAATTACGGGGATGCTCGAAAATATCTTGTTTTGTCCCATGGGCGATCGCATTTCCCCCATCTACTACTAACAGTTTAGGACATACCCGATAGGCTTCTTCTAGGTTATGGGTAATAAACAAAGTCACTCCCTGATAGTGAATCAGGTTATTTCTGAGCATTTTTTCTTGTTTATCCCGCAAATAAGTATCTAAAGCTGAAAAAGGCTCATCTAACAGCATTATCCCTGGTTCACTTGCTTTAGCTCTAGCTAATGCTACTCTTTGTTGCTGTCCTCCTGAAAGCTCCCCTGGATAGCGATCGCCCATTCCTGGTAAATCTACAGTGATTAATTGCTTTTCTACTTCCTGTTTAATATCCCGCTTCGATTTCCCTGAGCGCATCCCAAAGGCAATATTTTCTGCAATAGTTAGATGGGGAAACAGAGCATAATTTTGAAACAAAAAACCACAGGCGCGATCTTGTGGCGGTAAATTAATCCCTCGCTCCGAATCAAATAACACCTTCCCGTTTAAAACAATACGCCCTTTATCTGGAGTTTCCAAACCAGCAATACAGCGCAAAATCAAGCTTTTACCCGCACCAGAAGCCCCCAGTAACCCTAACGGTGTTTGATCTGTATGAAAAACAACATCTAATAAAAATCCTGGTAGCTGTTTTTGAATATCGACAATTAACTCGATTTTGGCTTGGGGTACAGGATAATCTAGGGATTTTTGGCGTTGTGCAGACATACCCCCCATAATAGTATTTCTCTTAACATCTGCTACTGATGACTGAGGCGGAGATTGAGGTTTAGCAGTAATGTTGGGAATTGGTATTAATGTCTGAATTTTTTGCCATAAAGCATTCCTACTCTGTTGTGATCGATTATTATTACCTTCTGTCCAATAATTAACTGCTGTAATTACTCCCAGAGAAATTGTCAGCATAACGATCACTAGGAATAAGGCTCGATCCATCGCCCCACCTTCAGACGCAAAGAAAATCGCGATGGGAATAGTCTCAGTTTTGCCAGGAATCGAACCAGCTAACATTAAAGTCGCGCCAAATTCGCCTAAAGCACGAGCAAAAGCCAGTAAAGTACCAGCAATTAACCCAGGTTTAGCTAAAGGCAACA
>JAAUYJ010004926.1_pt1 | contig 13888 bp, 18 predicted proteins | sample 7278031 | NCBI WGS metagenome assembly JAAUYJ01 (sample SAMN14350222, study PRJNA611818) | marine sediment metagenome | isolation source: surface marine sediment (1.8m) | place: French Polynesia: Moorea | collected 2018-08 | reverse complement strand
GAATTTCAAGGACATGGACGTGGCAAACGCGCGACTCAACGGCATCCTGGACAATTGGGGCAAAAATCTCACAGTGCTGCTCAGCGTGTTGGCATGCGAGGCCATCAATGTCGGGGCACACGTAGTGGTGGTAAGGAGAACTCCCTCATTAAAATCCTTTGGCACGTCGAATTGGGGAAGGAAGCAATAGTTGTATGAAATTTCGTTTGCTGACATTACTGCTTACAGTTTACGTCAGAGTTTCGCGCACCTACAATATGCAATGCAAGCCGAAAGCTATAGTTCGGCACGCTAGTAGCAGTCCACCAATATTTAACATCTTGCTTGATATTTAAGGGTTAGGTTTCGCGCAAGGTTTCACGAAGCGTTTATTTTAAATGAATGAGCGGCATTTATGCTACACGCCCTGAAACGGCTTCCCCACACATGGGAGGGGGTGCGAATTTTTTGTCATAGGGAGGGGTTTTTTTCCCAATAGGGAGGGGGGCAAATAATTTCTGCAGGGGAGGGGGTAAAAGGGGGGGGGAGTGCAAAATAGAGAGGAAAAAAGGCAAAGAGAGGGCTAAAAGTTGTGTTTTTGCTGCTACTTTTTATCTGAGACTGGTTCAAAGGAAAACCGTACTATTTCAAGGAAAAAAAATGTTTTCCAGAAGAAAATTATGAAAATATGAATATTTTTTATAGCATAGGGAGGAGGTAGCTTTGGAAATTATCAGTTTTTCTCTATTGCATGCCCTCTTAAAGGCCTCAGGGAGGGGGACTTACTAAAGAGAAAGTCAGCCTGATGGTATCCCCCCTGCATCCCCCCCCATTGCACATGTGTGGGCTTCCCCTTACAGCGTCTTCAGAAGAGATTGTGTCAAAGTTAAGTATGTGGCGCGCCAGATTGAAGTAGATGTCGCGCCAGATTAAAGCAGATGTCGCGCCAGATTAAAGTAGATGTCGCGCCAGATGTTCGTATGCGGCGCGCCTTCAGAAGAGATTGTACAACTCTTCCAACATGGTGCGCAGGGCCAGGAAGGCGAGGTCGAACCCGACGCTGGCTGGCTCGAAGTGTATTCCTTCCCTACCCTTCCTCTCGTCCTGGTACTTCTACAAAAGTGAGAATGGAATGAGTTTTCTTGCTTAAAAGCAAACGGGGCCGGCGCATACTATGACTTACCTTGATGTTCTTTGGTGAGTCGGCTTTGCCGTCTTTTAACTCTGCTAGTGCCCTCCGCTCAAAGACTTCCTGGATGAGATCCTCAGGCCTCACCGATCCATCCATTTCGTATCGTGCCCTTGCCTCGAACACCTCTTGGATTTTGTCCTCGGGTCTTGCCCTCCCATGAGATCTGGGGAACGATGACGCCAAAGACGAGCAGATTACGAGCAGCATCAGGACGCACATGCTCCTAATGTTTGACATTTTCGTTTGTCAAAGTTAAAGGTTGCGTCTGCAAAAGGTTACAGCAGGATAAAAGATGGAAAAGTAGATGGTGGTCTTAAGGTAAACAGCAGTATTCCCTCGTCAAGATATCTTCCTGCCGACTGGGCAACGACTGGGGGAGCAGCACGCTGCCCCTTGCCCCGATTGTACTGGGTTTTACCTGGATGCAGCAACTCCCGTTTGTACATAGGTGGGCGTGGGGTCGGCAGCTGAGAGGGGGTTCTGCCAATTTTTTGCTGTGATGGGAGCGGTTTTTTTAATTCCAGGGGGGGGCATGTACCGCCTTTCATAGAGGGAAAGGTAGGGTAATAAGGACCAAACTAGAAAAGGTTCGTGCCAGCCACAGTAAGGAGAACAAAAGTTATGCAATTTTCGGAACCCAAAAAATGTTCTATTTCCCTTTTCCCCCCTTGCTCACCAATGGTTTAAGACTTAAAGGAGCCGCCAGTTCCCCAACGTGGTAAACACGCCCCCCCCTGCTAGGAGGATTTTTATCTGCGGCGAAGCTGACAGAACAGGTAGTGGCCAGCGTCCTTATTGTTGTTGTTACTATTATTGTTGTTGTTGGTGTTGTTTCACACGGGGCAAGAAACGCGCGGGAAGTGCTTTTTTCGCCGGGTTGTCTAATAATTGTCCATTAAAGGGAAATGTGTGTCAAACCTTGTTTAATTTAAAATGCATCGGCTGTACATCGACTTTTCATCCCTCTTAAAGTTCTGCCCCGCCCTCAAAAGAGATCGTTAAGGAACTCTTCCAACATGGTGTGGAGGGCTACGATGGCGAACGGGAATAGGCCACTCTCGAACCCGACACCTGGTTTCTTCGGCGGGTCAACGTGGATCCCTTCAAACTTTCCCTCGTCCTGGTATTTCTGCAAAAGCGGACAAAGTAACATAAAAAAATACGTCGCATGGAGGGCCGGAACAAGCCTCCAATCACCTTGATGAGTGCCTTCCTCTCCGCTAGCCCGGGGATTGCCTCCAGCTCCTTGGCTAGGTCCTGCAGCATCTTCTTCGTCTCATCGCCGTTCCTGGGGGAGGGGACAGTCTTCTCCTTTGCCTCCCTCGTGAACCTGAGGAGGACGCCGGTGGGGGAGTAGCGTGGCGCCCCGGAAGTGTTGCTTAACATTATGATAGCAATGTAGAGGATGAAAGGAGCTTGCCTTGCCATTTTCTCTTTTACCTTCGAGAATGGTCGACTTGCAGCAGCTTCCGTCCGAACAGAGGATGGCGAGGGCAACTGTTGCCCCGATTGTACTGGGTTTTTACCTGGATGGTCGTCAATTCCAGGTATTTCTTCTTTTTTTCTGTCCAAAGTTTGTGGCCAACAGCGCGCAAAGGAATCAAATGGCTGTTGTTGAAAATTGCCTCGGAATGAATTATCGAAATTGACTTGGAAAGGACACTTACAGTAGCTTTTGGAAGAATGGCGCGCCAGTATCAAATCACTGGCGTGACAATATCAGTACAATGGCGCGCCAATTTAGGAACCTGGCGCGCCAATTCAGGACCCTGACGCGCCATTTCAGGTACCTGGCGGCGGGGGGGGGGGTTACAGTATTAAATAAAAATCATGTGAGAGGGGGCAGCACTTTTTTGGGCATCCCCCCCCCCATGCCCAAGTATGCTGGCGACCCAAGAAAAACAAACGTGTCTTCCGGTTTTTCCCTAGGTTCTCGCCGTCGACGCGGTCTCGGGCTTCAGGCTTCTGAAGGGGGCAGCCAGCATGCTTTCCCAGGGGGCAACCCTGAAGGCCTCGTTTGCTCACCAAGCCGCCTGCCTCTTCGTCATCAACGGGCCTGCAGGCACGCAGGAGCAGTACGAGGTAACCTGCGACCTCGTAGGCCTCTCGCTGCTGCAGCAGGTCATCTTCACCACCCTCATTGTGTGGTGCGTCGGAGTAATTGCCGTCTCCCTCCTCGTTGGCGCACTCAGACTTATCGCCGGCTGCAGCAGGTAATGGAAAAGGCTGCAGTTTCTAAACGGAAATCTCACCATAGGAATAACTATTTTCAGGAAAGCAAGGATCCTCCTCTTGGTAGCCTGCTACCAAGCCCTCGACTACGCCGATGCCGAACTGATTGTGTGCCACGGGGGGGGCGGAGGCATATCTGACGTTATGGTCCTTTTCCTGACGCAGGGGGAATTCGGCAAGCAGGCCTTTGACTTCCTGCTTCGCTCCGTCGTCGAGGTGAAGAAGGCCCAGACGAACCCAGCTTCGCTGTTCTCCCCTCAGCCCCCCCCGCCGACACCGCAGGAACAGGGGCTGCCACTTCTCGAGCAGCAACAGGAGGACGGCGAAGCAGAGGAGGAGGAGGAGGAGGAGGAGGAGGAGGAGGGCGCAATGGAGGATGTGGTCGAGGTGGAGGTGTCGGCCGAAGCGGAGGCTGCTGCCCCAGGCCCAGGCGAGGCTGCAGTGTAAAGTGTAAAAAAGGGCCAATGGGGGGAGCCTCTCCACTTGTAGGGCGGCGGGAAAATTACCGGGTTTCAATGTACCGTAATTTAAAAGTGTCGTTTGCCAGTGTAAAAATATCCGCCTTTTTTGCTTTTTTTGCTCGTCATGCCTTCATGGTCTCTAAATCCTCTCACTCTTTCTTTTTTCTTGGCCCACCCATAATGGCAATAACAGTCGCGCATTGGGGTTTAATTCCAAAAAATGTTTGTAGACTGTTTAATCCATCGGTTTTACATGTATTGTGTCAAAACAACGTAAATGTCCCAATAAATGGTAAATATGCTGCTACTGCATCCAAGCATAAAACGTGCCAACTTTACTTCCTCCGTCCGGCGCAGTTACCGCTATCGATTCCACCACTGAGCCTCCTCCATCTTCTGGTCTGCGTATTGTTCAACCAAATGTGTGTCCACTGTTTCCGGGGTGAGGGGATAGCAGTCTGCCATGCTCGTAACTGCTGCTCTGCGCGACACTGCGAATCGAACCTAAGCAGAGAAACCGTTGGGGCATGCATGAAAAGGTTTGCGCAAACTGTTTTTCGCAATACGACGACCCTTGTTCCGACTGTTGTTGTTGCTGCCGTACTGGTGGTCAAAGCATGAAATGTTAACTGCTGCCTACCATGAAAATTCTGACTACGACCTCGTGCATCAGGACATCTTGCACTTTCTCCATGGCTGCCGCTCCGTCCGTGTCCCCGGGCAGCAATTCACATATCTTTTTGAAGAGGTAGTCCTCGTTAGCTACTGTAATGTACACCTGGCGCTCTTGTCTGGGCACGTTGTCGTCGGGAAGGAGGGTTTCGTCTTCCATGAAACGCTAGTCGGAGCGAATTAACATGTGGTGTGGCGTGCAATGGTTGCGTTTCTTTTGTTCCTGTACGCCTTACCTGTAGTTCCTGTTTAAAGTGGCCCAGCCATGTGTCGATTTTGGCATGGTCCGCAAGGTGTTGGCGAAAAGTCTCACGGGTGGCTAGAAGTCGTTTCTGCAATCAAGCTAATTAAATGTACGACTGCTGAAGGGAACGGTAATATGATGGCAGCATGTAAAACTTACATTGTGTTTCCTACGCTGCCATCTAAATTTCTCCTTGCGCCTTTGATCTGTGCCCTCGCCCCCCCGTCCGTCGGCGAGGACCGGCTGGAGAGAGAGTTGTTTGTGGAAAAGGATCTGACCACGGTCTGGAAGTTACACATGTCATGAGAGTGGATGTATGTGGCTATCAAATTTTCCCCTTCCACGTACCTTCTTGGGATGGGCGGGCCACGACATCTTGTCGACGAGGAGGAGGAGGAGTGTTTGGTCGAGGGAAGCGTATGGCGATGTCGGGATCCATGTCCGGATCAGAAGCCCCCGGGGGCAGAAGTTGAAAAATAGGTCTATCCCCGAAAGAAAGGCTTTTCGTGTGTTCCTCCGCCGGATATTCCGACGCGGGCAATTGGTCCGCCGTTGGAGGGTGCACGAAAGGGGACAGCGTAGCGGGCTGCATTTCCTGAGAGCGCGGCGGTGCCTGTCTTGGAGGTGGGATTCGCAGGGGGGACCAACCACAAGAAAAACGTGAGATGGGCACACTTGGGTACCGGCTACCAGCGGAGCTGCGAGGAAGACTGGACTTTTGTGCCTGGTGCGCTTTTGAAAAGTTGTCCATTTTTCCGTAAAGGAGCCTCCCTCTCAGTGTGTGCACCGCGGCGCCTCTGTGTTGACTGAGGCAGCCGTGTGCAAGACTGATTTTTTTCTTCCCCCCCCCCTATTGAACAGCATGCAGAGGCAGGGGTCTGAATGACCAAGTGGTGGGATGGCTGGAGGTGACCTCTGCCTGCAATCTGCCCATTCCCTTTGTAGCCACATTCCCTTTCCTGAAAGCGACCAGGGGGAAGACCCAATGCATTCTTGTTTCCCGCCGCCTTTCATTTGTGAGATGCGTGTTTCCCCTCTTGTCTTAATGGGAAGGAGGCAAATGGTGTACAGTTGGGCAAGAAGGGGGGGGGGGACGCCCGCACATTCATCAATTTCGTTTCCATGGAGGCGGATCGCCGTGCGGTAACTGCACAAATGGAAAGGAGGATCATTAATGCAAGCGCGCTGAATCTAACTTGCCATTAATCCGAATCGCCGCTGCCAATGGAAATTGCATTTTCCCTCCTCTCCTCTTCCCTTCCCAATTGATTAGCGACGGAGAATGAACAACAACTGGCGAGGTGGGAGTGCAGTCGAAAGGAAGGGGGGGGGGGAAAGAGGGGGAGGACTTCTGGTTCCTGGCACGGTTCTTCAGTGTGTGTGCAACTCCTGCACAGCACACATATCTACTGTCCCGCAATTTGTCGAACGAACGAACGAGGAAGAGCTTGCTACTCGGTGAGTCTGGTATACTTTCCCTGGTTCCTTGTGAACTTTTTTAAATGCAATACTTTGGCGCGCCATTAACAGTACTTGGGCGCGCCGACAAAAAAGTTTGGCACGTCAAACATGGCAGTCTGGCGAGTAATACATGAACCTTAAATGACCTGTGTTTTTTGTTTTGGGTAAAGCAGCAATGGCAATGCGGAGAAATGGTTTGAAAAAAACTCCTCCATTTTTTTTGACAGACTCGCCGTGGTATGAGTAATTGGTGGCACAACGTCGACATTTTTGGGACAAGAAAAAGCAAATTCTGGTCGGCGCGACAGGTTTTAAAAATTGGCACGACAGGATCTAAAACACGGCGCGCCAGGGTGTTTCTAATTGCGCGCCGCCAACAAAAATTTGGTGAGCCCATAATGGAGTGTTGAGGGCACACATGGGCGGGGGGGGTGTGTGTGTGGAAGGGGTGGGAGGGCTTCCCCCCCGTCTGAGGTTGAAAAACCAACCCCCAATCTTATGCTTCCCCCCTTCTCATTTAAAAGAATCAGGCTTTTCTGAACCAAGTTAGACTTATAAAGCGACAAGAAGTAGGGGGAAAAAACCGCAATTTTTTTTGTTTGGTACTCCAATGTGGGGAACATTTTCTTTTGTCCGTTTCCCCTCTAGTAGACCCCAAATTCAAATATTACCCCTCCCCCCGAGCCAATTTTGGGGGTGTGTGTGTACTTAACTTTTTAAGGCAATCCTCCTTTCCCCCCCCAAAAAAAAAAGGAAAGGTAAATATTTATCGGCGCGATAGGATCTATAAAACGGCGCGACATGATCTAAAATATAGCACGACAGGATCTATAACACGGCGCGCAAGGTTGTTTAGAATGGCGCGCCGGCAATAAAAAGGGGGCTAGCAAGCGATCTTAAAGGAGGACCCTTTGGTAGTGAGTAGCGAGGGGAAAAAGTAAACGCCGCTGAACCCCCATGGGCGGTTGTTTGGCTAATCACTTGACCTTTTCTTTTGCTAGCAGTGGAATCGCCATGGGGGATACCCCGCCCTTGGAACGCGACCCGGGGGCGAAGGAGGATGAGAAGGGATGCCAAGGCCGCAGGAGGTCACCAAGGTTGTCGAAGCTGTCTATAAAGGGATCTTTGACGCCTCTTTGGGCGCGGATGGGAGCCAAAGTCTTGTCCCCACCGCAAAGGGAAGAAAGAGCCCCGGCTAAGGCCCCTTCTCCCGCAGCCACCGAGCAAGTCATTGCTCAGCCTAAAGAAGAGTGCGAAATCAAAGAGGAAATCAAAGAGGAAGTAAAGATCGAGGACGAAGTAGACGTGAAGGAAGAAGAACTGCAGGAGCCTCCCAGCGAAGAGCCCATGTGGTATATCCATTCAGTGGTGGGAAACGCGCACGAAATCTTCCATGGTGGCAAGGTAAGGAAAGGGACCCCCCCCCTCCCCCTAAATTGTGTTCTTAGTGGCTCTTTCTTTGGAATTTGCGACCACGTTTGGTAGTGGAATGCTATTCCAACACGGTTCCACAAAAATACTGGCGGTTTAGTAGCAAGCTCTGGTTGGTGTTTTTTTAAGTACTTATTTAGTGTTTTTCTCTATATTCGCAGGCGCCACAGCAAGCTGCGCCACGGCCCAACTTGTCATTCAGTGATGACGGCGACGACACCCTCGGGGGAGGGGGACGTGTGGTGTTCAGCGATGAAGACTTGGAGAGCGCGGCGTCTTCCAGCGTGAAGAGCTGGGGCAGCGAGAGGGACTACCTGTTGCAAGAAGTGCTGCCCGGCGCAGACTCGGGGCTGCCAAAGGTGAGTTGGGGAGGGGGCTAATTTCCTACTGGCCTGCGTAACCCTATGAGCACTCTCCACGCACAGATTAAGATGGAGACGGACGAGGGGGAGGCGGCCGAGGAGGAGGAGGAGGAGCCAATGGACACGAGCGAAGAAGGGGCGCAGCAAGAGTTGCCCCTGGCTGTCAGCCCTGTTCCTGAGGATTTGGAACGAATCATAAGGTCCAGGAAGGCCAGAAGCGCTGACAGGATCCGGGGAGGGGGAGGAGGAACTCCAGCGCCCGACGATGACGATGACTTTGTGGAGGGTTCACTGAGGAAGAGCAAGCGAAGCATCAAGAAAACGTTGAAGGCAGTGGAAGAAAGCAAGAGAAAGATTGAAGAACTGAAGAAGGCCAAGGGGGCTGCAGACGGGAAAGGCAGCGCATTACGCAGCCCCTCAGCACGAGCAAGGAGACAGCTTTTGCCAGGCGGCAAGGACGAAAGCGGAAAAGTTGAGCCTCAGAAGAAGGTGACCTTTTCGAAGGACGCGAAGGGGAGCAAGAAAGTCAGCAAGAAGGCAAGCGCCGCGGGAGATCGAAAATACCAGGAGTGGCTTACAAGCGCCCAAGAGGACCGACTAACATTGGTGATAAAGAGTGTGGACGTACGTACATCAAAGGCAAAAACTAACGGCAGCATAAAGAAGCTCAACAACATGCTGGCCGATCTGTGTGGCTTCAACAGGCCAGAGTTGGAGGAGAGTGTACCTGGAGACGCCATCAGGAAGAACGCTGCTGCTAAATTGACGGGAATGCTGCGCAGGATGGGCAAGGAAGGCGTCATCCCAGCACCCAAGGCCGACCCTGAAGCGTAAGAACCGCTCCTCGATTACTGCTGCCGTTGTTGCAAACTTTTTATGTATTTTTTTAATTTTTGGCAGGGTTCGCAGCTGGCGCAAGAAGTACGAGGACCGCCCCACTGACAGCGCCTTTGATTACCAACTAGGCCCATTCTCGTCCCTGAAGACGCACCCGTACCGGTATACGGTTGGAGAGTGCGCTATCGACTCCACACTCGCCCAGGGGGAGTACGACGGCGACATCAAGGTTACCAACCAATATCTTCGGCTGTTGTAAGTAACCCTTTGTAGTGCGAGGGGAAATTCTTTATTTCTTTGAGCCGCAAGAAATATTTCGTGGCAATTGCAAAGGTGCTGTATACTGCGCGCACAAGGCGTGACACAATCATGTAGATAGCGCGCCAGTAACACGCACGCAGCGCGCCGGACTAGTAAAAGTGTCGGCGGCTTGCCTTAAATTATCTCTTTCTCTGCAGGATCGCACAGAACATCGCCGTCGACGGACCCCCAGAAATCATTCCTGGCATGCGGGCACACTACTCCTCAGAGGACTGGGAGGACCTGACGCACCAGCTTGTGGACGAGGCCTTCTTCCCACGTTCTTTCCTAAGTGTAAGTGTGCTCTGATTCCTATAGGTCGATAGGTTGACTCACCCAAAGTCACTTGACCCCCTTTTGACGCTGTTGTGGCCATAGAAGAATTAACAGGGGCGCACCCCTCCAAGATGTGGGGACACTGGGACAATTCGAGGTCTTTTTTTGTGGATCTTGCAGCCTTATTATATGGCGCGCCATCTACGCCATTTTGACGCGCCAGGATACTACTAATGCCGTGCCAACTAATTTTTCATTTTTGCAGCCCTAAAATTTGGCGCGCCATTAACGCCATATTGGCGCGCCATTTACGTGATATTGGCGCGCCAGGATACTAATAATGTCGCGCCATCTAAGGTTTTTTTTGGGTCTTGCAGCCCTACAATTTGGCGCGCCATTTACGCGATATTGGCGCGTCATTTATGTGATTTGGGCGTGCTATCTAAGTTTTTTTTAGATCTTGCGCAATTGCATATTTTTTTTGTCCCCTGGTGCGTCGGGTTTTTTTGGCGGCGACCGCGCATATGTTTTCGTGCCTATCCAACCGTGTAAAAATCTTCTTTACCTTACCCACAGTCTGCCCATCTTTACGCTCTTGCCCGCGCTACTTCCGACACCGTCGTCGTCGTGGCGCCCGCCACCACCAACGGAGTCGCAGCCGATAGGGAGTCCATGGCGGCCAACACCTTCCTGGTAGATTATGCCCATGGCGGAGGAGCAATGAGCAAGGAGGCAATGGCAGAGCTGGAGAAAAATGCTACTTCGTCCTGTAAGTAGCAAGGGGAATGTCTGTCAAACAAATAATAATCCTTTAAACCGGTTGCAGTTCCCGAAGATGACCACAAGCTACTGATCTACGTCGCGTCGGATCCACTGCAAGCAATAACCAAAGAGGAGCTGGAGAAAAAGCAGGAGTTCCAAGAAACTGCTACTGTGTTGTACCAGGGCAGAATGGAGATCTGGAAGAAAGGGGGGAAGAAAGGCCCCGAGCCGGAATGCGATGTGTGGCCTCTGAACAGAACGGAACCTCTGGGGGACCTCACAGAAAAGCATACCCGCCTTTCCAACATCGTTGCTGACCACTTTGTTCCCGGAAGTAAGTTCCCTTGCGCCTCCTTTCTTTGTCGTTTAGAGCCAAAAAAAATTAACGGGGCATTACTTTTCCCAGGATTCTGCGTCCCGCAACGAGACGACGACCTCGTCATCGCACAGGCCGAGCAGCCCGTCCAGGAGGCAGACCTCGAAGTGTACGGGTGGTTCCAGACCTGGGCCACGAGAAATGTGAGGGCTCCTTGGGTGCTGCAACGGTGGGGTTGATGTTGCTGCAATAGCTTGGAGGGTTTCCTTTGATTGATTGCAGGGAATAAAGAGGGGAAGAGAGAAGGGTTATCCGCAAGCACGGTTCCACGTAAATTGCAGTTTTTTCTCGGGAAAACCAGGAATGAATAATGTACGAAGGTAACCTGAACTGCGGAAAAAAAGTTGCGGAAGTCTCGACACCAAATGGTGAAAGCCGAGACAGTTGCGCATGTACAAACCCGTAAAGGCACATAATAAAACAAAAAGTGGTTGCACACGTCGCTCTCGTATTTGACTGTGTCAATAGTCTATTTAGTTTATGTGGAAAATTGACGCGAGTTTCCTTCCCCTCAACCAACAGGGTTTCACGACGGATTGCACCCTGCCCACCGGGGAAAAGGTTTTGAGGTTTACGCCGTACTACAAAAAAGAGTTAGACCTGTTCGTCAAGGGGCAGGTCAGGGAAAGCCTGAAGCAAATCGAACTGGCTGGTTTCACGGGTATCCGACAGGAAGTCATAGACTGGGTAAGTCGGAAGTGCATTTTTTTCCCCTTTTAATGCGAAATGCAATAAGTACTTGTTTAAAAGCAGTTGCCCAACAGAAATCGTATAAAGCCAGTATGAACTTAATGTACAAGCAGATCCTTACCCCGCAGAACACTGTCAAGCGTTTCAGCAGGGTGGCAGCCAACGAAGCCTTCGAGGATGCGTATGCACTGACTGGGTAAGGCGGCCTCGAGTTTTTCTTGAAAAGTTCCGAGAGTCTAAGGTGCTGCTGCGTTTTTCTCTCTCATATCACAGTTTCCTACGCGATATCTGCGATACTGCCGGAGTTGTAGGGTCGGGATCGCTGCGGTTTCCAACCGTACGAGAAAATGTACGACGCATCTTCTGCGCCATTGCCAAAAACACAGGTCAAGCACTTGTTTGAACACGCTGCCATGGAGCAAAAGTAATTATCTTTCGTGTCTTGCAGAAAAGGAGTTCACTCAGTATCAGAAGGCAACATTCAGAGGCAAGGGACAACGCGAGGCCGACAACGTAGTCGTGAGTTTCGAACCCTAATGTGTTGTAGCAGCCACGTACTTAAGAAACCCTTATTAATCGCAGTCCTACGTAATGGGTGCTGAGTTTCCAACGAGATGCCCACTCTACACTGAGCGCAATGGCCTATCAGCCTACACCTCCTTTCTGGCGGGCAAGGGACTGGAGGTCAGTAAAAAGAGGGGGAGATGCATGAGGCAACAAGTGTCCCTGAACAGTTCAAAAGGTTTTACTTCCTTATTGCAGAAAAGCTACAGGCACGTCTTGATGGCTCAAAGCCGTGCTGTGTTGGCACACTTCTCAGACGAGGTGAGGAAATTTTTGCGAGCGAGGCGATGCGTGGTTTGTCTTATCCCCGCTTATTTTTTTTCGACAGCAGGCGCAGGAGTTCTACAGGCGGCAGAGGGAGGGAACCCTTCGGTCTTCTCCGCACGCACTCGATGAGGGGGAGGTCGCCAACTTCGCTGCAGAGGAAAAGGTCTTGTACAACCTGATCGTGCCGGGCGCAGGAGTTGGTGAGTCCAATGCGTGCAGGACATTTTTTTACTTTTGCTCATGGAATTAAACTCTTCCTTGCAGAGTACCCCACCCTCGCACTCGTGTCCAAAGGGCTGGAAGAAAATGTTGTCGTTGCGCACTTGGCAGGAGGAGAAGGTGAGCAAAGGTTAAGGCCGGGATAGGACCTTTTGATGGCGGACTTCTGTGACGGGGAAAAATTTACTTGTTGCAAAGTACACTTCTATTTGGGCTCTTTTTTGGGGGGAGCGATGGAAAAATGCGGCCGCACTGCACTTGTACTTTGCTCAAAAGCCATTGTTATAGGCCATCTAAAGTGCTTTCACGTCTCCCCTCTTTTTTTCTCCATAGGAACAAAGATACCATTGTCGGGCCACATTGTGAGGTGTCAAAGCTACGCAAATTTCGTTAAGGTGGACACGAAGGAGTCGTGGAAGAGGTTCTCTCCGGCGTTATACATGGCCGTCGGCCCCTCTCAAATTAATATCAATGACTCCAGCAGCAAAACAAGGTGAGTAGCAAAGTTCAGAAACACGCAACGTAGTGTTCGGCTGGCATCTTTGGAGTACTGTTGTAGGATGGACCACGTCGCTTTTTTGGCTCCACAAGGCGAGGGCACACGCCACGGCGAATTCTTCAGACGTAACATGGTGCGGCAGCACGATAGGCTCCCACACCATCAAAACTACAGACCGACCCCCTTCATGCAGGTGAGAGAGCTGGAGTGAAAGGGCCGCTTAGTAAATAAAAGGGGAATTTTTCATGCCGTGATATGACGGATATGGGCATGCCAATTCAAAAGCAGGAGAATCCAGACGACATTTTGTCGTGCAAGAAAGTAGATTTTTTTGTAAGCACGTTGCAATCATGAGATTGCCGCACCAATAGCGCAAAACTCTGTTGATCTTCAGTGAAACTGTACTTGTATCCTTAACCTTGTTCCAGGCAGGGACGATGCGCACGCTGGAGCGTAAGGTGGAGAACCTCGACAAGACGGACTGGCCCTCCAACAATTTGGAAACGACCGAACAGGCTTTCGCCAGGTACTGCGATCCTGGTCTGGTGCAAGGGCTCGTGAAGCAATCCCTCCTGAACAAGGGCGCTGCTCTAGCACCATCGTACCAGGTGCGTAGGGATGTGAACATATGTGAGGAGGAGCTACCTGGGGGCCACGAGGACTGGAGCCTAAGGCACAGTGGCAGCGAACTTCCGCCCCCTGCGGCCGCGAGCACTCCAAAGGTGGCCGAGGAGGAGCCGAAGGCCCCGGAGGAGAAGGAGGACGAGGAGGAGGAGGCGCCCGGCAAGTCTGAAGCAGGAGGGGAGGGCGGAGCAGACGCGTCCCCTGCGGCCGCGAGCCCACCAAAAGCGGCCGAGGAGGAGCCGAAGTCGCCGGAGGAGAAGGGGGAGGAGAAGAGGGAGGAGAAGAAGGAGGAGGAGGCGGCCGGCGAGTCCGAAGCGGGAGGGGAGGGAGGAGCCGACGCGCCCCCTGCGGCCGCGAGCCCAACAAAGGCGGCTGAGGAGGAGCCGAAGACCCCAGAAGGGGAGGAGGAACTTAACGTGTCTGGCCAGGCCAGAGAAGAG
>JAAUYJ010079392.1_pt1 | contig 13898 bp, 15 predicted proteins | sample 7278031 | NCBI WGS metagenome assembly JAAUYJ01 (sample SAMN14350222, study PRJNA611818) | marine sediment metagenome | isolation source: surface marine sediment (1.8m) | place: French Polynesia: Moorea | collected 2018-08 | reverse complement strand
TCATGGCCTTCACTATACTGTATAGCTCTTTAGGATCCACCACATAAAAACGAGGAGCTCAACAGAACGTACCTCATCTGAATTTTATACTTATATAAAATCATATTCAAAACATTTTTAATTATTTCAAACCTTTGCATATTGGTAAGCTTGTGACTTTTTATATCATGACTGCTCAAAAAGAGTTTTTGACACACTGCCAGTAGATGCATAATTTTTGACAAACTGCCAGCTGTGACAATTATTTTTTTGACACATTGCCAGTGAATGTAGATTTTTCATTTTTGACAAACTGCCAGCTCCAGAACATTTCTATTATTTTTGACAAACTGCATGCGACTCGTCCCATCACCATTTCCTCCTCCCCCCGCCGCGGGGGACGAAAGAGGGAGAAGAAAAGACAGCGCCTCTTCTTCTTTCTACTCCACGTCATATTTCGCCTGAAGTTACTTTTCCCCGGGTGAAATTTGCCAAAATATGCCAGTTGGGGATGGGAGTAGTCACAATGAAACGCGAAATTATAGCTTCACGAAGCTCACTGCTATGACTGTAAAAAATACCGGATAATTTGACGAGAAGCCCAACTCTCTCTCTTCTTTTTGAGGCCGCCCCGTTGGGTTGTCGGTTTAGAGAGTTGGATAGTGAGGGGGGAAGGGGGCGGTGTACGACTTGGCCCCGAGGCGATTCAGCTCTCTCTCCCTTCCTACCCCGGGTCGACGGATCTGAAAAGGGAAAAAGGGGGAGGCAAGTCCTCTCCCCCCCTTCCCACACTGCAAAAAAGGGATGAGGGGGACGAAAGAGAAAAGTGGCTGAAAAATCGACTAACTTTTCCAACCCACCCTTCTCTTTCCTCAACAACTCCCATGAAAAATTGCCCGCCCATCTCCCCTTTCTCCCGAGAGTGGCATAATTGTGGGCTCCGCTTTCTTCATGGCCTATTCGCCTACCCAAAAGCTCCTCCTCTCGGATTTATGGGCCATGCAAGATTCTCTTCTCTTCCATGGGAAAGAAAACGGGTTCGCCCTCAAGTCGAGTGGAAGCGAATGGAGGGGGAAGAAAAAAGTTTTAGCATTTCCGCGTGGCAACGTGATCAATCAGTCGGGGGAGGGTTTTTCTTTCAGCATTTTCCTTCCGTATTTTTTGCCAATGCCTTTTAGTAGGTGCATCTCTGTTCAATCACTCTGACTTCATTGATGCACCCTTGTACCTTTCCCGGGGTTCTTTCGGGCATTTTCCTTCTCTCTCCCTCGGCTGAAGCTACTAATTGCCAAGCCATCAAAACGCGGCGGCAGCTACAGCCGAGGGAGGGAAGGCGGGAGAGAGGTGCACAGCTCTGCCAGGGATCGAGGGGGAGAGAGCTGAATTTGCTTACAGAAGGGGGAGGGGGAGGAGAAGGAGGCTAATTTAATTAAATCTCTCCTTGCCCTCCCTCCTCTTCCCTTTCCGGCCTCTTGAGAATGGGGGAGTCAGGCGATGCCTTCCCGTTCGTTCACTCCCCGCCAGCCAAGGCGCCGCCGACACCTCTTGGGCAGACGACGTCAGAGATTCAGTACTTTTTAGTGGTATACCACCTTCTCCCCGTTTCCTTGGCCAATTGTTTAACTTTCCTCAGTGGTCGATCGTATGACAATTTTTTTAAAGTAAATACAAAGGGAAAGCATGCCTGGTGAATCCCGTTCCTTGTTGTCTCCTCAACTTTGCATCCTTGCTTTCGGTCTGGCTTTTCTCCTCCTTTTCCCCACAACCAAGACGAGCGATGATGTCGGGACGAATTTATGCAAACCTCCGAGGAAAAGGGTACCTCCGGGGAACCCGAACCTCGGCCTTGGATGTTAACTTTCCAACTTTTGCGTATTCCAGTGTGCAAGGCCCTCGACGGCGGCGTGATGGCCCTGTTCGGCCCCAGGAGCGGAACAACCTCTGCTCACGTGCAGTCGATCTGCGACTCGCTGGAGATACCGCACGTGGAGACGAGGTGGGCCTAAAATGAATGTTTTTTAATTGTATAGTAAGAGTTTCGTTTCCTCTTCCCCAGGTGGGACTACCGCCTTGATCGTCAGCACTTCTCCCTGAACCTGTACCCTCACCCGCAGGCCCTGGGCCAGGCCTTCGCCGACCTCATAGTGGCCCTGGACTGGAAGTCGGCCGTGGTGCTCTACGAGAGGGGCGAGGGCCTGGTGCGGCTGCAGGAGGTCCTCAAGCTCAACCCCAAGAAGAAGGAGATCGACATACAGATCCGACAGCTGGAGCCGGGACCTGGAAACGACTACAGGTGAAGAGGCTTTTCTCACCCTACGAGAAAAGAAAGCAAGAAAGAGGGCAATGATGGTGCCGAAAATGCTTGTTTTTCGCACTTTCTCCAATCAGCCTAAGCGAAAAAGGCGTTCTCCCGAAAAAGAAGTCATCAGCAATGGCGATAATGGTTTCTTTCTCTCTCTCCTTCGTTCGCATGCATGATGTTCCGCTTCACGCCCCGGTGGCGGTTTGGCGGAGGAGGGGGAGGAGGGATCATCTTCCCCTCTAATGTCTTACTCGATCCCTTCCCTTCCCTGTTTTCTCTAGGCCGCTGCTGAAGGACATCAAGACGTTGGGCGAGACCCACCTCATCCTGGACTGCGAGACGGAGAACATTCACGAGATACTCAAGCAGGCGCAGCAGGTCGGCCTCCTCACCGCCTACTACAGCTGGGTCATCACCAGCTTAGACCTACAGGTATGTCAATTCCGAAAGCTGCACACCAATTCGCACATATTATTCACCTTTGAAAAAAGATGGTGGAGATGGAGGAATTCAAGCACGGCGGCACCAACATAACGGCGTACAGGATGGTGGACCCGCAGCACGAGACCGTCCAGAAGGTGAGAGGAAAACAAGAATCATATCTGATCGAAACGACTAAAACTTGTTTCTGTCTTAGGTTGTGGACGACTGGATCCGCAGGGAGGCGAGGATGGGCCGTCGGATGATCGGGAAGCAGACCATGCGCGGTGACGTCATAAAGGTAGGCAGTGGAATGGGAGATTCCTTGTTTCGGCATTTTCCTCTCTTCCCGCTCCGGCCGTGCCTCCACCACCCACAACCCACTTATCCTCCATCCCCCTCCTCACATCACCATATCATCTAACTGTCTGTGTCTGGTACATAGCAGAGCTCGAGTTTTTCTATCAAAACACCACAGCCAACTTTGCCGGGGGGAGAAAGAGGGAGGGGTGGAGGGGCAGGGAGGAAAATCATTTGAATTTCTGATGATGGGCTGATGGGAGCGTCCTCGTGCGATCCCTCCCTCCCCCTCCTTCTCCCTCCACCCGAAAAAAGTTGGCGATTAAAAAGGATCAGTGTGCTAGCGCTCAAAAACAAAAAGCCGTACTTCCCTATCTCTTTCCATTGTTTCATAATCGAGTCTTTTGTCTTTCAAGCTAAAAGCGAGATTTGCTGCGTCCTAAACACATAAAAGAACTTTTTTACCATTGGAGGTTTTTCATTTTCTCACTAAATTCGTGTGCTTTTCCTATATATCGTGGCCCCCCAATTTGACGAAAGAGGCAGATTTCCTTTCCCAGCCCAACATTTATCAGTCCAGACACATCATTCTCATTCTTCATATTTCTCAATTTTGAGTGTGGACCTCCTCCTCCTCTTTCCCCCTCATATCGTGACTGTTGATCGCCCAGAAAAGCCAAGCACGGAAGCAATGGAAAACGAGAAGAACTTAAAATCCTTTTCGATTTTTTGTGCTGCTGCTCTTCTTGTGATGAGTGGTGTGGTAATGAATAGGAGAGAGAGACTTGCTAAGTACTTTTTTCCCCTCGGAGACCCTTTTTTCCAGCTTTCTATTTTATCTACGTGTGCCCTAACTATGTTCGAGAAAAAATGAGTGCAAGGACGCAGAATTCCATATGATACATAACCAGAAAAGGAAAAACTTTAGAATGACGAGTATAAATGTCCATTATCGTATTTTTTCCTTCCTCCTTCTCTCTCTTTCTCACTCGCTCGAATCCTCTCTCTCTCACTTGCAACTACTCCATCCAGCCAAACAGCACCATAAACCCCTATGTCCTGAGGGTAAGTACACATATGCGAGAGCATGAACGGATACAAGACAAGACGACGCAGCAGCCGATGATGACAGTGAACGCTTTTGTACTGTAGAACTTCTCAGAACATACCTTGTAATCCCTCCCCCCGACAATAAATCTCTTTTCCTTTCCTCCCTTCCTCGTACGCTTCGATTCCCCCTTTGTCCTAATGCGCTCTCTGTTGTGTCGTGTCGTGGCACCACTGCAGCATGATGCTCTATAAAGTCTTTTTTAAAAGCGCTGACACAATACTGCAGCCTGCATCGAAACACTCTGACTCCTCCAAAGCCTTGCTTTCTATTCCCCGTACTCTCCATGGGCTCTTCTCTTTTGAAACTTTCAAAAAGGCCCTCGAACACTTTGGCGACATGTCGATATGTTGTTGATATAATATTAAAACAAGGTTAATTATGTTCATGCCATACCATATGCCTATTCCCCCGTGTAGACTGACACCGCGTTGACATACGACGCCGTCCAGCTTCTGGCAAAGGCGCTGACGGAGCTGGACGCCAGTCAGGTCGTGGACAGGTGAGGAGACAACGACTTGCTTCACATTTTTTGCTTACAAAAACACTCTCCCCCTCTTCCAGACCCGCCGGGATCGGTTGCGGCAACACCAAGCACACCTGGCAGCACGGAAACTCGCTCATAAACTACATGAAGATGGTGAGCTAGGGGATAAAAGAGGGAGGAGCGTGGATGATTCACTCTCAATGATCGCCCGAGCATGTTTTATTACCCCAAATTATGTGGGAAAAAGGTTGTGCAACTGAAGGTTTTCCCCTGGAAAGAAGTCGTACGATTATTACAAGAATTGAACGACCTTGGGTTTGGACCCTTGCTTGCCTTTGTATGAAATCTTTTTGATGTGAGGAATGTTACATCAATATGCTATTTCATCCGACTTGTGTACCTTGGTCAACTTTGTATAACTTTAGGCTGTATCAACAGTACTATTGGGTCTTTCATCATATTAAACTTTCCAAAGTCCTGGCCAATACCAGGGTCTGACGGCTCCCCATTTCATTTATCACTTAGCTAATGGAAAAGGGGCCTTTCGGCTCAAAAGTACCTTTCGAAAACAAAGCAAATAATTGTCCAGATTGAGATGGATGGCCTGACGGGTCGCATCGCGTTCGACTCCCGCGGCTTCCGCTCCGACTTCAGCCTGGACATTGTGGAGCTCAAGAACGGCGGCCTGAACAAGGTGGGCGTGTGGAACAGGGGCGCCGCCGCCAACTTCACCAGGAACTTCACCGAGACGTTCACTGACATCATACAGAGCCTCCACAACACCACGCTCGTCGTCACCACCATTATGGTGATGCGAGAACTCGTTGTTTCCATTTCGAACTTGACTCATTTCCCGCACTTTTTTTAGGCTGAGCCCTATGCGATGTACGCTGAGAACTCCGAGGCCCTGACGGGCAACGCCAGGTTTGAAGGATACAGCATCGACCTCATACAGCACATCTCAGAAATCTTAGGTACTGTTCCGGAATTGAGGGAAATGGGCGGAAAGATCTTATTTTATACTGGCTTTGTCCTCAGGTTTCAACTACACCATCCGCCTGGTTGCCGACCACTCTCACGGAAGCTACAACAAACAGACCAAGAAGTGGAACGGCATGATTGGAGAACTGCTGGCGGGGGTGAGTCCGTCTCGAGTTCAGATCGGAAGAGGAAAAGAAGGAGGATGCTACAGCCTTTGTCCTTTGACGAAAAGGGAAAGAGGCTCAATTTCCCCCCTTTCCTTTGTCCCATTACCAGGCACGAAATTTCTCCTTTTTTCTTCCCCCTTTAAAGATGGGCAAAATGCCGCATCGCAGCATCCTATCTTGCCTCCGGTTTCAGCCTTGGTCGTATCGTCTCTGTACCGTAGGGCAAAAGGGGGATTTTTTGCTGGCAAAATAACCTAGTCTGCGATGCGACGAAGCGGGTGCCTCTGTGATAGATACTTTTATACAGTTAAGTTATTGCTTTCTATGCAACCTGCGTACATGCCAGGTGATGTAACTCTCTTGTGTGCACTTCAATTTGAATTTCAATCACCTTATTAATACGACATTCTACGCAGCAGCAAAGTTGTGTGATCATTCGAAAATAATATCTTTTTTCTTTGTTTCCTTCTCTACAGGAGGCCGACCTGGCCGTGGCAGACCTGACCATCACCTACGAGAGGGAGAAGGGCGTCGACTTCACAATGCCATTCATGAACCTAGGTGAGAACGAGAGAGAAAAAGTACTTTCCAAACTCAACTTCAGATAATTCCGTTGTAAGACGAGCAGTACAATAGGTCCGCGCGTAATCTTGTGCGCAACAGTCAAATCTCTTCCTCCCTCTCCTTCAGTCCTCGAGGGCAGTGCAAACACGTCTTTTCTGTCTCCCTCCCCCCTGCCTGAACAGAGTGTATAGCTTCTTTCTCTCCCCTTTACTTCCACTTCTATGCCCTTCCTCCTCCTCCTCTTCGCCACTCAGAATATGGAAAGTTAGTTGCGTAACGGCCTTGGGGCGGCCGCGGTCTTCTTCTTCTGTCTGTTTCGAGTGGCGCTTCTTCCAACGCCAGTTTCTTCCCCTCCGACTTTTGTTGGCCGCTTTCTTCTTCTTGCGCGATGCCTCCCGCCACAAGAGGAGGAGGAGAGCACTCTTTGTCTTCTCCGGAGCTAGAAAGGGATAAAAACGCTTAATGACGTTTCCCTCCTCCTCCTCCAAAACGAAGCAAAACGAAAACGACGGAGGGGAGGGGAAAAGGGACGGGGAGGGAAAAAATCCCTAAAAGTCGTTTGACTTTCTTTCCGAGGTAGTAGTTGTTGCCGTGCAATTTCTCCCTCTCCGTCCTCTTCAGGGCCGAAGCAATTTGGAAGCTACGCACACAGCTGCAAATGGGAGTTTCGAAATCAGGAGTGGGGGGAGAAAAAGAGAGCTGTACATACGTACGGCACTGTTGGAGGGGTGGGAAAGGGTGGCGGTGCCATTTGGAGAAACCCTTCTTATGCAAGTGCCAGACCACTGTCCTGATAAGGCTCGGCGGCCCACTCCAACTGGTGCAGGTGTTAATTTCCACTTGGATGTGCAGAAGGGCGGAGGGATAAGGGGCACCGAAAATTATGGTGCATCGCGATCGCCTGTACGGGCTCGTACAGAGGCTGAAAACGGATATCGGCCCCTTTTGTTTCCAAGGGCGTCGGTCGGGCAGAAATCGTACGAAAGGAATCGACGTTGGCGACCCCAAAGTCCGTCCGGCTCTGTTAATAACGCAGAGAAACGGAAAGTGGCAGTGTGTGTGCAGTATACAGTACGTACTTGCGGCGGCAATCAAGCGCGATATACGCAAATAGAGCTCCGCGCAATATTACCAGCCGTATTGACGACGCGTCGCTTCCTCCTTCTCCTCCTTTCCGGTGGTACTGCACAGTTCACATCCTCAGGGGGAGATTAATCTATCGCTGTACGGATACGTCCTTTTCGTCGTGTTTTCTCATAAAAGATCGCGGGGGAAAAGTATCGTTTCTTTTAAATTTTCCAGGCATAACCATTCTGTTCACCAAGCCGACGGCCAAGGACCCCAACCTCTTCTCCTTCCTCTCTCCACTCTCTCTCGGCGTCTGGATCTACATGGCCACAGCGTACCTCGCCGTCTCCATACTCCTATACGTGCTTGCCAGGTTTCTTAGTTAAAAACGACAAAAGTTGCAGCCGTATCAGATATTTGCGTGCTCCTGTACTTAGGTTGTCTCCGTACGAGCCTAGCAGCTACATGGGCGGCGCCTCCGGGGACGGCGGCCTCTGCTGCACCGCCTCCAAGAAGAAGAGGGGAGGCGCCTCCGCCTCAGAGGGGAAACAGGGAAGCAGACTGGCCAGGCCCGTGGGAGACCCGGTAAGGAACATACGCCAAATGAGTGTTACGTAGATAGAACCCGGCACCTCTCAAACTTCACCAGATTCGTTCCCACCACAAGGTGTACGAGTCTCTCTTTCCCGGCGGCGGCGGCGGCCCCCCGCCCCCGCACGCCGCGCACCTCTACCGCAACGGCGGCTTCCGCTCCGCTGTCCACCCAGGCGTAGCGGCCGCCGCTCCCCCTCCGCCTCCTCCTCCGCCCGCCGCCGCGGCGTCCTCCGGCGGGGGCGCGGCCTTGGACGGACAGCTGGTGCAGCTGCAGCTACTGACGCAGAAGCAGGAGGAGCGAGACCTGGCAGAGATCGAGCGGGAAAAGTTCACCCTGCTCAACTCCTTCTGGTTCGTGGTGGCCTCTCTGCTGCAGCAGGGCACGGACATCCTTCCCCGCGCCATCTCCACCCGAATGGTGGCGGGGATGTGGTGGTTCTTCACGCTCATCATGATCTCCTCTTACACGGCCAACCTTGCCGCCTTCCTCACCGTGGAGCGCATGGAGTCGCCAATCCAGTCGGCGGAGGACCTGTCAAAGCAGCACAGCATCAAGTACGGGAGCGTCGAGGGCGGATCCACAGCAAGCTTCTTCAGGGTGAGAAGAACAAACTGAATGTAGACCAGGCAACAAACTTACAATCATGAGTACCAGAACCAATAGCAGCAGCAGCAGCAGCAACAACGTTATTTGTGCAGTTGAACCCACTCTTTTATCCCCGTCTGTTCTCAAGGACTCCAAGATCGACATCTACTCCCGCATGTTCGTCTTCATGAACTCCGACAAGTCCAACTTTGTCCCCTCCAACGCGGTGGGCGTTAACCGCGTGCTGAAGGACAACGGCAAGTACGCCTTCCTGATGGAGTCCACCTCGGTGGAGTACGTCATAGAGCGGGAGTGCGAGCTGGCCCAGGTCGGTGGGTTGCTAGACTCCAAGGGATACGGGATCGCACTGCCGCCAAGTGAGATACCAAACTTCGCCACTGAACAAACGCCTAATTAATATGTCCTCTCCAATCTCCAGACTCCCCGTTCCGCACCCCGATAAGCAGCGCCATCCTCCAACTCCAGGAGGGCGGGAAGCTGCACATGCTAAAGGAGAAGTGGTGGAAGCAGATGAAGGGAGGCGGAAAGTGCAAGGTGGAGAAGGACAACTCGGCCAATGAGCTCAACCTGAAGAACGTGGGCGGCGTCTTCCTCGTCCTCGTCGCCGGACTCCTCATCGCCTGTGTCATCGTCTGTCTGGAGAGGTGCTTCAGCAAGAAGGTACCATCGTCAGTTACCAAGGTGAGATACATACGGTACAAGACAGGAAAATGATTGAGAATTGATTGCCCTTCACTTTCCAGACACCAATAAAAACAAATCAACGTTTCGTAATGTTTTCTCCTAACCTAGGTGGTTAATTGATTTTTCGCCCTCCACTAATTTGTTTCCTCTAATCAGCTCACGCACAATCCCACCTCCACCCTGACTGCTGAGACGACGGTCGGAGGGGGAGGGGGAGGCGTCAACGCCACATCCTCCAACCCGTCTGGCGGGAGGGTGGGCAGCCCGGGGGACGACGACACCGGGGCCCTAATGTCTGACGGCGGAGGGAGCGGCGGCTTTCACAGCCACGCCGCCGCCGCCGCCGCCGCCGCGCACACCCACCTTCACCACCACGGCTTCGAGAACGGACATGTCCTTATGGACGGCGGACTTGGGCTGTGCTCTCCCGACCCCATAGTGGGGATGGGGTACAACGGGGGGAGGATGCACAACCGCAGCGGCAGCACTGGGCACCTCCCGCGCATGGACCACCAGGGGTACCTCTCAAGCTCACTGTCCACGGCCGCTCTCAATCAGCAACAGCAGCAACAGCAACAGCACATGGGCGGGTGTCACCAGCATCCCGGTGGACCAATTATCGGAGGCGGCGGCTCCGTGACAAGGTATTAAGATCTCCGACAAACTTCTTTACATGATAATTATTTCCCCTCGCTCATCTTGCCCGCAGCACTCCCGGAGGTGGTGGTTGGCTGTCCAACCCCGGCGGAGGCGGAGGTGGCGGCACCTTGCCCAACAGGGGCGGCGGGAGCAGGAGCGCTGGCGGCGGCGGCGGCGGCGGCGGGTACCTCCAGCAGCACCAGCAGCAGTGCCCGCACTACAACCACCACTCCCACGGAGGCGGAGGCGGCTCAGACGACGTTGGGGATCCTCCCTCGTGATCCGAGCCCATACACAGCAGCGAGCAGGAGGCCTCCACCGAGACGGCGACCTTCTGAGCATCACGCAAATAGGATGGAGGATTAAGTGGAAGAGAGCACAAGAGTAAAGAAAGAATTTTTGCACGTTGAACAGAAAGATACATGAAAAAATGTGGCCCTTGGTGAGGCCAACCGGGGGTCCAGCTCGCTGCTGCTGCTTTAGATCGCAAGTCCCTCTTGGTACTTGCTGATACCTAGGTCCCCTGATTTGAGGGATCTCGGCATGAACTGCTATTTTGCTTTTAATACTACGAAATGAACTGGAGGTCAGTTTTTGGCAAATACAGGTACATTGTATTGGTGTCGTGGGTCGGTCAAACTGTGTAGGATAGATATTATGCATGTGAAACTAGGTGTCGATACAAAAGCACACAAAAAACATTTGCATGACAAAGAATTTCCCTTTGCACACCATGAACAAAGTCAAATTGAATATGACTTTTCCACTATAAAAATGTAAAATTGCGAAGAAAAGTCGACGCTGTGATATCAAATTGTGGAGAAGAAAAGATGGATGGACAGTTGGAATGACTTGTCCGAAACACGGTAGGAAAAAATGAGACAGTACATTTTCTTTTCGACTTGCTTGGATATCCTCACTGTAAATTAATTACACGTGCTGCTATCGGAAAAAATCTGCAATAAAAAACCCGAAAGATGTGTCAAGAACGGCCTGTCTGTACGTTAGCACTCGAGGTAGTCCCTCGGAACAAAGAGGGCCACATAAATCAGGTCGGAGTTGTCGAGAGCCTGGGATTGCGGCAACTCCTCCCAGTCCTCAGAGTCTGGATTGTACCTGAAAAATGACAAACAATATCACTAGAGCTAACTTAGTCATTTCTATTTTAAAACTACCAGATAAGTTCAGTTGGGTAAGGCCCAACGGCATCTTCTCCACCACCGAGGACAAAAAAGGACTCAACCCCATCCTGCTCAAGTTGCACCCCTCTGAAGTACTGCCTGGGAGAAGGCAAGGTGGGACCGGGCCTCCAGAAACCTTCGTCCAGCCCGAATATGAAGGACTGCGAGGTGGCAGACCCTGTTGAGCCCTGTCTTCCACCCACTGCAAGCACCTCACGGCGACCATCTGATTTGGTAGCCAGGCCACAAGCACCGGCCACCAAGTCCGCAGCTGGGAGACTTGGGAGGAGCTATAACAGGGAAAGATTACTAATAGGAAATTTGCCAGTGACTTGACTGTGAAGGTATACTTGCACATCACCAGAGTTAACGTCAATGATATAGGTGTCATCATTGGGGGATCCACCCAAGCTGAAAACTTGTCCATCTCCCAGATCAACCATGCAATGCTCCCTGTCAATAATTTTGCTCCCTGTCAATATTTTTTACTTGAAGCTTTGTGTCGCTTTTAACAAAAACTTATACCAAGTTTCAGAAGGAAGGTCAGGTCCACTCTGGAACCCAGTATCTTTTGTGTAAAATTCCGAGGACTTCAGGTAATTAAGGTTGCCATCACCACCAGACAACCAGTGGCGCCCGTCATCCAAGTCCAAGGCGAAAGGCAAGTATCTATGATAAAGAGATACATGAAAAAATGTTTTCTGGAATTACGCGTGCTGTTATGCAGATCCCTGTTCACCTGTAGCCCTCCACCTTGAGAACACCATCCACAGTTGTCCACGAATCTGCATCAGGATTGTAGACTCTGCAGTTATCATCGTTCTCGTTGCACATCAGTAGCTCCTCTCCATCAAAGTGGGCATGAAGGCTGGCGTCGCCAACTATTAAAGCAAGATCATTCTTTTCTCAACGACCAACGATATAAGAGCTGTCCAGTGCATTTTGATGGACTCACCAAAAGGCAACACGGATCTTGGACTGCAGCTTCCGCCATCCTCTTGAGAAAAGTCAATGACACTCATTTCACCCCTACTCCAGGCCTTGACCACCAGCAAGAGCTGGCCCTCGCCGTCTCCATCCCCACCATCCCCACCATCGTCCTCCTCGCACCCCAACTCTGAGGAGACGCAGTCGTCGCAGGGGTCATCCAGGATCTCGTAGCAGGTGGAGTAGAGCGCACAGACCTCGTCATCCTCAAAGTAGGTGTAGTAGTTACAGATTGAACTGCCGTCACACTCGGCAGAACAGGCAGCGGCATCGGGAACGTCAGGCACATCGCCCAACAGTATACCGCTGCACTCTCCGTCTTCCGAGCAACTGTAGATGATATTACAGTGGTTGTTATGTATCAACTTAGGCAGACAACATCTACGTATGGTTTCTCTCTTTTGGTCTTACATCCTTTCGGCCTCGCAGTCAACCGTCCCAGAGGTGCAGGTGTCACAGTCATTGGTGGAGTCACAGTCCTCATCGCAGGAGCAGAATCCATCGATCTGGTCATATCTAAGTACAAACAACTAAAAAATCCAGTTTCTTTTCTTCGAACGTTTCAATTTTCATCTCACATGTAGTACTCGGCCCCTGGGATGTCCCTGCAGATCTCCACACAGTCGGTCTGGGTGGGGATGTCCGTGCTGGCCAGGAGGCTGGTGCCCACGCAGAAGCCAGCCAGGTTGCATTCCGTCTGGGCGTGCGCTGTCAATGGTGACAACAGAAGCAGGAGCAAAGGCAGGGTGTCCATCTTTGGCAAGTCTTCCTACCGTCAAAGCAACCGAAAGTGCTAGAGATTCTCGACCGACAAATTTATCTCCGTGTGCATGACATCTTGAAGTAGGGTAGATCATGTTATCTACCTAACTCGGATGATTCGTCCACGATCTTAAGTTACTGACTGATCATTGGGCAGTTTATTTGTACGACTACAGTCAATCTCTAACTTGTTATTGCTATGTAAAGTTCTAACAAACGTTCCACTATTTAACGAAATACTTGAATGCCTCCAAGAAGTCATCTCTAGCCCAAATTCAATCATCGAAATGCGAGTGCCACAGGCGAGAGAGAGCTTTGCCCCACTTTTCCCAAGGTCGAGCTTCTTTCCTACTCTTTACACGGTGATGCCCACCCATCCATTCCGTCGGCGGCGCGCCCGCCCCCCTTACTTTCGTCTGCAAGTCTGCGCGATCCGCCCGAGTGCATCAAAACCATGCTGTGATATAAAGGGAGGCGTTGATGTGCTATTTGACGGATGCGGTGGCGAAAGGGAAGCATGCACACGTACATCCATCGCACCTTTTGCTTTCACTCGCGTTTCGATCACTCCAGGCCCCTCCCTCCCTCCCCGGCATACACAGTACACTACTACTTCATCATTCATCTTTTTTGTGCGTGCCTAAAAGGGAAAGAGAGAGTACCTTCGAATTTCTTCGGCAATATTTCCTTTACCTATTAAAAAGTTTAGCTACGAAATCTTTCAGCTATAATATTTTTGCCTTTTTCAAGAGTAGACGAGGCAGGGTTGAATTTGCTTTTGCTCTTCCGTTCGCGTCTCTCTCTCTCTCACTGCACAGGTGTTGCGATCCCAAGCTATGATCTGACTCAGTTCAGGGGAAGGCCCTTCTTTCCCTCCTTCTGTGAGGCTTCCGCGGCGGCGGCCTCCACCGTCGTCATCATTCCCTGAATTCCAGGAGTACCTATGACAATACAAGACTATTTAAAGGTCGCTATATTTTTGGGGGAGATTTAAAACTTTTTAAGGTTTTTAAGCTTTCATCGTATCTTCTTGCTCTACCATATACTTCGTTTTTCTTGCGCGGAGTG
>JAAUYJ010102306.1_pt1 | contig 13903 bp, 7 predicted proteins | sample 7278031 | NCBI WGS metagenome assembly JAAUYJ01 (sample SAMN14350222, study PRJNA611818) | marine sediment metagenome | isolation source: surface marine sediment (1.8m) | place: French Polynesia: Moorea | collected 2018-08 | reverse complement strand
GCAACTTTGCCAGAGATTATTGCAGCAGCTAAAATTGCTGAAGCGGATGATTTTATTAATCAATTACCCCAGGGTTACGATACTATTGTTGGGGAGAGAGGACAGAAATTATCAGGAGGTCAAAGACAACGAATTGCTATTGCTAGGGCGGTGTTAAAAAATCCGCCTATTCTAATACTTGATGAGGCAACTTCAGCAGTGGATAATGAAACTGAAGCAGCCATTCAAAAATCTTTAGAAAAAATCACTCAAAATCGGACAACTATTGCCATTGCTCACCGTCTTTCAACTATCAGAAATGCCGATTGTATTTATGTCATGGAACATGGCAAAATAGTAGAATTCGGTCGCCATGAAGAATTATTAGAAAAATCAGGAATTTATGGTAGTTTATGGCGGGTACAATCTGGTTTAAGATTAGTTAGTTAGTGAGTTTTAGGTTGTTACATTTTATCGTCGGGGTTTGGTCTCCAAACCCAAGCGAAAATGGGATTTGGAAACCAAAAGTTTTTTTCACAAATCATTTATAGTTCTATATAGTATTACTTATGCTTAGTTAGCGAAAATGGGATTTGGAAATCAAACCCCTACAGTTTTTTTTACAAATCATTTATTATTCTATATAGCATTACTCATGCTTAGTATTTGATGACAGTTTTATATTCAACACTCTTTAAATATAAATTTATGATGGAATTTAATAATAACCCACCGAATCAAAATAAAAACAATTGGCAACACAAATTAGATAAATTTGTGAGAGATAATCAAAAAGAATTAGCTGCTTTAGCATGGGGATTAAATTTAGAAAAGGGAGAAACTGATGAAACAATAGGAATTGACTTAAAAGGAACACCAAAATTTGTATATTGTTCAAAAAAAGCTATAGAAACATTAAACCGAAATGTTGATGGTAAAATTCAGGAAATTTTAGGTTTAATAGATGGTTATAAACCAGAATTAGAAGTATTAATGATTGCCATTGGTGATGGTCAAATTAAATTAGTTTATTTTCAACCAGAAATATCTCCACCTAATTGTTTTGAAGAATTAGGTCAGAATGTTGACGCTTTATTAGAAATATTAGAAACAAGATTGAGTGAATCAATATCAACTTGAAATATTTAGTAGGGGTTTGGTCTCCAAACCCATACCCCAAAAATATCTTTTCATTAATTAAATAAACCAAACCCTAGAATTAAAACTAATTATCATCATTGAAAATATGAGAAACAGGAATGATTGAATCAATATCAACCAGAAATATTTAGTAGGGGTTTGGTTTCCAAACCCCTACCAGACAAAAATTTTTCCAATAGTAAACCGAGTGTTAATTTAATCCCAAAAAATTAGGTTAAAAATCCACATCTTCATCCAATTCAATCTTTTCATTTTCTTCTGGTTTATCTATACCAATATTACTATTTTTAGACTCCACAATCTGAGAATCAATAGATAAATTAGCAGGCTCAGATGCGGCAGGTAAATCAATTTTATCTGCCAATTTAATTGATTCTATATCTACTATTTTTCCCTGAAAAAAATCAACTATACGACGAGTAGCGATCGCCACAGTCTGTCTTCCTCTTTCATCATATTTTTCCTGTTCTACCACATCATTCAACTGTGGTTTAGACAGAGAAACCTCTGGGATAATTTTCTTTTCTTTCTGGGAATTTATCGTCTCAGATGGTAGGCTGATTTCTGGTTCATCCTCCGAAGTTTCATCATCTGAATTAGAAGTTTCTTTATCTTTATCAGGTTGAGTTCTTTGATTGTCTTTTCTAATCGTATTTAGAGAAGTTATATTTCTATTTTGGAGAGTATTATTATGTTTAGGATCATTAAGCTCTATTTTTACCTTGATTTGCTTATTCAAGACTTTTTCAAAAGCATCCTCAATTTTAGATGTGTTGTCAGATACCTTTTTTAACCAAGTTTGAAAGCGAATACCTATACAAGCTAGTTGACCATTAAAACTTAGTAATTTTCCATGTTGTTGTAACAACTGTTTAGTACCAGGTTGTTTAATTTCAGCAAGTACCCGTTGCCAAATTTCTTGTAAATCAGCTTCTTCAGGATTAATATTAACTGCTTCATAACTAACTAAATTTTCCTCACTTTTAGGAGCAGAATGAATTTCTTTTGCTTCTGATACTTGCTGTTTTGGTTGTGCAGAAATAGGTTGCTTTATCTGGGGTTGAGGTGAAGTTTTTGGTGTAGTTTGAACCGGAATATTTTTACTTGTTTCTCTGCTGATTTGTTGTTGAGGTAAAGACTCAACTATTACCCTTGAAGCTACCAATGCAGAAGGCAATAATCCTAATAAAGTTACCTCCAACCATAAACGAGGTTGAGTAGTATTTTTAATTTGTGCTTCCGATGTTTGTAAATGTTTTTGACCTAATAAAATTTGACTGACATCTAACTTTTGAGAAAATTGACAAAGCTGTTCCCAAGTCGGTTGTGTCAACGCCACTAAATTTTCACTTGTCGGCGCTGTTTTTGCTATTAATAAATCTCGATAAAATGCTGCCAAATTTTGCAATACAATAATAGGTTCCCTACCCCGATCCATAATTTGACGACTACATTCTAATACTGCCGTAGCATTGTCAGAGGCGATCGCCTCTAACAGTGTCATTAAATCTCTTTCTGGTACCGCTCCTACCAAGTCCCAAACTTGTTCAACCGTAATTTCACTTACTAATAGACTTAACTGATCGAGTAAACTTTCTGCATCCCGCAACCCACCTTGAGCAATTTGAGCGACCATTTGAATAGCTTCGGTAGTAATATCAATCTTTTCCTTATTAGCAATATGATGTAAATGTTTTACCATTGCTTCTAAGGGAATTCTACGAAAGTCAAACCTTTGGCAACGGGAAATAATCGTGGGTAAGACTCTTTGGGGGTCTGTGGTAGCTAAGATAAAAACTACTCGGTTTGGTGGCTCTTCTAAGGTTTTCAGCAGAGCATTAAAAGCTGAAACTGATAACATATGGACCTCATCCACCACATAGACTTTGTAGCGACATTGTACGGGTGCAAACTGAGCTCTTTCGATTAATTCCCTAATGTTGTCCACACCAGTATTGCTGGCAGCATCAATTTCAATTACGTCCAGAGTTGACCCTTTTGTAATCCCTACACAAACATCACAAGTACCACAGGGAGACGCTGTAGGGTGGTCATGGGAGAGACAGTTGAGAGATTTGGCAAAAATGCGAGCGCTGGAGGTTTTACCAGTACCTCTGGGCCCTGTGAATAGATATGCTGGGGCGACCCGTTGACTCAGGATGGCGTTGCTAAGGGTTTGGGCGATCGCATCTTGACCCACTAGGTCAGCGAAGCTTTGAGGACGATATTTGTGATGTAGAGGTTCGTAGGTCACAATCAGGGATAGAATTTGTCAGGATATTTTGATTTCTTGAGGTAATAATAGATACTACCTGGTACAAACTAGCAAGTATTCATACTTATAGTTTATATTTGAGCAGTTGATTACTATCAAATATTCAGTTTATAACTAATATTTTAACAATTTATGTATTTTTTTAAATTTATATTAAGTAGACTATCTATTATTATAGAGTAGTAGGTCAAAGCGGGAATATTATACCAAATATTTACGAGTAAATTAGTGGAGGGCAAAATTATGCTATGACTACTAAATTCTCAACTCATATCTAGGTAAATAGTATTAGTATCTTTTCTTGTTTGATTTAGTTATTACTCAAATAAGAATAGGCTTTAAATTTTGATGAAGTTAGTGGAATTTGTTTGAATTAGATTAGCAATCTATATAGCAACTTAGGTAACTAGATTTTGTTGATGATCAACCACATCGGCCCAAATAATTATACCTGTGGTAATTTTCTACTCATCTATAATATCCTGGCCAATTAGTAGTAGCCTCAAGTAATGTTTACAATTATCACTATTAGGGTTTGTCCTCAAAAAGCTAACTCCTTTATTTTTAGCTAAAACTCCCGTAAATTAACTGTCAAATTATATATATTTTGAGCCTATGTCAACACCAATAATTATTGTGGAACCAAGATTAGCCCAAGCTTCTCCCACACCACAACCAGTTTTGTCATTAAAACCAGAGTATATTTGGATGGGCGCCTCTGGATTATTATTAATATTGCTGATTATTTTAGGTGTATTTCACCAGATGAAAATGAAGCAATTTAACAAAAAATTAGGTATTGAAGAATTCAGAAACAAAGACCTCCATAAAAAGTATAAACTAGCTGTAGCAACTATCTCCAAAATGGAGAAAAATCCTGACCTAATTCATTCACGAGAGTTTAACTTAGACTACTTAAGAATGCGGATGGCAGAGGAAGTTTTTCACTTTGCAATTGTCAATCAAATCAAGGTAAAAGTTAAACAAAAGATTAGTTTAGCACTCCGCCCCACTCAAGCTGCAGCTGGAGAAAAAATATCTCCTAGCGGCAGGCAAGTTGATTCCATGTTTGACGTAGAATATGACACTGGCGAACCAGGTAAAGATATCAAAAAAAGAATCTTATTTCGGGTGTCAGTTAAACTGACAAAATTACCAACTCAGGCAACTTCTCAAACTATTAATCAAATTATTGATTGTTTAGAAACCTACCTTAGTCCTAGTGACGATCATGATAATTGGACTCCAACTATTCAAGGTCGAATTGTACATATTGACTGGGACCAAAAAGCGAAACCGACACCAATGTTGGTACTAGAACAATCTAATGATGGGGTATTATTTAGAACTAATCGACCCGCAGTTAGAAATGTTAGCTCTCCTCCACCTGCTCCTAAATCATCAGGTAAACGTCCTGGAAAAGGAACTACTAAAGCAGGTAGTAAACAAAAAACAAAAGGTTCAGCTAAAGGCAATACTAAAGGTACAAAAATTCACAAATAAGCTACTTCAGTTACTATCTTCAAAGTATTAACTTTTGATATTTTATCGCCAATTAAATGTCAGGATTTAGCCAGCCTCTTACAGAGGAACTGCGTTATCAGCTATTAACTTATTGTCAGCTGTAAGTGGCATTAGTATTGATATTATTGAGGGATAATTGAAAGTATGGCTCAAAGCTAAAGTTGTAATATTAGCAGTTTTTTAATTTCCATCATACCTGAAAGCTAACCCGCAAGCTAGCTGAATGCTTACAAACTAATTAATTAATTAATTAATTAATTAATTTACTTTTGCAGAATTAACAGCTTTTTCTATAGTTAAATCTGTCTGGGGTAAAAGACGACCATCTTCCATTTGAATTATGCGGTCGGCAATATCTAAAATACGATGATCGTGGGTAACAAGTAAAATAGTAGTCTTCTGTTCCCTCGCTAAACTTTGCATAATTTCGACTATATTTCTACCTGATTTACTATCTAAAGCAGCCGTCGGTTCATCGGCTAATACTAACTTAGGTTGACTGACTAAAGCACGAGCGATCGCTACTCTTTGTTTTTGTCCGCCAGATAAATTATTAGGGTAATAATCTACTCTTTCTCCTAATCCTACAGCTTCTAATATACCGATAACTTTGTGATTAGTTTCTGGCTCAGAAATATGGGGATGAAGGTCTAAAGACATCTGCACATTTTGTTTAGCTGTTAAAGAATTTAATAAATTATGACCTTGAAAAATATAGCCAATATGACGACGTATTTCTACTAATTTTTTCTGATTTGCTCCTTGTAGTTCTTCGCCAATAACTTTCAGACTAGCGTCTGATTCTGCTGAAGATTTTTGTAGATATCTTAAACCGCCAATTAATGTTAATAATGTTGTTTTACCACATCCTGAAGGCCCTGTTAAAATTACAATTTCTCCTGGTTTTAATTTCAAGTTAATCTCAAATAAAACTTGTTTTTGAAGGTTTCCTTGACCATAATAATAGTTAATATTTTTGATAGATACAACAGGTTTGATAGTCATTTGTTGATTATTTATATAGTATTTAGTCTTTGGTTTTAGGTGTTAGGTTTTAGGTTTTAGGTGTTATACAAATTACCAAAAGTCATACTATACTTACAAAACATTTCAGGTTTTAACCTGAAATAATTCCATTCCCTGAAATAGATATCTGACTTAATTATTAGTTTTGTATAATAATGGAAAAATATTCTAATACACCCCATCACCCCATCACCCCATCTTCCTATCTCCACATCAGACCGTCTATTTTTCAATAGACCCCAAATTGGTTCTATAGGGTGTCACCGCGTCCGCGTCCCCGCGTCACCGTGTCAAATCTTACACCCTTCCCTACTCCCACTTTAAAAAATATCTGCGGGGTCAGCTTCCTGTAATTTTCGCATTGCTATTACTCCCGATAAACAACACATAAACATTGTTAAGACCCATACCATAATTGCCTTTGATATCGTCATAATCATCGGTAAACCTGTAGCATTTCTCGCCAAACCATACAAAATATTAGCAACAGTAAATCCCGGAATATAACCAATTATTGCTAATATCAAAGACTGCTGAAAAATCACCAATAAAAAGTAGCGATCGGCATAACCCATAGCCTTCAAAGTAGCATATTCAGGCAAATGATCGGACACATCAGTATATAAAATCTGATAAACAATAACTATCCCCACAATAAACCCCATTCCTGCACCCAAAGTAAACACAAAACCGATAGCCGTACTTTCTTGCCAATATGTTTTTTCCCACCTCATAAACTCTGATTTAGAGAAAATAAAAACATCATTTGGTAATTTATTTCTTATGGTCTCGACAACTACTTCAGACTCATAACCAGATTTTAACTTAACTACCCCAATATCAATTAATCCCCTACTTCTTCTTTGATTAAAAATTCTCAGAAAATTCAAATCACTAGTAATCACATTACCATCAGCCCCAAAAGAAGCACCAATATTAAACAATCCTCCTACCTTAATTCGTCGATTTTCTAATTCTGTTACCACAGTTTTTCCCTGACTAAAACTTGCTGCTATTGCTCCATATTCATCACGGGAAGCTTCATCAAATAATACTACGTCAGACAACTTAATTTTATTCTGATTTTTCACTACACCAGGTAAATTAAATACTTGGTCAGCAGGATTAAAACCAATTACCATAATTGCTCTACTATCACGACTTTCGGGATTTCTCCAAAACCCAAAATCAATATATATAGGACTAATAGATGCTACACTTTCAAAAGCCAATACTTGATATAAACGTCTTTGGGAAAAACTTTTCATTGCTCTTAAAGCAGTAGATTGAGAACTAACTAGAAAAATATCTCCTTCTAATTTCTGATGAAATTTTACTGCACTATCAAATAAAGCATCTCTAAATCCAAACTGCATAAACATCAGAAGATCAGCAAAGCCAATACCTGCCATTGCTACTAATAAACGAACTTTTTCTTTAGTTAGTTGTAGCCAAGCAAGAGGGATTTTACGAGTCATAGTTTTTTTGATAAGATATTAAATATTATACCAAATTCAATAAAGATTGTTACCATAAAATATGGATGTCAAAGGATGAGAAAATTTGCACTTATTCTATCTCATACCTACCACCTACCACCTACCACCTACCACCTAAAACCAAGCAATGTAGCAATATTTTATGAAATTGGTATTAGGTATTATACCTCTCCAGAAAATAGGGAGCAGGGAGCAGGGAGAAATAATTGATATTTTCTATATGATGAATTGATTTGATTTTTTGGCGTTGCTGAATCAAGGGATGAAAATAAAAATTCAACAATCTCAACTATTTGTTATTCAATAGTGAGCGCAATTACCAAAAAACACAAATCATACTCACGCATCAGCAACGCCGATTTTTTATTATTGGAGATGTCTATTACTAAATCCAGTTTATACAGAAGCTTTTTTATTAAGGTCATTTCAGTTATCAGTTATCAGTTATCAGTAATAGGTTGTAATATTTTCTTGTAGGGGTTTGGTCTCCAAACCCAAGCAAAAATGATACCAAATCCGCTATAGATAGACCCGTTATACAATTTTGAAAAAAGAATGTTATCCTTGCTAAAACTTCAACTATTAACTAATTAATAAAGTTTTTCCACTTTATCCCTGTAATCACCGGCTTTTTTCTTTGTTTTTCCGATTATTTCACCACACCCCACACCCCACACCCGACACCCAAGATTGATAATATTTGTAGCAAACATTTATCAATTTGGTATTATATCCCAAACTGTAGAGACCTTGCACACAAGGTCTCTACAGGGTTTTCGTAGTTTGCTGAAAACGGGTGTGTTTAACCCGGATTTGGTATGAGATAATGTTTTACTGGTAAAATTAGTAATATATTTTGAAGTTTATTTCCTTTAAGTTATAGAAAAATAATACCAAATTCAACAACTATTTTATTGTAAAAATACTTTGCCAAAGGATGAGAAGATTTGCACTTCTTCTATTAAAACCTAAAACCCACCAGCTAAAACCTAACAATGTAGTGATATTTTATAAAAATGCTCTAAACTTATCCCCTTTTCACTTCAAAAATAAATTTGTACATCCACCTGTAAATTAGTCAAACTCGTAACTTTTTTACTACTATCAGAATCAAGACGAATTTTCACCTCTATAACTCTAGCATCCGTATCAGCAGCAGGGTCAGTATCAAGCACATCCTTCTTACCAATTTGCATCCCAATTTGCTCAACACTCCCCTCTAGGGAACCCGAAAAACTATCACCAGAAATAACCGCCTTTTGACCAATACGCACCCGCTTAATATCAGTTTCATAAACCTCAGCAACCACATACATTTGCTCAGTTTGACCTAACTCCACTATCCCCCGATCATTCTCCACTCGTTCCCCTGGGCGAGTATTAACCTCCAAAACCTGACCATTTATAGGAGACTTCACCACAGCTAAATCTAACTCAGCTTGAGCCTTTTCCACCAGAGCGATCGCTTGTTCTACTGTAGCTTGAGCCTCTTCAACATCTTCTGCACGTACCTCAGCAATTTTATCTAAAGTAGCGATCGCCTCGCGAATTTGCTCCCGGTTAGTTTCAATAGTACGATTCAGATTAGCTTCCCCCTCGCGAATTTGCTCCCGGTTAGTTTCAATAGTACGATTCAAATTAGCCTCCGCCTCGCGAATTTGCTCCCTCACCGTTTCTTTAGCCCGGTTGAGATTAGCCTCCGCCTCGCGAATTTGCTCCCTCACCGTTTCTTTAGTGCGGTTGAGATTAGCTTCCGCCTCGCGAATTTGTTCTTGGCCCGTTTCCACTGTACGATTAAGATCGGCTTCAGCCTCTATTATCTGTTGTTGTAAAGTCTGTATATTCCGATCCAAAACCGCCTCAACTTCCCGGAGTCGTGCCCCAGCAGTTTCCACCTCTAAACCCTTGCTGTCAAACAGAGAAGCCGAAACCACACCTTGATTAAAAAGTTCCTCATACCTCTGATACTCTACCTGTGCATTCTGCCACTCTGCCTCTACACGATTTACTGTAGCTTCCCCAGAAGCAATTTCTCCTTGAAGTTGAGCTTTGAGTCTGTCCAAATTAGCTTGTTGAGCTTCCCTTTGTCTATTTAACTGAGCCTTAAACTGGGCAACTCTGGCAGTTTCTCCCTCAGTTTCCCGTTGTAGTTGGGCGCGGAGTCGAGCCACATTCGCCTCTTGGGCCTCAGTTTCCCGTTGTAGTTGGGCGCGGAGTCGAGCCACATTCGCCTCTTGTGCCTCATTTTCCCTTTGTAATTGGGCGCGGAGTCGAGCCACATTCGCCTCTTGAGCCTCAGTTTCCCGTTGCAACTGTGCTTGTAGTTTAGCTATTTCGGCTTTTTGAGCTTCGATTTCTCCTTGTTTAGCTCCAGACCTAATTTTTGCTAATTGGGCCTGTCTAATTTTTACTTCTTTTTGAGCTTCAGTCAAAGCAGCTTGGAGCCGAGGACGACTATCCAATACAGCAATTATTTCTCCTTTGCGGACTTTATTCCCAACTTCTACTAACAATTCTTGGATTCTGGCTCCTTCGGCTGAGGAAGGCCCAGATAACTGAATTACTTCTCCTTGGGGTTCGATACGCCCCAAGGCTGTTAAAGATTTTACTGCTTCTGGAGTGGCAGTGGGACTAGGAGCTGGGGTAGTTAATTTGGATGGGATAATTTGAGACTCCTGAGATACACCGAATGCTGCTAAGGCTAGTGCTGAAACACTAAAAATAGCAACCCATTTGTTTGAGGGTTTAAATAATATGCTCGGTTTTGACTTTGAATCCTGTGCCATTTTGATTAGGAATGCCCATAATACCCTGAATGTAATTAATTAGGGCGGTTCGTAAATATTGACAAATCAAGAAGATTTCCTCTTCTAGGCTAGCAGGAGGAGTTAGGGGGTTTATCAAAGTCAAAAGTCAAAGTTTCAAAGTCAAAAGCAAGAAAAACCAGGGATTTTATCTCAAATCTCAGCTTTATAGTTAGTCGTGCTTCAATCGTAGTAAACCTATTATTTCTTTCTATTGATACCAATTCACTTTCAGGATGTCACAAATAGTTTCCAAGTCTAAATGTCAAATAATTGCCTGAAACTATTGTATTGTCAAAGTTTTTAGCCGAGCGATTCCAGCTTCTCTACGTCGCCAATCCGACGGCTCCCCTATCAAACTTCTGACTTCTGACTTCCGTGAAATGGTATTAGTACGTCACTCTGGGCTGTCAAATAATACGGTGGTTAAATAATAATCTGCCCATTCTTGTCCAAAGGCTTTTTCTAAGACTCGGCGGGTTTTGTCGTTTTGTCTCTGTTGGGTAGAATAATGCCGTTGAGCTTTGAGAATTTCTAGTTGTTTTTCGGGGCTAACTGGTTTTTGGGCGATCGCTTGTTGGCAGTGTATTTCTAGGTAAGATTCGACTATTGATAGAAATTTTTGTTCTTCATCTATATCAGTAGGTCGTATAAATACACAAAATTCTGAGAATATTTCGCCCCATTCTGGTAGTTGGCGCGGATGAGAAAATTCTTTTACTGGTAAGGTTTGGAGTTGGTAGTTATAGACTTCTGCTAGTTTTCTGTCTTGACTTAGGGGTGATAGGTCAGCGATCGCTGCACTTATTTGGCCTTTTGCCCCCACTAAATCTGTGCCAAACATGGGTAGAGCGTAATTTGTCCTCGGAAACATAACACAGTGCAGAATGTCTAGACTTTTGCCTACTTTGGCCAGTTCTAGATGTAGTTTCCGGAACTGGGGGGTTTGATAGCATTTATTTTCTATTGTCAGTTTTTCCCCTTCCAGACGGCCCTCTACATACCCCAGTTCTTCGGGTAGGTAATAAGGTTGTAGGTCTAGGTAGCGTTGCCAAACTGCTTCTATGGTGTCGGCTAGTTGGCAAACTAGGGGGTGTTGTTGTTCTCGCAGGGATGGGACTGATGTTTTTAACATTATGCTTATGGGCCAGTTAATTTTTTTGATATTAGCTTTTTTAGACTTTAGATGTTTATCTATATAGCAGTTTATATACTACTAGAATCCCATAATTATGCGTCATTATGACCACGATTGAAATAGCACCTCAGCACCTCAGCACCTCAGCTCTCATATCAAATTTGGTTGAATACTGATTAGAGTTGTTGGGATAGATGGGGAGGTGTGGAGATGGGGAGTGTGAGAAGTGTGGGAGGTTTGGGAAAAAATATACATTCTCACAATTACGGCTGTAGGACAACTAATTTTCAATCACAAGAAAATATTCACAAGCAGCTGATTTTTGATCAAAAAATCAATTATACCTCTGGTGGAAAAGAGGGAGTAGGGAGTAGGGGGAAATAATTGATGATTTATAGGCGATAATTGATTTGATTTTTGATGATCACCAGATGTCTATTAGATACAAGCTTCTAACTGCTAATTTCATTCGTCGAGAAGGAAAAATACTTTTGGTGAAGCAACGCCACTTAATTCATCAATTAACTAATACTTTTGACTTTTAGGCAGCGGATAATATTGCCCGAAAGCGATCGCTTTTTTCATCAACTCATTAATTATATACCATGTTATGGTTATTTAACTTATATTTTTTTTCAATTCTTAACATAACCTTTTTTAATTTTCCAAACGACTAAATTATTATAATCTATGAGATTTAGCTAGATTTTCATTATATGGTAAATCTAACTAAAATTTAATCTATATTTACAATACAAAGAGTACACAAAATCTATTAGGTGAAGTTTCGTTAAATTAACTTGCATAGTAAATTGATAGTGCTAAATTAAAAATATAGAAGAAGGAAGAAAACTTCTTCGGCAGATGTTAAAAGTTGAAATGACAACTTCAGGAGGTAACAAAAAACTGTTTAATCTATTCTTCATCTGTCAGTTCAGACAACAGCAACCCGTAGTGGTTGATATTTCCTCAAATGACTGTAGGGGAGCAATGAACTTAAGTTTTTGAACGAGTCTAACTCCATTCAGATGAATTAATATAGAGGAAATCACTCAGCTCAGGAGGTAAAAAAAAGCTGTTTAAGTTTAAATCTGTCTCTATCGAAAATCAGAATAACACCCATTTAGAAAACGAATACTTCCTCAATATTTAGTGGAGCGTCAAGTGGTTATTATTGCCAGTAGACATCCAATCCCTGAAGAGGAAAAAAGGAAGTAATTTTGTGAGTATAGATGGGTGTTATTGTATGGAAAAAACTGGTAAAAAATCTGTAATTTAATATAAACCAAAAAAAGTCAAAGTCTCCCCAGTATCCCTAGTATATTAATTTATCAAAAATTAAGATAATTTGGATAAATTTTGGATAAAAAGATGATTAGCAAACCAAAAGTAAAGTTTAATTAAGTTAGCTTGTAATTACTAGGGAAAGTGTTAAATTAGTCATAGAAGCAATCAAGCTTCAAACATAAAAAACCTAATCTTCTTAACCAGGAGGTATAACTCAATATTTAGTGTGAAAAGCACAAGTATTTGTTGAGAAAGAAAAAGGTTGTTGGCAACCTTAATAATTTAGTTAAGTTGTTGACGTGAAAGTAAGGAGGTTAAAAAACACTGTTAAGTATAGTCATCTGTTTGATTCAGCAACAGCAACTCCTTTGGCAGGAGCGAATAATTCCTCAAGTTGTAGCGATACGGGAGTAAAAAGTTCTCAAGTTTATATTTGAGTTTCACTCCATTTAAAATCGATTAAATAATCAGGAATATTTCAGCAACTCAGGAGGTTAAAAAGCTGTTAAATCGAATAAAATCTGTCTCCTTAAATACTCAAAAGCAACACCTAGCTCGAAAACTGATACTTCCTCAAGTAGTAAAATGGGAGCAATGTAACTCAGGTTTATCGAATGACCGAGTACAGCTCCAGAGATAATCTAAAAATGGAAGGAAGTCACTCAGTCAGTAAAGCTTAGGTGTTGTTTTTGTTTTGGAAACAAATAAATTAGGATTTACTCAAATTTATGATGGGGGATACTCAACAGAAGCAGCTCCGCGTCTACAAACCCCTAGAACACGCACACCACGTTTTTCAAATTAGATCAAATTCAAATTGAGATTAGTAGTCTAAAAATTGAAGTGTTCCACCACAGAAAAATCATAGCAGTTTGCTTTGGCATTTTTACATTTTTGGCTCTCTCTATATAATCACTAATGCTTCGGAAAACTACAATTTATTGGGTAGAGTTTTGTGTTGGAGAAACCTTAAAATATTTATACCAATTTCATATATAGCAATCCTATTTTAGTTGTAATATTTTGGTAGTAGGGGCGTTTGATGATGCCAAGCAAAACTGCAGTTCGCCCGTACAAGAGTCAGAATTTGCTTATGCTTTCAGTTTAGTTTAACTATCATAAAACGGTAGTGGTGCATAGTAATGGTAAACGTAGCACCGGGACTGTTGGGAGATGGGGAGATGGGGAGATGGGGAGATGGGGAGATGGG
>JAAUYJ010021785.1_pt1 | contig 13908 bp, 13 predicted proteins | sample 7278031 | NCBI WGS metagenome assembly JAAUYJ01 (sample SAMN14350222, study PRJNA611818) | marine sediment metagenome | isolation source: surface marine sediment (1.8m) | place: French Polynesia: Moorea | collected 2018-08 | reverse complement strand
TTTGCTCAGATCTTTTTCGGGGCGGTTCCAGGTGCCGTCAGCACAAATCACAATTCGCTTTTTCAATTTCCCCTCCGTGTTGTATCAACTCATGCAACTAAGTATATCGTTCTTGCTGTAGCTGTAAACCAGAGGCGACATCAAGTGGGAAATAGGTATACTGTCCCCCGGATTTCCCTGAATCTGCCGTCATTGCGAGGCACGAAGCAATCTCTCATAGGGTGACGCAAAGCGGTAAAAGATCGCCGCGCTATCGCTCGCGATGACGCATTTTTGCTCTTTTTTGTGCTTAAGCAAGTGCCTTTCAGGTCTGGCTCGGAAGACATGTACTGACTGTAATATAATCTATTAACAACTGCGGAGGAGGGCGATATGGTCGATTCGAGTAAAAGCAAGCTGGATAAGGTTCTAGCCGAGGCGCGGCGCGCCAATGAACTGCGCGAACGCGGCTACCGCGAACAGGCGCTGAAGATGTACCCGCATATCTGCGGTCGTTGCGGCCGTGAGTTTACCCGCAAGAATTTACATGAGTTAACAGTGCATCACCGGGATCACAATCATGACAACAATCCGGCTGATGGCAGCAACTGGGAGTTACTGTGTCTCTATTGCCATGATAACGAACACCAGCGACAGTTGGAGGCAGAACAGGGCTACACTGCAACCGATGATGGGAGCAGTGAAGCCGCCACGTTTAATCCCTTTGCTGATCTCAAATCCATGCTGGATAAAAACAAGTGACGTCATGGGCCCGGAGTTATCGCCAATTAGCAACGGTCGTGGACACCCACTGTATTGGGGTCACTGCATTGAGGTAGTTCATAGAGCTTTAGCGAGGCGAATGCCGGAAAATTGCCAGCGGTCTTTGGGATAAAAAAAGTTTCGGTAGCTGCCACGTATGTGATCAGCAGGCGTTGCACAGGAGCCGCCCTTTAAAACTAACTGGCTCGACATGAACTTGCCATTGTATTCACCGACAGTACCTTCCGGGACGCGATAACCCGGATAGGGTGCATAGGCGCTGGCGGTCCATTCCCATACATCACCGTAACACTGTTGCAGTGTCGAATCATCACTGGCAGCAACCGGCTGCAGGTAATCACTGTTTCGCAGGTTGCCCTTGACCGGCAAGTCAGCCACAGACACCTCCCACTCGAATTCGGTCGGCAGACGCCCGCCCGCCCAACAGGCATAAGCTGCAGCTTCGTACTGGCTGACATGACAGACTGGTGCGTTGTGGTCGAGCGGGCGCATACCGCCGAGCGTCATCTGCCACCATTCACCATCGCGTTGTTCCCAGTATAAAGGCGCGAACCAGGCATTGGTCTGCAGTGTTGTCCAACCATCGGACAGCCATAAGCCCGGTTTGCTGTAACCGCCGTCATCGATGAAATCAAGGTACTCTGCATTGGTGACCGGTCTTGATGCAAGGGCGAATGCTTGCAGCAGGACCTTGTGGCGCGGGTGTTCATTATCGTAACCAAATTCTGCATTACGATGTCCTGCTTCATAAATGCCTTCATCGAGCGGTAACCATGTCAGGTCAGCACTTTGCTGCCCAGGTGGTGGAGGTAAGTCACGATAGCGTGGACGCAACGGATTCTGTGCGAAGATATGTTTAAGGTCTGTTAGCATCAGCTCCTGGTGCTGCTGTTCATGATTCAGGCCAAGGATGATTAGTGGTTCTATCTCTCGCCATTGTTCACCGGCAGCGTTGGAGATGAGTTCGATCATGGCTTCATCAACCGCAGCGCGGTATTGCATTATTTCTGCCACGGTCGGTCGTGACAACAAGCCTCTTGTCGGGCGGGAGAATGGCTGGCTATGGGTCAGGTAATAGGAGTTGAACAGGTGATCATACGCAGAATTGAAACAGCGATAATTCTTCTGGAACGGTAATAACAGGAAAGTTTCAAAAAACCAGCTCGTATGCGCAAGGTGCCATTTGGCCGGGCTGACATCGGCCATGGTCTGTATGCAGTAGTCTTCCGTTTCCAGCGGTGCACAGATTGATTCAGAGTCCTTCCTGATTTGTTCAAATTTGAGAATCAACACACTTCTAGTTGATACTGCCTGATCATCAAGTTTTAGTGTCGATGCAGTCATCTATCCCCCTGCAGTCATGGCGTGTGAGAGTCATCACACAGGATGTGTGTATTTGAAAATAGGAATCGTTTTGGATGTTACCCCTTGATAAGCGGTATTGGCAAATTACATATTTGTGAACGTCATGTAGCCGCTCATAGCATTAATGACCGGGAAATACAGGCACAGTATACGTATTTCATGGGCCAGCGATTTTCACGCTGTATTCAATCAGTATACTGTCCCGGTAATCTCCCCGGTAATCTCCAGCACTATTCTTCGGTATTACTATGCTGTGCGCGCTGATAGGAGTTGTACGCGTACCACGCCAAGCTGGCAACGGCGATCACGGCACCCGCCGTAGCGAGTGCCTGTATGCCTTGCGACATGTGCCGAAAGTCCTTAAAAGTCATTTTTATGGGTAACATTGCCTGCCCCTCTGTCTGTAAGTTGAATCGCTGTGGTGTCGTCGCGCTAAATAAGTATCTTTCGATATTCTACGTAGCTTCAGCCTTGTCTTCTCTGATCCTGCTGCAGGCGAAGCGCAAGGCGCCGGAGGGAATATTAATTGACCAATCTTAAAGTCGCCAATACGATCACCGATACTGATGTCTTATGTAGATAGTGTAGCATAGGATCTGTTATGCCTCAGTGTGTAAGCACGTGCATACCCGGACCACAGGCTTGCCTGATTTGCAGCTGTAACATGTCATTCGCTCGTGTCTGACCCAGGTTTATCTTTATGTATCCAGCAAAAGCGGAACGTCCCCGCCAATTCCACCGACGCCAATCAACCAGCTGAGTCGTCTCAGGCGTCAAGGCAGCCCTGCGGCAGGCCGTGCCCGCCGTGGCTGATGGCGTGATGGTTAAGCGCGCGCAGGTAATCCGTGCTCAGCACCTGCTCCATCATCCTGGGCATGGTTCCGGATAACATGCTTTCATCCATCTCCAGCAACTGCATCAAGGCGTCTGTTGAAATCACATAACCCTTGATGCGTTGCCATAAAACAACGTCCATGAAGGGAAGCAACTTATTGTCATTCCATTCCTGCATAACAGTCGCCATGTCGTCCGGCAGCTGGATGAAGGGTGCTGCACCCTGCAAAGCTGATATGCTGACAAACTGACCAGGCCTGGCAGGTGCATCGTTCGCCCGGCAAGCGTGTTGGGGATTGATATCGATGATGCCGAGGCCGATCTTTTGAATGTAATCAAAGGTCGGATCAGTGCTGAGTATGCACATCGAGCCCTCCAACCTGCGCCTGACCTGATAGCGGATAAACAACTGTTCCAGCCAGTCGCGTAGGCCAAAAGAGGCGGAGCCGGCATAAGCCTCCAGCTTAAACCACTGCGGAGCGGGATGGGTGGATCGAAACAGCTTGGTGACGTTACTGAAGAAACTCATGTTGATCATTCCTGACTAACCAGGAAACTAAATGTTATGCAATAACCGTGTCAGAGTGAAGCACCGCTAAAGCTAATTTCACACCAATAATGGAGCGGGCTAAGGGCAAAAAAACACGGAGTGCCTCGAGTATATCGTAGTTTTATCAATCGGTTGTGTAGGTTCGACACTGTCACCCAAGGCTGGAAATTATGGTAAGGCCGCTACGACTTGAATCTACAGGAGCAATATCACGTCACCGAACACGGGTAAGGTCTTTGATTGTGATGAAACATGACTGACCGAAAATCAAAGACCCCGTAATCCTCCTGATGTTGCTAAGCAAGTCGATTCCGCAGTAGAGTGTTATGTGTCGTCTCCTTTTTTGATGGCAAGCCCACTCGATTCTATCTCTGGATGCCTCCTCTGGGGGGGCGACGACTTATGGTTTTCAGTGATAAACGCGACGTATTCCGATTTGTCACCGACTAGAATGAGGGTAATGACAAATGAATCAAGAGAGCAAAAAACAACCCGTTAGCGAGAAGGCCACCATAGCGGGAAACCAACTGGTCGAGTATGTAAAGAACGCCATTGCCGCGGGCAATGTACGTCGTCTGATCATACGCAAGCCGAATGATGAGGTTTTGCTGGAAATTCCACTCACCGCCGGCGTAGCTGTCGGCGGCGTGCTGGCGGCCATGGCGCCGGTTCTGGCAGCCCTTGGCGCCATGGCGGCTTTGCTGACGCAAGTGAAAGTCGAGATTGTTCGTATAGACGATTCCGACGATGATGTCTGAGGAAAAAACGTAGCTGATTCTGCTGGTTCTAAAATCTGATTCTTGTCTGCTCACATCTAGCGCCGTTTCGTATAAACGCCAGAATGGCGGACGATAGCCTTTTTCGGAATCCGGGGACAGTGCACGTATTTTAAATTGCTGCTAAATCAAGCACTGATTTACGTATACTGTCCCCGCATTTCCGCTCAGGTTGACGAATCGCACTCCTATACGTGACAATCGAATCTTCGCAGCAGTGAGGCCAATATGATGATCGCGCGCAACCGGAAAGATGGCGAGTCGTGCGGCGCCCGGGCAGCGCTTTTCGCCGTGCTCGGTGCTGCAGCCGTCTGGGCTGCATGTGCCCAGGCAGCACTGCAGAAGCCGGATGACGACGGGTTTATCGCCCCGTTGCCCAGTGAGCCCGCCAGCATGAGTATCCACCCCTGCTCGGACGGCATCGACAACGATGGCGATGGCTGGACCGACGGCGACGACCCCGAGTGCGCCGCGGACCCACCCAATGAGCTCGGGCTCGGGAGCAGCTCCTGCAACGATGGCCTCGATGGTGACGGCGATGGCAGGGTCGACAGCGATGACCCGCAGTGCCAGACTGCGTCGGATCACGAGGTGCTAGGCGCCGATGCCTGCACGGATGTGTGCTTGTACCAGGACGAACGTGGCGACGGTGCCAGCTGCGCAGTGTGGGACCACGGCAGCCAGATCTGGAGTGAGCTCGACACCAACAGCCTGCACGACCGGGCCCGCGCCTACACGATGTGGCTGCGACGCTTCATGATGCCAGCGGGCGGTGTCGCCTCGACCATCTTCGAGGATACCAGCTACACGGTGCCGACCTTCTACACCGACCAGGGTGACTCGGCGATCTGGACCGGCACCTACCTCGCCAGCGAGGCGCTGCGCGCTATGGCCACCGGCGCACCCGATGCGTTTCAGCAGGTCGAGCGCACGGTCGAGGTCCTGCATGATTGGCTCAATGTCACCGGGGCGCCCGGCTACCTGGCTCGCTATGCAGCGCCGGTGGGCGTCGACCCGCTGGTGGATGCCTCCATCATCTACGGCCGCCTGACCCCCTACGAAGGCCGCACCTGGCGATACCTCGATGATACCAGCCGTGACCAGTACCAGGGAGTGATGTTGGGGTTGACCCTGGCCTATGAAGCGACGGACGACGCTGCGCTACGCAAACGCATTCGCGACGACGTGCTGGCGGTGGTCGAGCAGCTGATGAAGCGCGAAACGCGTACCACCCGAGTGGTGCTCGGCGGCCTCACCCTGTACATCGATATCGACTACCAGTACGTGGTATTCAATCCGCAAGAGACCGTGGGCGGTGTGCCCGAGATCTATGTTGAAGGCTTTGACACCGAAGACATTCGCATCGCCGGCTTCCAGGAATTTCACCCTTACGTCACAGACATCTATCGACAGGTGCCGGGTTTTGGCTGGCTCCCGAAAAACCTGCCGCGATCTGGATCGGCCATCATGGTGGGATCGTTCTTCCGGGCGGCGATGGAGCTCACCCGTGACCAACCGGGTTACGAGCAACGCCACCAGGCGATCAGCGACTTCTACTACAGCAATGTTGGCCGCTGGCTAGCCGCAGCCGAGAAGTGGTTCTATGCCGGCCAGTGCGGAGACGGCTACTATGGCACCCACATCGTGCAGCAACCGATGTTCAACTGGACGCGCCTGGTGGACGATCCCGCGCACCGGACCCTGTTGCGCACCGAGTTGCTGCACGAACGGATGTGGCCCATCTTCCAGGATCACAAGAACGTGCTCTACGCCTATTTCTATGCCGCCAATGCCCCTGACGGGGTCGATACCAGCGGCTTGCTGGCCGAGCACACCGCGCAGCTGCGTCTCTTCCCGCCGCCGCCGAGGGTCAATCTACCCTACGACTTGACCGGCCAGTTCGCCGAGGATGGTGACTGCCCAGGCAACGCCACCGAGGCCCTCGATCTGAATGTGCGACCGGCGGAGGACTACATCTGGCAACGTCATCCCTGGCGGCTGACGTTTCCTGGCGATCCCAAGCGCCTCTTTGCCGGAGTCGACTACCTCTTCGCCTACTGGTTGGGCCGACACCAGGGCTTCATCGACGATGATGCGGAGAACACCTGCCTTCGCTGGCGTGATCCTGTGTTACCGTACATGGCGAATTGACACTCAAGCGACTGCGGGAGCTCAAGTAGTCCTCGGCAATGTCCCTAGAATCCGCGGACACTATACCCATTGCCGGACATGTAGCGGCCGCTATGTTCTCGCCCAAATCAGGCTCGTACCGCCAGCACAGAACAAGGTGCGTGGCGCGTGATCCGGCGGGTTCCCGACCCGAGCAGGAAGGACTCGATCGAGCCCTTGCCCTTATTGCCCAGCACGATCAGGTCGCTTTGTCGTTGCTTGGCAATATCGAGTATGGTTTCTGTTACGCTCAGGCTCTCAAGCAACTCCGAAGTGACGTTCGGGATCGTCCACTTTTCATCCCTGGCGACACTCTCGAGCGCGGTTTTAGCCGCTGTTTTCTTCTGATGCCATACGTCGCTCAGCCGCTGCTGAATGTCGTGGCGGAAGCCACGCATTAGTCGCAGGATCGCGAGCACGTGAACCTCAGTTTGCGCATCCAGTGGCAGGCTCTGACAAAAATCGACTGCCTTTCGGGAAGCAGGGGAACCGTCAAAGGCAACCAGGATACGCAATGGCGCCCTATCGGTACCTGCAGTCGCGGCTTCGGCTTCCCTTGGCGGCTTCACCAACAGCACGGAGAACGGGGCGTACTCGAGCACGGCGTTGGCGACCCTACCCAGATGGAATTCCCGATATCCCGATGTACCGACAGAGCTGATCGCAATGAGGTTGGACCCCTGGGATGCCGCGGCGTTGAGGATCTCCTCGGCCGGCTGGCCGATCCTGACTTCGGTCGAGTACGTCCAGCCCGCGCTGCTCAGGCGTTCAGCCTCCTGGGATAGCAGGCTTTCGCGTTCCTCTCTCAACATCTGCTCCGCTTCCTGGAGCTCAGTTCGGTGCTCGTCACTCTGTTCGTGCCAGTCCTCCCACTCTTCATACTTCAGAAATGTGTCCCGGATTACGTTGAGTAACCGTACTTCGGTTTCTGCTGGAAACTCGAACCGCGCCAGGAAATCGCCAGCGGCCCTGGCGTTATCAGATCCGTCCGTCGTAAGGAGTATTTTCATAAGACATTTTCCTGTTCGATTGGGGAAAAGTACTCGGTATCCGCATATTCGACCGGTCACTAACCCAGTGAAAGTCCAGATCGAGGCGTGTTTCGTGCGGTGTTCCTTAGACGAAACGATCGCATCGGCAGTATTCGTCCAAGGCTCGATCGGGCCCATCGATTAGAGCGCAACAGTCTGAACCGGTCAGATCGTTTGCACCCATAAACTCAATCATAATCATCTGTCCGCCCGGATCAAGATAATTCCTGTTTGGCTTCGGCATGCGCCGCCTGGTCAGAAACGCCCGCTAGAGAAAACCGCTGAGGATTTCTGCCGCTACTTCGGCGCCATTAAAATTCAGCTCAGCTTTTTTATCTTCCCCCCATAGCGTTTTCAATGGCTGTGTGAAGTTCCCTGCCAACCAGTCTGCGTTACCGATTTCGAGCGATCGGCTATGCCGATCCAACCAGTGTGATATGACCGGCTCATCCGGAAAGTGGCCTCTGCGGGTATAGACGAATGGGAGATCATGAGCGGCCGCTTCGACTGCCATGCCATACCCCGGTTTCCCGATCACCGCATCGACCGAAGCGATGATATCTCGGTATGGCCAATGCGCCAATTGCTCAATTGTGTGCATGTGATCAGCTGCGGGCAGCGCCCGATCCGTGTGTATTATCCAATGAAAATCCCGCTGTTCCAGCATCGCTTCAGCCGGTATTTGTGCACTGCCTATTCCACCCAAACTGCATAAAACCAGGGGTCTGGTATCATCAGACCTTAACCCTAATTCATGTCGAATACTTGGGTTCCGTTGACCCGGTATGTACACCGGTGGTATGTGTTTTACTCGCTTAAAACTCTGTCCAGCTAACGCCGGTTCCGGTAACAGTGCCAGTGTCGAGAGTCCATAGGCCTGGCGTATCTGCTGAAACCAGCCATGCACTTCAGGCGAGTCCAAATCGAGATAAGCCTCCACAATATGGTCCCATGACAGTGATGCTAATGCGATGCCTGGGATAGTCGCGGAGGCAGCCGCTGCTAATGCAAGGTACGATATATCAGATAACACCAGGTCAGCGCCCCAGTTTTCAAGCTTGCGTGATTCCGTCTTTATCTTCTCATCGAATTGCTCATGAAAAACCGCATAGGCCTCCAGACTTGACGGCATATCGACGCTGAGTGGATCGGGCTGCACTAAACCGACATCCATCGGGATCTTTTCATGTTCGAAATCATGTGTGCCGAGCCTGTCGGCGATAATGGAGCGCTCGAGATCGCACTGGATTCGTAACGTGATGTTTTGATAGCGTTGACTCAGCGCCCGTAACACAGCAACCGTTTGCGTCAAATGTCCATAGCCATGTGCGGAGATAGCAGCACTAATCCGAGGTGAAAAGAGGTCCATATTGCAACGGTCGTTAACAAGGTATCTGAAATGAGTTTACAGGAAAAAATCCGTTTCTTAATGGGAAGAACCTGGTCATGTTATCACTGTCTTATTAGATAGTTTAGTTGGTGCCTAATGCGTATCCTATAATCAGACAATGCAAGAAAACGATCATCAACCCGATTTTATTTCACGTGCTGGCACAACCATGACGGTGGTTGCGTGGATGCTGTTCTTGTTCGTTCTTTATGGTGCGTTCGATTATGTAGTTGCACAACGCAACAACCCGAATCAGGACATCGTCACGAACGAATACTACCTGGCAAACGGGCTGCAAAAAGAAATCGTATTACAACGCAATGCGTATGGGCATTATGTATCAAGTGGAACCATTAATGATCATGACGTCGTGTTTTTACTCGATACCGGCGCAAGCGATATTGCTATCTCTGAATCAATTGCCAACGACATTGGGTTAATCAAAGGGCAGGGAATTCTTGTCAGAACAGCAAACGGTAACACCAGGGCGTATCGTACCCGTCTTGCCAGTGTTGGGATTGGAGATATCAAACTCTACGATTTAAACGCCACAATACTGACCAACATGCCTGGTAAAGAAATTCTATTAGGCATGAATTTCCTCAAACATTTTGAATTTACCCAGAAAGGTAAAACGCTGACGATAAGGCAATAAGACGTCTCCATTCATTCTCGCTACATGCCTCGATTATGTTGAGGGACAGCAGAACACAACACCCGGGCATTGACTTGTGAATATTGACAATTGTCAATGCGATTCCCCAAAAAATTCTATAGTATTGAATAAGTAACAGATCACATCGTTATCAACCCAGTAAGGAGCAGCACGACGAACAGGACCATTCCAGTCTTATCCATTAAATTCAGCATAACGCCAGTTCGCGGATGTGCGCATCGACAGAATACGCTGGCTGTTCCGCACTTGTCGAAATTCATACCAGGAGATGGATCCAGCCTAATGATTGTTTATCTATGGAGATTGTCATGAAGTACAAAATAATTATATTCCTACTTATTCAGGTTTTGATCACAACAGCATGCTCGACAACAGAGCAGAAACCGCAGGCGACGGATGATAAGGGCGTCGAAGAAGGGATCAACTGGTCAATCCCAGTCCTTGACAGGGAGTGGGTCCCGGGGTTCTCGCACGAGAAAGAGGGCGAGGGCAATATAATAGAATTCGTGCTCAAAGGTGAAACCGTGCAAAACTGGTCAGAGCTTCTTACGATCCAGAGCTTTGCCAATACCAGGGGGAGCGCGCATGTTTTTTTCGAAGCATTGAAAGCTTTTCGTGAAAAGGAATGCCCGGGCACCACAGCCTGGAATGTCATCGATAAGGACGAGCGCAGTATCCTGTATGAGTGGAGGGCAAAACCGTGCGCTGGCTACCCCGAACAGCACGAAATTTCCAGAATTATCGATGGTAAATGGAACCGCTTCAGAATTGCGTATACAGCCAAAGTCAGCGAAATACCTGCGGAGACAAGGGAAGCTTTTGTTAAGAGTATGTCTGATGCGACCGTGGTGATAAAACAGAAGTGAAGACAGTCAGTCGAGTATTGGTTCTGTTGGTGCCACTGTTTGTAGTGAGTTGTCAAAGTGCGCCGACTTCCCCGGATGCGCTTTTTGGTGGTCAATCTCATGCTGATGAGGTATTGCGCAAAGACACGGTCGATATCATTACAACATTTGTCATAGCGAATGGCTGCAGCAGCATCGATCACGTTGAAACCGATGTGCTTTACCACGACGCCAGGCAAGGCGTTAAGCACCGTGTTTGGAGCAAAGAAGAATGGTTGGTTACAGGCTGCGCCCAAAATTTTCCATTTTCGGTTAGCTATGCTGAGGATGGCGCAGACGGCACATTCATCAAGGTAGCGGCGAAGAATGCGAATGATGATCTGTCCGATGCTGGACATGAAGAAGAAAAACGCCTGTTAGAAAAGGCAAGAGCGGCTTTTGGTTCCCGCCAATACGCCGAGGCGTTGGCATTGCTAGAGCCTATGGCCGAGCGGGGCAACCCCGGTGCGCAGAATGGACTCGCGGTTATGTATGCCCGTGGTCTTGGCGTCAGGCAAGACCTTGGCGAGGCTTTCAAGTGGCACAAAAAAGCGGCTTTGCAGGGATACGCCCTGGCGCAATTCTTTTTAGGACTGATGTATGCTGACGGCCAGGGTGTGGCTCAGGACGCTGCTCAAGGCGCTGGATGGTTGCGTGCTGCAGCTCAACAGGGACTACCTGTTGCGCAGTTCAGCCTTGCAGCGATGTATGCCCGCGGCGAAGGGGTAGGAAAAGACAGCTATCAGGCCGCAGCGTGGTATCGTAAAGCAGCAGAACAAGGACACGCTTTGGCTCAGCACAATTTGGCGTTGCTGTACCTGAGTGGTGAAGGTGTACCGCGCAATCCAGCAGAAGCATTCCGGTGGGAACAGAAAGCGGCGGAGTTGGGGGATGAAAATGCTCAGTTTGGTCTGGGTATTTTGTACGCTAAAGGTGTAGATGGGGTTCCGCGGAATTATGTGGAAGCATACAGGTGGATCCGTAAGGCCGCCGAGCGAGGCTATCCACTGCAATTCGAATTCGAATCAGGATGGACGATAGGTCATTTTACTGCGCCTCCCAACCAGTACCTGATCGAGTTTATCCGTGAAGGTGACGATATCGACAACTGGAAAGAACTTCTCACACTCCAGGTATTCCCGCCGAATTGGGGTGGCGTTTCAGTAACGGGTGCGCTTGATCAATTAAAAGCATTGCGCGAAAAGATATGCCCGGGTGTAACAGAATGGAACGTTATTGACCGGGACGAGAAAAGCATCTTGTACGAATGGCATGCAAGGCCGTGTCGTGGTTGGCCTGACCAGCACGAAATCGCAAGGATAATCTACAGTGTGGATAGAACAACGATTATTCGCTACACACAAAAAAACTACCAGATGCCCGATGATCAGCGCAATACCTGGATTAAGAAATTCCTTGATGTTGACAATAAGAACAAAATTGAATCTCCATAAGTTATCAGGCTACAACGAACGCGATGGGCGAGTGGTCATGCAGATCATGAGTCCAGTGTTTGTTAGTTTCGGACTGGCGAAAACTGCGCTCTGACACGAATGGAACTTACTTAAGTATGTAAAACGATCGCATTCGCGTCATTGCGAGGAACGAAGCAATCTTTTACAAGATGAAGCAGTGTCGTAAAAGATCGCCGCGCTACCACTCGCGATGAGTTTGTTGTTAAGTAAGTGGCACGCCTCGCAGCCACCTGATTTCACATTGCCCTGAACGAAAGTACTGTTAATTGCCCAGCAACGTATCCTTGGCCAGATTGATTCTGGCCGCGAGGTAATCGGAGCCGCCGCGGTCCGGATGCAGTTTCTGCATCAGGCGTCGGTGCGCCTCGATAATCTCCGCTTCGCTGGCGTCGGACGATAGTCCCAGTATTTGCAGTGCTTCCTCGCGCGACATCTCGCCCGACGCACTGGCAGCCTGCTGTTGACCCTGTGCGCCGGCCTGCTGTTGCCAGCTGTCGGCATACACCCGATCCAGGTAAGCCTGCAGCAACGCAACCGATTCCTCGTCGTCCTGACACTCTTGCAGCAATTGCAGCAATACCTCGAGATCCATTTGATCGAGCGTCATACCCTTGAACTGTCCCGCCAGCACTTCGCCGTTGATGTCGCCCGAATCGTGGTTCAGCGTCATGCGGATGTATTTGCTCTGGACGGTGGAGGTTTGGCCGCCGCTCGGTGCCTTCCTGGATTTGGCCGCATCCATGCCTGCCAGCAAACGTTTGAGCAGCGGTATGGCGCTGAGCAGGGCAATCAAGGTTCGTGCGAACGGCAACAAGGCGGCAAACACCGCGGTCAGCCAGTGCGCCCGCCCCGTCAGTACCAGTGCGAGCAAAAATAACGCGAGCAGAACCGCTAATGTTTGCCAGGCTCCCCGGGGAGGCCGGCGCGATAGCCAGCGAAGCAAGAAGAACAATCCAGCTGCCAGCGCAAGCAGCAGTAAAAACCGCCCCATGGTTCAATCCCTGCTTAATTGGTGGGTCAGTTGCCGCACCACCTCGCTTCGATTTTTACTGAAATCCCGCAGGGCTTTCTGACCGGCGGCGGCATAGACGGCAACGGCGCTCAACAGGTCGCGCAATTGGCCGGCGCTGCTCGCGTCGAAGGCACAATAGGCGCCGCGGGTCAGCCGTGCGATCTCCTTGAAGGCCCGCTGTGCCACCGGCTCGGAGCCTTCATGAAACATGAACGCGGGCACCCCGAGCACACCCAGTTCGCCCGCTAAATGGCACAAGCGGTCAACATCTTCCTCCATGCAATCACCGACGAAAACGAGCGCCTGCACTTTCTTCTGTTTCGTCTGCTCGATGGCCTGGCGCAGCACCTTTTCAATCTGCGTGTATCCGCCCCGGCAGGACACGCTGGTCATGCGTTGCAGCAACGCATCCGCTGACGACAGCCATGGACTCGCCTCAAATTCACCATAGCCGCGGTAATAACAGAGCTGTATGTCCAGGCCGCCGTGCGCCGCGGTTTCGGAAAACATCTCGCCTTGAATCTGACAGGCCCGGTCCCAGGTGGGTTCTCTGCTAGCGGTGGCGTCCATCGCAAATATCAAGCGCCCCCGTTCCCCAGCGGGCTTGACCGCAGGCGCCGACCTGACCTTTTTTACGAACGCGTCGATCGCGGCTCTGCTCGATTTTTGTGGAAGATCTTTGTCAGTGCCTGCCATGAAATCCTTCTTCGGACATTAATTGTAATGACAGTATACCTAATTTCCCAGCCACCAGTTTTTACCTTGGGCGGGTAGAACTTTCTTGAATTGACAATGCGACCAAAACGGTCATAGACACGGATAATAACTAACTGTGACAAATGCGATCGTCACTCAGGCCGAAATGGTGAGGTGGTGCGCCGTGCGCACCGGTATCAGTAGCTTGTATGATTTCCCATCAATGGTGCGCACGGCACACCCTACGGTAGGTTTCGTCCCTGATGTCACTGTTGTTGTGTTCGCTGT
>JAAUYJ010071583.1_pt1 | contig 13926 bp, 13 predicted proteins | sample 7278031 | NCBI WGS metagenome assembly JAAUYJ01 (sample SAMN14350222, study PRJNA611818) | marine sediment metagenome | isolation source: surface marine sediment (1.8m) | place: French Polynesia: Moorea | collected 2018-08 | reverse complement strand
TGGGTGCCGGCCGTCGGTCCGTCGCCGCCGCCTCCCGGGGAGCTCCCTGTCAATGGCTGAAAAACTGGCTCTCAACTTAAGACGGCGCACAGCCACCTCCTGCTGTAATAGCAAAAACGAAAAAAGTTAAAAGAAACGACTCTGAGGGGAGTTAATGTTTCTTCCGGGGCAAAAAAAACCCGCTCCCCCTTTCCTTTGGCTGGCGAGTTCAGAGGTGCCTCCACCTCCACCTCCAACCCTCTCCACTGCCCTGCTTGGCCCTGCACACTCCAGGGAGCCATCCCCCCCCCTCCTCCCTTCCTCTCCCCCGGCATCCCTCGACATACAAAAGGGGAAAAAAGGAGCAGGCCTCCCTTCCTAACCCACTGCCTCGTTCTCCAAGTTTGAGCGATTTAAAGCGCCCCTCTCTCTTCTCCTCCAATGGTGGTACATGCCGCCATAGGTAGAGGGAGGCATTATGTGTCCCTTCCTCCTCCTCTTCCCACTTCTTTTTATTGCAGACCCTTCTTCCTTCTCCTTTTGTGTTTGTGTGTGTTTTGTGTAGCCGCCGCCGCCGCCGCCGCCGCGCCCCGCGTTCCTTATCTGCAAAACGCCAAGCGAAAGTCGCGGATTCGCCGATGCTTTCGAAAGTTAGACGAGCCCCCTCTGCTTCCCCTTGCTCGACTGACTTGGCGATTGCTACTCCTCCCCTCCGCGGCGGAGACAAGAGGCAGAAGAAAAAAAGAAGAAGGCCTTTTGTGTGTTTGTACCTTTTTTTTCTTCCCTGTTCCCCCGACTCCTCGACCGTATCGGACCCTGCCTCAACCCTGTTCCATTTTTTTGCGCGGCAAGGTTGACAACTGAAATTCTCTTCTTCGGTATGCCGTGTGTACCCTCTGTATCCCGGGCATGTGCAGAACAGTACAAAAAGCGGGATCAAGCGACATACTTTATTTCATTTTAACTATATATGTCAAACTTTTAATCGCTAGGAATGGGAACCGTGCTATTTCATTTTCCGGCTTTTGCTTTTGTTGGTGAAATCCCGTCCTAATCTTCCTCCCCTTGGTTCTCCCCTCCCCCCTCGTTTGCCGCATAACATAACATGGCCGAACGACAAAGTCGGGAGAGGGAGAAAGAGGGAGGAAGGGAGGGAGACGGACGAGGAGGAAGAGGAGGACAATGCCTAAAGAAGGAGGAGGACGAGGAGGAGACTCTCTAGTCTGGCATCCTCCCTTCCTCGTCCCCTATTCCATCCACTCATGATTGCGACATTAATGTCCCTTCTTCCTCCTCCTCCTCGATCCTGCTCCTCCCCCTATCCTTAGTATATACAGTCTAGCCTACTGCGTATGGATGGAGATGGCGGTAGAGACACAAAAAACCTCGAAATGTGGTGGGCTGCAAGTCGACCACCAAGCACTAAATCTTGCAGAAGTAGAGTATAGTACATGAGAATACAGAACCGTAATTTACACTCCCGATCGAGTCAAGGGAGGGCGTAAATTTGGGAGTGGCCCTTTCCGGCGGGGACACACAGTCTCTGCTCCTAAATCCCCCCTCCCTCTCCTCATGGATTGCCAATGAATTCTCTTCCCCTTTGCTCTCTCAATCTCGAGGCGAACCTTCGATACGCGACACTGGTACATGTCCTTTGCTAGGGTTAGAGGAGGGCCCTATAAATTCATGGGCACGGAGGAACGAGAGAGAAAAAAAGGGTTTCGGGCTTTTTTTCGTGGGTGCCAGGAGGAAGAGGAGAAGATTGCATGTGGTACGGAGAGAAACGCCCATAGCAATTCAATAATGTGAGGATTTTTTCACCGTTTCCCATTTTCCTGGAAATAAACTTGTTCTTTGCAAAAATACTGTTTTCTTACATATTTATTTATTTGTATGGGGTCACCCTGTTCCCATCTCTCCTCTCGGTCCCCCTCTTCCGACCTCTCGGAAGTGAAGGGGGTAAGAGGAAGGAAGGAAAGAGGAGGAGGAGGAGGAGGAATATTGATGAGATGGAACCGCCCAAAAAAGCGCCGCCGCGATCGAATCTTCCTCGTCCTCTCTCTCTCTCTCTTCCTTCTCCTTCGGTTTTTTACGATGCCGCTAAAGCGACAAGAAAGATCGACCCACGAATATGCACAGGGAAAGAACCAGTTTTCTCCCCCAAACGTTACTTGCGAAATTTCCATGGGGTTTTCTGTAGAGTCCTCCTTCTTGGAGGGTTTCCTTCAAAGCGGAAGGAGAGAGGATTTGAGGGCTAAATCGGCTTACTTGTCCAATTTACAGGCTACTTTTGATGGATGCCACTGCCCAAAACGAGGGGGGTCGCTCAAAAATCCTTCTGGTCCACGTTGCCCACCGCCTAGAGATGAAGGAAGCTTTTGAGCAGCTCAGAGTGAAAAAACCTGCTCGGCCTTTCTCCCGCCCCCGCCCCTCAGAGTGAATTTCCATGTCTTCTTGGCGGCCAAAGCTCTCACACTTTCGGCGTTATGGGGCGGGGGGGAGGGAGATGCTAAAATCGTGCAAGTGAGTTATAAAAAGGTATAACCTCCTATCCCGGTCAAATTTACAGAGATTTCGAAGAGAAACTCTATCGTGTTTCGAAGAAGCTATTCCTGGCGAGGATCCACTTATTTTTCACCTTCACACATCTCTCCTCAGCTATATAGCTTAAGAGAAATATACCATCTGCCAGATACGGTAGGAGTTGAAAATTCACCGCTTATATTCCTCCTTCTTCGTTGAGCGGTACACTTGGGCGAATCTCCGTCCTCATCCGCCGCACCCGCTGCAGGTGACAAAGTGGGAGGATGGAGGAGGAGGAGGAAAGAGGAGGATTCCGCGAAGCCTGCTCGCTGCTTTTCACTTTGGATCCCACCTCACCAAGCTTGTGTTGCCCTACTCGCTTAAATCCGATAATTTTTCTCGGGGAGGGAGTGCATTTTTGGAATGGATTCGACGGATATTTGTAGCACCAGTCTAGTAGCTCTACAACATGCCACAGGCGTAATTCATGAAGAAGAGACATCGCAAACACTTCTCAGCCAAGTCTGGAAACTTTTTCCGACCCCGCTTTTACATCATCGTCCTTGGGGAAGATAAGAAAAGAACCATCAGTCTGGCATTGGTGGTTCCATGGAAAAAAGCTCGGAAACTGCCTTGGAAAGAGTGCAATGACAATACGTCGTTAGAGGTCCCTATTTCTTCTAGTAGGATTTTGGCTCCGTCTGCTTTGGCTGCAGTTTCCAGACGTTTTTTTCTCCCCCGACCTTCGATAGGTCCTTTCTTCGGATGCAATTCCTGTGAAATGGAAGAAAAAGGGAAACCTCCTGCTTCCACTTCCCAAACAAACAGGGGAAAAGATCCAATTTTCCCCAATATTTCATGCCAGATCGTTAGAGGCTATTCGTCGCAAATTCGGCTGGCTTTTGCCTCACATGGTTTGGTACAATATATTTGGTGAATTCCTCGCCGTTTTCTCAATGGAGAAGTGAGTAGCCGACTTAGAGGGAGGAAGGGGGAAGAGGAAGAGGCCTTTCCCCCTCTTTTTTCCGGCGCTGATAACTCTTCTTCCTCCTCCTTTTCGCTCCCCTTGCCTTGAAGCCTGCAAGGGAGGGACGGAGGGGACATAACTCAGACCTCCCCCATCTCGGTTTCCCCCTTTCCCTCGGGGAAACTGGTGAGGGAAGCGGAGGAGAAAAAGTGCAGGAGGAAGCCGGTGGAGGAAGTACCTTTTTTGCCACAAAGTCTTCCCCAACAGAAACCCGTGAAATTTGGAAGCAACATGCACTTCCACTCAGGACAACGTTGCCGCATGAAAAAAGCTCATCTCTTTTCTGTTGTGCAAGAGAATCCTTAATTCCAATCTATGTTCGTTGCATATCCTTTTCACATTACACCTCTGCAGATCCGTTTTTCGGTCAGGCAAAAATTTGCTTCCTTTTCCCCTGCCCGTTTGCCGGTAGCGTCTTTAGATCGAAGCTCGATTTCTAGCGCCAGCCAGAAAAAGGAAGCAACCCAGACTTTGATCGAAACTGCCAAAAAAATCCTCAGAACCCGAGCGGAGGTACACCGGAACTTCTCCCCGTCTTCCATCTTTCGTGCCCGGGGCCCTTCCTCCCCCTCCTACTCCGAAATGCCGGTAGCAAGAAAAGTGGGAGGGGGAGGAAAAGGGAGAACAAGCGGAGAGCCGGCCGCCCCTGGTTTGGAGGAGGAGGAGGAGGAAGAAGAGGCCAAGGAAATTAAGTTATGAAGGTGGCCGGGGGAAAATCTGGTGAAAGGCGAATGATCTTTCGCTAGTGCTAAAAAAGGGGTTGGATTTGAGTACCTAGAATGATTCATTGTTGTCCCAAGAGTAGGAGAATGAGAACTATTCTGTTTGCATCATTCGGTGATGGCAAGACGAAACACAAATGAATTAGGATGGCAGCCTTCATGTCCAGATTTCAATTCTCCGGTCAACAGGGATTCACTAGACCTTTCCTTCCCCCCCTTGGCCGCCAAACCCGCCTCCTCCCTCCCTCTCCTGCTCTCCCCCCTCTTCTTCCTTCCTTCCTACTCATCTCCAAACAGGCTCCTCCGCCGCCTCCGCGGAGAACGGAGGAAGAGGGGAGGAAGAGGAGGAGGCAGTCAGCCTCCAAAAAGCGGCCCGCGAAGGAAGAGAAGGGAGGGAGGAGGCCGCCAAAAAGAGGAAGGGAGCATCTCGATCTCTTCTTCCCCCGCCGCAAAAAGGAATTTCTTGGCGCAGCGGAGGCGGCGGTCGGACAAGCCGAGTCCGGACTCCGGACCTCTTTGTTTTGTACAGCACGACACTACATTGCAGTGGACAAAAAAGGGCTCTTCGGGCGTTGAGGTCTACGAAGCCACATCTGGTTGTGCTCGTTTTATGAGGAGTGAGACGGTGAAAACAGTGCAGAGAGTGAAGTTGAACGCGAAAAAAAGCTATATCTCCCGCTCAAGAGACTCCAGGTACGATTCCGATATGTACTGAGTGATTGGATTCTGACCACCCCCTACAATAGAGCCAATGTTGCCAGGATATTTTTCTTAGACTTCCCGTCAAGAGATGTAACAGTGATTCGTGTCTTAATTACTTCTCCTTAGGAGATGCCGATTTCCTTTGCCAATTTTGTCCGTCTCGGCCTTTCTACCAGCTACTCCAGAAACCCAACCAGATTTGTCCACGTCCTAAAACTACAACAACCATATTCCAACTCTTCCTAGCTTCCTATCCTTATAGACGGTTCTTTTTTCAAGCCTTAACCACAAGTGTTTTAGGAAACCCGGCGTCTCTCTTTAGGAGGGACCCTTCGTCAGAGTACCACTACCGTACATGTTGTGTGTCAGTCTCTTTCCCCCCAGATACGATGGCAGCTTTAGCGTGGCACAATCAAGGTTCAACAGATGACCGCATGTGACCAAGGAAGCCTGGGAGAAACAATGTACTCATCCAAAAATCGTTAGCTTAGCATCGGAATTTTCTGTCCCCCTCCCTTCATAGCCTATGTTATGTCAACCCTGGAAACCTCAGAAGAAGTGATGACCACCGTCGCCTTATAGCACTCCCGGACAGCAAGTGCCGTTTGGTATCCCATCCCGTTTGTTCACCTGCCGTAAAAAGTGCCGTTACAGTCGTAGACTACCACCGTCAAGATGGCGTTCGCCGCCGCGCGCATGATAGAGCAGCGGAACCGCGAGAAGGCCCGCAAGACGTCCAACGACCAGCTGGTGCCGCCCAGGGGAGGGAGGGGACCGCCAGGGGTAAGACAAGAGGAGAGACAGTCCACAACGCCTGGTATAGACAGGGAGAAAAATCGGAGGGGGGTGGCATTCACCAAACATGCAATATTTTTTATATAAAAAGTGTTCTCGCAAAAGTTGGTGAATTCCTCCCCCGACCGAAAAGCATTGCGTGTGATCTGTTGGTTTCTCCGTTCCCTGAGTTTGTCCTGTGTTTGTAAATAGCGTTTAGTGGGGGAGTCAGTATTGTTGTATGTGGCTCCTCCGCCTATTCCTTGTGTGCATGTTTTTTGTCCTTGGTTGCTCACAACGACGACGGAAATACCCTCCACAAAGACCTAAAAAGGTCTTCAAAACTATGTCGTGATATACAATACGTACAGTGTGGTGTTAGTCGTAAGAATATTGGAAACAATGTACTGTAGAGATATACTGTTTCGTAGTCCCCAACAGTACACCACCAAGCAGATTGAAATGTCGACCACAAACACCACTTGCCAGACCTTGGACAGGTGTGTAGTACGTACACCATCTTCTTTGAGAAAAAAAAATTACTTAGCATGGCGTAAGGTAGTTATTCACTGGACACACACTCACACTGGTTTAAAAAGGAATTATTAGGCAGAGACAGACAAAACCCCTAGCTAGAGAGCATGGAATACGGTACTCAAATGGTAGAACCAAGCGGCGTCGGCGGAATATTTCGTAAAAAAATGAATGCCTTGCTATACTGTAAAGAGCGCGAGCGCATCACGAATGGGCATCAGAAGTGGAAGCAGCGGGAGAGCATACACCGGCCGGTTGTTTTATGCAAATGCACACATGTTGTTACTTCCTTTATCTGTCATCTGGAACGCACGCTGGCGGGGCAGTAGAAGAGAAGTGAGCCAAGTCGTCGTATGGGCAAAGGCGTGCATATGTGTGGAATTCGATAGATGCTTGAAAAAGAGTAGGACAATTAAGCATTTCACATTTTTGTAGTTCAAAGATAGTTAACGCAACCTTTTGGGGAAGGATGGGTGAAATCCGTACCTGGTATGCCGTGGGTGCATGGGCCTCTCCTTTGTTTTTCCCCTCCCTCCCCGATGCCACTTTTTTGCCTCTTGCTGGCATAATAAGGGCGGAGGGGAGAGGAGGGGGAGATTGGGTATCTCATGCATCTCTCTCTCTCGGCCGTCCTCTGCGGCCCGCAGGGCGGGGGGGGGGATGCCACTGTGCACAATAGGCTCCTCCTCCCCCATGCATGCCACCAACTGGACAGATCGAGAGGATAGAGGGGGATATCGTATTAATTATGCTCTTTCTCGGTCGCCACAGCGGTTCTTTTATCACTACTCCGCGTCCTCCCATTGCTGATCTTTCTGGGTTTAGTCTAGATAGCCCGCCACCCGCCCCCCCGCCTCGTGCGCACGGAACCAAAAGTGGCCACTTGGTCCATTTACTACACTGCTCCGGAAAGAGGAGAAATGGAGAGAGAGGACACGAAATTGGGCCACTGGGAGCGGGATTGACCTCAGAAAAATATACTGAGCTTGGATGGAGGCATCATTTCTTGGAGCCAAAAAGACCTCGGTTTCGTTGCTGCATCCATTGGGCGAATGCCGAGTTGGAATCGGGGACGGACCAGGCCAAGGCCAAATCAAATAATATCATCAGAACCTCCCTCTCCTCCCCCGCGAGAAAATTAGAAGCATCAAAGGGAGCAATTATACTTTGTGCGGTCCTGGGGATGGGGAGAACGTACACTATATGGAACAGAGGGAGGTCAATCATATTGATGCTAATCATATTGATGCTGCAAGAGCTCGATGAGCGAAGGTGGATGGGAAGAAAGATGAAGGATCCTCCTCTACTTCTTTCTCTCCTCGGTGGTCGCCCTTGACTGGGTCCGCAACAATGAGTCAGAAAGAGAGAGAGGGAGAAGAAAAGGGCTGGAAGTAGGAACAACAACAACAATACTGCCTCTTTTCCATATGGGAGAAAAGAGGAGGAGGTGAGAAAAGGAGAATGAGAAGAGACCTCTCCTCTCTTCTTCTTCCTCCTCCTTCTCCTCCTCGCCTTATTTGAAGAAGATAACAACGACCTCTTTACCCTAGGCGGGGTCTCTTCTCCCCCAAGAGGAACGGAGGGCGGAGGCTGGAAAAAGGCCGGCAGCTCATAATAAGATTAACAGCATGCATGGTGTGTGGAGGGGAGGAAGCAAGTGCAGTAAGCCAAAAAGCAAAAGGCTAGATCCACAGCCATCAAGAACGAAGGGAAAGAAATCTCTTGATGAACGAGTTACCTTTTCCTATTCTCCTCCCTGCTAGTTCATCACTTCAAATGAGTGACAGCTGAGCTTATCCTCTTTCGAGAGCTCAGCAAATTAGGTCCCAAGGGGATTCAGTCTCTGCCTCCCATTCTCTGCCCCTTAGCTGGCAGGAGGTGGTGGTGCAGCTAGGGCTTTTAGAGTTTTGATATGATCAGGGAACAAACAAAAAAGGGGCTCCAATCTCGAGCTCGACCTTCTGCTCTCCAAAAAGGAAGTGGAGTGGGGGGGGCGTCGGACCATGAGAGCAAAGAATGGTATAGGAAGGAAGGAAGTCGGTGTGAGGCGCTGTCGTTTTGGTGCACAATTTCAGTTTTGAGTAAAGGGTCGTTTTGGTGCATGGGCAGGGGAGTCGTTTTGGTACATAGAAAGGGACAGAGGTGTTGTTTTGGTACATGAACTGCCAAGAAAATAACACAGAGGTACTTTGGATGTAAGATAAAAATTCTGTTCTAGTTCTTGTATATTGACAATTTATTGAATACTGGATTCAGTTTGGGGGCGGAGAGACCAAAACTGTCTTTTCTTTATACTTATCCAAGGGTCTGGACGTCTGAGATGGTTTTCAAAAAAATAAGGGGGTCTATTTTTTTCTGGCTCCTCGGCACCCGAGCTAGCCTGGGGGATAAAGGGGGACAAAAAAACACGGACAAGTGTGTTTTCCGGGCTTTTCCCACATTACAGAGTTATGATTCCCCTCCCCTATCTTTCTAATAACTTTTTGTGACAACTTGAAAGCCAAGCAATAAGGTAAACTAAACATTAAGAGTTTTTTTGCACAGACAATGTAGTGAGAAGGACGTAAAGAAGCCCTTCTTTTACATGCATCATTATATCATTGAAACCTGCCAATTTACAGGTAGGTATGTACCAAAACGACCCCCCTGCCCCTTTGTTGTGTACCAAAACGACACCCCTGTCAAATCCTGCACCAAAACGGACCCTTTGTGCAGAAATGTACCAAAACGACGTGTTCCCCTCCTCCCATTGTGTTTTTTGGAGGGTCCGTCTAGCAACAGCAACAGCGTGTTTCCACTTCACATCGCACTCCGCTCCCGGAGCCATGTGTTTTTTCCTTATTTTTACCGCTTGCGTAGCAGGGGTCTTGGTCCACTCGTTTCCTTTTTACCGCCTGCGTAGCAGGGGTCTTGATCCACTCGTTTCCTTTTTTTTTCCGTTTGACACCGTTTGTTGGAAGGAGGAATAGAAGGGAAGGAAGAGCAGATAGGAGCGGAGCGAGATGAAGATGATTGGAGGTGGAGAAGGAGGACGGACCGATGGACGGGGGACAGAGAGATTGAAAGAGCAGAGAAATATTTATCACAAGGGGATATGAAAGTAGACAATTTTTTCTTCTTTCTTTTTGCACACAAGATATTTCTCTCTCATTTCTTTTTCCTGTAATTTTTTTTCTTTATTGCTGACAAAATATTTTTTACATTTCTTTTTCCTTTCTTTTTTCTGCAGAAATATTTCTTGCAATTCACTTCTTCCTTTCTTTTTCCCCAAATTTATCCATTGGAAATTCTGTCATGCGCAAAATGACAAGAACCAGCACCAAGGAAAATCCTGCAGTTATCATTGTGCACATTTTCCCGTCATTTTACTTTTTTTCGCTGGTGAGGAGATATTCCTTTCACTTCTTCTTTCTTTGGTAAAGCACCTTGTGCTGGAGGAGGATTTTTTTTGCGGATTAATTACGTTCCCTCACCGTGCAATATATTCTGACTGCTGCCTGATTTTTTGCCGCCAACACCTGGGCAACTTTTACATCCTTTGTGAGAATGTGTATGTAGGCAAAGTGCCCTCACAGGTAATCATATTAAAAAATAATTGAGCATTTTTGAAATAAAATATGTGCCACTTCTCTAGGTCAAGGAAGAGAAAGAGGAGGAGAAAGAGCTTGATATAAGCAACCCCGTCCACAGAGACAGAGCAAGGACAACTCTTCCAGATGGTAGTAATGAGGAGGGAAGGATCCCGTCCTGTAGTAGAAGTCCCACTCCGCTTGGCAGCGTGCTTGCCGGCCACACATGTGCGCCGCCGAAATTTCAGCAAAGGGGAAAGATTTTTTATTTCAGGGAGGGGAACTACCAAAAATGACTCAGTGAGGGGACTATTTTTGATTCTCATGGTATGGGTAGGAAGGGGGTAAAAAAATCTTCTGTCGGTAGCGGTTTCTGAAAAAAATCCTTCTAAAAAAGTATAAAAACTGCTGCTGCTGCTGCTACCGTGTGGCCTGCGACGGGGGGACAACTTCCAAGTTCTCCTCATCCGTCTCCTCCATGGCCGCCACCTCCGTGGTGCGCTCCTTGCCCCTGTTTGCCTCCCCAGGCGGAGGCGGCACCATGGTCATCTCCTCCGTGTGCGGCCTGTGCGGCGGCGCCGGCGCCATGGTCATCTCCTCTGTGCGCTCCCTGGCCTCCTGAAGCAATCCAGTCAAAGAGCTCAGGCCCAAGGTTGCTGAGGTTGGCGAGGTCGTGGCTGAAGAGGCCGCCGCCGCCGAGGAGGTCGATCCCATTGTCGCCCTCATCAAGGAGGGCACTGAGAAAGTCGCCGAGGCTGACTGCTGCTGCGGCATCTGCGACGATGTCCCTGCCAGCGGAATCGGAATGGGCATCACGTCGAAGGTCTCCTTGTTTCTTTTTCATTTGACACCGTTTGCAGGAGGAGGAAAAATTGGACAGACAGGATGTTTGTCAATCATGTTTTAATTATGTTTTTCCGGATTACTTATTTTTTGGAAAGCATAAGCAGGCGGTATACAGAATGTGACGTTAAGTCGCATTCTTTTAGTCCTTGTTTTCTTTCGGCCCTCGACCTCCTTTCCCCCCACTTGAACCCAGTGGTAATAACAACAACCCTGACCGTGGTGAAGAGAGCGAGATGGGGGAAATCGAGCGGAAGGGAAAAGGAGAGACCCACCGCCACATCCGCTGTGTGTTGCTATATACTCTTTCCAATCCATCCCCGCCCTTTCATCCTCCCCTCCTCGATCTCCTTCCCTTTCCTTCAGACACTGTTCATGTTCAAGCTACAAGGGTACGTAGTTCGGTTTGTGTGTAGTGTGGAAGATTTTCCATTCTCTATCGATGCGACGGAGGGAGGGGGGGGAAGTACATTCAGTAAGGTGTGAGATGCTACTGGGATACATGGAAGGGGGAAGGAGCGACGAAAGGTCGCGTGGATTGATCGGCGGCGACGGGAGGGGAGGGGAGAAAGATGAGGAGAAGATGGGGCGAGAAGAGAAGCCACTCTCGGCTCCCCCCCCTCCCTCGTGCCTCTCATTTTTATATGCCCGACAGAGTCATGCACGTCCGCGTTGACGACGGAGGAGGAGATGCCTCCCCCCCCCCCCTTTGGCGGCAACAGCCACTGCTGCTATCCCTATTCCCCTCCCAACTTTCCATCCTCCCACGCCGCCATCCTCCTCCTCCACTTTCGGAGGCCGAAGGAGACGAGGCCTCTCCTTCCCCCCATCCAGGCAGCACGTGACGGTGGATCGATACGGACCGAGGGGTGGAGGGGGGAACGAACGGGCTTTACTGCTTGCTACAACAGGGCATGTAAGTGAATGTGGCGGAGGAGGAGGAGGCCACGGAGGGGGGGATGTGGGGCTCCTCCCTCCGTGCTACGGTACAGCAGCCAACGCGGGGGAGGGCGTAACAGATGAGAGGGAGGGTGGTGGTGATGTGTGGGGGGAGTGCAGCTCCTCTCTGGGAAAAGAAGTGGGGGGAAAGCGCGCAGAGGAAGCAACCCGCCTCCGCCTCCCACAGCAAAGCCAAGCAAGCAAGTAGCCAGCCGACTCAATCGAAAGGCAGGGGGGAAAGTGACGCTGATGACCGTTGGGGGGGAAAAGACGTCAGGTAAGCAAGCTTGCCAACTCGTGTGAATTATCCACCAACAAACGCTGTTTTCGAATCTGGGACGTGAAGCCAGCATTTGGATCTTCCTGGAGAGACAATTGACAGAAACTATTGATGGCAATAAGCAAGACAGCAACAGGAAGATATCTATCATACGTCCCAACTTTGGTAAGAGAAATTCCATGGTACATCTTTTAGCCTGTGCGACTCCGTTTCATGCGAATCCAATAGCAAGCGGGAAAAAAGTTCGAGCTAGTGTGAAACTTGCTTGTTGCAAAAGAACGTTTGAAATTGAATCTCAGCTGGTCTTTTTTCATGTCCCCCAATCTGGCAGCCCTGTCCAAGTCTTGCGACCGGATTCCGGAACACTGAACGGACGGACGGACGGCGAGGTGGGTCGCACTCGCACCACCCCGAGACGGCGAGGACGAGGACGAAGGAGGAGACACGTAACTCGCGACCGCTCCCATTTCGCTGTCAGAAAGACGCCCCCCAAAAGAAAAACCCCGCCGCTGGTTCTTCAGATTGTGAAAACCCTCCACAACAACAACGCCCCCAAAGGAACCGCCAGAGACCAGCAACCGCACGAAGAAAATTCACCTCCCCGGCATTTCTGCTTGAGTAAAAAATCTTGCGAAGAGGAGCGGACGCGGAGAAGAACGGTAAAATTCTTGTGATGCATGTGTAGGTATCTGAAACGGTGCATAACATTTAATGCTTGTTCCCTTTTCCTTGCAGAAGTCTACATTAGGTTCTAACTGATGAATCCAGCTTGAACAATCGGCAACGCTCTCAGCAGCAGCAGCAGCAAAAACAACAACTTCATATCCAGTTTTATCCACCTCACCCTCGATATACACCAACCAAGGCTCTCAACGGCAACGGATCCGCCGAATTCAGCAACGTCCTTCCTAGCTACTTCTACAGCAACGTGAAACACACCCACCCGTCAAAAATGTTGATAACCGAGTACCGCGTGACACTGCCCATGTCGGTGGAGGAGTACCAGGTGGGGCAGCTCTTCGCCGTGGCCGAGGCCTCCATGAACGAGACCGGCGGAGGGGAGGGCGTGGAGGTGCTCAACAACGAGCCCTACGACAACATTCCCCTGCTCGGGGGCAAGTTCACCAAGGGTCAATACACGCGCAAGATCTACCACCTGGCCAGCAAGGTGCCCACCGTGGTCAAGTGGATAGCGCCCAAGGGCTCGCTGGAGATCCTGGAGGAGGCCTGGAACGCCTACCCGTACTGCAAGACGGTGCTCACCAACCCCGGCTACATGAAGGGCAACTTCTTCATCAAGGTGGAGACGTACCACATCGGCGACAGGGGCGAGACGCAGAACGCGCACGAGCTGACGCCGGAGCAGCTGGCCAAGCGGAAGGTGGTGCACGTGGACATCGCCAACGACAGCGTCCTCTCCTCCGACTACAAGGCGGAGACAGATCCGCAGCGATTCAAGTCCAAGGGCGGCCGCGGCCCGCTCAGGGGACAGTGGATGAAGACGGTGGAGCCCGTGATGACGGCCTACAAGCTGGTCACCATCGAGTTCAAGTGGCTGGGGCTGCAGAACAAGGTGGAGAAGTACGCCATGGACACGGAGCGGAGGCTCTTCACCAACTTCCACCGGCAGCTCTTCTGCACCATCGACCGATGGATCGAGCTCACCATGGAGGACATCCGGAGGCTGGAGGACAAGACCAAGAAGGAGCTGGACAGTCAGAGGAAGTCTGGGGAGGTGCGGGGGACGAAGCCAGTGTGAAAAGTTAAGAAGACGGGTGTCGTGAAATGGCTTCCACCGCAGTCAGGCCGTGCAAAAAAATACACGAAAAGAAAAACTCCCCCCTTCTCCTCCTCCTCCTCCAACTTGCCAGACGGAGCAGACTGCTTAGATCCAATTTCAAGAATATGGTCGTTTGTTGAATTAGAGCAGGGGCTGGCTCGCGGCTACGTGTGAGGCCAAGGCGGCATCGATCGGAGTGAGAAGGACGGAGGAAAAAGAAGCCCGAGGCGAAGGTGAATATTTGTTACCAAACG
>JAAUYJ010024421.1_pt1 | contig 13932 bp, 8 predicted proteins | sample 7278031 | NCBI WGS metagenome assembly JAAUYJ01 (sample SAMN14350222, study PRJNA611818) | marine sediment metagenome | isolation source: surface marine sediment (1.8m) | place: French Polynesia: Moorea | collected 2018-08 | reverse complement strand
CCTCCCCCGCCCATGTCTCAGCTCCTCCCCTCCCTACCTCCCCACGCTTCTCCTCCTTCTTTTCCCTCGTCCTCCTCCTCCTCTAAGGACTTCCTGCCCCCGATTTCCTCCATCACCTCCAAGATGGGCCAGCCCCCGCCCCCTCCCCTCCCTCCGACAGCCTCTGCCTCCTCATACGGCTTCAACCCCGGCGACCCCCTGCCCCCCTACAGCAGCCTCTACTACCCCGGCCTCGACCTCCCGCCCCACCGCTCCTCTGCTCCCCCTCCTCCTCCCCCTTCCGGCCCGTACCAACACCAGCGCGGGCCCCCTCCTCCTCCTTCAGACTACCCTTACTCCCGCCAGGACCCCTACTCTCTTGAGCCTCCCCCTCCTCCAATGCCCCCTGGACTTGAGGACCTCACCCGACCTGCCCCGCCGCACCAATTTGAGCCCCTTCCTCCGCCTCCGCCTCCACAGGGATTCCCCCCTCTCCCGTCCCTGCACCCGAAGCCGCCCGACGATCCCGGGCGCCTCCTCCCTCCGCCGCCGGGCGAGAGAGACTATTCGAACCCCTACCAGCCTCTTCCACCCCAGCCTCAGGGAGGATACCCTCCCGCTGGAGGAAGGCTTCCCCCTCCCCCGCCTCCGCCGTCGGGCAATCCTTATCCGAACGCCCCTCCCCCGGGGTCGGCAAGGCTGCCTCCCCTTAGCTCCTCCAACCCCTACCATCCCTACGGGTACTTCTGATTTATATCTATATCCTCATATCCCCCGAGCAAAAAGGGCGCTTAAAAGAAGGCTTTGGTGTTTTATATTCAGGAGATCAATCCTCTTTTATGAATGGACAAGAGAAAAGAAGGCTATTATTACATTGAGATATAAAGATAGGTAAATGTTTAGTGAATGTCTGAGAAACGCACATAAGTTATATTTGATCGTAAATCACTCGTTAAATGTTTCTGAATGTGCAATCCTCCACAGCTCCCCTTCATTCACCCAGCAACCCTCGTTGATGTATAGGTGTCAGCCAGATAATTTCTAGAAAAGGAATCCAACCCTATTTATAAATCCTATTGTCAGAAGACCTCGGTGTAATACAAGTAGAGCAGAAAAATAAGTTACGTGAATTCAAACGTGCCAAAGAAGAAAACCTCGTGGTATATCCAGACCTCCCCAAGGTCTTGTGGCCACTCTATTTATTAAAGACGAAAAGAGCAGCATAAATTCACATTCCACGCGAAAGCATAAATTCGGTGGAAGGCATCTTGCCGCAACAGTATTTATCCAGCAAGCTTGACGCTTATGAGCTTGCGTGTACAGATGTGAAGTATACCAAAGACACAACAAAGGAAGTGCTTCCCCAAGTCTTCTTTTAGACAATTTTGACTCCGTTTCTCCCTTACCGTACTGCCAGACGTAATGCATGTCATTACAATTGTACCGCGCTCCCCCCCTCAAACCCCCACCCCCGGCAATTCATTGAAGAATTCCATACTTTCAGCAAACATTCCACTTGTTCCTTGATCTCACCCCAACGTATGACAACTGCATGTTTTGCCGCCAGAAAAGGAGGTTTGATACTGCTCTTTTGCGATTCCCAATGATTATCGATTCATTTTAAAAAGGCACGCTTTGACCCTTTCCCCCATCAGCTCCTCCTCCCCAACAATAAATGTGCGATGATCGAAAAGATGTGGAAAAAAAGAACGGAAAAGGATCATGATTGATGAATGGACAGTGTACAAGTGCAGATCTGAGCGCCGTATATCAATAAATCCTCTTGACGATTCGAAGTACACGAGCTATATCGCATAGTCAGATTTTCTCTTTTCATGCAAATCCTTCTGCATTTAACACAGTATTGACATGCTATCATCATACTCTCTCCAGTCCGATAAGCCAGGTCAACCACCTCCGCGCCCTCTCCGCGAAGGAGCTTGCCTGCAACCGTGAAACAAATGTGCAAAAAAGAGACAAAACACTTGACGCATTGCTTGGACCTATACCCAGGCCAGCGCTGTCCATAGGTCCCACCGTCAGGGGACCACCGTCACCCTGAAGTCCGCCGAGTCCTCTCCCCTGTCCTCTGCTGACTTTCCTCCTCCTTCCTCTTCCTCCTTGGCCCAGTCCGTCCCTGCGGCTTCCCTATCCAGTCGGTGCCGCTCCATGGCAGCGATGGCGTCGTCTTGGGCTGCCTCTCCTTTCTTGCCGGTATTCTTCTTCTTTTCCTTAGAGGTCAGACCGCCAACGGACTTTTGTGCGCTTCCAATGGCGTCCATGACCTTCCCCTTGGCCTTCTTTAAACCGTCCGGGTCGTCCTTTGCCTCTTCCTCTTCAGACGAGGAGGAGGAAAAAGACGATGAAGATTCCCTTGCTTTCTCTTTTTCCTGGTTCTTTTTCTTCTCATCCTTTTCCCACTTCTCCTTCGCGGAGTGAACTTGCACCACGGCGGGATCCAGCTTCACGGGGACGTTGCCGTCGGCCTCGCTCTTCTTACTTTCCTTCTCCTCCTTCTTGTCTTCCACTCTTTCAATTTTTTCATTAGCTTTATCTTGCTTTTCCTTTTCCGCCGCCTTTCTCCTCGCCCTCTCCTGCGCCGCCTGTGACACCGCCCTGGCCACCTCGGCGGGGGTGATCACGACGCTGTCAGCCTTGTCCTTCTTCTTGTCCTTTGCCTTTTCTTTTGCCTCCTTCCTGTCCTCCTTCTCTTTCAGCCTCTTCTCCTCCGTCTTGGCGTCCTCTTTCTCCTTCATCTTCCTCGTCATCTCCCCTCCATAGCTCCAGTACGGCAAGCCGAAATCGCCCTGAGATAAATGTGCAAAATTACGTTCATGATATGGAGTAACAAGACTAAAAAATTGCCACAAAAGTGTTTTGATAAAACATACTAGTTGTTTTCCCATATTTTTTACCTGATCATCTCCGTCTTTGTGCTTTTTTTCTTGCTGATCCTTTGTTTCCTCTTCGGGTTTTTCCTTCTCCTTCTGGTTCCCATCGGACTCCTTCTTTTTCTTTTCCTCCCCATCTTTTCCGGACTTCTCCCTTGCCTTCTCACCTTCCTCCTCGTCGTCGTCATCGTCGTTCTCCGTGTCCCTTCTCCTCTCCCTCCTCTCCTTTAGCTTCCTCCTTAGGTCCCACCCGTAGCTCCAGTTGGCAAGGTGTCCGTCGGTCTGGTCATTATCATCCATCTTTGCTGCTTCCTCAGCAACCTGTTGATCAGCTTTCTCCTTCTTGGCTTCCTCGACAATTTCTGCGGACTTGTTGTCGGTATCCTTCCTTTTCACTTTTCGGCTCTTTCTCGCTTCTTTCCTCTCTGCCAGGACCCTCCCCATTTCCTTGGTGTCGAAGTTGGTCATCTGGAGGAAAGAAAAGTCCCCTTCGTCGCCTTCCTTATTGTCATCTGATATTTTCTTTTCGCTTTTTTCCTCCACATCAGAAATCGTCTTCTTCTTCTCCTTTTCTTTTTTCTCCTTCTTCTTTTCCTTAGAAGCTCTGATCCCCGCTGCCATTTCCATGCCAAAACTTCCTCGATCAGCCACATCTGCTGCCGGAAAGGAGGGCAGAGCAGTCTCTTCATTCTTCTTCTCTTTCTTGTCCTCCTCCTTGTCCTCGCCCTTGTCCGCTTTCTTGAATTCCTCTTTCTTCTCCTTTCTAGATTCGCGCTTTGACTTTGCGGCCTCAACCTTCTTGGCAATATATCCCGATGCTCCGTCCGCCTGATCAACCTTTTCCTGTTCGCCTGGCTTTTCCTTGTCTTCAGGCCGACGATTGCTTGTTCCCCCTTGTTGAGCGAAAGCCGCCACGATCGCCAGCTCGGGGGAATCACGAGTGTCGCCGGCACCTTCTCTTTTCTCCTTCTCCTGGTCTGATTCTTCATCTGAGCTCGAGTGCCGGTTCTTGCTTGGTGCGTCGTCCTTCAAAGAATCATCGGCCGCCTTTGACTTTTCTGGTTTGATCTATAAAATAGAGAGGAAATGGCGTACCATTAAAGGTCACTTAAATTACTTGGATTTGTTGCTGACAATTTGGCGAAACTCATACCTTCTTCTCGACTTTGGGCGGCTCCTCCTCTCTGATCGAGTTCTTCCTTGAGTGGGCGTGGGCGGCCCCAAGGGCCCTCGTCGGGTACACGTGATCGAATTGGTCCTCCTTCTTCTCGCCCTTCTCCTCCTTCTTCTTCTTGCGGAAGAGTCCTTTCTTCTCCTTCTTCTCCGCCGCCTCCACCTTTCCCTCCTCCTCCCTTTTCCTCTGGTTCTTATCGTATTTCGCCTGAGCGTAGGCGAGTCCGAAACTCCTCTCGCCCATGAAGTCGCCCTGGTCGTCGCCATCTTTTTCCGCTTCCTCTTTGGCCTTTTTCACGACCTCGACCGCATCATCCTTCTTTTCCTTCTTCTTGAGAACTTTCTTCGTTTCCTTCGGATTATCCAGTGAGGTATGCTCTCCATTCTGTCTCTTGCTCTCCTCCAGCTTTGCCTGTGCATAGGCCAGACTGAGTCCCCTCTCGGCCATGTTGAAGTCGCCCTGGTCGTCCCCCTTTTCCTTCGCTTCCTCCTTGGCTTTGTGGGCTTCTTCGGCCGCAGCATCCTTCTTCTCCCTCTTCTTGAATAGCTTCTTCTTCTCCTTTGGCTTCATCGGTGCCTCACCCTTCTGTCTCTTGCTCTCCACCAACCTTGCCTGTGCGTAAGCCAGACTAAGTCCCCTCTCGGCCATGTTGAAGTCGGCGTCGTCGCTGTCATCGCTATCGCTCTCCCTCCTCCTCCCCTCCTCTTCCTCCTCCATCTTTCTCTTGGCCTCCTCATACCTAGCTCTTGCGATCTCCAGCCCCAATGCCCTCTCAGCCATGAATCCACTGTCTGCCTCATCGTCTCTTGCCCTGGCCTCCCTCTCCCTCCTCTTCATCTTCTCCTCCTCCCTCTCCCTCTCCCTCTTCTTCCTCCTCTTCTCCTCCTCCTTCCTCTTCTTCTCCTCCACGTAGGCGGACTCGGCCAACAGCCTCCCGACGTCCCTGTTCATCACCCAGCTGCTGTCGGCCTCCTCGCTTTCCACTTCGACCAAGGTGGCCGTCTTGACCTCTTCCTTCGGCTTCCACTTGTTCTTCTTCTCCTTCTTGCTCCTCCTCCTCTCCTGGTTCTCCAGCACGATCTCTCCCACCACCTCTTCCTCGCTGACGGAGGTGATCCTGTCGGGGTTCCCCCTGGCGGAGTTTGTCCTCACCGGAAGAGTCTTTGGCAGGAGGGGGGCCTTTTCCCCTCCTCCTCCCACGCTGCTGCCTCCGCTACTGCTGCTGTGGTAGTCCTTGAGCATGACCGCCTGCCGGGAGGTGGCCGCCAGCCTTGAGGACGGCTTGGGCGCCTGAGGGCCGAACACGTAGGAGACGTCGGACAGGGTGATCTCAAAGTCCTTGAAGAGGTGGAGCAGGAAGACTCCGACGACGATGACGGAAAAGCCCATGGCCAAGCCCACGATGTCCACGGCGGAGAGATTGCCGAATTCCTCGTACAGGATGCCGGAGGCAATCATGACGAAGGCGGTGAAGAACACGTAGTAGATCGGGCTCACCTGAAAAATGCTCCGTTCATATTTTTTGGATATCGGTGTCCCGGGAGAAATCCTTTAAAAATTTCGTGAGAGCTTTTTCTTTGCATGAATGGAAACGGATGGGGAAGGTGAGGAGCAAAAACTAGGCCCAATTTGCATTGACAAAGAAAATCCTGGTTGATGCATGTTCTTCCTCCGCCTCGATCCACGTCCGCCTCCTTTTCAGAACCCAAAGTTCAACATCATGCCCTGGGGCAGATAAAAAAGACTAGAAAAAGCCTTGAAAGAGGAAAAAAATCTCGTTCGAAGAGAAAGACGGAGAGAGGGAGAAAAGAGGAACCAGGCTGGCGCGATTACAACAAACCATGCAGGCGCTCTCTTTCCTTTTCTCCACAGATGCTCCTCTGTTCTTCCATTCATTCATTCATAGCAGCCGACCTGGTTCCTTTTCTTGCTCCCCACTTTCTTTGTTCTTCTCCCTTTTCGTTCTTTTCCCTCTCTCACATTCCCCCCTTTTCCCCCGTCCTCCGCAGAGAACGACGCGACCATTCATAGAATCTCCCAAGGGAACAATGCAGGAAAAATATGCGTGACTCTGATTTTTGATGCGCTTATTTATTGTCACATACCACCGAGGTGTTGAACACGTCCAGGGCCTTGTTGAGGTAGATCATCTGGACGGAGACGGTGACGAGGAGAGCGGCCAGGAAGATGTAGGTGAGTCCGCTCTTGAAGTCGTTGGGGCCGTTTGGACTGGCCGTCTCTACCAGGGCGATGCCGACGGCCTTCACGCTCATAACGCTCAGGGAGCCAACCACGGAGCAAGTCTGCATTTAGCAAAAACTCCCACTGAATTGTTCGGTTTCCCATGAACCCATCACAAATGTTTCTTTATTGTTGAGCACAGTATATACCGTACCATATAATGAAAGTTACATCTCTCAACACAAGAATATATTCCTGCAACCAAAAGGACCAGCTGCTGCTGTATCAAAATACTGTTGTAATCCATTCAAATAAATTTAATTCTCGGTTGGGTGTTTAGTGCTTTGAAATATAATAAAACAATTATTACAAAGCAGCCCCCAAAGAACTCACCAAAACGTAGACGAAGACGTTGGAATTTCCCCACTTCGGGGCGAGGAAGAAGACGAAGACGAGGGTGACGACGACGACAACCAGCAGGTAGGAGATAAAAGCAGGCTCGCTTAGCATGCCGGCCAGTTGAGTCAGAGAGGTCACTTCTCCTTCCTGCATAAAAAATCGCATTTTTTAGATGGAATGTTGTAGTAAATGGGAAGGAGAATCAGAGAAAGTGCCTTGGGGGCGTGCAAGATGGTGACGGTGCTCCCTAGCAGGCATAGGAGGCATGCGAGCTTCCCGATTACGTTTAGCCTCTCCCCCAGGAAGTATGAGGCGAGTACGGCTGTGACCACAACGGAGAGCGCTCCCAGCGGGGTGACCAGCGAGGCGGGAACGAAGGCGTAGGCGGCGAAGTTGGCGGCCTCCCCCACCCCCATGGAGAGCAGGCCGAGCCACCAAACCCAGTCTGAGAGGTATCCCATGCCTCCGTCGGCCGCGCGGGCAACCCTCCTCTTCCCGACGGTGGAGTCCGGCTCGGTCAGCGGGAGGGCGGACTCGGCGGCGGCCTTGGCGGACAGGCGAAGGAGGCTCTTCTTCTTGATGATGAAGGAGGCGCCGATGAAGACGGAGGAGCAGATGGCCAGGAGCAGACCCACGAAATACTAGATCGAGGTAAACCGGACTACTTTCTAAATCGGAATCGGTGAATGTGCCGTATCATCATCATCACCTGCATGTCTGGGTCCATGACCCCCGGCTCCCTGGCCTGTTCCCTGAGCGCTGTGACATTCCAGCACTCCCAGAAGCAGGTGACGTTGCCGTCGTCGTAGAAGAAGGACGGGGAGGACACGTTGAAGAAGACGTGGCCATCGTCCACGGTTCCGTTATTCGCGGCGGTGATTCCCTCCGTCGGAAGAGGCGACGGGGTGGTGAGAGCCATGGCGCCTCCCTAGCTGTTGCGCTCCGACTATGTAACTAGAGAATATAACAGGTAGCTCCTCCTTAGCTGGGGGTGAGGAAATACGGATTTTGTCCCGTTGACATCATTTCGCGCATTTCCTACCCCTCCTCATCTCATCATCCGCAAGGGTATCTCGACGCTGAGGTTTTTTCCAGCTCGTGTTGCAGGATCGAGCTTCTCCCACCGACGAGTGTTTTAGATAAGAATACCGTCCTGGCTGCAAGCAATATACGTAGATGCGGGGGCCGCTGGCACGTGATTGATTTTTAATTTTCGTCGATGTGCGAAATTGAGGTGCACATACTGCTTCGAGTAGTATACGGTAGTTGCGAAATTTTACTCAATTTAGATGCAAATCAGGATGCCACTCTCTAGCTGATGCACAAATATAGCGTGAAATCACTGACGTAAACGTGAGAGAATAGCAGGGATGGGAAAAGACGGTCGACCTGTTGCCTGGAGCGTTCTTCGCCTTTTGGGACGTAAGAGTCCGATTTCTTCTCCCTCATGATCGGTGGTGTCTTCTCCACTTCGCGGAGGAGGGACAAAAATTCGCGGAATCCCAGTTAATTAGAGCATCGCCCGCCGACCCATCTATCGTCCGTCCCCACTTCATGCCGCTGCGATGACGCCTTTCGCTGGCCCCGACCCCTCATGGCAACCGCGGTGTGTAGCACCAATGTTCGCTCTGAGAGGAATCTCGAGTGAGGACGATGAGGCTACTCGATGTCCCCGGTGTCCCCCCGCCACCCCACTTCCTCCACGTATAAATTGTCGTCCAGTCCCCGTCCCCCTCGCCAGTGACTCGGAAGACCCTCCAGCACCATGAGGTCTTCTTCTGGCACCAGCTCCGCCGCCGCCCTCCTCGTCGTACTCTCGCTGGTCGCAGCCGGTAAAAAAATCTAATGAGAAACATTGCCGGATATCCACCCTATTGGCGTACTGTAGCGCAATAGTCGGAAGTTGCCTTTAATCATTTGGCGGCGCCTAATTAGCAAAACTTTATGACAAACTTTTATTTGTCTTGGAGCAGCAGTGGCGGCCTCGACTTCGGCGCAGCAGCAACAACCTTCCCAGCGCCGCATCCGCACCACCTGGCCGACGGAGACCGGCACCATGGTGCGCATCCTTAAGAAGCGCGCAGGCTCCGGGGCCTACGGCGGCACCGACGCAGGAACCATGGTCAGGATCCTCAAGAGGTCCGGCTACGACTCCTCTGACATCGGCACCATGGTCAGGGTGCTCAAGAGGGCCATGGGATACCTAGACTTCGCCAGGGTAAAAACAAGCAGCCAAAAAACATTGCTTTTTTAAATGCATGTTTTGTCTGTTGATATATTGATGGTTTTTGAACAACACTTATTTTATTTTGCTTCTTCAGTTAACCCCCGAGAAGGTCCGCGCCCTCCAGCGAGACAACCAGCTGCAGAAGCGGGACCTCTTCCTCCGGACGTCCAGATCCTCTGGAATCGAGGACGAAGACGAAGACGAGGACATCCTGGGCGACCTGGAAGAGGTGGTCTCCAAGCGGTCCTCCGCTCCGGGCCTGGCCGGCCAGAGCAGCAGCGGATTCTGGGCCTCGCTCCTTCAAGCGGTACGCAGAAGGAGGGCCAAGGAGCTCGCCATGTAAGGAATCGTTTCTTTTGATTATTGTTAGGCCCGCAAGCGCGACAGCAAAGCCAAGGTGGAGAACCCCATCTTCTTCAGGGCCTCGCGGGCGCTGGCGGCGGACGACATTTAAGCCTTCCCCCTTCCCCCTTCCCCCTACGCCCTCAACAACCACCGGAATCGGAGACACCGCGACGAATGCACCGACATAGCAGCACGCTCAAGCCATCAATTGATTATGTTGTTACGGAATCTTAATTCTTTTTGCGCTCGCCGACCAAGCCGCACTTCTTAGGAGGAGGAAGAGTGCTGCGGTCCAAGGCTCGCCAGTAGACATTGACAATGGCGACAAAAAGGCGATAAGTAAGGTGGAAGGAGATCCGCCTAGCTTTCCCCTCTCGCCGACTTCGTTTAGAATCCGTTTGGTGAAAAGATTAATTTCCCGATATTTAAAAAGCTCTCAGGGCCTTCTAGTACGTCATTTTTTATCGAATAAGAAGCACAACCCGTAATACACAATAGTATATGCGATTTTGCAAAGTTATCGTCAACCCTTTTTCCCCAAGAGACGCTCGCCCCCGCCCGCTCCCCCCCAAAAAAAATATTTATTCTGCGCAGCCCCCGCGCATGCATAGTACTGCACACGAAATCATGGTTTTCTACATGCACATTTTCTCAATTTCACACTGAATGAATGACCAACAGCAAGATTATGACCTTCTTCGCGCGTGTACTAAACGCAGTTCTTATACATTTTTGCAGCATGAGCAGCAACCCAAGAAAGGAAAAGTGTATTATTTTTATTAATCGTTTCTTATTGCGCGGATCCTGTTTCACAACTCGAGAGAGCCATATTGGAGTCCACAGGAGAGCTGGAATTAGCTTTTCGTGAGAGGAGGGCATCGCGAGAGGAGAACCCGCAAGACGTGAAATCCGAGGACCATCTTCACAACGAAATATGAAAGAATACGACATATCCGAGCACTCAGCACAAAGAGAAATGAGATAATGTCTTATTAAATACAGAATACGCAGCAGCAGCTTCGGGAACAACGAATTAGCCAGCCGAATTTTAGAGTACCCACTTGAACTCTGAAGCATCTACACTTTCTTTCGTCATGGAACAGTACTTGCGTTCCCTCAGAAACTGAAAAAAGGATTTTCCCAACAAATCTTACAACAATTTGTATACAATTAAAGTCTAAACCTTCTGTTCCCTCCCTCAGTCCGGACGTATACGCAACATTTTCCTTATCAACAATAGGGACACTGCCGCTTCTGTTTTCTATGGAAAACGGATGAAGGAATAGGAGTTTCAAGAGCACAGTTTCGGTACTTATTCTCGAATTTCCCACCGCACGTGTGTGCTTATTGTTGCCGGACTATTTCTCCGGTTGCTTATCGGAATAGGAAGAAGGAGGAGGAAGAGGATGCCACTTTAGAGGTCTTGAACGGGGGTTGTATGCATTCCAGACAGTCTCGCCTCCGCACTACGTCGACCGTGGGTCGGTCTCTCTGTGTGAAGACGAGGGGGAGAGTACCGTAGTTGTGGAAATTACCTTTCTCTCGCCCAGAAACTTGGGGGAACTTGGTGCAAAGAAGCCAATTAGTGTTGGATAACGACTCCCATCGTCCCAGCCCAGGTATTCCTTTGCACCCGGGCAAGTGGCAAAGAGACAAGTATTTTTAACCGAAGCAAAGCTGAGGCGGGATGAATGGGAACGCAGAAGATAGGTAAGGGAGCAAAAAATAAAGGAAACATTTTGTAGTTTTTAGTCCCCGTAAAACGCGCTCTTTTTCCTGCAGCGATGGAGCAGGCGGGAGCGGCTCTACCAGGTCGAGTCTGGCCGAAATAAAGGTTACATTGCGATTCTACAACTCTGACGCTTTTTAAAAACATTTTATTTCTGTAGATCGTGGTCGTGGGCGACGGCGCCGTGGGCAAGACTTGCCTGTGCAACGTGTTCGTCAACCGTCGCTTCCCCAAGGATTACGTGCCAACGTGCTTCGAGAACCACGCAAAGGAGATGGTCGTGGACGGGCAGGTTCGATTTTCTACGAAGCGTAACAACGTCTTTTTAAATCCGATGCTGGAAATATTGGAGGAAACTCCGTTTCGAAATGCCACGCCCGGGATGTCCATTCATTCACCCAGAGCTTCAGAGTAGTGCACATCATATGATATGGCGATACATCCCTTGTTGCTCAAGCCTCTCTTATTCCTTTCCAATAATTGGGAATCCTGCCTCACGGGTAAGAATAGAGGACAAGCAGTTCGAAAGAAGAGGGGCAGGAGAGATTACGTATCCCTTTCCTCTCTTGGAGTGAGGATTCGTAATCATCATATGATCGTTCTTAACTCCGCTTCATGATATTGATTTCTTTCGACTCACGAGGGAGGTGACTCACGTGCTCGTTGTTCAAACTGCTAACGGAGGGCAAAATTTCAAGCTTCATTTTTCGATCTTTGAGGTATTTTCCCTTTTATCCCCAGAGCTGAACCGATTTTCCTTCCAATAGTTTTTCCTTTTTGGCTGTGGTGCAAAAATGCAGCTCACGTCATCGCGCCCGTCCTCCTCTTCATTCTTTTCTCCCTCCCTCCCTCGGGCCCCGCCCTCGAAGACATGAAAGAGAGAGAAGAAAAGGGTTCGGTGACATTTCTCTCTGCCCAGGTGCATCATACAACTTGAAAGAAAAATATCCTCCGTTTTTTCTCGGGAACGAAATTCCCATTGAGACATATCTCCTAAAGATATGGGGGAGGTGGAAGGTGTGGTTGCACTTTGGTGATGGCGGTGGTGACCTCATAACTCTGGCATGAGGAGGAGGGAGGAAGAGATTTGTTTCAGATTTCCTTTCTCCCGTACCCCCACCCCTCCTTTTCCCGCTTCAAAGCTGAGGGCGGGGGTGGAGGGTAAGGAGTTCTTCCCCCTCCCCCTCTCTCTGTAAAAGGCAGTTGCGTTGCGTGGGAGGGGAAGGGATTGGGGGCGTTTTCTGCATCTGGGGCCAGGATTGGGATTCGCCACTTCATATACAGTACGTAGATATTGCTGGGGGATTTGTTTCAGACGAAAAAATCGTTAACTTCTCTGGGCTCTTTATGGGAGAGGAAAAACTTGTTGCAAATTCCATACCTGAATAGGGGGAACTCCTCTGGCGATGAATCATCAAAGTGGAACGGGGCGGCCGGACCGACGGAGCAACCCCCTTCTCCCTTAGTTGTTCCGGGAGGAGTCTCACGGTCTGCGAACACCCTTACCCTCCCCCCCTTCTTTGGCATCTTCATTCCATGCGGCGGTGACGCTACTGCTTTTTTCCTGGGAACAAGGAGCAACAGAGCAAACAGAGGTGACAAAGAGGAAAGTGAGGATATTTTCGGGAACCGCGGATCGCCCTAGGGAAAACGAGGGCGTTTCGTCATCCTGACATCATCTCTCCTCATCATGCAGCGCGCGTCGTGACACAGAAAAAAAAAAGGTTCCAATTTGACCTTTTTTAGTCCGAGGAGACAAAAAACTTGTTTTCCCCCCGACGTCGCGAGTCTAGAGATGTGGGGCTCCTCCTGTTCCTTCATCTCAATAATTAAATTAGGGGGAGTCTTTTCCTCCCAAGCTCTGTCTCTTGTGCTACTGTTCCAGGCTGCTCAGATGTCCACCGCTTGATGTATATACCGTACTTCGAGGGAGGGAGCGGGACCCAATTAAGGAAACAGAGATGGGGGGAGGGAAGCGGAAAAACGAGACGAGTAGGATGAATATCAGCCAGTGTCCAGTTTCCCCTACTACATTTTGAGGGAAGGTGCTTCATTTTGTCGCGTGTAGTTTCTAAAATGCAAGTTTTCTCTTCGGGCGATAAGTTGCTAACTAGTCTCCTCATGGATTCATTTCATGACTGTCACAAGAGAGAGAAAACGAGAAATGCCCGTCTACTGCGTGTCATTTTCGCCGTCCTAATCTCCATATGCGTTGGTCGCCTCACAGTGCAAAACGCACAATCTCGAAAACTTTTCCGGAGGCGGGTGCCAAAAAGGAGGAAGGTGGGAAAAGGAGGAGATGGGAGGGGATCCCTAATAGATTTCCGCACGCCTTGCCAAGGAGGGAGGATGCGGGATGCGAGGAGGAATGCCTCTCTCCCTCACTTTTGAACCAAGGGGGAGGAGCCGGTCATCTAGTTTCTAGTTGGGCTCCCTGGGGGAAGAGTGTAGAAGGTCGTTTTTCATATCTCCTACCCCACCCAAAAATGGGCGTTACTGCCGCCCCGACTCCTCCTTTGTCTCCTTTTTCTTCCCAGCACTTTTTTGGGCGCAAAGAATTCTCCCGCGCCCCGCAAGTGGTCCCTTAATTAAGCGGGCCCGCACGTATGCACAGGCGCTCGAGCACACAAAAAGACAAAACAAGAACATACTTTGTTCAATGACCTGCGGCGGAAATTAGCAAAAAGAACAAAAGATTTTTTGCTCTCTTCAAAAAAAGAAATATAAAATTAGACCTTGACATAGAGTGGTATCTCTCTTAATTCAGTGATCTTAATTATCACTATGATTTCAGAAAGGGGTTAGACCCCCCCTCGCCCTCTCTCTTTATAATACAGATGTAGGGGGGAGGGGGGTCACACCCCAAAATAAAATTAGGTGGCGAAACCAGATCACTTGGACTGTAGTCTCAATCTCACACCATGATTTTGGAATGGGGTGTGACACCAACCTCCCCCCCTGACTTCTTAGAAGAGAGGGGGGTCACACCCCATATTGAAATTATATG
>JAAUYJ010217490.1_pt1 | contig 13957 bp, 12 predicted proteins | sample 7278031 | NCBI WGS metagenome assembly JAAUYJ01 (sample SAMN14350222, study PRJNA611818) | marine sediment metagenome | isolation source: surface marine sediment (1.8m) | place: French Polynesia: Moorea | collected 2018-08 | reverse complement strand
GATTAATTGTTGATTTTTGAGGATAGATTGTAGATTTACCAATGTTTAAAAACAAAGGCTTGTTCTTATTCAATCTGCAATCTGCAATCTAAAATCTACAATCTTTGGTCAAACCAAATCTGAAAGTGCGATTAGTCGTTTCTTGAATCATTATAGTTGGTCGACTCGTTCTCTGATACGCACCATTCGTTCTTTCATTTTAAATCTCGTTTTATCCGAAAGACGAAAAGGAAGAAAACCTATTTTACAAGTTATTATAGATTTAACTACTTTAGAAAAAGTTGGCAAGTTTTCTCATCTGAAAGACTTGGTTAGAGTCTATAATCATAAGAAGGGTTTACATATTGTTGTTCTTTACTTAGTTATAGGAAATTGGCGAATTCCTTGGAATTTTCTTTCGTGTATATAGAGGAAAAAATACTCCCTCTCCATCTCAATTGGCTTTAAAATTACTGAATACTTTACCTTCTATTTTAACAAAAACTTTCCAGATTTATGTTTTAGGAGATACGGCATTTGGAACCATTAAATTTATTGAAAAAATCCGTAGTGATTCTTTTAATCATCATGGCATTCTAGGAATCCCTAATACCAGAACATTAACCGATGGACGTAAAGTTTCTGAGTTGAAAACTCGCGGACAACAAGTTTATCTAAACGGCTTAAACTTTCCTGTATTTCTATCATGGGTTTGGCTAAAACGAAACGGGAAAAGAGTTAAAAGATTTGTTATTTCTACTAAGCCGATGAAGGGCAAAACTATTATCCGATGGGGAAAATATCGGTGGCAAATTGAAGGTTTCTTTAAAACCGCAAAACATCAGTTTAGTCTCCACTGTTTCGGACAAAAAACTTTGCTAGGCGTTTATCGTTGGTTAATTCTTTCTTTTCTTTCTTATATATTAGCATATTTGACCTATTTACACAATAATAATTTTGATAATTTAGATTGGTATGACTCGGCTCAAGAAGCATTAGTTTTACTTCTTCCTCACATTTTACTCCTTTCTCTTATCAGGAGGTTAAAGTTACTAAAGCCCTGGTTTTATAAACATGGTTTGCAACTTTGTCTCGTCAGGTGCAAGATGTGAGTAATAAAACCATTTAGAAAAAAAATGAGCAACATAACTGCTAATCTCAAACCAAGATTGTTTTGAGAATGTATTTAGCCATTATTATTAGGCGATCGCTACTATTAAATTCCTAAAACTTTGGCAAGATACTTATCATCCCAGGCAGCTTTGAGGCGTTTATTCGCCACCCCTATTTTGGCAGTTTTCTCTTGAGATAAGAGATTAAGGGATATCTGTCGCAATCGGGCTAAATTCTCAGGAGCATTGTCTTTATGCACTGGACAATCATCTTCATTGAAAGCCACATCCAAAACCCAATGAAGGTTATTCTCAATACTCCAGTGACTGCGAACAGCGATCGCTAATCGTTCTGCATCACTGGCAAAACTGTTGAGATAATAGCGTGTAGCCGTTGTTGTTTTATCTCCCATTTTACGGACAGCTTCAACAATACCAATACTTTGAAGTCCTGACCATTTATCAGTATTTTGACTCAATAACTCCGCAGAAAATGTCCAATAACGACGGGTTTCAATGCGACCATGCCCTTTTTCAACTGTTCGATAAAAACTATGTTCAATCCCAATCCATTCAGTCTTTTGAGCATTATTAAATACTTCTTCGACTTCTTGGAACAAACCTCTTTGATTGCCTTTTAGTGCCAAACAATAATCAGCACCTTTTGAGTGTAGAAGTTCAGCAATATCGGTTTGAGTCCCCATCGCATCAATTGTTACTAAACAGCCATTAAGCTCTAACGCTTTGATGAGATGAGGAATGGCAGTAATTTCATTCGTTCGTTCATGAACTTTTTGTTGCGCCAAAACCAATTTTTGTTCGGATGCCCAAGCATTTACCAAATGAATCGCTTTTTTCCCAACTGCAGTATTAACTGAATGCTTTACTGTTTTTCCATCAATATTAACCACGTCTCCTGGCATCAGTTCTGTGATTGAACTTATCCAATCTCGAAAACATTGCTCAAATTCATCTGGGTCAATTCGAGCGAACACTCGTGCAAAAGTGTCGTGAGAGGGAATTCCGTTCTTTAATTCCAAAAACTGCTTTAACCATTCGTATTTTGAGTTTCCGTAAGTTTCCATGGCCACAAAGTTATCAGCCCCACAGATCATGGCACACAGGGCTATGACGAGAATATCAATCAGTTTATGGTCTTTAGTACGCTCAACCCTTGGATCACTCAATTTCTCAAAATGGTCAATGAGGGTGATTTTTGGACGTAATTTCATGCTCTCTCATTAAAACGGGCTTTTTCTCATTATCTCTCACCTGTAACAGTTTGTTTACTAAAAAACAAAGTTTTGCAGCTAATGAGGCTCTTGGCAAGAAAGGAAGAGAGAGAGGCAACAAATTTGAAATTAGAATTCTAATTTCAAATCACAACTCCATTATACCTTAATTCTGTCTATATTTTAGATGTGTTTGCCCTGTAGCCCAGAGGAGTATTACACCATAAATACAGTCGTATCATAGAGCATTTAAGGATTTTCAGTTTAGCACGCCGCTTAAAAGCTTAATCATCTATAAAACATTCCCATTTCAGAAATTCTTGGTTAATGGGTTTCCTTATGTCACCCGTTACCAGTCAAAATCTGGTAAATGGCAGAAAAAACACCATAGCTTAAGGCAATTTCAGTCCTATTTCGGGCTTTCCCATCGTGTAGAGCAATCTGGCAAAAAAACAGAGATTAAATGGTCAGGCTCCAAACTACTAAGGTCAAAAATGTTGATGTGGTGTTTATCTAGGGTATGTTCTACACGATCAAGGATCAAAAAAGAATTAGGATAAAAATGGGATAATTACGAAGAAAAGGATAAATATAAGGGTAAAAGACGCAATAAATCGTATTAGCTTTATTGCTACTCGTATTATGTTCCAAAATCTTCGATATGAAATAGTATTCTAAAAAAAAGTGAAACTAAAACCGTACATTATATATTCTTTCTGAGAATATTCACAAAAAATGTAAATAAATATAAAATTGATTAATATTTATTTAACTGTTGATCATCTCTTAGATAGTCGTATCCGATGCAAAAACATAGCCTAAAATCTTTACTCACTTCCTTAATTATCTCTATTCTCAGTGTTGCTCTTGTCGTTATTTCCCCTTCACCTGCTTTTGCTGTTAATAATCCGGAATTATTACCCGATACTGTAACTCCTGTTGTTGATTTAGCCGATTTCCTCCCAGAGAGGCAAGAAGAATCCTTGATTGGGGATATAAAAACCTTTGAAGAAGAAACAGGCTGGAGAATTCGAGTGTTGACTCAGTATGATCGTTCTCCTGGTCGTGCAGTGATTAATTTTTGGGGATTAGATGATAAAAGTATCCTTTTAGTAGCCGATTCTCGGGGCGGGAACATTCTCTCCTTCAGTATTGGTGATGATGTCTACGCATTACTCCCCAGAACGTTCTGGATCGAATTACAAGCGCGTTTTGGTAATATGTATTATGTGCGGGACAATGGTGAAAATACCGCTATTATGAACGCCCTCGGAACGGTTAAAGGCTGTTTAGTCAAAGGAGGATGTGGTGTGGTTCCTGGTTTACCCAGAGAACAATGGATTTTGACTTTAGTGACTTCTATTGTCGGTGGTCTTGTTTTTGGTTTTGCAGGAACGCCCCGTAAATCTGATCAAGTCTTTGCTTGGCAATGGGTTCTGATTATTTCACCCTTATGGGGAATTCTGTTTATTGCTTTTGGTATTGGTCCAGTGGTCACGAGAACCTCTGATTGGTTGCCGGTCTTTCGTAACGTGATGGGCTTTGCTTTGGGAGTGTTGGTTGCTTATCTATCTCCCTTGTTAAGTCAACCTCCAGCCTCTAATCCTAATACTTAACATCAATTGGGAAATGGTAAAAGTAGAACCATAGGTTAAGAAAGCCGAGAGCCCTGAAAATAAGTCACAAAGAAGTCTTGCCTCCTGTGTTCTGCCATAGCTAATTTCCCAAATGATTCAATTTTACTAACTAAAATTATGGAATGGCACATTACTGATGCCCAAAGTCTAGCAATGATTGATAGAGAAATTGGCCCAACGGTTTTTTCTCCGGCTGAATATGAGATTGTTCGTCGAGTGATTTATCAAACGGCTGATTTTGAATATCTTTCCTTGCTTCGCTTTTCTGACGGGGCATTATCTCTGGGGGCTGCCGCTTTAGCAGCCCGTAGTACGTTAGTCGTTGATGTCCCAATGGTACAAGTCGGTATTGTACCCAATCTTCAAGATACTTTTGCCAACCCAGTTTATTGTAGTACCCAAACCATTACCCGTCCCCAAAAAACGAAAACGCAAACCGCTTGGGGAATAGAAACCTTAGCTAAACGCTATCCCGAAGCTATTTTTGTTATTGGGGAGTCTCAAACCGCTTTGACAGGTTTAGTGGAGTTAATCGAAGAAGAAAATATTAAACCAGCGTTAGTCATTGGAACCCCTGCTGGTTTTGTTGGGGCAGATGTTGCTAAAGAACGGTTACATGATGCCCAAGTTCCTCATATTACAGTGAGTGGACCGAAGGGGAGCTCGGTGGTAGCGGTTGCAATTGTTAATGGTTTATTGGACTTAGCTTGGCAAGCTTACGGTCAATCCGGGACTGATGCAAGTTAATCTGAGTTCGGTTTAAGACTGATGATTTAAGTTAAGTTGTCTCCGAATTTCCTTAGCTCGAACTCAGGTCAAGTTGAGTCTTGGGAGTTGAGATTAAAATTTACTACTACAGTTTTTAATATAAAACCTAAATTGATGATTAAGTATCCATGAGTTAATTATCAATTTTATTTTGTTTTTATAGCGTTTTTTTAGCGTTAATTCTACAGTGGAAGAGAAGAAAATAATCGTTAAGTCTGAGGTTTGAAAACGGTTAAGTTACCTCAGAAAGTGTGTCATTGAGGACAATTAAATGAATAGATTTTTAGTGGCTATGATTTCAATTATAGCTTTAGTCTCTGTTGCAAAACTAACCACTGCTCAATCAACTGAACAACCTAATTCAAGCAATAGAGTCAATTCTGAAACAGTTTTACAAAATTCTTCTTATGAAGTAGGTACTATTACTGGGATTGTTTCAGGTCCTAATGGAAGTGTTTTGTTTGTGGAATTATCAAATAAAACGAAGTTAAGATTTCATCATCCCAGTACCTCATTAACTAGGGGTGAACAAGTCTTAGTTTATGAAAAAGATGGCGATCACTTCTTAGTAGAAGCTTCTAATCCTCGTCGTTAACTGAGAAGTAAAAGTAGTAGGTAGTTTTATCGGTAAGCTAAGTCTTATATTTTTGCTTTGTATCTTTGCATATTGGGCAATAAATCAAAGATTTTCATCTCATGCAAGCTACCTACTTTATTATTAATTATGCTACACATAACTCAGATTCGGCTTGGAGATTTTGGAATAATATATTGGCTAATTCTGCCGCCACTTTAACAGGAAAATTACTCGAACCAACAGAATGTAAAATACAGTTATCTTTGTTAGCTCTTCTTTCTTGTTTGAGTTGAAAGCCTACTAATAACTCTTGGGTATAATTATAAGAGCTTAACTTAGGGTAAACCTTTTTATTTAATGTTTTCTTAGAAAATAGAGCCGATAGCTCTGTTGCGTACTCTAGTTTAATTGTCCCATCATACTCGTCAACAATCACAACCAATAATCCTTCTCCTTGTTGTTGACGAAAATGCCAGAAACAACTAGATAAGACAGAATAGTTACACTGTAAAAATTTTTTTCTAACTTCGCGATCAGATAAATTAATCATGGTAGTTGCCTCACTTTAGTTGACGGAATATTTCAGAATTATCTCTACTTTTAATTGTCATGGCAGTGAGGTAATGCCAGAGAAAAAGTGAATTTTATCACTCATGAAGAACCCCTAATTTGAATAATAAAATTTTCAGCAAGATTCCCTAAAAATACGCAGAGGTCTTAAAACATGATAGGATTCTTTGACCCAGTAAGTCCAAAAAAAATTGATAAGCGATGACAACGCAACCCCCCAATAATACCCCAGAAACCCTAATTTCTGTTAATTCTTCTCTATTACTGTCTCAGATGGGATGTGGAACTTGGGCGTGGGGAAATCGCCTATTATGGGGTTACGATCAAAGCATGGATGCCCAACTAGAGCAAGTGTTTAATTTAGCACTCAGTAACGGTGTCATTCTTTTTGATACAGGGGATTCCTACGGTACAGGAAAACTTAATGGACGCAGTGAGAGTTTACTGGGACAATTTTCCCAAAGGTATAATGGTCCGAATCGGGATAATATCTGTATTGCTACTAAGTTAGCCGCTTATCCTTGGCGATTGACTCGTCAAGCGATGGTTAAAGCAGGGAAAGCTTCAGCCCAAAGATTAGGAAGAAATATTGATTTAGTTCAAATGCACTGGCCAACGGCCAATTATTTTCCTTGGCAAGAATGGCCCTTATTAGATGGCTTAGGAGACTTGTATGAGGAGGGTTTAGTCAAAGGGGTTGGTTTGTCTAACTATGGACCCAAACGACTTAAACAAGTAGTTAAACGGTTTGCACAGAGAAATATTCCTATTGTCAGTTTACAGATACAGTATTCTTTATTGTCTACCTATCCTGTCACAGAATTAGGAGTTAAAGAGGTTTGTGATGAATTGGGGATAAAATTGATTGCTTATAGTCCTTTGGCCTTAGGATTATTAACAGGAAAGTATCAAGAAAAAGGAACAGTTCCGAAGGGGTTTCGGGGCGTATTTTTTAGACAAATGTTACCGAAAATTGGCCCTTTATTACAAGGATTAGAAGAAATCGCTAATTATCGACAAAAAACAATGGCACAGGTAGCAATTAATTGGTGTATTTGTCAAGGTTTTATTCCCATTCCTGGGGTAAAAAATTGTCAACAAATGGAGCAAAATTTAGGAGCAATGGGTTGGCGACTAAGTGAGGGTGAAATTATGGAATTAGATAAATTAACCCAACAAGTAGAGAAACAAATGGTCAAAAACCCTTTCCAAACCAAGTAAGGCATTGTTAACGAGGCCAAACTTTGTTTGTTAAGAGACAAAGAACAGGTTGAATTAAGGACTGTTGTTCAAAAAAATTACTGGCTCTCTCCCCTTTGCAAAGATTATCATTATTGTTCATTCTCAACAAGCTCTCTGTTTGCTAACCATTGTTTAGAGTAGAGAAACAGAGAAAAACCTCTCTGGACTTGCTTTTAACCCTACTTATTGTGCCGTGAGGAACAAAAGTCTCAAATCTAGTCAGGTCAAAATCTAGAAGGCTTCTATCTTAGTTTTAGCTACTTTTTGCCTGGAGAATTGGGTAGACTTCACAATTATTCGATCAAGTTTATACTTTAGTAAAAATATTATGATCAATCTCTCTTATTCAGTTAATATAGTTATTAAAGATAAGTGTATGTCGGGAGTTGTTAATCACGAGAATGTTAATTAGAACAACTATATTTTTATAGTTGTAAGCAATTAAGATGAACTCTACAAATTTTATAGGATTTTACTATTATTTTCTAAAAAGGGAATTATAGTTGTCACGGAGGTTGAAGGCAATGAATACAAATATAACTAATGTAAGACCAACAATAAGTCAATATATACAAAATTCTTCTAGATGGTTACAGCAAATTCAGCACCAGCAAGGCAAAGAGAATGGTGGTTTTGGGGAGTATCAAGGAAAAGATCCTAACTGTTTGAATACGAGTGAAGTTATTTTAGCGTTAAAGCAGTCATTTGATTATTTGCCATTTACACAAATAGAAAGGGATAAAATTATTAAGGATGGAGTTGACTTTATTATTGCTCAACAAGCATCTATTTCTAAAGAGACTTGTCAAGGTGAACTTGATTGTGGTTCGTGGACAAAAATTGTACACAGGAATAATCATGAAATCCGTTTTCCCGATACTTTGAGAACAGCATATGCCTTACTTGCCCTCAATTTAATAGTAGAAGCAGGATCAGACGAAGAATCGACGAGTATTCAGGCTGGGTTAACATGGCTAAAAAATGCTCAAAGATATAATGGAGGATGGGGATATAAAGCTCAAGATGGACAAGGAAGCGAACTCTTTCCTACTTGCTTATGTCTACAAGCTTTAGTTAATATTTTTTATGATCGAAGGGATACTGTTCGGACGAATTTAATAGAATCTATTGATCGAGGATTTGGCTATCTTGAAACACTTCGCAATTTCAGAGAAGACGGTTCTTTTGGAAACTCTTATGGTTCTCTATTAGTATCACATACTCTTTATGCAATTGAAACTATGACTCTAAGATTGCAAAAAGATAAGAACTCTCTTCTTACACATAATAGGTCTAGAGATATAAACTATATCAAAAAAGGAATTGATTGGGTAAATCAACAAAGAAATGAGATACTAAGTTGGACTTCAGAATTGGTTAAACTTGAGCCTGAAAATCTTAATGCTTCTGGAAATTATATGTTTTCTCATAATAATCCTGCACTATATCTAAGAATTATCAATCCAAATCCTTATGTTGAAGATCGTACAACTGTTAAGGTGAGAACTAAAGACACATTAATGTATATTGGGCTGAACTTATGTACGGATATTAATAACTATGGTTTTCCTGGTACTAGGGCTATATCATGGGCTACAGCTAAAACTATTAGAGGATTAGTAGCTGTACTGGTTCACCAACCAGAGATTAGAACATTTCCTTCGCTTCCTCCATCTTCATTACCTAGTGATGTAGAGCAGTTTGCCCAACAAAGACTACAACAAAAATTAAATAATATAGAAAAAGAATTCAAACAAGACAAAAATAACATAAAAACAGAACAAAGTCGAAAAACAATAGGATTTGTGACTTTTGTACTTGTACTTTGTATAATGATAGTTGTGTTGGCGTTTTATGAAAAAGTTAGTCTAATAGTAGCTACACTATTCACTATCATCATTTTAGCTGTTTTACTTGTTTATGGATCTATTTCAGAAAACTCTGTAGAGAGAATGTTTGAAATAATGGTTTCTAAAATGGTCATCTCTAGGTCTTAATTTTGAGACAAAAGATTGATACTTTGGAGCCAGTACATTATAAAATCTTCAAAAGAGGATAAATATTAATGCGAATAAAAATCTGTGGAATCAAAACAGTGGAAGATGCTTGTCTAGCTATAGAGCAGGGTGCTGATGCTATTGGGTTATTGGTAGGAAAAAGACACTACTCAGAAGATTTTATTTCAGAGGATTTAGCTAAAAAAATAACTAAAGCTTGTCCACCTTATACATCTCCAGTTTTAGTAACTCATCTCAAAGTTTGGCGAGAAATTTATAATTTAGCTACTTATATTAGTGTGACTACTATACAAATTCACTCAAATTGTGAACTTGATACAGTTATTCGTCTCCAAGAAAAAATTCCTTATATTAAAATTGTCAAAAGTCTTCACGCCAATCAACTTGAAACTCATCAAAATATTGAGGTTTTTGAAGATTATGTAGATGCTTTTATTGTTGACACTATCAATATGGAAGAAGGTCGAGTTGGAGGAACTGGACTTACTCATGACTGGAATATTAGTAAAAATATCGTGGAGCAGACAAAATGTAAGGTGATTCTGGCTGGAGGTCTAAATCCTGATAATATTGCTGATGCTATAAGAAAAGTAAATCCTTTTGGTGTAGATGCTAACTCAGGATTGAAAAACAAAGAGGGTTTAAAAGACAAAAAGAAAATTTCTGATTTTATATCTAAAGCTAAATTAGAATTTATACAATTGAAAAATAAATGCAGCAATTCCAGCCAGTTACTATAAGAAAATACTGGTTAGGATTAATCTACTTGCTTAAGCATTCGTGACAAGTTAAGAGAATGAAGCAAATTTCAAGAGGTTTTAAAGAGCAATTTTGGGCAGATGGGGAAGAAAGAAAGAAATTTATACCAGATCCGCTTATTATCGTAGAGTAATATTCTTTCTCCCCTTGCCTCCTCTGCTTCCCCTGCTCCCTCTGTCTTCTTAAGATGATTATCTACTTTCTAAAGCGGATTTTGTATTATATGGGAAAAGATGGCAAATTAAATTTTACTATTGCGCAATAGCAACTAACCCAACAGGATGAGTCAGATGGAGGGCGTATTGGTAATACCATGAAGGATAAACTGAGGATCTAAGTAATTAATCAGAATCTCATCATGATGAATCTTACACTGCCTAAATGGTTACAACCCAAACACTCCATCAGTGAACAAATCCAACCAAACCATGATGAGTCTATAAAAAATAATACTGCCGAACAAGTCTGGATGAATCAGCAACAACCTTCACCAGACAACAACTCTTTAACTTATTTAGACGACTATATTCATCAATGGTTTTGAATCGAATATTCATTTAACATTTAAGAGGAGATGATGAACCCATAATGCTACCGAAACTACAAGAGGAGGAATATCATGTTTCTTGATGAATTACAACCCATTCTCAAAGAATTTTTGCAACAACCCCTAGCCTTTGCTGGTGGTTTGGTGTCAGGGACACTTAAACTCAAACTCTCAGAAGATCCCTTAAAAAGTTGGCTGCAAGAACAAGGAATGACAGACTTTAACTACACTGAGAGTAGCAAGGATAATGGGGGTGGACCTCAAACCATTTCTATTGACTAGAAGTTTCAGTATCTCATCAAGATAATCTCCCATTACAATGGGAGATTGGTATATTTTACCCATTATCTATATTTTCCAAAATTTGAATGGCAGAATCAACTAAATCTTGCCATTCAAATTCTTTTTGTTCAAATTCACATCTCCTCTGACCATTTTGTACTCAAATATCTTCATTTCTTCGGTAGTTCACTTCATCAAGATTGAGTTCAATTGCTGATAATCCCATCAACTTGCTCAGCTAGACTCATTATGAAAAGTTCTCCTGAATACTACCAATACGCAAATCCTATAATCTCAACCATTTTATCCCATTTATCTTTCATTTTTCCTCAATTGTTACTTTCAGACCAAATTGGGGAATATTAAAACTGGATAACCCAGCCAGGGTTATCTTGACCCCTTTTTGTATCCTATCGGTCAAAGTCCATAATGTGACATCGGTAAGAGTGAATGAGCTACTGTGTAAACCCATCTTGCGCCCAACCCAAAAACCCCAATAATGTTGCGGTTTGTCAATCTTGCGGTTCCCAGCTACGATTAAACAAACGTTATCAACCCCTAGGTATTCTCGGTAAAGGTGGCTTTGGGGCTACTTTTGGGGCGGCGGATCTTGCCCTTCCTGGAAACCCTATCTGCGTTGTCAAACAGCTACGCCCAGCCACTGATGATCCTCAAGTCTATAAAATGGCTAAGGAGTTATTTGAAAGAGAAGCAGAAACTTTAGGTAAAGTGGGAAATCATCCCCAGGTTCCTAGATTATTAGATTATTTTGAACAAAATAAAGAATTTTATCTGGTTCAAGAATATGTCAAAGGCTATAACCTCCATCAAGAGGTGAAAAAAAAAGGGCCCTTTAGCGAAGCAGGAATTCAGCAATTTTTAACGGAACTTCTCCCCATTCTGCAATATATTCATTCTCAAAAAGTCATCCACCGTGACATTAAACCGGCTAACCTTATCCGTTCTCAAAAAGACCGAAAATTGGTGTTAATTGACTTTGGGGCGGTGAAAAATCAGGTTAACTCTATGGTGGCAAATAATACGCAAACTGCCTTTACAGCTTTTGCTGTGGGAACAGCAGGGTTTGCTCCCCCTGAACAAATGGCCATGCGCCCTGTGTACGCAAGTGATATCTATGCGGTGGGTGTTACCTGTGTTTACCTCCTGACGGCAAAAACTCCCAAGGATATTGGCTGTGATCCTGAAACCGGAGAGATTGCTTGGGAACCCTATGTGGATATTAGTGATTCTTTGGCGAAGGTGCTTAAGAAGATGTTGGAAGTATCGGTTAAACATCGCTACAAATCAGCCCAAGAAGTATTAGACGCAATGGCTATGGCTCCTTATGAAGAAGGGATGCAAGATAGCATGACTACTATGATTACAGGGTTTAAGACTTCGGCTCAGTCCTCCTCTAATCCTAATTCTTCCGTTAGTACCGGTTTAGTCAGTTCCTCTGCCACAGGAAGTATTGGTCGCATGAGTACCCAATTTCCTAGGGGTAGCGCAATGTCATCGGTGTCTACGGAAATTAATCAACCAGTTTCTACACAAGTCAAGGGGGGTGTTGCTGCCCCAGGGAGTGTCAGTTATAACATTGCTCAAGGGGAAGCTTCTAGTCGTCGCCGTGGGAAGGCTAAAGCGTCATCTTCCTCAGCAATACCGAAGAAAAAGAAGAAAAAATGGCAAGAAAAAACCTTATTGGAAGCCTATGATAAAGGCCGTAGAGATTTTACCCATCAGGAATTAAAGGAATTAAATTTGGCTAAAGCTTTTTTGCCTGGAATTAACTGTTATGATTCCAAATTAAATCGTATTAATTTTCAAGGGGCTGAGTTATCTCGCGCTGATTTAGGAAGAACAGATTTAAGTAATGCAGTGATGAAAAATGCTAATCTTAGTGAAGCTTATTTGGGTTATGCTAACCTAAATGGAGCCGATTTAAGAGGGGCCAATTTGTTTGGGGCTAATTTAACTTATGCTAATTTACAAGGTGCTAATCTGTGTGGCGTTGATCTGAGTTCTGCTCGAATTACTGAGGCTCAATTATCAGTCGCAAAAACCAATTGGCGTACAGTTATGCCCAGTGGGAAACGGGGTTTTTGGTAATGGCTTTCTAGATGATTTTGCTCCCTTGCAATCCTAAAGGATTTTCCTTACCAGATTATAAAATGACACTAAAGAATTTTGTTTGTTGACATTTTTAAATTAATGGGTTAGCTTATAGACTCAAGCTGTAAAGGCTTGAAAGTCAAAGCAAAACCTTTTGTTGTTCTCTATCCACTATCACTATTAATTAAGTTAGAATTTATATTTGTTTTGCCCTTGTAGAACAAGTATATTCCTGGTTGGAGGAGAACCTTATGCCTATTGTTAACTATTCTGTCCCCTTAATCGATGAATTTCCTACTGTAAACATTGATAGTCCCCATTCTATAATTACCATAGGAACTGATGGAAATGATAGTCTTACTGGAACAGAGCAAACTGATGTTATTGATGGCCGTGATGGTAATGATCAAATATCAGGATTAAGTAAGGATGATGCTATCTCTGGAAATGAGGGGAATGACATTATAAATGGTGACGAAGGGAATGATATTCTCTTTGGTCATCAAGGAGATGATATAGTCTCTGGAGGTGCAGGAGAAGATGTAATTGTTGGGGTTGATCCTGGATCAGGTTTTGGAACATCAGAGAAAGATAGTTTAAGGGGTGATGAAGGAGAAGATACTTTCGTTTTAGGGGATCAAAATCGAGTTTATTATGTTGATAATGATCCCACTTCTGTCGGGGAAGAAGACTATGGATTAATTGTTGATTTTACTGTCGGTGAAGATAGTATTGAACTTAATGGAAACCCAGACAATTATCTTTTAGATTTCTATACTACCAGTGATGGAAAGGTTAACGCAGACATTGTTTACGACCCCGGATTGGCAGCCAGAGGGGAATTAATTGCCATCTTAGAAGATGTTTCTGCGGATTTAAAATTAACCGATTCTTCTTTTATTTATGAAGAAAATGACTATGCGGTTCTTTACGATGAAATTTTTGAACCATTGCAAGCCTTAGAACCTGGAACCTATGGCACAATCGGGTCAATAGAATTTACTAATCCAGGGGGGGGATCTGGATCTAGTGGTGTTACGATCATATTAGACCCCATTATATTAGACCCCATTATATTAGACCCCATTACTATAATTGATTCGTATGATCCTCCTCATGGTG
>JAAUYJ010127348.1_pt1 | contig 13960 bp, 11 predicted proteins | sample 7278031 | NCBI WGS metagenome assembly JAAUYJ01 (sample SAMN14350222, study PRJNA611818) | marine sediment metagenome | isolation source: surface marine sediment (1.8m) | place: French Polynesia: Moorea | collected 2018-08 | reverse complement strand
ATTTTATATATTTACGAGAATACCTTATTGCCAGCTTTAGACAACGCATCTTTAGCTATCTGTAAAGCCAGTAAATTCATTGCTAAAATCTAGAATGAAATGACCCTGGTAGGTTATACCGTTTCACGGAATAAGGTAAGCAAAGATTTATTAGTCGTAAGGTATTAGCATAAATTATTATGTAAGTATTCAGCAGTTTGAGCTTCAGCACTCAGCAAAAAGTAAATACACCTCTCTATTAGGTATCTCAAATACTTCTGTGGAAAATAAGTGAAGGTAAGAAATTTTGTTAGTAATAAACCCAATTTATCTTTAGAAGTATAAAGGCTGAAAAGCTGAGAGCTAATAGCTTTTTGTAGTGGATTGTTTCAACTAAAAATGTAGTGGAATGACACGCCTAAAACTGTGCAATAGATTTTTGTTTCTAGGTGTATTTTTCTCCCCACACTCCCCACAGTCGCCATCTAACGCACCATTTTAGATGAAACAGTCTAGTAGTAGACCGACACAACTAATTTGGTGCGTGACGACGGATTGTTAAATTTATAGTCATAGTAAAGATTGTAGCCGTCTAACACACCCTACGCTATTGCACTATTTTAGATGTGTCAGTCCAGTAGGGTGTGTTAGAGGCGTTGCTGAATGGTAATGATTTTTAGATTAAGTATCAAAGTCAAACATAATTTTTTTCAATTTTACCTTCAGCTACTTACCATTACATTTCAGCAACGCCGTGTTAGACGGCTTCAATTTAGACTATGAAAGAGATTTAGCAATCCCTCGTCACTCACCATATAAACTAAATCCGGTTTACAAATAACCTTTATGATAAAGGTAAGGCAGAAGGCAGAAAGAAGGTTTAGAGAGGAGTTTAAAAAACGGGCTTTTGATAACCGGATTCGGTATTAGATGTGTCAGTCCACTACTGGATTGACACAGCTAAAACTGTGCAGCTTTTTTTTGTATAACTGACACCGCATCCCCCCATCTCCCCATCTCCCCATCTCCCGATTTTCTAACGCACCATTTTTAGATGTCTCAATCCAGTAGCAATATTTTATGAAATTGGTATAAGAAGACCCGACCTGCTAGTGACATTTTAAATTAGACTGTTGACTTATTACATAAGTGACGCAGTAAAGTAAAATTACTCTTATGCAGAACGAAGACCTCAATTTACTAAATATTCAGCCAACGGCAGAAAGTCCTTTGGATTACATAGGGGAAGAAGAACCGCCTAAACCTGACCCAGAGGAAATGTTGCCATTGCTAGTCTCCACAGAAGCGTCGGAACGAATGATTGCCGCGCGAGCTTTCTGTGAACTTCAGGATGAGCGGGCCATTCCCCCTTTGATTCAACTTTTAGAAGATGATTGTCCCTTGGTACGAGTTAGTGCTGCCTACGCTTTGGGCCGAAATCCTAGCTCCGAGGCTGTAGAAGCCTTGATTCAACAATTGGAGCGAGACTTTAATGGCTATGTCCGTAAAGGTGTGGTTTGGGCTTTGGGAAATTGTGGCGATCGCCGTTCGTTAGAGCCTTTAGTTGATGCCCTCAGAACGGATATTCCGGCGGTGCGTCTCTGGTCTGCTAGTTCTCTGGGCCAAATGGCTAAGGTTGGATATGAGGTAGTAATAGGGGCCATACCTCCCCTAATTGAGGCTCTGCGCCGAGATTCAATGCCGGCAATTAGGAGTAATTGTGCATGGGCTATTGGTCAGTTGTGCCGAGAATTACCTTCTAATATAGTTTATGCTGGTGCCATTGATGCTTTAATTGAGGTATTGGAAGAGGATGATGATATGGGAGTGCGCGAAGATGGTAAGTCCTCTTTGTTACGAGTGGGAGATCCTAGAGGTTTGCAGGTAATTGAAGAGCTGGAAGCTGAGGGGTTATAAAATAGACATCTTTAGAAAAGAGGCAGTAGGGAGCAGAGAGCAGGAAGCAGGGAGCAGGGAGCAGGGAGTAGGGAGTAGGGAGAAAAAATTGATGTTTTCTCTACGGTAATTGATTTGATTTTTTATTATTGGATATGTCTAATAAATGTTAGGGTGATTATTTCTGGATTTGCTTGAATTTAATAATGGCAATAATGGCAATGTTTAGTCTAGATGATGATTGAAATGTCTCAGGAAAATCCCCAAGAAAATAAATTTAAAATTAGTCTATTTGAATTGAGGGAACAGTTAGTTTTGACTCTCCAAGGATGGATATTAATTTTAGGATTGATTATATTTTTAATTGTTATTTCTTTTGTTAATATCCATTCGTTTTTGGCAGTAACTTCTCCTATAGATGCTGATTTATTAATAGTAGAAGGTTGGATGTCAGATTATGCGGTGAAGTCAGCGATCGAGGAATTTAATCAAGGGAATTATCAAAAGTTAATCACCACAGGTTCTCCTATAGGAAAAGGGCATTATTTATCTGAATATAAAAATTTTGCTGAGATAACCGCAGCTACTTTAATAGTATTAGGTTTTAACCCAGACTTGGTAATTCCTGTGCCCACTCCCAAGGTGATTAAATATCGCACTGCTGCTTCTGCTATAGCGGTGAAAAAATGGCTGGCAACTTCTAATTTAAAGGTAAATTCGATTAATGTTTATACTTTAGGTACCCACGCTCGTCGTAGTAGGATGAGTTATCGACGGGTTTTTAGTCCAGAGATTAAGGTAGGTGTGATAGCTGTGGAACCGCAAGGTTATAATTATCAGAAATGGTGGCATTCTAGTGCGGGTGTGCGGACTGTTATTGGGGAAGCGATCGCTTATTTTTATGCTCGTTTTGTTGATTGGAAATCTTGATTTCTGAATAACCCTTAACAGGATAATACCATTTTCATAAACAACACTCAGGACGTTGCTCATGACGTTGCATGGAACGTCCCTACAGGTCTAAATATGATTAAAGTTTAAGATAAATTCTCAGAAGTGTATAGATGGTGAGTAAGATTATACTCAGCCAAATTTGTACCCAGTCCGGAGTTAATATAAATCCCCAAATCAGAGAAATAAAACTAGTTGTGCTGAGTGCTAGTCTATGAACTTCTTCAGCATTTTTTATTGCTATCCAAATAGCTACTAAGCCGATCACTAATAAAAAGAGAATAGTTATATCCATAATTTATATAATCAATTTTATCAGAGTTGTAAATAACTGAACTGTTGAAAGTATTTGAGAACTGGTAGGTTGATTTTTGGCCCACTACCACTACTAGGGCCAAGTTATCAAAATTAACCTACGGGCTAAAAGTGAAGAAAATGTAAACATTTCCTGCTCAATGATTATAGTAGGTAATTTTTACTAAATTAAACTCTCAGAAGATTAATTATTCTAGAAGTCCAACTTTGCAACTGTTGGTCTGATTGAGATACTTTTTTTAAAAATTAAATCAATTAAGCAAAAGCAAAAGTTTAATTTTGAGTTAATTACGATTAAAAGCTGGTATCTGTTAAAGTTTCTAGGATGAGGAAGATACTCAATATAAATATGGACATACAACAACATCAAGCATATAGCTATCAAGTTGGTAATTGTTTAACATTTAATCATCCTACCTATGTAATTCGACCCGCAGATAAACAGTTGTTTGATGCTTTGAAAGCAGGTGAATTTTGTTATGTATTAGGTTCCCCACAAACAGGCAAGTCAAGCTTAAAAAATAGAACTATAAAACTTTTAGAAGCAGAAAATATTACTTGTATTGCTTTAGATATGACTAGGGTAAATAATAAGATTTTGACTCTAGAGGAATGGTACGATCAAATAATTTTGACATTAGAGAAGAGTTTGATATTTCCTCAATATTTTCCGGATTTATGGTGGGAGGAAACTAGAGATATTCCGGCAGATGAAAGATTAATGATGTTTATTGAAGAAGTATTTCTGGTTAACAATCAAGCAAAAAGTATTGTAATTTTTATTGACGAAATTAATGATAATAGTATTGTTAATGCAAATTTTAGTAGTTTAGGGATATTTATTGAACATTGTCTCAAAGAAAGAGTAAATAATCCAAATTTTAATAGACTTATATTTGCTTTGCTAGGAACTACAATCCCTAAAAATTTAGTAAATGTCTGTAAAAATATTGAACTTGAAAATTTGAAAATAGAAGCAATAACTCCTTTGCTTCAAGGTTTAGAGGGTATAGTTAAACAACCTGTAAAGGTTATTGAAGAAATTTTATATTGGTCAGGGGGGCAACCATTTTTGACACAAAAAATCTGTCAAATAGTGATTAATTATTTAGGAGAAAAACCCAAAGAAGAAAATTATAATGATGTGGGATTGGTAGCAGATTTAGTCAAAATTTGTATGATTGAAAACTGGGAATCTCAAGACCATCCACCCCATCTCACAACAATTAGAAATTGCTTGCTGAGAAATATAGCAAAATCTGTCAGTCATTTAGAAATATATCAGCAAATATTGAATCATGGTAAATTAAAACTACCAGAGGATAGTCAACCAATTCGGGAGATTAAAAGGTCAAAATTGCTGAGATACAGCGCCACCGTTAATGTTAGCGAAGCTCCTCTGAAAGAGGCAGCTCCTCTGACAGAGGCAAGGCGCAAGCAAAACCTAAGTAAAAGAATCAAAAGTCAAAGAGTAAAAAGTAATACTATTATTAACGCTAAGTGGGAAATAAGAGAGTTATTAATTTCTGGATTAATCAAAATAAATCATGGATTTTTAGAAGTATATAATCCTATATATGCAGAAATATTTAATAAAAAATGGGTAAAAGAAGAGTTAGCAAAAGTGGCAAAACTTCATCCAAAAATACCTTTCAATCAAGCAAAAATTAATAGTAATCCCAAAACTGCTTTAGCCCAAACTCAACTGCCAGAAAATCCAACACCAACTCAAACTAATAAAACTAATAAAACTAATAATGGTTTAATTGAATCAAAAACCAAAAAAGTTGAAAAAATACAACAAAAAAGCCAGGAAAAAATAGTTAATCAAACCAAACCAAAATCTAATAATTATCAACCAAGCAGAAAACTGAGTTTAGCCGGATTAGTCATAGTATCAGTCATCGCAATAACAGGAGTAGCCTGGGCAACAAAACTTTTTAAAGACACACAAAATCAACTCCAAAAAGCAGAATATAAACTTCAAGAAGCCCAATCAGAACTTCAAGAAGCTCAAGCAGGAACCAAACTAGAACGCAAAGGAATTTATGCCCTACGACAGTTTAATTTTACAGAAATAGAAGCATTACTATCAGCAATGCAAATAGGAAAAGAATTAAAAGAATTAATAGGAAGCGATCGCCCTCTACAATACTACCCAGCTACCAGCCCCCTATTTGCTCTTCAACAAATACTAAATAATATTCACGAAAAAAACCAAATTCCCAACATCAAAAACATGACCATCAGCCCAGACGGCCAACTACTAGCCACAGTTAGTAATGATGGTATAGCCCAAATCCTGAAAATATCAGGTCAGCCCATAGCTCAACTAAGAGGACACCAAGGCCAAGTCTCTCAAATCACATTTGCACCAAAAGACAACCTTCTAGCAACTGCCGCAGATGACGGTACTGCTAGAATCTGGGATAATCTGGGCAAACAGCAAGCAGAACTCAAAGGCCATGAAGGTCAAATTTGGAAAATTACCTTTAGTCCAGATAGTCAACTACTGGCCACAGCCGGAGAAGACAGTACAGCCAAAATTTGGAATCTCTCAGGAAAGGAAATAGCCACTCTCAAAAAACATGATGGTCGCATCTTAGATATCACATTTAGTCCTGATGGCAAGCGTCTCGCCACTGCTGGGTGGGATGGCACTGCTAGAATCTGGAATCGTTCTGGGAGACAGTTAGCAAGGCTCAGAGGACATCGAGGTAGTGTAGAAAAAGTCACATTTAGTCCAGATGGTAAGCGTCTTGCCACTGCAGGATGGGATGGCACAATTCGGGTTTGGTGGGCTAGTTCAGGCCAACTATTAGCTAAACTGAAAGCACCTCAAGGGGGGGTCTGGAATGTTAGTTTTAGTCCTGACGGAGAAAAATTAGCTACTGCTGGAGAGGATGGAACAACATATTTATGGAATATGTCCGGCCAACTATTAGCTAAACTTTCTGGACATCAAGGGATAGTAACTAGCGTCAGTTTTAGTCCCGATGCTCAGAAACTAGCGACTGCTGGAGAGGATGGTAGGGTCAAAGTTTGGAATAATAATGGGAAACTGTTAAATACTCTCAAAGGACATCAGGGGCGGGTTTGGCAAGTGAATTTTAGTCCAGATGGAAATTTCTTGCTGACTGTGGGAGAAGATGGTACAGGTAGAATTTGGCAACTTCAAGGTAATCCTGTAGTAGAAATTAAGGGCAACTCCAGTATTTTTGGAGAAGTGATTTTTAGTCCTAATAATCAGACATTAGCAACTGCAGGAGTTGATGGTACTGCCCGTATTTGGGATATGTCTGGAAAGCCTTTATCAAGGTTCAAGGGATATCTTGGTATGTTTAGAGATATGAGTTTTAGTCCAGATGGTCAACGCATCGCTACTGCAGGAGATAATGGCCCTGGGAGAATTTGGCAGATTTCGGGAGAGGAATTGGTAGAGTTAGCCGGAACAGAGGGTAGGACAAAGCAAATTACTTTTAGCCCCGACGGACAGCGTTTAGCAACGGTGGGAGAAGATGGGGTTGCCCGCATTTGGAATAATTCTGGTCAGTCGTTAGCGGAGTTAAAGGGTCATAATGGCCTGGTTTGGGATGTTAGTTTTAGTCCTGATGGGAAATATATTGGTACTGTCGGAGAGGATGGTATTGCTAAAATTTGGGATGGTTCGTTTCAGGTTATTTCAGAATTGAAAAGTCCTTCTCAACGTTTGGAGAGTATCGGTTTTAGTCGGTATGATAAGTACGTTGCTACAGGGGAAAGTAATGGGATAGTGAGCATTTGGGATTTTTCTGGTAAGCCTCTAGCTCAACTAAAGGGGCACGTCGGTGGTATTGAAGATTTGACTTTTAGTGCTGATGGGCAACAGTTGGCTACTTTGGGAGAGGATGGCACTGTTCGGGTGTGGGATATTTTGGGGCGACAAGTTGCTCAATTTGAAAATGCTGTGAGTTTGAGTCCAGATGGTAGATATGTGGCAACTTTGGAGGATAATTATTTACAGTTGTGGCAAGTTCAAGGATTAAATGATTTATTAAAAACTGGTTGTGATTGGCTGGAGGATTATTTTGTCACTCATCCACAGGTCAAGGCAGATTTACAAGTTTGTCAACCGCTTCCCTAAATAATAAATATCATTTGGGGTAAGTTTGGCTAAGTTTAGTAGAAGAGTAGCACTCCCTTTAGTTTTAATGGTACTTAGATATTTTCTCGGCTATAAAGTGGCTGTTTGCGTAGCATTCCGTAGGAAAAGTCAATATAGACAGAATTACGTTGATGCTCTAAAAATTTCTTAAACCATTGCTGATTAATTATTTCTGCCTTTCGAGAAAAAAGCCTTTACCTGTCTATATTTGAGCCTGTTATCTGCTTAATCTTACCTGCTGACTACTGGCTACCGACTACTCTAAACTTGGGTAGCTCAAGTTTATGAAATTGGTATAAGTCCCACTAATTGCGATCGCTTTTCAGTCAATACTCATAATAAGCGATAATCTCAGCTTGTCCTCTGTTGAAAATTTTGAAAATTATAGATTATGATTCATTCAGCTCTACGTCTCTCATGGCAACGTATTTGTTTAGCTCCTCTATTAGCTTTATTTGTAATCATCTTTTCTGTACTAATGATTGCTACACCTACTGCTTTAGCAGGTATTAATGACGATAATTTTGATGGAAATATTTTTGCCCTCTATGGTGGGAATGGTTCTCTTGTTCCTGCTAGAGTAAAATTGGTAGATTCTTTAAAAGGTTCTAAACCAGCTCTACTAGTATTTTTTGTAGATGATAGCAAGGATTGTAAACAATTTTCTACTGTAGTTTCTCAACTTCAAGCATTCTATGGTAGAGCTGCTAACTTTATTCCTGTTAACGTTGATTCTATTTTCGCTGCTAATACTGATGATCCCACAAAACCTGGTTATTATTATCAAGGTGTTATTCCTCAAACTGTATTAATTGACCAAGAAGGTCAAGTAGCTTTTAATGTTAAAGGTCAAGCTCAATTTGAACAAATAGATGATGCTTTTCGAGAAGTTTTTGATTTGTTACCTCGCTCTGAGTCTGTTGAACTTAAACGTAGAGTAGTTAATGAAGTTAACATCGAGTTAACTAATTAACATTTTAATTGAAGTAGCACTCAGCACTTCAGTCATCAGCTTCTCAATGTGTATAATGGGAGACTCATAACCTCATAAAAGGCGCACCAGCGGTTTTTCATCTTGTGGGGGACTTTTTTAACACTCCTGCTGAAGGCTGTTTGCGGAGCATTCCGTCATCAAAACCGGATAGCTAGTTAATTAGCCACTTTATCTTAATTCTGGGGAATTAAGATAAAGGGAAAATATCTCACTATATTCAGTATTCACTCACTTAAAATATGGGCGTTGGTAAATTAGGGTATGATTTGTATTTTTTGGTAATTGCGCTCACTATTGAATAACAAATATTTGAGATTGTTCAATTTTTATTTTCATACCTTGATTCACCAACACCAAAATATGTAATACCAATTTGATAAATGTTTGCTACAAATAAATTTCTAGGTTTTATATCGGTAGGTGGTAAGCTTTTGTGCATTTAAAGCAGTTATTTGTTATCTGCTTAATTAACATGATAACCCCTACTTCAAACTTCTGAATTGCTAAGACGCATTTAAAATCCGTCTTAGCTTAGGTAGGGAATAAATCTTAAATCAGATATTTAGAGCTGAATTATGTTTTTCAATTATCCAATTTATTTGTAATATTCCCCCGTATCCGCTAGCTCGCGGTCAGCTATTAGCAATAAAAATCAACCTAAATAATTAAATTTAGCTGATGCTTTTGCTTTTGCCCAGACTTTTAATTATCGCACTACCTATAGCAATCCTATTTTATTCGTCGCAAAAATCTTACTGCTTTTTAGGGAACAGGGCACAGAGAACAAGGAACAGTCAGGAGTTTCAACTTTTTTATTGACTTTTTAATTACCCACAACCTATCCACGGATTGCTATAAATCCTAATTCCTCATTCAAATTCAACAAACTAGCAAGGCTGAAAGCTGATAGCTGACGGCTCAATCCTTACTAGTAAAATATATCTTGAAAAACTTATACAAAAAATAATATTTTTGTTATGATAATATAAATTTACTCATCTGAGTTAAAAACTCCTAGATGAAAAATAATCATAACTAAAAAAATTAGATTTATTTATTGATTTTTATGACTAATCTATCTTCACCTACCCAAGAGCCAGAAAAAGAGCAGAAAGAAACAACATTTCCCACACAGGAACCTAAACCTAGTTATGTAAAACTAGCCATGAGAAATATGGTTAAGAAGGGAGGCACATCTTTAAAACATTTTGCCCTGACCACTATTGGACTAATAGGTATTTTGGTTGGTCTGGCCTACCTAACACGATAAATCACATAACATATATTATTTTCTAATTTTCTAACGGAAAGGAGAATTGTAGGATTGTATCTGGAAGTAAATATTCAGCATTGTTTTTGGTCATCCTCCCAGTCAGAAGTGGAGAACTTGAAAGTTCACAATGAGCATCAAACAAATGGCCCAATATCTGCCGCAGATTGGGCAACCTGGTTCCAAAAATGGCTGGAAATTCTACAGCCAAATATTCCACTTTCTCAAAACTATGAACTAAGTCTACGCTTAACAGGCGATCGCGAAATTCAAACCCTCAACAGTCAGTACCGTCATCAGAATCAACCCACAGATGTTTTAGCCTTTGCTGCTTTGGAAGTAGATTTTCCTCAGCCAGAAGAAGTAGATTCGAGTTTACCACTGTACTTAGGGGACATAATAATTTCCGTTGAGACCGCCTTTCGACAAGCTAAACAACAGGGACATCTATTAACAACAGAATTAGCTTGGTTAGCTGCCCATGGTTTTCTGCATCTCCTCGGATGGGATCATCCTGATGAAAAGAGTTTGAGACAAATGCTCAAACAACAGTTATTTTTGCTGAATTCTGTTGATATTACCATTGAAGAACAGATAAATCTGAAAAATATACTAGACTCAGAGTGATTTCTTAAACTTTTTGGATAGACTGTTAATCAAGCAATTATTATATTGTTTGTCCTTGCTTGTAAATTTGAACTTAGGTAGGTACATTATGAAAATGAATGACTCATCAATTTCCTACAACGATGCCCCTTTTATACCCATGTCCAAGAATTCCTCTACTACTAAGCTCAATACTTCTCAAAAGACAGCTAAACTAGACAGGGAAATGTCTTGGAAAGTAGCAAATAATCTTTTGATTAGCTTCAAATATGCCTGGACAGGATTGTCTTATGCTTTTAAGACTCAACGCAATTTTCGCATTCACACTTTTATTGGTATTATTGCCATTGGCTTAAGTCTTTTTCTGAAATTACAGCCTATAGAAACAGTAGTTATTGTATTAACAATAGGATTAGTAATGGCTATGGAGCTGTTAAATACTGCTATTGAGTCTGTGGTAGATTTAACAGTTAAAAAGAGTTACCATGAGTTAGCTAAAATTGCTAAAGATTGTGCTGCGGGTGCTGTATTAGTTTCAGCAATAGTGGCTTTACTTGTAGCTGGTTATTTAATTTTACCCCCCTTATTAGTTATAATTATTTCTGCTAGTGGTATCTAAAAAAATAGGGCGTTGCTGAATCAAGGTATGAAAATAAAAATTGAACAATCTCAAAGGCTTTGTTATTGAATAGTTTAGCAATTACCAAAAAATTCAAATCATACCCAAAATCAGCAACGCCAAAAATAGTAAGTTGAACTAGCAGATATTCGATGCCAAGATTAACTATAATCAATAGTATTTATTATGGCGGTAGATGGCTAAAAAATTGTCCGGTAAACGGATAATCATGATTTATGAAATTTTGATAGCTGGAAAAGGCGCTAAATATAATCTGATAGCAGGAATGGGAGAAATTGGATTGGGTTTAATCTTAAAATTACTTCCAGTACAAATTGCTGTAATGCTAATAGCAATTGGGTTAATTGTCGCAATGGAATTATTAAATACAGCGATTGAATCTGCAGTAGATTTAATTGTTCCCAAAACTTATCACGATTACGCTAGAATAGCTAAGGATTCTGCTGCAGGTGGAGTAATGTTTTCTGCTTTAGTTGCTATTTTTATCCTTAGCTTATTATTGTTTCCAACTCTGTTTAAATTAGTTAGTTCAGGCTAGCAAATATTTATATTATATGGAAAATAACTCATACTCAAGTCTCGGATTATTTTTAATAGTCAGACTGAGAAAAAGTAGGTGTTATTTGCTAACTTAACAGCAAGAAGCAGAAAGAGAATAAACACCCAGTATATAATCAAAAGTCAAATTTATGAATCAACTTTTTCCTATTATTAAGTTGTCTGTTACCTGATGATAATAACTGTTTTTAACATCATTCTACTGAAGAGTATTTCCCATAATAAATTAATTAACTCAGAGTTAAAAACTATGGCGATCGCAACACTATAGGCAAAAAGAAAAACACAAAATGGAAGAAATTTTTGACGACGTTGACTTTCATTTAGATACTGATTTTTTTTCCTACCTTCATGGTTAAACCTAGAAAAAGAAAGGAGTAAAATGCTTTGATTATAGTTATAGATAATTACGATAGTTTTACCTACAACTTAGTACAATATTTAGGTGAATTAGGTGCTGAATTAGCCGTTGCAGCAAATGTTAAAGTTTATCGTAACGATAAAATTTCTCTAGCAGAAATTAGGGAATTAAAACCTGACGGAGTTGTGATTTCTCCAGGTCCGGGTCGTCCAGAAGATGCCGGAATTTCTGAAGCATTAATTAAAGAATTAGGAGCAAATTTACCAATATTGGGAGTATGTCTTGGTCATCAAAGTATTGGTCAAGTATTCGGAGGAAAAGTTGTTGCAGCTCCAGAATTAATGCACGGTAAAACTTCTCAAATTTATCATAACGGAATTGGTATTTTTCATGGGTTAGAGAATCCCATAACTGCCACGAGATATCATAGTTTAGTTATAGAGAAGGAAAGTTGCCCTGAAATATTGGAAATTACGGGATGGGTTGAGGATGGAACTATTATGGGTATTAGACATAAAAATTATCCTCATATTCAGGGTGTACAATTTCATCCAGAAAGTATTTTAACTAATTATGGAAAGTCTATACTGAGAAATTTTTTAACTTCTATAGTTGCGAATTAAGTAGGTAATAATATTTTCAAAAAATATTGACATTGGTTGATTTCAAGATGTTAGGTAGTAAGTATGAGAGAGAAAAAATGCAAATTTTTCCATGATTTAGTGCCGGAACTTTACTGTAAAAATCTTTAAAAATCTTTCTTGAACTCGGTATTAATATAAATTATTAGTAAAATAAATTATTAGTCAAATGGAAACTGCTTTAAAGTCTCTGAAAAAATTGAGATTAATTCTCTGTAATTCCTTCTACTAATAAAATTTCTATGGGTTTTGCCTCCACATTCTTTGAATAAATTCGGTCTTATTGTTAAAATTCTCCCCAATAAATCTGATTACTACTACTATCTTTACTATTGATAGAATCTTGGAATAAATCGGCAGAAATATTTTTTTCACTGGGAAAAGAGCTAATTCTTAATTCATTCAATATGAAACTAATATTTTCAGATTCAGCATCAATAATACTAGCAACAGGTAGAAGATTATCTAAAGAAAAATTTCCTAGTTGAATGTTAACAATTTCTGCCAAGTAACAAAGCATAATATATCTAGTAGCACTGGCAGTAAGATAAAAAAATCTTTGGTCAACATCAAAATAATAAACTCCAGGAATAGACGATGCAATTTTAGTTTTATCCTGCAAAACTAAATCTACATTAATTTCACTAGCAGGCACAACTTTAGCAGTTTTTAACCAAGTTAAATCAATTTCGGATTGCGAGTCATAGTAGTGAAAAATTAATCTTTGTAAACCATAAATAAATTCTGGAGAGTTGAGAGTATTTTGCCACTTTTTACACCATTCATTAGCTTGAATATTATCGGCAGATTTGACATTTATAGGTATTTCAATTACATCTTTGAGCAAAGATAAACTACCTGCTAGTTTTGCCAGTTTTGCAGATACTTGAGGATGTAATAACCAGGTACTATCTATATAATCTCGCCACCAATGTGCATCAGGTATTAAAACTTCGTTGGCAGGAAATAATTGATTATTCAGATTAAGAATAGGTATATTTTTCACCGAACCTCCTTCTAAAGATAATTGAGCTTCTAAGCGTTGGAAAACTTGCATAACACAAATGTTATCTTCTGGGTTTAGAGGTTGGCGATCGCTATGTTGAGCTATTTCTTGAAGAAAGTCTAAATAATCTATAACAGTGGGGGATTGTTTTTGTCCTAAAAGTTGATAAACCTTTGCAAATGGGTGAGAAATATTTAAACAAATACGACGACTGCCAAAAAAAGGAACTTCAACTTTAAAAGTGTGTTTTGGTTGCCAAAACTTACCGGAAGACTCATCCCATAAACAGGGGCGATCGCTAAAACGTTTTTGAATTTCTAACTTTTCTTGAGTTGTCAGATTCGGATTATCTACAACATATTTATCCAGATAATCGTAAATAGCTTTTACAGAAGTTAGGTTTACTTGATTATTGTTCATTTTCCCAATTTTTAATTATTGCCTCAAAATGCTCTAAGACTAGATTTACTTCTACTGGTATAAAACCAAGTTCGTGCCTAATATTCGACTTTAATAATTTCCCTTTCCATGGAAATATTGGTTTTTGACTAGCCACTAAATTCGCCTTTCCCAGAAAACATAAATTTGGCAGTTCATAT
>JAAUYJ010016305.1_pt1 | contig 13964 bp, 12 predicted proteins | sample 7278031 | NCBI WGS metagenome assembly JAAUYJ01 (sample SAMN14350222, study PRJNA611818) | marine sediment metagenome | isolation source: surface marine sediment (1.8m) | place: French Polynesia: Moorea | collected 2018-08 | reverse complement strand
TGCCTCAACCTGGTGCAGCCGCTGGAGGTGTTGCTGCCGAGGGCGGGGGAGCTCTCCAAGGTGACGGAGGCGGCGATCGACTTTTGCGGAGGCAGCTCTGGAATGCCTTACAGAATCGAGAGGGTAGACTGCGATAGTGGAAAGAATTCTCAGGACAGTAGCAAGATCGAGGAGGACTCTGCGCTGGGCCAGCTCGTGCCAGACCTCTCCGCCGGGGTCATGACCAGCCTGGTCATGCTCATCAGGTACCTGGAGGAGCTGGGTTTGGCGGCGGCGGTGCTCAACTCTTCTGACATCACGAAGCTGGAACCCGGCGACCAGAAGATGTTCCTGCCCGACATTACCCTGAGGAACCTGGAGATATTCCAACCCATCGTTCCCGCCGGCGGACAGAGCATCGCGGCGGCCGGCAGCAACCGCGGCACCCTCTTCCACGTCATGAACAGGACCCTAACCAGGCAGGGCGCCAGGCTGCTGAAGGACTGGGTCGGATCGCCCCTCAGGAACGTGCCAGAGATTATTCTCAGGCAAAAGGCTGTGCAGTTCCTGATCTCTCCGGCGGGAAAAGTGGTGTTAGAGGCGGCCAAGAAGATTTTGTTCAAGATGCTGGACCTGGAGGTGGCTCTGACCGTGGCCCTCTGCTCCAAGATCAGGCCCGGGGACTTTTACAAGATGTGCGAGGCAATGTCCAAAGCGAGGAAAATTCTCCAAGGCTTCGAAGGCTCCTCTAATCTCCCCTCGCTGCTGAGGGAAGTTGTGTCCAAGTGCTCAAATTCGTTCGAGCCTGCCGAGAAGTACCTGTCCAACCTCGACAAGAAATCGGCTTCGGAGGGGACGATGGAGAGTCTCTTCTACGACTACAGCTTTTCCCCCGCCGTCCTAGAGAGCAGAGAGGAAATACGGAACTTTGAACAGGGCTTCAGGGACCACAGAAAGGAGATCGCGCGGGCCCTCGGCCTCTCCTCGTTCGAGTACAGCTCCGTCTCCGGACTGGAGTACCTGGCTGAGGTCAAAGTTGCCAGAGCCAAAGACGTGCCCAAAGACTGGCAAAGGATGAGCAGTACCAAACAGGTTTGGATAAACTTGAATTTAAACTCCCGCTTTTCCCCACATATTTGTGGTCTTTTCAGGTCATTCGTTTCCGCACCCCGTACGTCCTAGAGAACCTACCTCGCCTGGTGTTCCTGAGGGAGCAACTGGCAGACAGGTGCAAGGAGGCCTGGCGGGAGTTCCTGGCCGAGTTCAACCGCGGCTACCACCACCTACAGCAGGGCGTCAGGAGCCTGGCGGAGCTGGATTGCCTGGTGTCGCTGGCGGAGGTCTCCGCCGGAGAGGGGTTCGTCTGTCCACAAATGAGAGAAGACTCAAAGGTAAAGTGGTGTCTTGTATACTTCGAAAGTATTTTTTTCTTCAAATAAGCCTTTTTTAAGGAAATTTTGATATCGTCCGGCCGCAATCTCATCGTGGAGAGCTTCCTTCCTCCGGGGAAGTCTTACGTCCCGAACGACCTCAGGCTGGGTGGCGAGAGCGGTCCCCTGGCGCTGGTGCTCACAGGTCCGAATATGGGGGGTAAGTCGTGCCTGGCCCGGCAGGCAGGACTCATCTGCATCATGGCTCAGGTACAGAGAATATGAGAAAAAAAATCGAAAAATTCTTGTTTGTTTGCTTGTTGTATGGATATGAAGATAGAGGTTAGAGCTGGAGATGAGGTCATTAAATCCCACATCGCTTTGTACAGTAGCGGCCTTCACTTGACTGGTATTTTGCTACCAATGCGTCATTTCCTATATTTACCCAACAAGGTTGGCTGCTTCGTCCCCGCTGAGGAGGCCACCCTTCCCTGCCTGGACGCCCTCTACGTGCGTGTAGGGGCAAGGGACGACCTCTGCTCAAGGCGCTCAACACTGCTGGTATGACGATTTTTTTTCTTTATTCACTTTGGGTGAGGAAAACTATGGTCATGATCTCATGAATTATGATAGGTCGAAATGGAGGAGGCTTCTCAGATCCTTTCCCAGGCAACGGACAGGTCTCTGGTGCTGATGGACGAGCTCGGAAGGGGCACAGACACCTCGGACGGGGCAGCGATCGCCAGGTGTGAATTATTCATCAACAACGCCCATTCCAGACGTGGGAATTTACTTTGGTACGCGCGAATTCAACTTTCAGGGCCACCCTGAAGCACCTGGTGGAGGAAACGCGCTGCCTGACCATCTTCATCACGCACTACCAGCAGGTGTGCGAGGTTCAGGGCGAGGTGAATCCTGGGGCGGTCTCCTGCGGACACATGGGTTACTTTAGACAAGAAGGAGAGGAGGAAGAGAAGAGCAACGACGTCCTCTTCCTGTACAAGCTGGTGGAGGGGAGGAGCGGCGGCAGCTTCGGCCTAAACGTGGCTGGGCTGGCCGGCGTGCCCGTGGACGTGGTGGACTCCGCTCGGAGGATAGGGGACAAACAGGAAAACTTCGACAGGCTTGCAAAGAGCAAGGAATAAAGAGAGAGAGAACCTCGAAAGGCATATTGGACAAGGGACCTTGGCGGATTTAATCTCGCGGATCCTTCTCTTCCGCATCCCGGGAGAGCAAATAGCCCTCCTAGGCTAGTCTCTTCCTTTCCTTCCTCTTCCCCTTTTATGTCTGCCAAGGTGAGGCCTCCTAAATGTAGCTTGAATGGGAAAGAACGAGAGGCGGGAAGGAAAGAGGCCTGGGGAAGTCCAACTTTCCGTTCAGGTTAAATACTCGGGAAGACTCCCGCGCCTCTTTCTTCCCCTTTTCTTCTCCCGCTTTTACCTCTTCCCCTCCTGCCCATTCTACTGGAGGGAAACGAGGGGGGGGGGGCATATGGATGGAGGGGCCAGCGGGCGTGGGGAAACGGGGAAGAGTGCGAGCTAGGTGAGGGAGAGAGGGGCTTTCTCTGCCTCCGCTTCCCTCCCTCCGTCTTGAGCATGAGCAAGGAAAAGAGTCCCTCTCCTCTCTTCTCTTCGTCCTCCTCTTCCTCTGCCTGGCCTCTCCTCCAGACTCTGGGGCCTCGACTTTGGACGGAGGCCACGGCCCACTGGGATGGGGAAGGGAGGGAGGGAGGCTGAGTAAAGAGAGGGGGGAGAGACAGCAGCCTCTCCCAGTCAGTCAGAGAGAAGTGGTTGGGAGGGAAAAAAAGGTTCGTTGCTCGGGGGACGGTGGCGGTTGATGGGGACTATTTCTGGAGAGGAGGCCGAAAGGAGAAGACACGGGGGAGGAAAGAGAGACAGAAAGAGAGAGAAAACAGGAAGAGGAGGACGCGACGCACTCCGCAGAAAACAGACCAAGTGCGGAGGGGAAACAGAGGATAGGGAAAGCGGAAGGAAGAAGAGGAAATAAGGGAAGCGATGCATTCCCGATCGCCGCCGTCGCCGGAGACCTTTTCCCCCACTCTCTTTTCCTCTTCCTCCTCCTCCTTCTCCTCCGGCCACTCGCCTAAATTATGCAGCGGCGGCGACGAAGGTGCGTAGCTGAGAGGGGAGGAGGGAAAAGAAGATTGCCACCGCCTTCTCCTTTACTACTGGCGCCACTCCCGGTCCCGGGGGAGGGACGGCGGACACAGCGGAGGAGTTACGCCTCACCACACCCGCCACTAAATCTCTGCCGCCACCGCGACACAGCCTCGGCCATCTGAAGGTGTATCCACCCCACAGGGCTCCCGCGCAGAACGAGAAAGTAGCGAGAGAGGAGAGGCAATGCAACAACCATCGGAGGACGAGAGAGTGCAAGAGAATTCTGTATTCCATCATGGAGATGGAGAGGGGGAAGAAGCAAAAAGAAAAAAAAAGTGAGTGACTAGCCGGAGGTGCCTCTCCACCTCCTCTTCGCGGGAACTTCAAAGGGCATCAACATCCATTCCGCGCACTTCCAAGGGCTGGAGGGAGGTGCTTCAGCCCCCGAGGGCCCAGACACATACCGCCGCAGTGCCTACTCCCCCCATCCTCACATACCGTAGGCACCGCCAAACCAACCGAAAACCTCTCTCTCTCTCTCGACTGCCTCCAGTGCCCTTCCCCTAGCCTTGCTCATCCACTTCCCTTCCCTCCGCCGCCGCACAATGAAGTCCCCTCCCCATGGAGAAAGGTAGCCAGGAGGAAGGGGGGGAAGGAAGGGAGCCCGCTAATAAGCCAAGTCATTGACAAGGCCAATGAGTCGCTTCCCCCTCCCCCCCTCCCTCTTTCTCTCTCCTATCCTCCGCCTCCCATCAGCCAGACCGCCGCCTCCGACCGACGGAGGAACACCGCATTTCCTCTCTTCTTCTCTTTCCTACCTCACCCAAAAGCCCCTTTCTCCTCCTGCCTTTTATTCCCCACTGCGCGAGACAGCGCCAAACGAGCAACAAGCTAGCTCGCTTGTTTCCTCCTACCCCCACTCTCCGTCAACCCAGGAACGCGGCCTCCGCAGCCACGGCCACTGAGAGACAGAGAGGAAGAGGACACATTCTCTCCCGCCTCCTCCGACCTCCATACCTTTCTCTGTGTGAGCGAGTGTGTTGTTCGTACCTACCCACCCCGCCCACTTTCGCCAACCTCCCCCCTTGCGCACAAAGTGTTTTTGAAAAGGGGCCGGAGGGGAAGAGAAGAGAGGCTGCCTTCCAATTTATCCATGTCTCCTCCTCCTCGCGCGTACGTACGAGCCCTTCCTCTCCGTTGAGGACTGAGTGACTGCGCGCAAGGCCCCCTTCTACTTTTCTTGACGACAACCTAAAGATAGAGAGAGCGCCAAAGCAAAGAAGTCGCAGCGACGTTTTCCCTTGAGACGCAGGCGAGAAAGGAGGGCATTCCTCGTGCGGAATTCGGAGAACAGTGGTGAAAGCAACTAATATCATTCCCCTGAAACCAAGTGCCAAGAAAACGTTTTTGCCCCTTCTACTGCTGTACAGTGTACACCCATTGTGATCAATTGAACTGCGGAGCTTTTTCATAGTTTTCCCCTAAGAACTCCTTATCCACTCCAAAGTTAATTTTTCCACCTGAAACCTGTTGCGCTACGATAGCTTTGTTATAGTACACGTACCAGTGATCTTGTTACACAGTGCACACATTACTACGCCTGTAGTACTAGAAAAGAACTTCGTCATTCCGACACACACGCAAGAAAAAAAAGGAGAAAGAACTCGAAACTCGATCGAAAGACGCAAGACTTATCTATCTTTTCTGTGCAAACATTTGAGCTCGCATCGGATAAGAAGGCAAGGACAACAGGATCGCGGAGGTAGAGAACCAGGGGAATAAGAAAGGAAAGAGGGAAACAAGAAGGATCAACGTCGTCGTTGTCAGAGTTGGGATCCGATATTGCAATCCCCCCGACTACTTAGTCACTCCACAACATCCCCAGCGTGTGTATCATCCAGGCACCGCCGCCGAATCACGCGAGGGAATCTCGGCGCCTCCCGCGGAGCTCATTGCGTAACGAACAAGTGGAGTGAGTGGCCCAAAGTACTAGTCCTCCCCTTTCCTCCATAACATCGACGGACCGGCGGAGGGACGGACGACCATTTAGCGCAGTGGCACGGGGAGGGACAGGTCGACGCAACAACAGCCACAGCGACAGAAAGAAGACAGGGAGGAGGGACCAGACAAGCAAGCAATCGGGGTAACGTTCCAGTAATTCTACTACTGCACAGCGGACCTGGATTTCCCTCCAAACGCAAACGGAGCTCTCCGCCCTCCAGCTTCTCCCGTTACACTACATTGCACACACGAGACGCGTCCGTCCGTGCTTTACAGCATCAGCGTAGAAAACGGAAGACAGTGCACCACCGCCACTTTTTTTAAAGGGGAAGCTCGACTCTTTGACTCTGCAGAGTGAAAAAGGGGGCGCTATCGCCATTATTCGCGCCGCCGCCCTCCTGATCCACGGCGTCGTTGCCCACTCATTTCTCGGCGGCCGCTTGTATGTGAAAGAGAGCTTGCACACACACATGAGGCGGACGGTGAACGATTACAGCTAGCAGGAAGAAAAGAAAAGGGGATCCAAGCATAGGAGAGCCGCCGAGGCTGTGGCAGTGTGTGTTCGTCCGCCTGTCCTAGATACACCCCGTAGCAGTGTTTCTACTGTGCTGTGGGGTGAGGAGAACATAGTCATTAATACCGGAGTCAGCCGTGTGAATGTGTGCTCTGCGAAGGAAGGAGGAGGAGGAGGGCGGCTCCTCCGCCCTTCATTATTAGTGCCCGAATTCATCCTCACAGAGGCGACGCCACTGCAGCCCATTATTTTCAAGCGAAGCGGAGGATAAAACTGCTCGAAAAAAAGGGCGAAGAACAGGGATCGAGTGACAAACGGAGCCGCAACATGAGGACAAAGAGGAGGAAAGGCCCCTTTCCATCCCTCCTACTACTACACCTCCTCATGGCTGTAAAGACCCACTTGTGAGCGGAGCGCAGAGTTGTTGAGCTAGATAGGGGAGCTGTGAAAGCCAAAGGCCCCTCTGTGTTCAAGGGCGTGAAGCTTGCTGACCGAGACATTCCACCTCACCTCTTCTCACCGCCACCTTTTCATCTCATCCCGCAGTCCCAAGATAACTGGGGGAAGCGAGAAGAGCACTGTAGGTGAGGCGAGAGAGGAGGAAGGGGAGCCCTTTCTCTCCTCCGTCCGACGCCTTTCTCTTCCCTTTTTCTCCCTTGGGGCACAAATAAGCCATGAACGTGGATGGAATCTCAAAGGGTGGCGGAGGGGGTGATCCTCCGACCACGGAGAAGCGGATTAAAGATGAGAAGATGGATCAGGCCGTCTCCGCCGCCGGCAGCGTGGGCAACACGGTGTCCGCCTTCCACCGGGAGTACAAGGTGCTGCGGCAGATCGCCAACGGCGCCTTCGGCAGCGTCCACTGCGTGCAGCGGAGGGACACCAAGGTCATCCACGCCGCAAAGTACGTCAAGAGCAAGAGCAGCGACGTGGAGCGGGAGCTCACGGCGCTCAAGGAGCTCAGCAAGTCCTCGCTCATACTCAAGTTCATCAGCTTCTACCAGAACCCGACGGGGGCGCAGTCGGTGCTGGTCACCGAGTTCCTGGCGGGTGGCGACCTGTGCGAGCGCACCTCCTCCAAGGACTACGTGCTGACGGAGCAGAAGTGCCGCACCATCGTCCGCCAGATTTGCCGCGGCGTGCAGTACATCCACCGCAGCAACTACCTCCACCTCGACCTCAAGCCCTTCAACATCGTTTTCTCGCAGAAGAAGGACGACTACGACCTGCGCATCATCGACTTCGGTCTTGCCAAGGAGATGGATGAGACGAGAAGAGTGAGGGTGGGAATGAGCGGGACCATCGAGTACATGTCCCCCGAGGTGATGAACTGCACCTTCGCCACCCCGGCCTCAGACTGCTGGGGCGTCGGAGTAATCGCCTACCAGCTGCTGTCGGGAGGGGTCTCCCCGTTCTTCGCCATCAACCGGTTCAGGACCATGGCCAAGGTGCTGGACTGCGACTACTCGCTGGACCGTCCTGAGCTGGCCAAGACGTCGGTGGAGGCCAAGGACTTCATCTCCCGCCTGCTGGTGACAGAGCCGGGAAAGAGGCTGGACGCCGACCAGATGCTGCAGCACCGCTGGCTGGTGGACGACAAGCTGTACCTGGGCATCCTGGAGACGCTGGAGACGACGTGGATGCGTCGCTGCCTGGCGCGGCGGCGCTGGTACCGGCTGCTCAACGCCGTGCGGGTGATGACTTCGATCCGTCACCTCTCCGGCGGGCCCTCATGGGAGTCAAACTCCTCCACGGGGGGCGACGAGGAGGAGCTCTCCTCGGACGAGAACCAGGGCGGGGACGGTACCGACGGCGACGTCCGCAACGGCCTTCCCGTCTTCGAGATGGCCACCTACAACAGCACCTTCGACATGCTGCACCTCATCCTCAACAACGGCGCCTTCGGGAACCTCTTTTGCGTGCAGCACGTCTCCACCGGGGAGGTCTACACGGCCAAGCACGCAAAGAACTCCCTGGACTCTATGCGAGAGGAGGCTTCCCTGCTGCACCAGGTGCGGAACGAGCCCCACGTCGTCGCCTTCTTCGGCCTCTACGAGTCGCCAAAGCACTCCGTCATCATCACCGACTTTCTGGTCGGCGGCGACCTGGTGGAGAGGACGGCCAGCCCCGACTTTGTCCTCAACGAGTCCAAGTGCCGCTCCTACGTGAGGCAGATATGCAGAGGTTTGCGTCACATCCACTCCTGCCGCGTCCTTCACCTGGACCTCAAGCCCTTCAGCATCGTCTTCACCAGCCGCGAGGAGGAGGACTCCACGCTCAAGATCACCGACTTCTCTCTGTCTAAGCGCCTGCCCTCCGGCGAGAGGTTCCTCCGCGTGCACGAGATGTTCGGCTCCCTCGAGTTCATGGCGCCGGAGGTGCTTGAGTGCACCTTCGCGTCCTCCGCCACCGACTGCTGGGGCGTGGGCGTCATCTCCTACATGCTCATCACCGGCGGCAAGAGCCCCTTCTACGGCGGCAACCGCTTCCGCACCATGGCGAGGATCCTCACCGTGCAGTGCCACCAGCTGGATGCGCCAGAGTACGCGCACGTCTCGCCCGAGGCCAAGGACTTCATCCGCCGCCTGCTGGCTCCGGACCTGGAGAAGCGGGCCACGGCGGAGGAGTGCCTGAGGCACCGATGGCTGACGGCCTCCAGGGAGACGGTGGAGAGGGGGTCGAGCGTGGACATGCTGCAAACGCTGGAGACGACGTGGATGAAGCAGCTGCTGGCGCGGAGGAGGTGGCAGCGATGGTACAACGCCGTCAGGGCCATGCAGAGGATGAGGAAGTTCAGCGGGACGACCGCTGCCATGTCAGCCAGCGCCGCAACAAGGACGCAGCAGCAGCAGCAGCAGCAGCAACCACAACAGCAGCAACCGCCAACGAGAAGTACAAAGGCGTGGGAATGAACGCTACCTAGCGGTTGTGAAGGTGAAAAAAACTCATGCGGACATATTTTTGCCGAATCGGTTAAATGAAGAAAAAAGGCTCAAAAAGCCCCTTCCTTTGGAGAAGCAGGAGAGAGACGGGAGCTTCCTCCGCCAGTACTACGTACGTACACAAAGAAAAGAATCGCAGAAAAAATATCATCGTTCCTCCAGTCAGCCCTAGTCCTAGTACAGTTTATATCACGTCCCCCATCCTCCCCCTTCTTTGCTACTACCTTTTTTATCGTGCAAAACATATATTCGCTCTTTCTCCGTGTGTCAATGGTCACAAAAAGAGTCACCATTTTTTAACACCTCTTGCAAATCCCCATTCCGAAGCCTTTCCTCCCTCCCTCTTGTTGTGAACTTCTGAAGTATCTGAGGTGTTCTATCGACTTTTTTGCCAGCCAGCCAGCCGTACAGTTTTAAAGCAAGTGGCAAAGCTCTTTTCTCCCCCCCAAAAAAACACTCCTTATGCTATATATCGAATCGATCGCTCTAACCCGACCGACTCATTCCCTCTCAGGCTGTTTGACGAAAAAATGTTCGGAAAAAGAAAAGGATATTTATGTGGTGGTATTCCTGCTGAAGAGACCCCCCGACCGACCGAGAATACACAACAGCGTCGTCAACTATATCGTCGTTCTTTGCTTCCGTAAAACAATATATTTATCGTGATTTGTTATATCCTTACATAAATGAGAGATCCTTTACAAATATAAAGGAGGAAAAAGAATTGTTCCGAAAATTGTTCTCTGTTCCTTTTTCTTCTTGTTCTTTCTCAGGTGATTTCTTCTTTGTCTGCGCGTCAAAAGCGAAATAATCAAGCAAATCAAAAGAATACTCCCCCCTCCCAGCAGCGCGAAGGAGGAGGAAAAACGAAAAACACGGTTGATCATCACAGCACGAAAATTCGTAAAATATCACATGTATGCAATAGATATATAGAATTCTGTTTCTTCTGCGTTTAAAAACTCTTTTTCCGAAAATACCAATCTTCTGTAACTCTCAATTCGCAAAATTGGAGAGGGAGAGAGCAAAAAACGGAAAAAAGTACGAAGCGTTTGATTCTTCTCTTGCATAAAAAGTTTGTGGACAGACACATTAGAAAATGAAGAACTGATTCGAAAAGTGCACATTCATCCCAAAAAATAGCAGCTGAATCTTCCGACATCTACTTTACGACAGGTACGTGTAAGTTTTAGGGGTGGGTACATTTTGTGGTTTTTTACACAGAGCCAAACTTTTTGTAGTTTATGTGGGGAGTCAGTTGATGTTCGATTTTTTTTCACGAAGTTTTCTACGAATCTACTGCTTTAGGACCCCCTGCTGAAAACTGACGGTCATCATGGTGGGATCGTATGAGCCCGCCAGGTAGTAGGTGTCGCCAGGCTGCTTCTGCTGCTGTTGCTGCTGCTTGCGGCGCTTGGAGAACTCCTTGAGCGGGAGGACGTTACAGCCGTGCGAGATGGTCTGAACGTCGTTCTCGTCAGTGTGCGGAGACTGGAAAAGGCCGCCCTGGAAAAGAAGGAGAAAAGAACGGAAAACAATTAGTGGTGACGTCACTGAGCTATTGTCCGTTAGGGGATAGAAAAAAGGACGAAATTGCGATTTCGACATTCGGCGGTCTTTTTACCCTGAACGCTAACAGGTCTTCAGTTGGAAAGGGGAGGATCCCCCTTGCCGCGATCAGGCGCAGAGGCGTAAAAGGTCATAAATCATTCACACAGCAAATAATGTGGAGAAGAAAGGCCTTTCTTCACTACAGTAGTACAGTACATGCGTGTTGTGTTGTCAGTAATGCCCGTGACATTCTGCCCACACAAAAAAGCCCTTCAATTATCCTGGCCTTTAGATTGCTATTCCAACACGGGAAAATAATGCTCACCGGCACTTTGAGGTCGAACTTCTTCCCGGCGGTCTCGATCTCCTCTGGGTGGTAGAACCACTTGACCTTGACCATCATGCTCCCGCCGTAGCCCTCCCACATGGTCTCGATCCGACCGATGTAGGGCCGGTCCACCCTCGCCGTGCTCAGGAACACGGCGCAGTCCCCGACGTTGAGGACCTCGTCGCTTCCAGCGTCACCGCCTTTCTTGTCCTTGTCTCCTCCTCCGGGCCCCCGCTGGATGGCGCGGTGGAAGTACCTCTTCCTCATTTTCCCCTTGAGCCCCGGGCGGCGGTATCCCTCGTCGCCCTCCAACCACGTCCAAAGAGGGCGACCAGTCACCGGGTTGATGCCGGGCTTGGTCTTCTCGTGGGACTCGTCCTGAAAAAAGGGAGAAAAGGCCGTAAATAAAGTTTGCTGTACAAACTCAGGAGTTTAGCGTGGGGACATTTTCAAGAAGAGGAAAAAACTATCGTCCTTGAGATGTAGGAAAACTCCGGAAATCGACCACGGCACACATGGCAAGTAGGAAAAGAAAGGCTCTTGGGTAAACTTAGTGACGTGGGAAGGGATGGGTGTGGGAGAAGTCGTGACGTCAACCAGAGAGTGGGTATAAATAGTTCATCCCCAAAGAGGAAAAAAGTCCCTTTTCCCACCCCCTAACTCCCAACCCAAAATAATGAGTCATGGTTCAGCGCCCACCTCGTCCTCCTCAGAAGATGACTCCGCGGAGGTGTCCTCGTCCTCGTCGTCCCCGTCGGCATCCTTGTCCTCGGAGGACTTTGCTGCTGCCGCCGCGGACACGGTGGACCTGCCCTGCTGTTGCTGCATGCCGCCGGGAGAGCGGATGGAGTAGGTGGTCGTGTTGTTGAAGCTGCCGTCCAGCTTGATCTTGAGCTGGTCCTCCTCCTCGGAGGTCTTGCCGGTCGAGGAGCGCTTTTTGCCAGCGCCGTGCTTGGCGCAGCTGTGGGAGTGCTTCTTGTGCCTCTTCTTGTGCTTCTTCTTGGAGGCCTCGGCGCTGCTGGTGACGGTGGCGCTCCCGCTGGTGTTGGCGGCACTGCTGCTGCTCTTGGCCGAGGGCGGGGTGCGCTGCTTCCTCGGCGAAGGGGTGAGTTGGGAGGTGGAGGCGACGTATGAGGTGAGCGGGGCCATCTGTGGAGGGCGCTGCATGTGCAGGCGGTGGTCGCCGGAGCCGCTGTCAACGCTATCATTGGAGACGCGGCGGCGGCGCATCGACGAGATTGGGTCAGGATCGTACACTGGAAGGTAAAAATATATTTAAAAATGGAAACACTATCTTTCATACGAATTGACTCAACAACCGAGAAAGAACAGTGTAGTATGTCCTGCAAATTATTTGAGCATCCCACATTCTTACCAACTCGAGGGTAGTTTTGCGGCAGCATCAGGACTTTGGAGACGTCGACCTGTCGGCGGTCCCCGTCGTCCAGAAGAACCTCGATGAGGTCCTCCCTAACGGGGAAGAGCTTTCGCTTGGTCGTCCCCTGACCTTCCTCCTCGTCCTCGTCCTCAATGGGCTCCACCGTCCCCGGGAACAGGCAAGTGTACTCCTTGCTCCAGTACACGCACACCCTGGTGCCCACCGTGAGCTGCGCCTTTCCCTCTGGCCGCACATAGTGCACTGCATCCCTCAGCAGGTCCTCCCGGCACATGATGGCCAGCTCGTTCCTCCGCCCTGACTCGCATGCCACCGTGAAGACGCCGTCCAGCTGGGTGTTCTTGACCACGGAGGGCCAGAAGCGGCCGTCGGTCAGCGCCAGCACGCGGAGGCCGTCGCCGAGGTCGTCGCCGAGGTCGGTCGGGCGCAGGGTCGGGTCCGGGGGGTACTCGCCATCGCCTGCAAATTTGGGATGAAAACGAGTGTTGAAAATGAAAACAATAAGCTAGAGCCATACCTACGTCACGAAAATTCTCCAAACAAAGAGCAAACAAATCTTTCCGGCAGACATTTTTATGGCCACTGTTGCAAAAAAAGAGAAGAGGGAAGAGGGAGGAAGATCGTGAAGGAAGGAGTGGAAAGGAGAAGAAAGCGGCGGTCATCAATCAAGCAATGAGTCAAATGAAGGGATCCGCCCCTCACTTCTCTCCGCCCTCCAAAACTTTTTCTTTCTTGCATGCCGGGGCAATCCTTTCCTTTTCCCGTCGTCATTCTCCAACAACAACCTGTGAGCTCACCTGCAGGCAGGATGGCGGTCTGTCCGCTCTTGGACTCTGAGGGGCTCGAGGAGACAGCCGGCTTTGACTGAGATTTGGACTTCTCATCGGCCGGATTTTTGTTCCTCGCCTCCTTCTTGGTCTTCTCCTTTGGTGTCTTTGTCTAGAGAGAAAAGAAGAATTTAAATGTTGCGAAAAAAGGATTTTGAAATTCGAAGAAAATACTACCTTAGCGTCCGGATTGACGGTGGACCAGACCTCGGTCCCGCTGTGGGAGGAGGAAGATGTGCTCCTCCTCTTCTTCTTGCTAGGCGGTGGCCTGGGAGAGGTCGATGAGCGGCGAGAGCGCACTTCGGAGGCTGAAGAAGCTGGGGAAATCTTCCCGCCAGTAGCACTAGAAGCGACAGTGCCGCCGACAGCCAACGAGGTGGACTTCTTCTCACTGGGCGCCGCCGCCGTGCTCTTGACTTCAACCGAAGGAAGGGGAGTAGTGGGCACCTCAATATCCTCGTCCTCCTCGTCCTCAACGACAATGTCCTCTTCCTCCTCTTCGTCTTCGTCCTCGTGAAACTCGTACTGGTCCTCCCTGTTCTTGGCGGCGCCAGAGTCCATGACCTTGAAGCCGCGCTTCTGCATATTCAGGCTCATCATGAAGAGGTTCCTGGGCTTCTTGGGGACGATAGTCTCCGTACTGCCCATGTGCTTGCGGGGCTTCTCGCTCTTTCTCCTCTTGGAGGCTCCGCTCCCGTCCTCGGCGTCAGACTCCTTGATTGCGGAGGAAGACTCTTTGGAGGAGGCAGCCTTGAGGAGGGGCGGAGGGGAGCTGATGGTGCCGCGGGAGGAAGCGTAGGTGTCAGAATTGGTTCCGTCCTCGTCCTCTTCCTCCTCCTCCTCTCCCTTCTCACTCTTGCTGACAACTTCTTCCTCGTCCTCGTCCTCTTCTTCCTCATCGTCTTCCCTGTCGCTGTTGGGCGCGGACCGCTGAGT
>JAAUYJ010011825.1_pt1 | contig 13969 bp, 11 predicted proteins | sample 7278031 | NCBI WGS metagenome assembly JAAUYJ01 (sample SAMN14350222, study PRJNA611818) | marine sediment metagenome | isolation source: surface marine sediment (1.8m) | place: French Polynesia: Moorea | collected 2018-08 | reverse complement strand
TCCCCCGCTCCCCTCCTATCTTAATCATAAGTATTCAACCGGACATGATATTATTGGCTCTTATTGGCCTCAAAATACGAAAATTTGCTGCTGAAATTCCAGAAAATTTATTCACATAAAATGGCCAAAACCTTCGCCTGTTCCCCCCATCTCCGCGTCTGGTGCGTCCCCGTCTCCTACCCCTACCAACCAATTTTTTCAGCAGACCCTAATTGTAGTGGATTGACACATCGACACATCTAAAATGGTGCATGACGACGGATTGCTAAATCTCTTTCAGAGTCTAAATTTAAGCCGTAAGTACGCACCCTAATGGACTGTTTCAGCTAAAGTAGTGCATTAAAAAAGTTAAAAAAGTGTGGTAGGTGTGGGAAGTGGGAGAAGAGGGGGGAGATTAATCAACCCAGAATTTAAAATCTATTGCCACATATAAGATGAAACAGTCCACTACAATTTTCCTATTATTTGAAAATCAAAATCAAGCTTTATTTAATCCTCAGTAAAAATATAAATACTAAGGATTATCAAAATTAGTAGAACCTTGATAACCTGATAATTTAGCTAAATTTTCTAAAGAAACTAGACCTTCATAAAACTTACCATTAATATCCCAAGTAGGATATCCTTTAATACCTGCTTCTGTACATAAATTAGGCTGAGGATTTTTGCCATTAGCATCACACTCTATATAACTAAGTTTACTAACAGCTTCTTGACCAAATAACTGCTTTTGATCCTTACAATGATTACACCAATAAGCACCATACATTTTTGCTCCAACTTCTGTTAAATGTTCTGCTAAAGCTACTTTTGCTGGAGTAGAAGTAGTGGTAATTCCATAAATATTTTGTTGACCAGCATTAGGACTATTAATCGGAGCATAAACTAATAATGTACCCACTACAGTAATCATTCCGACAATTATTGCCGTAAATACCAACTGTCCGATATCTTCCCAGTCACGACCAATTGATGCCAAAATAAATAAAGCTAGGGAACAAATCGCCGAACCTATACAATAAATACAAAGAGATTTAATCTCAAATACCATCAAATACATTAGATAGCTGCTGAAGAGAGTCATCGATACTCCCCCCACAAACATTAGCAGCCAACTCCAATTTTCTAACTTAGAGCGTAATTCCTTCTGAGAATCAGGGTTAATTAACCAAGGGGCCACAGCCATCGTACCCATGCCAGCATAAGCGATAAAGCCAAACAGAGCCAAGGGCAAGCCAAAAACCACTGCATAAGGGCTTTCAAGCACTTTATCACAACCAGCCACAGGACAAGCAACTATTCCTCCGGTTAATTTTTTTATCGCCAGATAAGCAGTGATGATGGCACCTACTGTAGCAATGCTACCAATAATAAAACGGGAATTACGATGAATCCAGGGTTTGGAGCGTTTACTACGCATTTCAGCCTCCTTATTTAATATTGTTTCTTTTCTTTCTTTAAATATTATTGACATTCCAGTAGACTGGAGGGTCAAAAATAGATGTGCATAGTAAACGATTTTATCTAGAATATCTATGAAGCGCAGAGAATTTATTGCCCTAACTACTTCAACTACCGCAGCTATTTTCCTTTCCAAATATGCTGATGGCCAATCTGAGGTTAAATCTAGTTCCCCAGAACGTTATATTAGCAGTAACGGTTTATTAGATATTTCTCTGAATGTAGCAGCGGGCAGAGTTTTGGTGGGGGGTCAAGAGGCTAATCTGTTTAGTTATAATGGGCGCATTCCTGGCCCAATGCTGGAAGTTCGGGCTGGCGATCAAGTGCTAATTCACTTCACCAATAATTTGCCCCAACCGACGAATTTACATTATCAGAGTCTGCATATTCATCCTACTGGTAATGCTGATAATGTTTTCCTGGAAATACCCCCCAGGGAATCATTTACTTATGAGTTTAGTATTCCCAAAAATCACCGTGCTGGTACATTTTTGTATCATCCTCATTTGCATGGATTAGTAGCAGACCAAGTTTTTGGGGGTTTGGCGGGTTTGTTTGTGGTGCGTGGGGAGTTGGATAATATTCCGGAAGTGCGGGAGGCTGAGGAAAAATTTCTGGTTTTGCAAGATTTTGATATTGGGGCTGGTATGTATCCTGGTATGTCAATGATGTTTGGTAGGGAATGGCAACTGGTGACGGTGAATGGTCAAGTTAATCCTAGTTGATCTATTCCTGAAGGTGGGTTATTACGGTTGCGGTTGCTGAATGCTTCTATTTCTCGTTTTTATCGGTTGCGGTTGGAGGAACATCCTTTTTATTTAATTGCTACTGATGGGGGTGCTATTTCTGAACCAGTTGAGTTGAGGGAGGTACTTTTGACTCCTGGAGAGCGGGTTGAGTTGTTGATCAAAGGCGATCGCTCGCCAGGAAAATATCGCTTCTTAAATCTTCCCTATAATCTTGTAGGGATGGGTATGATGGGTGGTGGTATGATGGGTGGTGAAACTGGTAATAATTCTGCCCAGGTATTGGCTACTTTGAGTTATGGTGATCGGGTTCAATCAGTGTCTTTACCTGATAAATTATTACCAGTTGCAGAATTACCAGGGTCTAATATTGTGCAACGTTTGACGTTAAATCATGGTATGGCTCCTGGTATGGGAATGGTTTTTTTGATTAACGGTAAGCTGTTTGAACATCACCGAATCGATCAACGACTTAAGTTAAATACTATTGAGGAGTGGGAAATAGTTACAGCGCTTTTCGCTCTTGATGAACCACATCGCCATAACTAAAACCTTGTAGGGAAGTTCCATGGAACCTCCCTACTGTGGTCTAATGAAATGAAAACCGCTGTAATACTGGGGTGATGGATCATCCTTTACACTTGCACGTTAATGATTTTCAAGTAGTGAGTCGTGACGATCGCCCGGACAGTTATCGCGCTTGGAAGGATACGGTATTGGTATCTAGGGGTGAGAAAGTACGCATTCGGATTCCTATTTAAGATTTCACTGGTAAAAGTGTTTATCACTGTCACATTCTCGACCATGAAGATTTGGGAATGATGGGTGTGTTTGAAATTCAAGCATAATTATACATGACTCGACTCTATTTTTAAGTCAATTTAATCACAATACAGTTAATGTGCTTCTCAGAAATTTTACTTTTGTCAGCTACTTCAGTAACTACAGTACGTCTCCTAATTTCAGATACCTAAGATGAAAAGAGGTTTACTTTAGTAATCTTGATTTTACTAGTATGCTGGTTATAGGTAAGTGCTAATTTCTTTGTATCCACCATCTATCATTATTAGCTGTTTTTTCTATTCCTAGCTAAATCTCAAGTTTTCTATTTAATATCTACAATTATCAGCAAAAAATAAGACTATATTATCTAGTATTTTTTTGTCAACAAATCTTGAACATTCAAAAAAAAAAATTTCTAAAATAATTAGAAAAAATGCAAATTAAATGTTTAAATATAACCATAATCTTATCATCAAAATATTATGTATATCAGCTAAAAAAATATTTATAAATACCATCAAAAATCTTGACAATTTTAGTTGAATCGTATATAATTAAAAACAAATATTTTTGATATATTTACAGACAAAGTTATATCATAAATAGTGAAAGTTTTTGGATAAATTATGAATAATATTGAAACCATATTAGACAATAGAAAATAAGCCGTAATTTACCTGAGTGCTTATACTTAAAAAAAATCAATAAAACAGAGAAAAAGTAATAAAAAAATCTGAACAGTATAGTAGTTAACAATAGAGAATATACACTTAGAGATATAACAATAATAGAGATAATAATTCACAGCCGAATAGAGTAAACGGATCATCAAGAGGTTACCATGAGAAAATACTTAATCCTATCTGCACTAGCTTCTTTAGGAGTTTTCTTGCAAGCAGGATCAGCTAATGACCAATATGAATGCGATTACAAATACAAAGTTGGTAATGGTAATTGGATTCATGAAACCAATAGTGGTACAACTCGTTCTTTAGCAAAAGATTCAGTGGCAACCTTCCTTGATAACAAAGAAGCTGAAGCCAATAGAGCAGGCAAAAATTTTGAGTCAGCTCAACTATTTTGTAGAGATACACTCGGAGATTAATTTTATTCTAGTGTTTGAGATCGCTAATTTCTAATACTACCAGGCGATCGCTCCCTGACATTAATGGCAATTTTCCCAGTAATCAAAAAAACTAGGGATAGTTTTTAAAGTTCTTAGGAGGAGGTTGCCTACTGTCAGCAAAACAACTGTGTTTTATTTAACCAAGTTATAGTATTGCTTTTGAACCTGAAATAGTGTTGGTGAAATTTAATCGAAAAATATAATTTATTATGATGAAGACTTAAGTAGTTATGTTGTAGACACAGAAATTAGGTTTCAAGAGTAGTTGCTATTTATTAGAGTTTCCCTCAATAGAGGGAATTTTTTTGTATCTCAGTAGTATGATAATCGATGCTTGGTTATAGATTTTAGGTAGTAGGTTGGAAGTATTCATCAAAGAAGTGTAAATATTCCAATCCTTTGGTGTCAAGATTTTACTGTAACAATCTTTATTAAATTTGGTATAATATTCTACTAATATTCTACTGAGTAAAAACTTAACTATGCCCCAAGAAAAACTCTTGCTAACGCCAGGTACTCTCTGGGAAAAAATCAAACAACAAACTCAACATGGTCTCGAATGTGGCGCACTTCAACCCATACCTACTAACTATGAATTTGTGGAAAATGGCAAGATTAATTTTCTGGTACGTATTTTGTCTAACCTCTCCTGCAAAGAAGAAGCAAGAAAACAACAGGAAAAAAATCAAGTTGCTACAGGTAAAGATTTTAATCCATTTCTACCCTACGAAGAAGATTTATTTGTTGCCAATATTTCTCCGACGCACCTCTGTTTGTTGAATAAATACAACGTTGTTGATTATCATCTCTTGATTATTACCAGAGAATTTGAGTCACAAGAAAATCTACTGACATTGCCAGACTTTGAAGCCTTGGGGGCTTGCATGGCAGAATTTGATGGTTTAGCATTTTATAATAGCGGGAAAACTGCCGGTGCGAGTCAGCGTCATAAACATTTACAACTTGTACCTTTACCACTAGTACCGGATAGAGCGACAGAGACAAACAAGCTGATTAAAATACCTATAGACTCAGCGATCGCCTCTGCTAAATTTGATGGTCAAGTTGCTACTATTACTGAATTTAATTTTCAACACGCTTTAGTAAAATTAGACCCCAGTTGGGTAAATTCTCCTGTTGAGTCTGCTGCTAGTTTGTTAGAATCTTACTTGACTTTGCTTCAAGCAGTAGATATTCAAGTTGGGGATAATATGAGTGGGAAAAACTCAGGAAGTTATAATTTTTTAGCAACACGAGAATGGATGTTAATTGTACCACGAATAGAGGAAAAATTTCAGAATATTTCTATAAATAGTTTAGGTTTTGCTGGTGCGATGCTAGCAAAAAATCAGGAGCAAATGGAAATTATTAAACAAAATTCTCCTCTGAAAATTTTGAGCAACGTTGCTCCATCAAGATAATTATATTGAATTAGACCTCTCCGGACAAGAGAGAGTAGGGAGTAGGGAGCAGGGAGAAATAATTGATATTTTCTTGAGGATAATTAATTGATTTTATTTTTGGTTATTGGAGATGTCTAATACCAAATTGATAAATATTTGCTACAAATACTTTGGTTTTTTCTAGTAGTCAGTAGTCAAGAGAAAAAGCTATTATTATCAATTTTTTGCTTGAAACAATTCCATTTCCTCAAATAGATATAGCAATATGATTTATAGCATTTTCATAAAATATTGCTACATTGCTTGGTTGTAGGTTTTAGGTGGTAGGTGGTAGGTGGTAGGTATTAATAGAAGAAGTGTAAATATTCCGCTCCGAAGAGTGTCCGGATTTTACTGTAACAATCCCCCGCCTCCGAGGGGGCATGGATTTTTTCAAATTGGTATAATACTAGAATAAATGCAATTATCCTCAGAAAGTATCTGTAAAATAAATATAAAAATGCCTCAAATACTCACTATTCGGTGGGGAACGGCGCTCAGGGAAATATTATTTTATTTTGTGAAATTATTCCCGCCGTTCCCCACCCTACATTAAGGCTTAATTTTTTATTTACAGATATCCTCTAATGGTTAAAAGTCGGAGCATTTGATATGAGAAATTCTAGCAAAACTCCTGTTCAGAATATTTCCATTAGTACCTCAGTAAAATTAACCTGATAATTCAAAGTCTTCCTTCTCAAATCAAATAATAGTTTGCATATTTTCTTGAATAGGCTGATTAATTAATAATTCAGGATTAATTGGTTTTAGGTCAAAAAATGTTTCAAAAATAGTATCTCCCGTTTGATTAATTCGGGTTTGTAAGTTGTCTAGAAATTCGTGCAAACCAATTGTAATAATTTCTTCTATGGTCAAATAATCTAATTCCGAACGTAAACGACCCAATACTTTTTCCACAGGATGTTTTCTAATTCCTTGAGTTAGCCCAATGATTTGATGAAGCGATCGCTCTGCCTCACTTAAACAATATTGAATGGAGCGGGGAAACTCTCTATCTAATATTAAAAATTCCACTACTCCATCAGGTGTAATGCGATGTTGTTGACGTTTTCGATACATTTCATAAGCACTTGCCGACTTTAATAATGCTATCCATTGTACCTCATCTAATGGGGTCCCAATATCTTGAACTGAGGGTAATAAAATATAGTATTTAACATCAAGAATACGGCTAGTTTTATCAGCTCTTTCTAAAAATCTGCCCATTCTAGCAAAATGCCATCCTTCATTATGGCTCATAGTTGCATCCATAATTCCAGCAAATAAATGCCCACCCATTTTTACCTTCTCAAAAAATTCTGGTAACTGAGAAGTATTTAAACCACTATTAGCAACATCTTTTACCATTAGATAAAATGAGTTAACTTGTTCCCACATTTCTGAGGAAATAATTTCCCGAACAGAACGAGCATTTTCTCTAGCACGGCGCAGACAAGAAAGAATAGAGTTATGATAGTCTTGGTCAAAAGTGAGAAATTTAATTACATTTGCTTCTGTTACTTCGCCATAACGTTCTTGAAATAAAGGCAAATCTCCAGTAGTAATAACTATTGGTTGCCATTGTTGAGCTACACTGGGAGAATCTAAAAGTAAGTTCAAATTTACATCAACAAATCGAGCAATATTTTCTGCCCTTTCTACATAACGATTTAGCCAGTAAATTGAATCTGCAACACGACTTAGCATAATTTATTTTGAGTTTAATTTTTGACTATTTTTATCTTGAATAAGCAACTACAACACTGATATAATATTCAGCTTGATCAAATCAATATAATTACAAAGAATTAATAGAAATTGGGATGTTGGCAAACTCAAGTCCTAATACTAGTCATATTAGATATATCTGATAGTTCAGCTAGTACCTTTGTAAAATTTTTTTGCAACTATCTATTGACAAACAAGCATATTTTTTGACCTTCAACCTACCTCTTAAATCTTACTTGTAATATCAAATCTGGTTGAATACTTAACTATAGAAGTCCTGAGTGTATCTTTACCGGGAAGTAAATTTTTGAGGTACGAGTCGTCTGTATATCTTGGAAATACAACGAAAAGATGGAAAAATATTTTCATACACCCCATCACCCCATAACCCCATCACACCGTCTATTTTTCAATAAATCCCTTCAGGGGTTCTATATAGTTGAGGAAGTGTGGTGGATAGTAGATTAAAGTATAGTTATAAACATATATTATATAACCGGATTCTACATAACAATCTTTTTTTGACATTTTTAACTACATAAATCTCCTAATTTTGCTTCAAAAATCATCAATATAATAATGCAATTTAATCAGACAAAACCCAAGTATCCTTACTCCCTCCCCCTTGAGAAGAATTAACAACCAAAGAACCTTTTTTCATCGCCACTCTTGTGAGACCACCAGGATGAACATAAATTTCCTTACCATACAAAATATAAGGTCTTAGATCGACATGACATCCTTCAAATTTATCGTCAAATATCGTGGGAACTCTAGATAAAGATAGAGTAGGTTGAGCAATATAATTACGGGGATTAGCTTTAATTTTTTCTGCAAATTCTGCTCTTTGTTCCGTAGTTGATTGAGTACCTATTAACATCCCATAACCACCAGCTTCATTAGCTGATTTAACCACAAGTTTATCTAAATTTGCCAATACATAATCTAACTGTTCTTTTTCCCAACATAAATAGGTAGGAACATTAGGTAAAATTTGCTCTTCCCCCAAATAATAACTAATCATTTGAGGCACATAAGCATAAATGACTTTATCATCCGCTACACCAGTCCCCAAAGCATTAGCCAAAGCAACGCGACCATTACGATAAACCTCCATTAAACCCGGTATTCCCAATAGAGATTTAGGGTTAAAAGCCAAAGGATCGATAAAATTATCATCAATACGTCTGTAAATAACATCAACTCGTTGCAAACCTTTTGTAGTTCGCATTTTTACATACCCATCAGCCACTACTAAATCTCTACCTTCCACCAATTCAACACCCATTTGTTGAGCTAAAAATGAATGTTCAAAGTAGGCAGAATTATAAATACCAGGAGTCAAAACTACAACTCTAGGATTTGATAAATAAGAAGGTGCTAAATTTAGCAAAGTTTCTAATAAAAAACTAGGATAATTATCAACAGGTCGAATCCCCAAAGCTGCAAAAATTTGAGGGAATGTACTTTTCATTACCCGGCGATTTTCTAATACATAAGATACACCAGAAGGGCAACGTAAATTATCTTCGAGAACGTACCATTGCCCGTCTTTATCTCTAACTAAATCTGTACCAGTAATATGACACCAAATTTCTTCTGGTGTTTTTAATCCTAAACAAGGTTTCATAAATCCAGAAGCAGAATTAATTAACTCTATAGGAATAATTCCGTCTTTAATTATTTTTTGTTCGCCATAAATATCTGTAATAAATAAATTTAGAGCATGAATTCTTTGCTTCAAACCAGTTTCTAAAAATTCCCATTCAGAAGCAGAAATTATCCGAGGTACAACATCGAAAGGAAATATACGTTCTGTACCTTCACTATCACCATAAACATTAAAAGTAGCTCCCAGCTTCATCATCGCAGCTTGGGCAGCCTGTTGTCGCATTAATAGCTCCCCTGTAGAGAGGGAATTAATTCTTTCTATTAATAGATTTGCTGCTGGCCGGGGTATATTTTTGCTGGTGAAAAGTTCATCGTAAAATTCACCTGGCTCATAAGAATCAAATTGCACTGTTTTTCTTTATAATTTATTAACTACTTGAGTGTTCTTAAACTTTAATTATATAAGTTGGTGTGAATTTTACACCATTAAACAACAATTCTATAAAATTGATCACAAACTGTATAATTCCTATAAACTCGTTAGTAGAGACTAAGTTTTGATATAAATTTTCCAGTTTTGATAGATATAGCAATCCTAAATTGGTTGTAAATTCTCAACCCTGGCTTCTAAATTAGAATAGACTAAGAGACCGTTTATAAACAAAACCTTAAGCTACTGTAGGGTGGGTTAGGCGGCTTATGACTGTAATTTTTCTTGGTTGAATGTACGCCGTAACCCACCAAATAGCAAGATTTTCCCTTAATATTTACTTGATAAATGCTTTCTAAGACTATTAAGAATATAAATACCTCAACTTGCTTTGAAGATAATTTTCAGTCTATATAAGAGCTGATTTATAAAGAGAATCTAAACTTACATCTGAATACACTTCATAATCTTTGCTTAAGCGTCGAAATCTATTCAACCATCCAACAGTCACAAGAGTTAACTTACCGGTAGACAGAGAAACAGGTCGCAAACGTGGTTTTGGTTTCGTAGAAATGGGAACAGAAGATGAAGAGCAAGTAGCAATTGAAGCTCTTGATGGTGCGAATTGGATGGGTCGTGATATGAAAGTTAATAAAGCTAAACCACGAGAATATAACCGGGAAAGAACTGGTTTCAGTGGTAGTCGAAGAAACTTTGGTGGCGACTCTCGTCGTAGATACTAATTTGTTAGACTTCTCCAGAAAAGAGGGAAGAGGGAACAGGGAACAGGGAAGAGGGAACAGGGAAGAGGGAACAGGGAACAGGGGGGAGTAATTGATAATTTATTGATAAGAATTGATTTGATTTTTCATTTTTGGAGAAGTCTATTAGACCTCAAATTAACATATCGCTAGCTTTCTATCTTAAAACTCTCCAATTTATAGATGAATTTATCTCATGGCTAACGTTATATTCTCAGTTTACTTATGAGATAAATCTACTTATAATTCCTGACTCCTAACCACCACCAGAATATTACAACTGAAACATAAGATTGCTATATATCCTAATCTGAGATTTCCATCTGTTGGTAACAAATACCCGCTTGTTGAAACCTCCGCAAAGCTTCACCCAGGCGATCACATTCAGCAATTAAACTAATCCTCACATAACCCTCACCCCCACTACCAAAAGCATTACCTGGTGTTAGAACAACTCCTGTTTTCTGCAACACAGATAAAGCAAAGTCCGTCGAACCGACTCCAGGGGGACAAGGCACCCACAAATACATAGTTGCTAAAGTTTTCCGCACATTCCAACCCAACTTCCCTAAACCTTCAATTAAAAAATCTCGACGTTGACAATAACGTTCTTGTACCTGAGATAAATATTCATCTGGCAATTGCAAAGCCGTTTCTGCTGCTGACTGTAAAGCAGCAAATAACCCATAATCCAAATTAGTCTTCAAAGTACGTAACCCCTGAATCACCCGAGAGTTACCCACAACAAAACCCACTCGCCAACCAGCCATATTATAAGTTTTAGACATAGTATGAAATTCTACACCTATATCCTTTCCCCCAGAAATTTCTAACAAACTGGTCGGCTGAAAACCATCAAAAGCCAACTCTGCATAACATAAATCATGAACCAGTAAAATTTCATACTTTTTTGCAAAAGCCACAACATCCTGAAAAAACTCCCTTGGAGCAGTCGCCCCAGTAGGATTACTAGGGTAATTAAAATAGAAAATTTTTGCTTGTTCGGCTACAGCATCAGGAATATCTGCCAAATCAATTACCCAGTCATTTTCTGGTTTAAGTAAAATACTATGAACTTTACCCCCTGCAATTAAAGGGCCACGAAAATGGGCAGGATAAGCAGGATTAGGAGCCAAAACCAAATCTCCTGGATTTACATAAGCCAAAGCCAAGTGAGTTAAACCTTCCTTAGAACCCAACAGTGGTAAAGCTTCCCCTTCAGAATCTAGTTTTACGCCATAGCGATGATAATACCAATCAGTAATCGCCTTGCGGAAATTAGCAGTACCCTCAAATGGTGGATAACCATGATTACTAGGATTTTGTAAGGCAGCGATCGCTGCTTCTACAACAGGCTGAGGAGTAGCTCCATCAGGGTTACCCATTCCCAAGTCAATTAAATCCAGCCCTTGTTCTCTAGCACTGGCTTTCAATTCATCTAAACGGGCAAAAACGTAAGGTGGTAATGCTCTGACCCTATCTGCTGGGTTAATCCAATCCATATATTATTACAAATTGAAGTTGGGAAAATTAAATTGGAAAACAGTTTGGAAAACCCCAATAAATTCTCAAAAATCATAATTCACTTCTGAGAAATAGGAGCAATTCCCATCTCTGAATTCGCAGGCAAGTTTTGTCTGCCTAACTCCAGTGGAGCTGTAGTGGAAACCATTGCTGCGACTAACTGCTCAGGAACTACCCGAAAAGTTAATCGATGAATATCAGAACCGGGATTACAAGCTATTTCAGCAGCACGCCATAATTCAGATAAAGTGATTTCTCCTAAACCTAAGTCGCCCAAAGTTTTCGGTAATCCTATTTCATCATAGAATTTTAACAGTTGCTGTCTAGCTGTAACGGCTAGTTGATTGCCTTGCAGCATTTCTTCTAACCTTAGTTGAACTAATATACCATAGGCAACTTTTTCACCGTGCAGTTTGCCATGACTTGCTGACAAATGAGTTAGGCCATTATGAACTGCATGGGCAGCTACGGTACGACATTGGGCCCCACCAATACCACCAATTAAACCTGCTAATAATACTGTGGCATCTACGACTTCTTGCCAAGTTTCTCCGCCTGGTTGTTGTAAAGCGGTACTTGATTTTTGGAAGAGGATATCCCGTAATACTCTTGCTTGTTGGACAGCAGCAATGGTTAGTGTTTGCTCTGAATGGCCACTACTTACTGAGGCTTCGTACCATTTAGCGATCGCATCTCCAATGCCTGCGACTAAAGTCCGGGGAGGCCCACTTTTAATAAGTCCATAATCAAGGATTAGTAAGTCTGGACATCTAGGTAGACTAACATCATATAAGAAAGCGCCTTGCTCAGAGTATATATTTGATAATGCTGTCCAAGCGGCACAAGTAGCTGCGGAAGTAGGGATTGTCACAATGGGTAGATAACATTGATGGGCTAATAGTTTAGCTGTATCGAGGGCTTTGCCACCACCAATACCAATTATTAGATCTGCTTGATGAGTGGCAACTGCTTGGCGAAGCTTGGCCAAGGTTGCTTCACTACAGTCTTGACCGTAATTTGCCTCTGTAAATTTTAGGTTATGGGTTTGTAGTAGGTTTTCCAGGTTGGGTTTAGTTTTGGTTAGGGAGTATTTGCCTCCGATGATTAGGGGATGGCTACCCAGACTAGCGATCGCTTCTCCTGATTTGGCCAAAGCATTTTTTTCTCGGAGGACTTGAGTTGGAGCGATGCTGAGGCAGGGTAAGGTAGTTGTTGGTTGGGGGGTATTGATAGATTTAGTCATGGCTACTTGAGGATAGGGTAGACAATTTTATTGAGTATAGGTAAATTTTTTCAAACTTGTAATATTTTTCGATAATATTTTAATATTTTTTTGTTTATAGTGTTTCTCAGGTACATCTGTGTATGGTTGTATTTATTTTTTCTTTTTGTCTGTTACCTAAAACTGATTTTTGTACCTCACCAGTAATGGGAATTGCTATAGTAAGTATTTAGCTCTCAGCGTTCCTCGTTTATTGCATTTGAAGCACGAATTAGGAATTAGGATTTAGGTAGTGCGATAATTAAAGGTTTAGGTAAAAGCAAAAGAATCAGCTAACTTTTACTATTTAAGTTAATTTTTATTGCTGGCAAGCGTAGCATCCCACAGAGAAGTGCTGACCGCGAGCTAGATGAATGCTGACAAAACGTCATTTGAGCTATTTGACAGTAAGTTTGATTTTTTACTAGAAAATATAATTAATAAATATCCCAAAAAATAAATCTTCTCTTCATTCAGCTATAAATAAATATATAATTAAGATTTATTCCCTACCTGCACTACCTAAAACCTAGAAATTTATTTGTCAAAAACATTTATTAAATTGGTATTCTAATAACTATAGCAATCCTATTTTATTCTGGGCAAAAATATTACTGCTTTTCCGGGAATAGGGAATAGGTGAGAGTTTTAACTTTTTTATTTACTTTTTTATTTGTCACAACCTATGGGCGGATTGCTATAGACTAGCACCTGAAATGGAAAAACAGTTAAAAATCATCGAGAAAATTTGATAGAGCTTAAGTTTATCTATTTAGGGTTTGCTGAAAAAGTCTTTTTGTTGAGGTAGGGAGTAGTTAAGAATCAGGATAAATACGAGTTATACAGAAGTTGCTCAACAGAATACTAAGAGTGATTTTTATGCCATATTTATCCCACGCATACTTACTTTTTTCACTCGCTTTAACCGAAAACCTGGTACTTTTTTAGTTCTGAAAATTCCTCAAACCTTTATCTTTCAATCCTTTGATATTTAGAGATTGAATGTATCAGGAAATATAAAAAGGAGATAGGGAACACTTAACTGGGAATAGGGAATAGGGAATAGGGAATAGGGAATAGGGAATAGGGAATAGGG